>Ga0209725_1001633_pt1 | contig 12534 bp, 10 predicted proteins | sample I18A1metaG_FD_184145 | JGI IMG/M metagenome (GOLD analysis project Ga0209725, IMG submission 184145) | Lake sediment bacterial and archeal communities from Gulf of Boni, Indonesia to study Microbial Dark Matter (Phase II) - ​I18A1 metaG... | ecosystem: Environmental > Aquatic > Freshwater > Lake... | reverse complement strand
CATGGAGTGCAAGAACATTTCAAGGAGGGTGAAACAAAATCAACAACTCGAAGTAGACATCGTGCTAGGAGAAGTGAGAAACCTCTCCACCGGGGAGACCTACAAAGGAACGAAACTCCCCGACTTCCTCCTGGAAATTATTGAGGCTGGGGGAGCATTAGAGGCGTTAAAACGTAAAATAGTGAAGTAGCCCCCTTTCATCCTTTTCAAAGCATTTATTTCCCCAAATGGGTATTTGTGTAGTTCTAGGTGTTGCCCCATGTCCGAGCACTTGATGAAGGGCGAGCAGGGAGACATCGTTCTCTTGTTAGGCAATGAAGCCATAGCCCGAGGTGCCATCGAAGCTGGCGTGCACTTCGCAGCGGCGTATCCCGGAACCCCCTCGTCGGAAATCTTGGAAAGCCTTGCTGCAGCCTCAAAACACTTTGGTTTTCACGCTGAGTGGAGCACCAATGAGATGGTTGCAGTTGAAGCCGCGGCTGCAGCGTCTTGGGCTGGTTTGCGGGCGATAACCTCAATGAAGCAGAATGGGCTCAACGTCATTTTAGACTTTTTGATGAACCTCAATTTCACGGGCAGCGGAAAGGGCGGGTTGGTAATCGTTGTTGCGGACGACCCATACGCCCACAGTTCCACCAACGAACAAGACGGCAGACCCTTGGCAAGATACGCTGAAATTCCCACATTAGAACCTTCCACGCACCAAGAGGCCAAGGACATCGTGCCTTACGCCTTTGAGCTTTCAGAGAGGTTTAGTCTGCCAGTGTTGATTCGGGAAACCACGAGGCTTGGACACAGCAGAGGAGATGTCAAACTTGGGAAAGTAGAAAGGCTGGAGAGAAAAGCGGTTTTTGATCGTGAACGAGTATTTCACAACCTACCGAGACCCCACCTCAAGCATGAAACGCTACACAAAAAGCTAGAAGAGATTCGCGAGGCCTTTGAGGCCTCTCAGTGGAACCTATACGAGGGCCCGGATGCCCCATCCCTACTGGTCATAACCTCGGGAATCGGATGGAATTACGCAAAAGAGGCAATTAGAATCTTGGGCTTGGAAAAGGTCGGAGTTCTTAGGCTGGGGACGATCTTTCCACTGCCAACACAGCTAATCAGAAAGCATTTGAGGCTCACCAATGAGGTGCTCTTCATCGAAGAAATTGATCCTTACCTTGAAGAAGGCATCAGAAGCATAGCGGCGGATATGAAATCAGGCGACATACCGAAGTTTTACGGCAAGCTCACCGGGCACATCCCGGCATGGGGAGAACTGGACCCTGATGAGGTAATTCGCGCAATCTCTAGAATAATGAATCTTCGTTACCGCCCGGTTCCAGACGAATATGGGGAAGTGGTCACAAAGTTTGGCTCGGTGGCTCCCCGAAGGATCATCACTCTGTGTCCTGGCTGTCCACACATAGCCTCCTATTGGAGCATCATGCAAGCCATACGACGAAACAAGAACAAGGGGTTCGTAACCGGCGACATAGGCTGCTACACCATAGGCGTGTTTTATCACGGGCTTGTGAAGTCGGTGCACTGCATGGGTGCTGGCGTGGGCTTAGCCAGTGGATTCGGGCAACTCCACAAGTTCGGTTTGGATGAGCCGGTGATAGCGATTATGGGGGACTCCACGTTCTATCACGCTTGCATACCGGCGTTGATAAACATCGTCTACAACAACTCCAACGCCACCGTATGTATCTTAGACAACGACGCAACGGCCATGACCGGATTTCAACCCCACCCTGGAACCGGCTTTAACGCCGTGGGCGAAGACGCGCCTAAGGTGAAAATGGAGGACGTTGTGAGAGGAATAGGGATCAAAGACGTGAGGATTATTGACCCGTTCGACGTGAAAAAGGCGACAAAGGCTGTCTATGAATGCATCACTGCACCTGGCAACCACGTGATCATCTTTCGCAGAAAGTGCACTCTTATAGCCAGAAGGGAGATGGAAAGAGCAAGAGTAAAGATTCCAGCCTATGTGGTGGACCAAGATAAATGTGCAGGGGAAACCTGCGGAATCTGCTCGCGACTCTATGCTTGTCCTGCCTGCGTTTGGGACGCAACCTTGAACAAAGCAAAGATCGACGCCGTGCTTTGCAATGGATGCGGAGTGTGCGCGACCATATGTCCCTACAAAGCCATCTCTAGGATAGAGGGTTGACCGCCATGTACAAGCTTCCCATAAACATAATCGTTGCTGGGGTCGGGGGGCAAGGAAACGTTCTTTCCTCCCAAATCATAGCCTGGGCCGCCATAAGGAGGGGCTACCACGCTACGGTAGGAGAGACTTACGGCGCGTCCCAAAGGGGCGGAGCCGTCATGTCTCATATTAGAATCGGAGAGGAAAAGCTGGGACCCCTCGTACCCTATCGAAGAGCCCACATCCTCCTAGGATTCGAGCCGGTGGAGACCCTTCGAGTCGGCTCCCAGTATCTCAACCCAGACAGCTCGATTGTCATGAACGTTAGACCGATTTACCCCGTCGAGGTGTTGTCGGGGCTTCTAGAATATCCAGATGTGGCCATGGTGGTCGAGATGGTGAGGAAAATGTGCAGAAACCTTTGGTCGTTCAACGCGGTGGAGTTAGCCCTCGAGGCGGGAAACCCCATGGTGATGAACGTAGTGATGTTAGGGGCGCTCGCAGGAACCCGGTTGACTCCATTGAAAACCGAGGATTATCGACAAGCCATCGTGGAGCGAGTGAAAAGACTCAAGGATGTAAATCTTCGAGCCTTCGAACTAGGGTTAGCCGCTGTTCAACCAAAATAGTAAATTTTGCTGCTAATTTTTACCCATATCATTTTAAAAGGTACTTTATTTACAGCACTATAAATGAATCCTTGTCGGTTCTATCTTAGTCCACAATCCTCTTAAATTACATACTAGTTTAATGAACATTACGGACAGGCCCAGGAGTGGGGTTTGGTATTGTAGTAGTCGCTAGTAGTAAATAAATAAATGCGCGCAGAAGCACTGCATGCAGACGCAAGATGGAAAGAGGATCACGAAGGTTCATAGAGGGTCACTAGAATCTTTAAAGATGTAGACTACAGGCGAATATTTCCTGGAGCCTGTGTAATGGCTGGCACCTTTTTCCTTGAGGTACTGCCCCAGAAAGCCAACATTTCATTTCTCGTTTTCAGGTTTTTGGGATCAAAACTTCGAGCCACCTAACATAATTCTCTACCGTTTCCGCCTCCACTAGAGATGAGCATCTGACCTTACAAAACTCACTCCTTCGCTTCCGATTTTCTTTTTCGCTTGTTGCAGCATCTCAAAAGATAAGTCCACTCCCAACAACCTTCCTCGGACTTTTATTTTTTGAAGCAAAAAGGGAAAGTCTAGCCCTGTTCCGCAACAAAGATCCAGTACCGCATCGCCAGGCTTTAGGATAAGTCTCTCAACAAGCATTGATCTAAATTGTTTATCCCTTCCGAAAAAGTAGACTCGATTCATCAAATCGTATAAAGGGGCTGCTTCGTTGTAGGCAACTACGATTTCTCTGATAGTTTTCGCCATTCGAAACACAACTTTCGCGCACGAGCAAAGGCTATTTTCCTTCAGCTTTCCTCGAAGACTTCAGTTCACCGCCTTTTATCTCTAATTCCATTTCTGCCCCTCATTTTAAACATTTAACTTTGCCCTTAAAATTCCAGTGTTTGTGGCTATCGAGATGAATGATTCTTCTACACTTTTCGTCTAGGCAGAAGACGTGAACCGTCCTTTAAACCCCCTCTAAATATTTTTCTACGTCCAGAGCGGCTTTACATCCTTCATCGCATCGAAGTCATTAAAGGGATTGTTCCGCTAATGACTTCGAGGACGCTGGACATCTCAACAGACGGTCGATATGTATAGCTGGGCTTACGTCAACCTCCCGCTAAAGACAAGGTTGTCGTAGAGTATGCGAAGAATAACAACTTGTTGCTCGTGACTCAGGATCAGAAACCGGCGGATCTGGCTGATCTCACGGGGGTCAAATACGTGATGATCTCCAATGCCATGATTGCTAGAATAGCCGATGCTAAAATAAGAGAGAAATATCCAAACATAAAGGTCCGCAGGAAATGATCTGTATGCCGTATTATGTCTATGTTCTCCTTTGTGAAGATGGAAGTTATTATACTGGGTATGCAAGGGACATAGACTTAGCTAACATAGCAATCACTTCCACTATTCTCAATAGTATTAATTTTTGCCCTTTCATATACATTCAAAGATTTCATGTTCTGAGATTTCCTTGCTTATTTGCGAAATGATATGCTTATTGAAAAAGTCGGTAAATAAAGGTATCAAACAAGCACAACTACACAACAGTACAAACGCAACTAGAAAATAACCGATTTCTAAGAGGTAACAACTAAAAAACGCCCAAAAAATACCATCAAACCAGAAAAGAAGCAAGAAACGGGGAGCGAAGGGTCACCAAGTCGTTGATTGAAGGAGTATTTCTATTCGGAGACGTATTGCTTCATTCACCAGCTCGGCTCTTAAGAAGCTTCGCTAACAACAACGCTTCCTCATTAATCAAAGTTTCAATAGTCTGCCTCTTACCCACTCTAATCCTCGGAACTTTTCCGATTAAGAGGGTTTTTGGGTAAAACTTTAAAAATTAAGCCAAACCCAAACCCTTAAGCAAAGATGTCTTGATTCGATAATCGAAGGGCTGGCAATAAATAGTTATATTTCTTTAGAAATGGTGCAAATTCTTCTCTAATCTTTTTTCAGGGTCCAGATCATTGAAGATAGCAGCATATTTGCCTATTGCAACGCTCATGATGAACGCACCTGTAGCATTGTCCCTTTCATATATCTTCTCCAGAGTCTTTTCCGCTTGTTTCATAACTGGAAATTGAACAAAAGTGTATATTTCTTCTATGTGTAGAAAGGTTTAAGACTATTGGAACGTATTCGCTTTAGTTTGAATGGGTGATATTTTGAAAAGAACGATCGCTCTAGTGGCGCACGATAATAAGAAGGCTGATTTGATGGAGTGGACTGACTTCAACAAGGGGATCCTCGCTCTCCACAACTTGTATGCAACCGGAGGAACTGGGAAGAAAATCATCGACAAAACTGGCCTAAACATAACTCTGCTTAAGGATGGTTCTCATGGTGGTGACATGGAAATAGGAGCTTTGATCGCCAACGAGAAGTTGGATTACTTGATTTTTTTCTGGGGCCCCCTAGAATCTCTTCCTCACGACGTCGACGTGAAAGCCCTTCTCAGAATAGCTGTCTTGTACAACGTGCCAACTGCATGTAATAGAGCGACAGCAGATCTAATAATCTCCAGCCCACTGTTTGAGAGTGGAGAATACAAACCAAAAAAGAAATGAGCTTAGGCGTGCCATTCTAGCGGTGAACCATGGCAAAGCGAAACAGATTTAAAAGCTAGTTGTGTCTTAAAGGAAGCGTTGCAATGGTGAAAATCTGTGTCTCAACCAGTTCATGGAACAATAGTAAACTATCGGATAGGTATCAGAACGCAAATGTCAAGAGAGTGTCTAATCCAATTTACTCACGCAAATTCCATCTCGGAAGCAGGCCAACTTATCGGGCGAAAAGTTGTTTGGAAGGAAGGAAAGAACAAGTTTATCGGGAAAATTGTGGGTTTACACGGCAAGAGAGGCTTGGTCAGAGCAAGATTCCGAAAAGGAGTGCCTGGTCAGGCTTTAGGGACAAGCGTCGAATTGGTCGGCACGTTAACGCGTGTTCCCCCCGTAAAGAAAGAGGTGGGGAAGGGGAGCGAAAAGACGGAGCCTGCGATTCCCATGCATCTTATAGAGCTGACCAGTATAGAGGGGATCGGGGTTAAGAGGGCAGAGAAATTGAAGTCTTGCGGTGTAAGGTCGGTTCAGGACCTAGCAAGTTTTGACCCAAAAGAGCTGTCGGAGAAACTTCAGGTTTCAGAGAAGGTAGTTTCAAGGTGGATTGATGAGGCTAAGAACGTCGTCAAAGAGTAAGTATTTTTAACGCACACGTCTTTTCTCTTTATTCTGAGGTAAACCCTCACAATTAAGTGGTTGCGAACTTACGAGCCTATGTTTCTCTTCATGACTTAACTGTTTGATTTCCCTTTCTCGCTTCATCGCTTCTCCTATGGTATCAAATTCTTCAGCGTAAACAAGCCTCTTCGGCCTGTGCATTTTAGTGTATCTAGCCCCAACTCCTCTCCTATGCTGCTTAACACGCAAGTCTATACCCTTTGCATACCCAGTATAATAACTTCCATCTTCACAAAGGAGAACGTAGATATAGTAGGGCACAATCAACAACCCCATATACCGCGTTCATTTTTGTTTAAGAGGATTGAGCATCTTCTCAAATTCATACACACCCCTATTCTTCTCAGCAACATTCGCAAGGATCTCTTCGCTCTTTGCAGGGCCACATCGATTCTAAAACTTCTCATCTTTGGCTACCCTGCATTTTTTTGCACCTACTACAAATCGCACTTTCTACATATTCAGGAAGTTCTTCAAAATGATGTAGTTTAAAAACCATATTTCTCGCCTCCATACTTTAATACGAATATGTAGCGTCTCGGTTCTAAAATTTCTTACACACACTCACATGATGATGGGGTAACTGAGTCGCTGATCGACAATCAGATAGAAAAATGTGAAAAATCGGCTTTCTGGGCAAGATAAAAACGATACCATGGCAAGCGGCAATTATGTTATTTCAAATACCTCCCCGTCCGCTATCAGTAAGTCCATAGCATTCTTGAAGTTTTCAGGCTTACTCTTCTTCCAAGGAACCGAGAAGCCGCCCTTCAAGCCCTGATAAGGCTGAATTGACGTCATGCACGTTCAAATAGTAACCCTAGAAGCCCTAGCGCGCTTGCCATACTAGAAAAGAAAGAATTCAAAGTAAAGCGCTAAACTGCCAACAATATAGCCTTCTGAAGACTTTCATGTCCTTGAAGGAATCAAAAAGGTCGGCTACAAAGAGGCGTGAATTGACGTTTATCTGTCGCTTCCGGGATTACACTACAAAAGGCGTAGGCTTCTGCAGCCTTCGAACCTGCTTCATGAAGCTCCTGTACCAATTCTCAATTTCTGGCGATATGCTTGGCGGGACCTTCTCCATAGCTTTCTCAAAATCGCTGAAGGTAACCTCTTTTGCGTTGATGTCTGCTCTCAAAGCGTTCATGGCGGCCTCTCTGCATACGGATGATATATCGGCGCCGGAGTAACCTTTCGTCATGCGATGCTCCTTGATGTCCACATCCTTTGATAGTGGCATGTTCTTCGTGTGAATCTTAAAGATTTCAAGCCTAGCAGCTTCGTCAGGTTCTGGAACATAGATCAGCCGATCAAATCTGCCTGGCCTTAATGCAGCTGGGTCGACTATGTCGGGCCTATTTGTCGCAGCTATAACTATGATGTTTTCTAAGGGTATTATTCCATCCATTTCTGTTAAAAGCTGGCTGATGACGCGTTCAGTTACGCCGCTGTCGCCGTAACCCAGCCCCCTCCTTGGAACAAGAGAGTCAACCTCATCGAAGAATATGACGGCTGGCGAAGCCATTCTAGCCTTCCTGAAGACCTCTCGAATAGCCCTTTCAGACTCGCCAACCCACTTAGAGAAGACCTCCGGACCCTTAATCGAGATGAAGTTTGCCTCGCTCTCAGTTGCAACAGCCCTGGCTAGCATCGTCTTCCCACACCCGGGCGGGCCTATTAACAGTATACCTTTAGGCGGCTGAATCCCCAATCTCTTGAAGACTTCAGGATTCTTCAGCGGCCACTCAACAGCCTCCTTTAACTCCTCTTTAACCTCCTCCAAGCCTCCCACTTCATCCCAATGAACAGCTGGGACTTCCACAGCAACCTCCCTCATAGCTGTAGGCGTAATCTCCTTGAAGGCGTTCATGAAATCATCCATCCGAACCTCCATCTTCTGCAGGACGCTGGGAGGTATTCGCTCTTCCTCCAGATTTATCTCGGGAAGATACCTACGTAGAGCTTTCATAGCTGTCTCTCTACACAAGGCGGCCAAGTCGGCACCTGTGTAACCGTGCGTCCGCTCAGCAAGCACCTTTAAGTCAACATCACGGGCTAAGGGCATACCTCTGCTATGAATCAACAATATTTCATGACGCCCCCGCTTGTTTGGGATCCCTATCTCTATCTCGCGGTCAAACCTCCCGGGCCTCCTGAGAGCTGGATCCAAGGCATTCGGCCTGTTCGTTGCACCTATTACTATGACGTTTCCTCTACCAGACAATCCGTCCATGAGAGCTAGAAGCTGAGCGACAACCCTTCTCTCCACTTCACCTGTAACCTCCTCACGTTTGGGCGCTATGGAGTCCAGCTCGTCTATGAGTATGATGCTCGGAGCGTTCTGTTGAGCATGTTGAAATATCTCTCGGAGCCTCGCCTCAGACTCTCCATAAAACTTGCTCATTATCTCAGGCCCGTTTATTGAGAAGAAGTTTGCATCAGACTCATTCGCTACTGCTCTGGCTAGGAGTGTCTTTCCGCAGCCGGGTGGACCGAGCAGTAGAACCCCTTTCGGAGGATCTATTCCAAGCCTCTGGAAAATCTCGGGATGCCGCATTGGAAGTTCAACCATCTCCCTTATCCGTTGAATCTCCTCCTCCAAGCCTCCTATGTCCTCATAGGTGGTACGTGGTACACCTTTAGCTTCCGCAACAGGTTCAGTCAATATCTGCAGTTTAGTATCGTGAGTCATCTTGACTATTCCGTGGGACTGCGTCTTGGCAACAGTGAACTGAACAGAATGACCAAGCATCATAACGAGCGTCGTGTCTCCCTCAACGAACGTCCTATCCATGAGTCTGTTCTTCACAAAATTTGTGAAGTCTTCGTCAAAGTTCAATCGCATATCCACTGGAGCAAGCACTATGCTCATAGCATTTTTAACTTCAGCCTTGCGAACTACAACGTACTCGTTTATTGATACGCTGGCATTTTTACGTAAGAACCCATCGATTCGCATAATGCCTGGATCCTGGTCTTCAGAGTACGCTGGCCAGGCGATCGCCGACGTCTTTTTCTTCCCGAGAATCTCTATTACGTCTCCAGATGAAACCCCTAACTTTTGCATTGTTCTCTGGTCTATTCTAGCGATCCCTCTTGCCACATCTCTCTGTCTGGAATCCAGAACTCTCAGCTGAACTTCGCTCAATCTTCAACGCCACTAAATATATTCCTGATAGAAGCACTAAATCCTTTCTCCCAATATCTTTCTCCCAACATCATTGGAACATCACCCAAGCCTCTTTTCTCCTTCCATCGATTTATCAAAAGAATTGCCAAAAAATTCTGAAAGTGTATCAAGAAAACGAATCATAAGTACATTGAACGTCAGATGTTCCGTTTTCGGCGCATCAACGCATTTGTCATCATTTCTTCTTTTGTCGAGTCCCATGCTTCCTGCATGAAACTAGTTAGTCCCAGAAAACATAAATGTAAGGTTAATTTAAATTTTGGAGTTGTTGTATAATAAGGCAGACAACACGGGCCCTCGACTTAAGGTGGTGTAGAACGGATGATGGTGCGCAAGCGGGGAAGACCGCAAAAACACGAATGGATCGAGTTCAAGGATCTTGATAACAATTATTCGCCAGAGGCGCAATATTTAAAGTGGGCTGGTGTCAATAATTCGGCGTTAGCCCGTCCTGGATCTTATGGTTGCCCGCAATGTAGCAGCAAAAATTTCAAACTTCGGCATGATAAAAAATTCAAAAACATAAGATTCTATTGTCAAGAATGCGGTCACGAAACTTCATTTCGAATCAAAAAACCACCAAAACACAATCTACGCATCATACAAATTCACAATGATAAGGGCATTCTGATTGGCGAAAAAACTGCAGATAATTATCATGAAAAAACTACGCGAGAAATCGTTGATTCAGCAGTTCTACTTGCAGAGCAAAAATTGGATTTAGGCGGTGAATGGTTCGATGGTGTTTCAGGGATTCATGGGCAGGATCGATATTTAACCCGTGAGGAAGCGTTAGAGCGTATTAAAAGAAACTATATGGAAGCGATGTTGGAAGCGATGCTCAAGGAAATTGAATATGAGAAAGAAGAAGATAGATTAGCAGACTTGGAAGCTGAAACCTCATGTGATGATGGCAAGAATTGATTTTCTGTAATATATAGTGAGGAGAACAAAAGGTCTTCTACGCGCGAAGCCGCGCAAAAACGCTAACCGTTATTGTTTGATCCCAGTAAAACTATATGCGAGTCATCTGTGGGTAGAAAACTGGAGAATGCTAACTTAGAAAAACTTACCTCTCAAAAATGAGATGAATACTACGTACATCATACCTCCGTGAGTAGCGCTATTGAAGGTCGTTTAAGACTCAAGCCTTTTTAGGCATCCGCGACTTTTAGCGGAAACCGAATTAAAGCCACCTAACTCAACATTCATATTCACCGTTTTATTTTGCCTGAATAGGCAAGAACTTATTCCGCAGGATACCTTTTCACTGGAAAATCGACTTTGAAAATGTTTTTGCGGAAGGAGGTTTTGATGTAGTTGTTGGAAATCCACCATACGTAGAAGATAAAAATTATAACGGAATTGACCTCGAAATAATCAGATGCCACAAAGAGTCTAAAAGAGGAAAAGTAAAGAAAGCCATAGAACCACTTTTCTACCACTCAAGGGATTGCGGAAACACCCATGCCTATTTCATCGAAAGATCGATTAAACTCTTAAAACATAAAATCGTTAAAATTGGGAGAGGCAACAAAACGTTTGGCTAAGAGATATGGCGGCTTTGGAGGAGGACACAAGAGGGCGGGCGGGGCAAGTATTCCAAGAAAAGACGGCATAGCGTTCATTAAAGACCTTGAGATAGAGCTGTGTTAAAGAAAGACCAAACTGTTTGCCGTAGTTTTTGTAACTCGGAAATTGTGGGCTAGGATACATTCAAGTATACTGCGTCTTATGTAATATTCAGTATGCGTGAGAGGTATTTGGTTTTCACGGGGAGGCCTAATGCGGGCAAGAGTAGCATCATCAGAGAAGTCGTAGGCTTGGATGTGGCAATCGGTAAACGACCAGGAACTACGCGACGGATTTCAAAATATCCCTTGAGTGGCGATTTGGTGCTTGTAGATATGCCAGGGTTTGGTAGGATGATGGAAGCTTCTAAACGTTTGGAGGATAAGAAAAATGATCAGATTATCAAGTTCCTGGAGTCCTATGCTCAGAGCATAGCTTTAGCCGTCCATGTTTTAGACATATCCACGTTCTTGGAGGTAACGTGGCGTTTGGAGAAGAAGGGTTTTATCTCAGTGGACGTGGAGATGGTTCAGTTTTTGACAAAGACTTTAGGGGAGTTTCCTTTAGTGGCGGCTAACAAGATAGATAAGGCGGATAAGGAGGAGTTAGAGGTTAACCTTGAAGAGTTCATACATCAAATAGGCAAAGGTTATCCATTTGCTGTTGGAGAGCACGTATTCCCAGTGAGCGCAAAGACAGGAGAAGGACTGGGCGCTTTGAAGAACTCCATCCACAAAAGGTTGGTGGCGAAAGGATATAGAACGCCATTTAAAGTAGGCTTATAGTTCTTCCAGAGATGTTTAAGCCAAACCCCCAAAAAAATTAGTTTTATATCGTGACTGTTGCGGTAACGACGGCCGGAAAACCAAAATTATTCCCCACGAAATATTCGCATAAGAGGTTGTTGATTGTGCCCTACTATGACTATCTGGTTATCATATCTGATCGCGTCGATGATGTTTTTAGGCCGTGGACACTTAAGGCTTTCTTCTTGTTGGCCGTAAAATTTTTTTCTCCTCTATACCCGGGGGGATAAGGTGACATAAATTATATATTCCTTCTTAAATTAAAACAAGTCTGGTTACGCCGTAACCTGAAATTCCTTCAACTTTCCTACTTCCTTTTCTGCTTTCTTCGTTTTCTTTGAGCTTCTAGACAATAGAATCTTGCTGGACATTTTCTACAAGTTTTCTGACCGCTTCTGATTTTACACATGGTTTATCTCTCCACTCTTCTTTTGTCTTGTATAGATTACACTTATTCCTTGTAATTAGGATATGTTACACATATACTAAAAAGACTGGTAAAACAAGGGTATGCTTCTCAATAATTGATCGGGGGGGCCGGAAATAGACCAGATTGAGGAAAAGACAGGCTACCCCGAATGGCTGGAGATTCTCAGGCTCATGGAGCCGGAACACAAAAAGGAGAAGGAGGCGACCAAATGGCAAATCCTATAAAGAAAGCAATTACGAAGAGCAGAAATAATATATCCTTTAGACTAAGTTTCTTCTTATCTACCACAATCGCTTTAACAAGATAGAAGATTAAAACCCTTTCTCTGCTGTGCCCAGACCATCGTTGGCTACAGGCAGCATCATATACTTAAGTTCTTCTTCGCTTTTGACCTTCTTTTTTCCAAAAGTGAAACCTCTAGATTGCCGGTTACATGGGAGGCACCACTTAAATATGTTTGGGAAACACCTCAGCACGCGCATTATTTCATTCAGCGCTCAATAATTCAATGTCTACTAT
>Ga0209725_1001632_pt1 | contig 12555 bp, 12 predicted proteins | sample I18A1metaG_FD_184145 | JGI IMG/M metagenome (GOLD analysis project Ga0209725, IMG submission 184145) | Lake sediment bacterial and archeal communities from Gulf of Boni, Indonesia to study Microbial Dark Matter (Phase II) - ​I18A1 metaG... | ecosystem: Environmental > Aquatic > Freshwater > Lake... | reverse complement strand
ATGGCTGCTCGGCAATGGATGTAGCTTTCTATAAATAGTAGCAGACGACAGACAGCGTCAGAACCCTCTTAGACCAACAAGCGCCTCTTACTATTTACGGCTCAGAGCTCATTGCGACTTCTATTTGAAGCCCTGAGTTTAAATAGTAGTGAGCTAAGGCAACCTCAGAGCCTAGGGAGGGTCTTTTTTTGAAAAAATGACGCATTCAGCCAATGTGGATAAGTGCGACTTTCACCTGATCAAATTCTTCATCACTTTCTTATTATACCTGAAATCTACTCTGATCTTATGGCACGCCTAGTGAAGATGGAATGAAGATAACCGATGTTGGAACAGTCGTCGTTAAAGGGACGATGAAAGAAGAGAACAAGGAGAAAAAGAATGGCTAGAATAGGAGAAATAAAGCCACTCCGTAGGTTTGAGAGATTCGTAGCAGACAAATTTGCGGTTCTTGCTCTCATCTTTATTATTATTATATTCTCTTTTCTATATGTGCTTTTCAGGCAGACGCAGTTATATGACGTATTTAGAAGGGCAATTGGCTGGTGGCTTGAGGTTATTTGGGCCGTCGCCGCTGGAGCTTCAAATTGGTTTTTTTCATTAATCAACGGCTTTAGGAAGAAGATTCTTTTTAAGAACAGCAACACGTTAATCTCGGCCAATAAGGGTCCGAAAGTTCTTCTATGGATTCTTGACGGATGTAGTGTGAAAGCTTTTCTGGATGTCGCTGAAAGGAATGAAGACCTGAAGACCTTCTTTATGGAGGGATATTTCGCACAATGTGTAACTATCTTCCCATCGATAACACCTGCTGCACACTCAACAATAATGACAGGTTGTTATCCCTATAAGACGAGGATCCCAGCTTTCGATTGGGTTGAGGTTCTAACCGATTACTCTGGAATGGAAACCAGGGAATATGTTAGGTGTATGCCAGATTTCAAACGTTTTCGACAACAAGTTTCAAAAAGGGAGGGGCAAAAGGAGTTTTTTGAAGACCTAGGGGATGCATTAAGCCTCAATCAAAGATTTCTAAGTCCTATTGTGTACACTGTCTTTGAAACTTTAGGAGAGGATTGGTACACAGTATCCGTTAAGGAGTGGATTCACCGAGGGGCGGACAACTTCATCAGCGTTTCCATAAATGGAGCATTAGAGGATTTGATGAGCAGAAAGATAATCAAAGAGAAATCCATGATTGAATTGCTATCTTCTCTCTATAAAGAGGTAAGCTACGAATTCGGCGATATTTTTTGGGGCTCCGATAGCTACAGAAAGCTCGCCGACCTGATGGTTTACTGGAAAACAGGTACAGATACCATGAGTCATGAGTTTGGTCCCCACTCGTATCGAGTACGAGAAGAGGTTGATGAAGCGGTAGGCAAGCTTGCTCAAACTCTTCGCTTCTACAAAATGTACACTAATCAACCTATCTACGTCGTCATCACTGCCGACCATAGTCAGAGCGAGGTTACTGAATTCTCAAACTTGATTGCAGATTTCAAAAGGGATATGAGTGAATATAGGGTTGCGGACCGAGAAGATAGAGCATATTCCAAGCGTATGAACAGTGCAGACGTAATAGTTGCCAATAATGACAGAGCAGCCTTCTTTTATGCGTTTGGGAAACCACAAACAAAGAAGGATATTAGAGAAAAGATGATCAACTACCTGAAAAGTAGAAGGGAAGTTGATCTAATTTTCTATGTGGAAAGTGGAGAGATAAAGGTGATCCAGATCTTAGACGAGGGTTCGTTTACAGGCCCAGAGGCTATCAATCTTTTCTTTGAGGGCAAAGAGAAAAAGTATCCGAATGCTGTAGAGCGGATAGAGGGTCTAATAAAAGGGAATAATTGGGGCGATGTAGTTGTGTCGATGAAAGAGGGTTATTCTTTAAATCCTGACTTCAAACCCGAGAAACAGGGAGAGGAAATTCTTCATGGCGATCATGGCGGTCTTAACTCCGATGATTCTATCGTACCGCTTCTAATATGGGGACCTATCGTCAGGAGGAATAAAAAGGATGGCGATTGGATGACCTTCAGAACCATTGATATCGCGTCAACTGTAGCAAAGATCTTCAAAGTCGAGCATAAGCCGACAGACGGCTGCATTCTTGAAGATATCTTTATCCAAAAAGGGTAGAATGAACTTCTAAGCCTCCGGCAAGAAAGCTAGATTCACCGAAATCATTGCGGAAATGAATAAGACGACTTTGTATAGCAATCATTTCTCAATTTTCCGGGATTTGAACCTGCATAGGTTCGTGTCCATTTCAAACCGGACGTTTTGAGCTTTTTCCACCGCTGCCCTATTGCTTGACTATCTTTACAAGAAGTTGCGCAGTACAATCCTCCACCTGATCAAAGGTCTAAAGTAGTGAATATGGCACAGTGATCTGAGGCTTCGCTATCTCTTGGACCTACTTTCGGAAATCGCTCTCCAATATACGGCTTGACATAATTAGCTAGACCCCGTTTCTCGATTGTCACTTCTTCCTGCGCGCTCTTTTCAGCAAGTGTCGGTGAAAGCAGAATGTAGTCAAGCTGGGAAGTTTTCTTTTCATCCTCAAGGTAATGAGTCCACCTATCGGCTTCGGCGACAACATCTTGGCTAGGAATTTTCAGTGGCCTAGTCTGTACGATGTTCTCGAGACCGTGCAGCTGTAAGAGAGATTGGAGTTCCTCAGCGTCGTAATGAGCGTTGAAGTCGCCAAGGACTACGAAATCTCCGCCACGCAGATCTGGACCATATCTTTCCATCAGCATATTGGCGACCCACTCAGCTTGTCTGCCACGCTTTTCCTTGGCTCTTTCTCTCTCCTCAGCGGTCCTATCAAACTGTGACTTAAAGTGATTAACAAACAGTGTAAGAGCTGTACCGCCCCCTTCCTTCAAATCGATTCCGACTTCAAGACAATCTCTCGAAAAGAGCTCTTTCTTGGTAATTGGATCAGGAATGTGAATGTTCGTCCTCACGTAAGTTATGGGACGCTTGGTCAAAATACACACATCGATCATTCTTGGATCATTGCCATCAATCAACATTCTGTAGTCGTAGTACGACTTCAGATACTGAGAGTTGAACTTCTTGAGAGCCTCCATGTCTTCAACTTCTTGCAATGCGATTATGTCCGGCTTATGAGCGAGGATGACTTTCGCCGTGTTGCTCGTCTGGCCAGATTTGATTTCCTTCTTGTCTTCTAGAACCCTCTGTAGGTTCTCTATGTATCCACCTTTCTCTCTGAACTCTTGTAGCTTCTTCGTCTCCTCTTCTTCCCTCTTCTTCGCTTCTTCCTCAGTCTCTCCCTTCTTTCTTCTTGTAGGATAGAAGAACTTGTACCTCAGAAAGAGGTTCTCAACATTAAAAGTGCCTATCATTATCGGAGTCGTCATTTCTCGGTACTTCACGCTATCGTTACACGAATGTTCGTATTTAAGTAATATACAATCGGGAAACTTTCCGGCGGTAGCGCGGCGCTAGGCGCAGTGATGGCTACACGCCAGAAAGAATAGAGCGATACTGAAATAAGACCTGACGTGAATACAAAAATCGAGTTCACGTCTTCATGAAGTCGTCGGCGCTACAATATCGAGTTCTTGAAAGCTGATGAAGGAAGGCTATCCCAAGTGAGGAAGAGTTTGCTCAGTAGGGCTTTGTCAAACTTTTCAATGTTGTTACGTCGCCACGGCATCCTAACAGATTTCTTTTTCGACCCTTCGAAGTAGTACACAGTTTCCTTGCCGGCTCTCATTCGAGCAACTCTTCTCAGACGGGACTTTATCATTTATAGTCAGATATCAATTTCGTTTCTAATCCCCGACAGCAGTAGTAGTGTTTTTTATCGATTATGCAGGTCGCCCGAACCTTTGCTTCTTGGTTCCCATATCTTATTAAGCCACTTGCTTTTTCCGCCATACATTTGCTTGTCCTCGTCAGTTGGCCTTAAGAGCGTGCACGAGCACTGTATGAAATGGAAGTAACTATGTCTGGCGTTCCGAGAATAGTTGCCGACATGCCTGTTCGGTTCTTCAAAAGGGATTTAAAAGGATTCACGCTTGAAGGCCGATCATTGTTCAGACGCGGAGAATCCAAGGTATACGAGGTTTCGATTCCTAGAGCTCTAGACCGAGCTCAGGGCGGCCAGCCCGCCCTTAATGCCTGTCTTCTAATAGTGCGAGGGTTAAGTTGTGATCGCAAAGGACGCGGTGCCGAGCTGAAATTCGAGAGCGTGATAGATGAAAAAGGGCAACCCGCTGATAAGGCTGTCAAGCCCGGTCAGAGGAACTTGCCGTCTTTCTGCTTGCCCTGCTGGATTCATCCGCGAGAAACTTGTACACCCTACCACGACTACGACGGGAACTCTGGCGTGAAAGCGGGGCAAGTGAGATACTTCCGCCTCTCAAACCAGGGAAAGATTAGGCTGAAGGTTGAGGGACTAACATTCGCGTGCGCTCTCATAGCGATTAGGGATGATGGCGCAAGCATGCGCTACGAGAACGTTCCATTTTCCTCCAGCCCTCCTAGCAACGCTGGTGGCGCAGAAAGAGTCGGCCTCTCCATAGAAGACACTAAACTGGGCTACAAGGCCTGGGGACAACTGTTGCCTTCCGACGGACAAGTGAGCTTGCCGTGGGCTAGTGACATCATTCTGGATTCGGGTGGGCGCCAGCCGAGTGACATCTCACTATTGTACCTCTACAACGTTAAGACCGCGAAAGAATCCCACGGCTACATAAGATGTACAATGGGGGACCTGCCCGTAGGAGAGCAGTTTGTGGGCCCGAATTGCAACAGTCCTTTATTATTCGACTTTACCAATGTAGGCGCTAGACTATTTGGATCTAGTGTGAGACTAACGCTAGAATGTGAAGGCACGAGCGTGAACTTGCAAGGAAACATCGAGCCGTTCTTCATAACTGTGTAGATAGATAAACACCGATTTTGCGACCCCCCTACGAGCGTGTCGAGGATATTCCAGGATTATAGCACAAGTGGCTTTTCCGGTCTCTCTTTGGACTCGTATAGTATTGACAATTCTCTCTCTTGAGATCAAACCCAGAAAATGAAATAAATCATGACTCAAAATCCTCAAATCTCTAGGCTCAACAGTGTTATCGGGTCAAAAGCTTGAATGAGACCTACGATTGGGCCGGATATTTTGACCGGTTCTTCGAAGAGGTTAAACGGGATTTCAAGCAGCGCCATCCATACCGAGATGGAGCAAAATTCAAAGAGTTGTTACAAGAAGTTGGACTGTATGTGAAAGCGTTAGACGACCGGTTGGTCTTCTTCTTCGACATGAACTCGATTTGTGTTTCCAGACTTGGGGCTGCCCCGAGACGTATCCGAGATCAAGCCAGCCATAGGCAGGCTGAAAGTTACAGTGAATGGACAGCCGCTTTCAGAGCACTGCGTTGTAGTTGCCAAGGATGAAACGTCGTCAACCTTCTGGGATGCCCAGCTGACCAGCGATTCTAGAGGCCAGTTGTTAAAGTATCATGGAGAAGAAGTCATCGAGATAGAAAACACTGGAGACATTCGTGTACCGATCGGTTCGATCGAATTTGTTATAGTGATAAGACCTGAGCATACGGCGAGGATGATTGGAAAATCGTGACTCGTCAATTGGTCAAAAGAACTAGTGTGTTTTGTCTTGTCTCCTAGCTTAATTTTTGAGCGATGTTTTGGTCGAAAAGGTATCAAGGTTCAGCTGGCATCACGCTTTTACTAGCGACCGCTTAGAATCTGAAGTTATTCTGTTATGGTTACGCTTGCGGGGCAGTCGAACCCTTAAGACGGCGGCTGCTATCAGGACGATGACTGACAGAGTTAGAGCTGTCGTAAATCCAAGCTTGAACTCCGGAATCGGTTTCCCAGCTTCAAGCCAAAGCGTATGCAGTACATCCGCCAGATAGTTCACGCCTAGGTTCAGTGATTCACCGCATCTATTCTTGAAGATTGGGTTGGTCCAACCATAGTTTCGGTCCATCCAGACGCATGTCAAACCATTTCCGCTGGAGTCGAAAGTAGTATCGTAGGCAAGGTTCTTGGCCGCGTCATACGCTGAAAGTGTTTCAAGTTTTCCATCGAAGATCAAGTATGAGTTGAACTCAGACGCATAGGTTGACGTTCGTCCATTCACATAGTCTTCATAGTCGCTATGGTGATGTTCAGAACCCCAAGGTGTTCCAGCACCCATGACGTGGCCGAATACCGCTAAATCCGCAATATAGTGAGTCATCGCTCCAGCATACTTAACGCCGTCCGCTAAATCCCCAGACTTCAAGAAGTTTAGGGTTTGAATGTAGACCTCGGATGCGCGAACCGCTGAAGCATCGTCTATTACAGCTTTCGCTGAATTGTAGTAGAAATGATGTTTAGCCGAATCGCCTATCCCATCCGGTGCTTTACCGTTGTCAGGGAGCTCAGTCCCATATAGGTACAGGTTCAAATTCCCGATTATAAACTGCTCCTCCTCATCCGGCAACCAATCTAACGCGTGTTGAGCAATCCAGTCATGAGTACCATATTTCGGACTTGATTGATCAGTGCTGAGGCCGCCGTTGCTCCAAGCTTCAACGCTGGATAGGTTTGCAAAGTGTAACAGTAGCGAGCAGAGAATAATCGAAACGCATAATTTCTTCAGCATAATCCACATCTACCTCATTATTGGTACATACTCTTAGAAATATCTATAAGTGTTCAAAGAGACAAGTATCTTACAATACTAGTTCTTGACAGGAGGCAAACATACATTTCCCGTATGCAACAAGAGTCTGTCCGTACTGCGGATTGGACCTAAAATGAAAGCAACTGTCCTGTTTGTTTGCGTCGTGATTCTGCTCATGCTTGTTGGAGTTTGGAAGGTCGAAGCCCAAGAGGTGTCTTTTGACATTTATACTGATAGGGGTGGAAAGGGTATTGGTGTTCCGGGCGGAACCTACCGGGTAGGGGAAAACGTTGAAATCGACATTTCCGTAACGTTCCTTGCCAAGATAACAATCACTCTGAACGGCAAAGAGCTTTTGAAAGATTATGAGTTGGAGCCAGGGTCATACTCAGTATGGAGTGCGCGAGCAGAGCAAAGCGATATCGGTCGCTGGGAAGTCGTTGGTCAAGCGTGCTCGGTTGAAGCGTATATTATAACTCCGACGTGCGCTCAGGACAATACTGTATTCTTCGTAGAACGTGAAGAGGTCAAGACCACCGAAACAATAACGCAGACGATTTCTGCTACCGAAAGAATAACGGTCACCGCGACTGCTACCGAAACAAGATGTCCCGGTTTACCTACAATAACGGTAACCACACCCGTGACGAAAGAAGTTGTACCGGGCTTCTATTACCTTTTTACTGTAATATTTGTGGCGGCTGCTGCAGGACTTGGACATTTCGCAGGAAAGCGTATCCCACGTCCCAGTCGTCCCGATCTTACCTCAGTCACCCAGCGGCTCACTGGGATTGAGAACGCGGGTAAGGCTCGCCCGTCAGTGCCACCACTAGGTAGCGCTGCGGATGTCGAGGAGACGCTGCGGTCGATCGGAGGAAGTGTAAACAAGGTCGGGGACGTGCTAAAGCGGTTGGAAGCGGTCAAGGATGAAGAAATGGTGGTGGAGACCTTGGCCGAGTTCGTGGAACAGGTCAGAAACAGTTCAGATGACATCGGGAGCTTCACCGAGTTCCTGGTTAAGAGGGTTGCCGGGGCTCGAGAGGGAAAGGAGCTACCTTGGTTCAATGTTCTCACAGGCAATCTTCTGCAGATGGAACGTGCTCTGGACAGCGCAACCATAATGGTACGCAACTATGCTTCGGGCGAGCTATTGTTCGAGTCCCTCACGAGAAAATATTCGTTTCTCGCCTCGAGTGCGCAGGATGCTGAAAGAGCCTTTACACTAGCGGACATCGATCAGATCAATGCGGCATTAGACACACTTATGAAGGCGAAGGTTCAACTGGACAGAGAGTTGACCGGCGTTTCCCAAGGTTTAGCAGGATGGTATGCGCGGTTATCATGTAAAAAATACCTTGGAACAGCCGCCTCACTCGTCAAGTAATTATCTCACTTTCGTCTTAGTTCCTGAAGCCTAGACCTTACCCTCTGAACCTCTGCCAAAGCACTGTTCTGCTTCCTCCGAAGAAGTTCCAAATCACTGCTCATGCTGGGATCAATCTGCGGGTTCTTCGAGCTTGGAGTCGGCAACAGTCTCAAGATAGTTAGGAGATCATTATACTGGTTTCCCAGAGAAAGCAAGAGTGCCCTCACTACGGGGAACCGTGAACCCGCTATTTCGTTCGCTGTTACCAAAGTTTCTCCTATCTGGCTCAGATTTGCCATGGTGAAGCTCATCGCTCTCTCCAATCTCCTTGCATCGGGTTGGGTCAATGTTCCTCCGCCTCCCGCCAGCTTCTCAAGAACCTCTATCGTTGTGTCAATGTCCTGTATGTTGACGAAAACAGCGTCCGCTAGCTCTATGATTGCATCTATTGCGCTACGCTCCTCTTCCCTTCCCCTGATCCTGTTCTCGATTTCCATGACTACGGACATCGTGTCTGAGAAGAGCTTAGCCGCCTTCTCGAGGCGTTCGATATTCTCATCTATTGCGGAACTCAAGTCTCTCGAATAAACATAGATGTCGACAGACAAACAAAAACATTTGCGCTGTGTGTGTATCCGCCAATTTGTTTGCTTACCCATTTTCCTGAATTGAAATAGTCAATCAATCTTTAGAATACTTGTGATTATGAGATAAGTGATTGGAAAGTCTTCAAATTGACATTAAACTACAGCCTTCAATCTGTCTTTCAATCATGATCTTACAGATCAAAATAATACGTGTATAATAAAGAAAGTCATAAGATGTTATGAGCGCGCAACTAGCTCTCTTCGTATGCTGGAAACCACTTCTTCGAGGTCTTTTTCATTCCCGCGTCTAAATGGTTCTTTTGGATATACCACAACTTCGGGATGCTGTGCTGTTGAAGTTACATAACCAACAGAAAGGCATTTTGAGCGTTCAATAGCAAACTTCATCCACCTTTCATAGTTTTTTGCATCTTCAAAACTCCTTCTAAAGAAGTGAACGATCCAACTAAAATCCATTCCATAAGTAGAATATGCTATCGCCTCTTCGAGACCCGAGTAGAAGCTAACTCTCTTCCTGAGAAGCTTAAACTCTACGCCGTGAAGCAGGTTTCGATACTGAAAGGACAAATCCACATCTGGCTGCCTTAGAAAGACTCTTTCGCCGTAAACTTCGTGGAGTCCTTTGGTGGTGTGGAGTACTTTGACGTCTGTTCTACCGAGCAGTTTTCTCCTAACATGTTTAACTAGTTCTATTTCTGGAACCGTCTTCCTAGAGAAATTCGCGAGATGTGCTTCGTTTATAGTTTTCAAAGCCTTAAGAAGGACATTAGACGCAGATTTGATGTCCTTTGAGAGTTTGAGCATTTAAATCAATACACATAGATTCCTAGTAAATGCTATTCAAAATATTTGTCATAATAACAAGAACTGTAAGCTAGAGTGCCATCACAGAGACCTCTGCCAGAGATTGCTAGTAGTTCATCGTTTAACGGTTCGACGGACTGCCAAAGTTTTCGGAGAATTAATAAAGGCACATAGAGATATCAATTATCATGCCTCTTATTTCGAAATGGAGAATAGCTTTCCTCATAAGCATGGTTATTCTAGCGATACTGACCTATTGGTACTCAAACGCTATCAATGCGTTTCTTCTGAATCCCATTGCCGCTCAGATTCTTCTTATCATTTGGATTGTAATCACTCCAATCGGGGAGATTTTCATTTTTTTATCGATAAAGCAACTAGAAAACTGGATCAGCATTTAACATTGCTTTCGGGCGTATTCAAAAAGTGGATTATAGAACCAGAGGTCATTGTTGACCGCCAGGACGTATACCTTGAAAGATGGCCGACTGTTCGAGTCGTGTACACATTAGACGGACAAGTACGTTCAGGTGTAATTTCCGACCCAATAACACTCAGAGACTTTCCAGAGGCAAAAGGCCACATGATAAGAGGGTATGCGGTCCTTTGGGAGAAGTGGGAAAACATGAAGTCTAGTGCAAATGATTTTTCTTCAAAATGTGAAACCTTTTTGCGGCTCATAAGAAAGGATCTTGCACATAAGATCGCTATCAAAGAAATACCTCTAAAAGGTTTTGAATTCCGACGAGAAAGTTCTGAGGACGAGTTCTATCTTGCGCGTAATATTGCTTATACGATCTATCGTTATGTTAGATCACGATATCAGCAACCTGAAGCAATCGCAAAGCTGGCTATAGAAGCAGAGTTGCGCCGCTTTTTTCCTGCTATTCTTGAAAGTCTCCCAGACTTTCCACAGTTAGAAATCGTTCCAGGCGTGTTGAAAGGTATGCAGCACCTTATTTTCAAGCCTGAAGAATTGATATTGGCAGTTAGTAAAAACGAAGAGACCCTCAAAGACTTACGCATGATTATTAATGAACTTGCGACCACTGATCCAGAGATTATAGCAAATGCTAAACAGATCGGGTTCGATTCTCTTGGCTTATTGTTGGATTTTTCAGGATTTGAGAGAGAACTAGATAGAATCGTGAAGAGCATAGAACACGGGCGTGGTCTAAAAGGCAAGTGTGACCTTTGTCCTAGTATTTGGCAGTTTTAGGAACGTTCTCAATATTCAAAGTCACTAGTCGTTGCTATTGTGTCGCTTCGAATTTGCTATAAGGTATATTTGGGAGCATGTCACAGTGTCTCCTGTTTCTAATTTGAAGGACCATGAATTTTGGGATTGTAGGGACATCAGGAACATAGAACTCTAAAGACACATAAACAACACGATAACAACTGAGATTCTTGCCAATAGATAGATTACATGTCTCTATATCATTATGGTAATATTATGATAAATACAACTTGTGTGTTTTGAGATCCTGAACTTTTCAAAAGCCTGAATTGAAAGTAAACGTTTTAACACTATTTTTAATCTGAGAAGACATTGAGCAAAGTAACTAAGAGTTTTAGGATTGACGAAGCTCTTTGGAATCGATTTGTCGCAACCTGTGAGGCTCTTGACCGTAAGATCACCGATGTTGTGGAGGAACTTTTCAGAGATTTCTTGAATGAAAAAGCTCCTAATATTCAAATGAATGAATCCGATGCTCTTAGAAAATATCAGAAACTTCGTTTGGAACTTAAAAAGATGGGCAAGATGTTCGATGAAGATTTTGGCAGAGATACCTTCAAGACTCTTAAAGAGCACTACCGAGAGCTTGGCGGTAAAGATGATTTATCAAATTTCAATGAGATTCGAGCTTTAATGTTTCAAAACCCGCCAGACGTACGAAAGGAGGGATTGCTGTTCTTTTGGGATTATGCTCGAAAGTACAAGAGCTTTCTAGAATTGGGAAACCGTTTATCGGAACTCGGTAAAGGAAACTTGCCAAGTACGCCGACAGGGAATGAGATTGAAGAAACCGAAGTTGGAAATAATGAGTCAGAAACAGAAGAAAAATAACAAAAAGATAACTCACATGAGAATTAGCTTACAGAACTATGGAGAGCTTGGCAAACTCAAAGAACGCTTGAACATTCGCTCCAGAGATGCGGTTCTCTCCGTTGTCCTAAGCGAATACTTGAACCGCACAGAAGAGTTTCCAGAAGCCACTCCTGAGCTTGTCATGAAGGACGCTGTACCCGTCATCTTGACAGGCATACCCGGAAGTGGCAAGACGAGCTTTTTGAGGGGGACGCTGGTACCGAGAATTAACTCAACCGTGTTTTGCCTCGATGTACATAACGAATATCCGAACTTGGAGAAGATCAATCTAGGCGAATTCTTCTCATTGAATTTCAAGCGGGTTAGTGGCAAGAAGTTCCGGCTTGTATCAAGTTCGAATGTTGATTTGAGTAAGAGCGAAGCCGACAGCATTTTCAGACACTTGATAATGTTCCAAAAGGAGCTCGCTCACTGGAGTATCATTGTGGAAGAGGGACATAGATTCGCTGACTCGCCTTTCTTGCGATCTCTCATAGCCGAATCTAGAAAATTCATGCGTAAGTTCATTGTCGTTTCACACCAAATAGAACCCTATGAAGGTTTAGGTCGAATATTGAAAGTTTCAACATTTCTGAATTCGTTTAATATTGAAAAGAAGGCTGATTGAGGCTAAGATTAAAGAAATTCAATGAAGGTGTTGATTTTGGTTTGCTGGAGATTCAGCGTAAAGATTAATGAAATAAGAAAGAGAAGAAAAAGAAGAAGCAGGATTTAATATTAAAGAACTTCGATCTCAGTTGTAGTAACCTCTAGCTTCTAGCGATTCAACCCAAACAATAATAAGAAAGATTAACAGGTCATCTCGGAGCGTGAAGGTGATCACAAAACAAGTGTAACACCTGTTGAAATTGAAAGGCAACTCGATTTGGAGACCCGTGCCCACATAAAGTTGAAAAATCGTTGAGTTAATCCTTTATTTGATTGATACATCTATATCATTAGTTTTTTCACGGTTATACACCTGTATCATTTATTTTGTTTTGTAAACAAT
>Ga0209725_1001630_pt1 | contig 12561 bp, 15 predicted proteins | sample I18A1metaG_FD_184145 | JGI IMG/M metagenome (GOLD analysis project Ga0209725, IMG submission 184145) | Lake sediment bacterial and archeal communities from Gulf of Boni, Indonesia to study Microbial Dark Matter (Phase II) - ​I18A1 metaG... | ecosystem: Environmental > Aquatic > Freshwater > Lake... | reverse complement strand
AATGAGTGGAAGACATAAGGAGCAAGTGGAGGTTTCCATAGTTTTTCCCGCATATAACGAAGCTGGAAGGATAGAGGGGGCTGTGAAGAGAGCAATCAAAGCCATTAAGGGGATCGCGCAATCATACGAGATCGTCATTGCGGAGGATGGAAGCACTGATGGAACGGACAAAATTGCATCCATGCTATCGAGGAGGCATCCCTTTGTCAAACATCTTCACGGCGACACACGCTTGGGAAGAGGAAGGGCGCTCACGAATGCCTTTAAGAGCGCTGGAGGGGAGATCTTGGTTTATATGGATGTTGATTTAGCCACGGATATCAAATACCTAAGAAATCTCGTAGAATCAATAAGGGAGGGTTACGACTTCGCCACTGGTTCAAGGATGCTTCCTGAAAGCAGGGTTGAAAGAACCCTCTCCAGAAAGACAGCCTCAAAATGTTACAATTTTATGGTAAGAGCCTTGCTTGGCTCTAAGATTAGGGACCACCAATGCGGGTTCAAATCCTTTAAGAGGGAGTCGCTTCTCCAGGTCCTCGACGAAGTAACCGCCAACCACTGGTTTTGGGACACAGAAACCCTTGTTAGGGCGTCCCAAAGGGGCTACGGGATAAAAGAGATTCCCGTTGAGTGGAGGCATAAAGGCGAAACAAAGGTGAATTTACTCAAGGACACCATCACCATGGGAACCCAGGTACTTAAACTCTGGTGGAAGCTAAATTCATCAAAACTTTTAGGTAATATAGGAAAACAGAGAAGCCCCCCGTAGCGTTAGCTGACATTAGGGGGTTACTCAGTGTGATCGAAGTCGTTATCTTTATTTGGGCGGCGTTTATTGGGGGAACCGCTCTGCTCTTCTTCTTTTTTATCATCATGGTTTTAATGAGCAAAAGGGGCTTCTTTCAAAAGTGCTGGGCGATGATGGCTTCCTTCTTATCAAGCACCTATATCTTCCCCGATCAAGTCAAGACCTGATAATTTTAGATATGGCTGAAAAGAAAGGCTACGACAAATTTAATTCCTTCTCAAGTCACCTGAGGATAACCCTTAAATAAATCCATGGACCACTCAAGTGTGAGTGTGAGGCCCTTGATCCAAGGAATAGAGTGGATAGTGGTATTAGCCATAGTCGCGGTGTTGATCCTTTGGGGCCCGAAGAAACTGCCAGAGTTGGCTAGAGCGATTGGCGAAGCGAGAAAGGAGTACCAAAAAGCCTCTAAAGAGCTCACGAAGCCTCTGTCTGAAGAAGAGACCAAATCTTCCAGCGACGATTTGCTCATTGAAACCGCCCAGATGCTGGGGATAAGTACAGAAGGAAAGACGAAGGAAGAGATAGCTCAAGAGATAGTCAAGAAGGGTAAGGCTAGTAATCCATAACCCCAAAATTCGGAGCGACTGTCCATAAATGCCTGAGAATAAGGAAAAGGCAGAAGAAAGGTTAATGAATTTTTGGGAACACACCGAAGAGCTCGCCAAACGACTTCGGATCGTTCTATCCACACTTATTATATCGACCGTTGCCATGATGGTACTGCCAGCAGACCTATCCTTCCTTAAAAATCCTCTGGAATTTTACAAGCCTCTGGTAGCAGTTATCTTGAGGTCTATAAGGGAACAAATTCTTCCCCCAAATGTCGAACTTATAGGTTTAGAGTTCACAGCTCCAATCCAGCTGTATGTGATTGCTTCCTTCATCTTCGGAGTCGCGGTAACTGTCCCTGTTTTTGCTTACGAGGTCTACAAATTTATTGACCCCGCTCTCTATCCACACGAGAGAATAGACGTATATCCTTTCGTAGCCTCCGTTTCAGTTCTGTTCGTCGTCGGAGCCCTATTTGGCTATAGAGTCCTCATGCCTTATCTCATATTGGCTATGGTCCCATTCTTCTCAGCCGTTGGGGCGGAAATGGTCATCTCTATAATGGACTTCTATAACATCCTATTCGTTACAACCGTGATAACGGGGTTAGCATTCTCTTTTCCGGTATATTTTGTTCTCCTCGTGAAATATGGAATAGTGGGAACCGGCATCATTACAAGCAACAGAAGGTACCTGTACGCGGCTTTGTTTATTCTCACCATGATTTTAACTCCAGATGGGGGATTTCCCCTGGGTAATTTTATGATATGGATCCCGATGGTCCTGCTCATGGAGATCGGAATCCTCTTTGCACATCGTTACGAGAAGAAGGGCGAAGCGCGTCGTATAACCTGGTTTTCAAGAGGGGCCAGCTGCAAATTCTGTGGAGCATCTATTTCCGCTGACGAATCATTCTGTCCCAAGTGTGGAAAGTCGCAGAAATAATGGCAATATAAGTTCTTCTAAAGGCCCTCTATGGTTTCCTTTGGCAACCGCGTTGGTTTTCCTTCTACTTCTTTGCAGAGCTTTCAGCGACTTATGCGCTTTCACGAAATGTGTGCTACGACATAGAAGAGGCTGCACTTAGTATGTCAACCTGGGGCAAAGCAAATATAATATCCTTCGCCTAAATGCGGTATGAAAAGACAAAAATTACGAACAACGTTGTAATCGGCTGGGGGCTTTGTCTAAGCTGGACAAAAGCAAATGTACAGACAGGAGTACCGCACGGCTTGAGACATCAAACTATAGGGATGATAAGCTATCCCTTATTATCCCAACATACAATGAGCGAGATAACCTGCCGATTCTGTTAGAGAGGGTTCATAAGGCATTGAATGGCGTTAACTATGAAGTTATAATCGTTGATGATGACAGCCCGGACGGGACCTGGATTGTTGCTGAGCGGTTTTCACGCAAATTTGGCAACATTAAAGTCGTTAGACGGTTTAGAAAAATGGGTCTCGCCTCAGCCTTCCTCGAGGGTCTGGATAACGCAGAAGGTACCTTGATAGGCTTAATGGACGCTGACCTCCAGCACCCACCCGAACTATTACACAAAATGCTCGATACGGTCCTTACAGGGGCTGACTTAGCTATTGCAAGCCGCTACGTTCGTGGCGGTAAGGTGGAGAGGTTGCCGTTGCATAGGAGAGTAATCAGCAGAGGCGCCACAGCACTGGCACATCTACTATTTCCTAAAATCAAGGCCGTTAAGGATCCAATGTCAGGCTTCTTCATTTTTAAAAGAGAGGTAATTGACGGCATGAAGCTGAACGCTGAGAGCTTTAAAATGCTGCTTGAAATATTGACTAAAGGAAACTATGACAGGGCTACTGAAATACCGTATACCTTCAGGTCTAGGAAGCACGGTAAAAGCAAACTGGGCTCCAAAGAGCTTTGGAATTATCTAAAGCACCTCTACAGACTTGCGAAAGACACGAAGGAACACTTGAGATTCTTTAAGTTCTGCAAGTAGGCTTAAGCGGAGTCGTTGTTAGCGAGGGTGTTCTCTGGTTCTTCACGGAAATCACGAGTCTATTGTACCTCGTATCAGCCGTCTTGAGCACCGAGTTAGCCATCATTAATAACTTCACCTGGAACGATGTTTGGACCTTCAGAGATAGGATTAGAGATCCGTCAGTCAAAGTAGCCTTGAGAAGGTTCCTGGGGTTTAACCTGACCGGGATTGGGGGTATAGCCATAGGACTGACCGTGTTAGCGATTCTTACAGAGGTCTTAAGGATACATTACCTGATATCAAACCTCTTTGCCATATGCGTTGCTGTACTATGGAATTACTTCATGAGCACCAACTTGGTCTGGGAAAGCCAGACAAGCACTAAGCTTTGTAAAGGTTAACATCAACCGTTTTATAGCATTTGTATCACAGAGTTAACAGCACGAATTTACAAATGATTGATTAAGAGGGGCGATGTGATGAAGCTTAGGGACGCCTGTGAAATGGCGTGGCTCGCCACCTTGAAGGCCACGGATGCGCTGCTCGAGGCCTATGGGCTGGGCGCGGGTGAAACCTATGAGAATCACAGGATAAGCTGTGGAAGTTAAAGGGGAGGGAGAGGGCGATCGAGGATCCGGGCATATACGACAGATTTAACGTTAGGATGATGATCCTCCACCTCCAAGGCTTCTACGACGGCGACGTTTCTCCGAGCAGTTTAAAGGCGAGATAGAGAAGGTCGATAGATACATCACTGAAGTGGAAGCCGTAACTAAGAGAGCCCTCAACAAGCCATAACCACTCATCTGACAGATCGGTATTCCTAAATCCTTTTTCCTTTGGGAATACAATTCGCTCAAAGTACGCTTCAGTGGTTCTCTTAGGCTTACCTTAAAGGATGGTTTTAAGGTTCCTTAAACGCGCTTTAAGGCTTAACTAAATCCCTAGAGGTACCTTGAGGGGAGGGGTGAGGCCCAGTTAATCTTCGAGGAGGAAAATTGCTCCTTAAGCTCTAAGCTGCCCAAGTTTGGGCTGAAAACGCCGACCTCCCCTTAGGGGCGTCCTTAATCATCGACCTTTGAGCGAACTGTAGAGGGTTTGAGACCCATTTCTGGTTCTATGAATATGATTTGAGAGCTTAGGAGACTAAGGACTACTGGTATAGAGCGCATGCCGTTTGGAACCTTTGTTCGAGAAGTCTACAATCACAACGCTAGGACAGCCGAGGTTCCCGTACAAGTACAACCAAGGATCAATGGATGAGAAGATTAGAACGAGGCGCATTAAACGGTTCTTTTATGTTTTAGAGTCTGGGTTTTGGTTAGGGGTTCTCTGGGCTCGGTGTTTCTCAAGCCTTTCTTCTAGGAATTCATGATACTCCTTCATCACGTTTTCGGGTATGGGGTTTACTACCTCCACCTCTTTAACCCTTTCTGTCAGCTCCTCATCTATGGTATATATCCTAGCTATTTCGAGCTCCCTAGCCAGCTTAATTAGATATCCATCCCACGAGGAGAGGTTGAGCTCCGATGCCACTGCTATGGCTTTCTCAGCAGCTGTTTTTGGTATATTTTCGTAGAATGCTGGCGACTCGAGGGAGAGGGTTTCTAGAAGGGCCCTTGCCACGCGGTTCCTCCTGAGCTTTAGGTACCTAGTCATGATCACATATGCTCCAAGGTATGTGCTTAAGGGCACTATAATACGTCTCTTCAGCATGAGAGCTTCTTGGAGGAGCTGGGCTGCGTGTCTGCGTGCTGGGTTTCTAAAGTGTGCCACGACAATTATTCCGACGTCAACTACCCCTTCTAAGCCCGATTTTACGGAGCGCGTATTCCCTGTCAACGTACTTGTCCTCACCTTCAACCTCTACAATGTCTAGGTCTAGGCTGGGAGCCGTGTCTTCAAGCCTGCTAAAGGCCTCCTGGACCCTGTCCACAGAAAGCCTCTCTAGGATAACCTTCCTTCCAATAATCCTACACACAAGCTTGGAGCCCCCCTCGATCCCCAAAGCCTGCCGAACCTCTTTGGGTATGACCGTTCGACCTTGACCGTTAACCCGGAGCATAAATGGCATAGATTTCACCACTTAATCCACAGATAATACCACATATAAAGTTTACTGAACCCTTTAGTCGCGCGCGATTAAGGTAACGGTGCATGAGGGGTTTTGGTGATTGGTGAGGCGGGTTACATCGAAGCATAAGGAACGTGAAGGCGGGGAGCTTGCTATGTGCACGGCGGAGGCTGATTGGGTTAGTTGGAGGTTGGGCTCCTTGGGAGGGCGGTTAGGTCGGCTGGCTATGCAAAAACGTAACGGGAAAGCTGTCGCCCTAATCCATGGAATGGAAAATACCGAAAGAATTAGATGGATTGTAATTGGATGATGAAACGTTTGGGCTGATTGCTTGCCGATTTTAAGGTGATTGAGTTGGATTGGGTCTAATCGTTTCGGTGGATGCGGAAGCTCCGTGGGCGTGGCGCTCTGCCCATGAATACGATAGTTCTAGAGGGGGAGAGTGAAAGGTTTAAGTAGTACTTTTTGAAAGTTCTACTTGTGATAAGTATGACTGAGGTTTCAGTTACTCGGAAGGGCCAGATAACTATACCTGTTGAGTTGAGGAGGAAGTTCGGCATAGTGGAGGGTTCCAAGGTCGAGGTGGTGGAGGAGGAGGGCAGTATTGTGATAAGGAAGCTTCGGAGCATATTTGACCTCGCGGGGAGCGGCGCCGGAAAGGGTGATGTGGAGGAGTTAAAGAGGATGCTGGACCAGATGAGGGAGGAGGATGCCTGAGAAGAGTGTGTACGACACCCGCTTCTTCGTCGAGTACTTCTACTCAGGCGACTCGGGTTTTCTGAGAAGGCTTAAGGAAGACCTAAGGGCGGTGAGAGAGAGGATGGTTTCTGCATTGACGGTTCACGAGATTCATCGTATCAACTTGGAGAGGGAGGGCAGAGAGATCGCGGCCCTGAGGAGCGAGACGATACGCAGAGACTTCAATGTCGTTGATGTAGACTATGAGACTGCAGTTAGGAGTGCAGAGCTGAGGAGTAGGTATAGAATACCGATGGCTGACAGCGTGATCGTAGCCACAGCTCAAATTCGTGGATGCCCTCTGGTTTCAGACGACCCTCACTTCCGAGAGATAGAAGACCTTAAGACAAGATGGTATACCACGCGTTAAGCGTAAGGATTTAATCTTCCTTTATCTCTTTTCTATCTCTCTATTCGACCCTTCGGCACTTTCCTCCATGAGGAGGTTGCGATAACCGCTTTTTTCCATTCATGTTTATCACTCTTAGTTTTCTATAAAATAGAATTGGGCAACGTCCATGTGAATATTTAAAGCCGATTTTGTCATGATTCACATGCGTATTTAAGGGCGTTCTCTCCAGTGCGACGATTAAGTCTAGAAACACAAATAATTCGCGTGCGACACTCTAAAATGTGTTTAACGCCACTTTAATAATTGCGAAGGGATAAGATAAATGGCTAATAGTGATTGGAGGAGTGGTAAAAAATTCGCCTTAGTTAATCTACTGCTCTTTTCACTCATTTTATGTGGAACATACTTAATCAGCGTTTATTTTGTGTCGGAACCGACATTCTTGAGCGATGTACGCATCCCGTTCGCACGGAATGTTTCGCATTTGGGACCCCCATACGTTGCTTACGATTTCAGCCCTCCAGTGATTTCGGGGCTTTTTTTCTTTCTGACATCATGGTGGACAAATGATCCCCTCATTTACCAATTATGTATTTCATCGATGTTGGGAGTGCTGTGGATGTTTTTGATTGCATTAACCCTTAAAGGGGGAAGGATGGTTAGATGGACATTCTGCTGGTTTCTAGCCCCCTCCTTCCTCCTATTTGGATTACGCAGTTGGGATTCCATACCAGCTGTGTTCACCGCTCTTTCAACGATTCTACTTACCGCAGGAATGATAGAGTGGTCAGCGCTTACCCTAGCCCTCGCAAGCTCCTCAAGTTTTTATCCCCTCTTACTGCTCCCGATTTATCTGCTCAAAACGGAAAAAAGGAAGCGCGTGATTTTCTTTTCAGTGTTCCTCCCATCATTCATATTCGTCAGCTTCCCATTCGAGATCGTAAATTCCGAGAGGTGGCTTAACTCCTACATAATTAACATCATGGATGTTATGAGTGAGGGTGGTATACAACATTTCTTGTCTTTCACGTCTCAGACCCAGCTTATTTATACGATTTCCACCACGCTTCTTTTCATCACCGGATACGTCCTGATGCTTTACAAAGGGAAAGGAAAATCCCCTCATCAACTCGTCCTCACGGTACTAACTTTTTTTCTACTGGTGAACGGAATTTATGTTCCAACCACAAACCTTTGGCTTTTACCACTCGTTGGGCTCGCGCAACCGAACTCTGTTCTATTTTTCTCATTCGATCTCATCAGCATCTCGGTCTTACAACCTCTATCTATCTTTGGCATTCATCTTTTTGAGCTATTCATAGCTCGTACCGTCTTGTTGGCTCTAATGCTTGTACACCTTTGGACATTGAGCCCCCCCAAAACATCCTCACTCACCCAACTTGTGGATGTTATAGCAATTAAATTAGGGGAAAAATGGGAAGAGTTTAAGGGAAGACTAACGAAGCTTCCAACCCCCATCACCCTTCTGCTGCTGGGAACTCTAGCTTCAGTAACCCTTCTGTCTGGATTGGACAATCCTAATGGCATTTACTTCGATGAGGAACATTACGTCACAGCGGCGAGGTCCATCTTAAGAGGAGGAGGAGACTCAAACTGGATTCACCCACCACTGGGTAAGCTCTTAATGGCGTTAGGGATGCTGGCTCTTGGGGAAAGTAATCCACTAGGTTGGAGGCTACCAGGCGTTTTCCTAGCCATCCTTTGTGTGCCAGCACTGAATCTAATTGGAACACGGTTATATGGATCTAGAAAAACCGGCTTGATAGCTTCGCTGCTTCTATGCTTTGATTTTCTCTTCTTTGCACAAGCGAGGATAGCCATGTTAGATATTTACGTTTTCGCGTTCTCTATTTTAGGAGTGCTTTTCTACCTATCATCAAACCGATCACATCGGCTGAGTTACCTGGCTTTATCTGGGGTCTTTTTCGGAATGGCGATATCCAGTAAGATGCCCGGCGTCCTTCCGCTTTCGTTATGTCTCATTCACGGAATGATTAGATGGGGGAGAGAAAGGAAACGGAACATCGTCAGCCTCTTGAGTACGCTAATATTCATCCCGATTGCGGTCTACATAGCATCCTATATTCCATGTTTTTTCATCCTTGGGCATGGTTTCAGCGACTTCTTAAATCGCCAATATCAGATGCTACATTACTCAGCTTATCTGCCGGGTCCACACCCCTACATGTCGGAGCCTTGGACGTGGCCGCTTATGGTACGTCCACTGCTCTCTTTTTACGAAACCCTTCAGGTCAATGAAGTCACATACGTTTCCACGATTTCCCATCTCGGAAATCCGCTAATATGGCACATAGGCATCGTTTTGATCGCTATATCCGTCTGGAACGCTTTAACAAGAAGAGAAGGAGAGAACATCTTTGTTTGTGCATGGTTCCTCTTTACATGGCTCTTTTATTTTCCCACGGGGATAGCCCACGCGCTCTTTGGTTGGGGAAGAGCTCAGTACATTTACTATTTCCTTCAATCGGTTCCGGCCTTGTGTCTCACGCTAGCCAATGTCTTAGAGGAAGGCGATGAAACTATGAGGTTTCCCATCTCTGCCTTTGCATTGGCGGCCTGCCTACTAACGTTCGCATTGTGCTACCCTGTGATCTCCGGCTACCCGGTGCCCTTTGATTATGTGCGGGGAGTGACGTTGATTCGATTAGGTATCTAACATATTGAGTCGCTTTCAATTCGACAGATTGTCACAGCTAAGAATCTAGAAAACATGGTCGGGGAGATAACGATAAGGTCTTCCTATACAACCTACTCATCGGAACAACAAAAACAGCCTAAGAAAAGGATGAGTGAGCAATGGTAGACACGGAACAGACGGCATCATAAAATATTAATGCAAACAAAGCCAAAATGTAGGCAAGGGGAAGATTATATGGCTTCTCAGTATTTCATCGGAGTCGATATCGGTACCGCGGGAACAAAGGCGGCTATATTTGATTTACAAGGAAAGCAGCTCGCAACAGCCTATGAGGAGTCAAGGCTATATTATCCTAGAGTTGGATGTGTCGAGCAAAGGCCTGAAGACTTCTATGCATCAACTTTGAGTACTGTTAGAGAAGTGGTTCATAAGTCTGGCGTGAACCCGAAGGACGTGCTTTCGATAGCGTTCAGCGGGCAAATGGCTGGTGTACTCGCGATAGATAGTAAGTGGAGACCCGTTATACCCTATGACTCATGGCTCGATATTCGATGCAGGGATTACATCGATTACGTGAACAAAAATTATGCTGATTTGCTCATCAGTATTACTGGTGTGCCACCAACCGTTGACCACTTCCCAAAAATGCTGTGGTGGAAAAATGAGAAGCCGGAAATTTTCAAGAAGATATGTAAATTTACCGTGCCATCGGTGTACGTCGCCGGAAGGCTCGCCGGGTTAAGCGGAGATGAGGCTTTCTACGACTATACATATGTTACGTTCACGGGACTGTTCGATGCGAGGAAAATGAGTTGGTCTGAAGAGCTGAGCGAAACCTTCGGAATCCCCCTCGATAAGATGCCGAGAATAGTGAAGCCATGGGACGTGATAGGGGAACTCACAGCCGATGAAGCCAAGAAGATGGGATTGGTTAAGGGCGTTTCTATTGTCGCGGGAGCTGGCGACGGAATGGCAAGTGCTTTTGGGGCTGGAATAACTAAACCTGGGCTGTGCCTAGATATTGCTGGAACAGCCTCCGCATTCTACGTGTCCACAGATAAAATGATACCCGATACGAAGTTCAAGACGTTACTTTACCTAAAATCTGTAGTTCCTGAACTCTGGAATGTTGGAGCATACATCAATGGAGGCGGATTATGCTTGAGATGGTTCAGAGACGAGATCGCGAGGTATGAAAAAGAGATGGCTAGAGAGATGGGGAAAGATCCCTACAAGCTCTTAGATGATTCGGCGTCAAAAGTTCCATTGGGATCTAACGGATTATTCTTCATACCCCATCTCGGCGGCAGAGCTTATCCATATAATCCGAAGATTAGAGGCGTATGGCTCGGCTTCGCTTGGAAGCATACCTCAGCTCATCTCTTCAGAGCGATTTTAGAATCGATATGCTACGAATACCATCACTACCTTAGGATACTTAAAGACCTCTTCACGAAACTGGAGTTAACGGAAATCAGGGGCATTGGAGGCGGATGCAAGAGCGGTCTGTGGACTCAGATAAAGGCGGATGTCCTAAACGTTCCATATGTCCTTTTGAACAGGGAAGAATGCGCAGTGCTTGCGTTGGCGGCTCTTGGAGGTTACGCCGTCGGAACCTTTAAAGACTATGTGAAGACGATTGACGAATGGGTTAAACCCGTTAAGAAAATAATGCCCGCTAGAGAGAGACATGAAAAATATGGGAAGCATGCGGAGTTCTATGAGCAACTGCTTAACGAGCTAGACAAAATATTCGAACAATATGAACGCTTGATTAGTTGAGTAGCAGCGCGCCGCATATAGGTTTTATCTTATGATAAATTTGCAGCGTTTGACTCCCTCGCTATTCAACCTCTCTCGCCGGCGCTCAGCTATCTGGAATTAAGCCCGGATGATATGCTGAAGGTTGTGGCGGATTTTGTGCAAGAGGAGAGCTGGGGAGAAAGGAGCGAGATTTTACGCCTTGGCCTGAGCGAGATGATGGATGAGAGAAACGACCTGAGGCAAATAATCCTCTCGCTGGAGAAGTGGCGCAGAGATGGCAGGATATCGGCGGCGGATTACGCAGAACTCAAGGCAAAGTACGGCAAGAGACTGGCTGATGCTGACAGGCTAATTGAAGAGTTAGAGGAGCAAAAAGGTCTGGTTGAAAGAGATCAGGTGGAACATAGTGGCTGGCTCGATTTTGAGGGTGACGAATGTTTCGAAGAATTTTGGCGCTGCGGTGGCTCTTCGTAATGTCTCATTTGATCTTGAGCGAGGTAAGATTCTGGGATTGGTTGGAGATAATGGTGGGAGCAAAACATTTATACCCTTGCGAGGAAATGCGCAAAGTACTTATGAGTTAAAAACCTACGATACGATAGAATAAATAAAAAGGAGGTTAAAGCGTTGGATTGGGAAAGAATACAGTTGCTTAGTATTGAAAACTTGGTATGGATATTAATCGTTATTGCCTTTATTGTGTTTTCAGCGCTTAATCCTCGGTTTTTTGCTCTCTCATCCATATATTTTTTCTTCAAGGAGCTGGTATGCTAGGTTTTTTGGCGTTAGGATTGGGGCTGTGCCTCCTTGCAGGAAGTTTCGATGTTTCATTATGTCGAATAGCAGGTCTTTCATGCGTTATAGCTAGTTGGCTCTGCGAGTTTACCGATTTACCCTGGTTCTTGATTATTCCAGTACCGCTCGTAATAGGGCTAGCTATCGGAACTTTTAATGGAGTGGTTGTCGGAAAAGGAGGACAAAATCCCTTCTTGATTACGCTTGCGGGCTATTTTATGTGGGATAGCCTCACGCGCTATATTATGGCGGGCCGCTACTTCCCACCTGGTCGCTTTGACCCAAACATCCTCTTTTTTGGAAGGGGACGAATCATGGGGGAAATATTTGTTTCCACGGTCATATTCATAGGATTGCTCTTACTCATCTGGTTTTTTATGAAATACACCAAGAAAGGAAGCGTAATATACGCTGTCGGGGCATCGGCGGAAACACCGAGAAGACTCGGGATAAATACGGATAACATAAAGTTGCTGGTTCACACAATAGCTGGAACACTCGCTAGACTCTGTGGACTCTGCTATGTTGGCTATGCTGTGGAGATTAAACCTGTAGTAGTTCCTCCTTTCACAATATTTCCCGCTTTTGTCGCCATAGCTGGAATCAGTATCATTGGCGGTAGAGGGAAGGTTCTCAACATTTTAGGGGGAGCGATGTTAATTGCGATGACTACTATGGGAGCAACCATGCGCGCGCGGAAAAGCCGGCGAGGTGTTCTCGGTTCCGATCTATCGGAGAGCAGAAAGCACATACCGAGCGTGAACGGGAAATGGGAGTTGGATGGAGGGTTTTAGAAAATTTTTCCTGAATTATTCTACGGGGAGGCCTATGTATAATC
>Ga0209725_1001628_pt1 | contig 12569 bp, 14 predicted proteins | sample I18A1metaG_FD_184145 | JGI IMG/M metagenome (GOLD analysis project Ga0209725, IMG submission 184145) | Lake sediment bacterial and archeal communities from Gulf of Boni, Indonesia to study Microbial Dark Matter (Phase II) - ​I18A1 metaG... | ecosystem: Environmental > Aquatic > Freshwater > Lake... | reverse complement strand
AGAAAACGTTGCAGTATGTGAGATTGACTCAAACGATCTTACTAAAATTGGGATATCAACTGGGCAAAATGTGAAAGTAACTACATTCCATGGAAGCGTGGTGGTTAAAGGAATTAAATCAACCCAAGAGCCTCACCCCGGAATTATATTCATTCCGTGTGGTCCGTGGGCAAACGCTGTAATCTGTCCAAGAACTCATGGAACCGGAATGCCCTCACTTAAAGGAATTCCCGCCGAAATCGAACCAGCCCCTGAAGAAAAAATACTCGATTTGCGGGAGTTAGTTGCGCAAACACTTAGGAAGGGATGATCTTGGAAGTTATTCCGAATGTTATCTGCCCATTCTGTGGTTGCTGTTGTGATGACATTGAAGTAACAGTCACTGATGGAAAGATCACTGGGACAAAGAATGCATGCGCCATCGGCATGACTAAATTTCTTCACTACAGCGACGAGCGAAATAGCGCTCCAATGGTTCGCACGGATGGCGAATTTTCTAAAACAACCTTAGACACGGCTATCAAGAAGACCGTTGAAATTCTGACTAATGCCAGGTATCCTATCCTTTATGGATGGAGCTCAACTAGTTGCGAAGCGCAGAAAGTTGGGGTTGCACTAGCTGAAGAAGTTGAAGGAGTCCTTGACAATACCTCAACTGTCTGCCATGGCCCTGGTATCGAGGCGGTGCAGGACATTGGGGAGTCAACTTGTACTTTGGGTGAGGTGAAACATCGGGCAGACCTAATTGTGTACTGGGGATGCAACCCAGTTCAAGCCCATATGCGTCACTTGGCAAGGTACAGCACTTCTTGCGCTGGAAAGTTCCGTAAAGGCCGGACTGACCGAACTGTTGTCGTAGTTGACGTAAGGAAATCCTCAACCGCCAGGGTGGCTGATCACTTTGTTCAAATCGAGCCTAACCAAGACTACGAGTTTATATCCGCATTACGTATGGCAATTCGGATGGAGGAAATTGAACAGGATTCGGTCGCTGGTATTCCAGTCGAAAAAATCGAGGAACTTGCTGACATTCTCATCAGTTGTCAATTTGGGATAATTTTCTTTGGGCTTGGCTTAACAATGAGTGCTGGAAAAAATCGAAACATAGACGCAGCCCTATCCCTCGTCCGTGACTTAAATAGCAAGACTAAATTCTTGATCATGCCAATGCGCGGACATTTCAATGTTACTGGTGCAAACAAAGTTTCTGCTTGGCAGACAGGCTACCCATTCGCAGTTGACTTCAGTCAAGGTTATCCACGTTATAATCCGGGTGATACGTCTGTCATCGATATTCTAAATCGAGGCGAGTGTGATGCTGCATTAATTGTCGCTTCGGATCCAGTGGCACATTTTCCTCAACAAGCAGTCGAGACTCTGTCCCGTGTTCCAGTCGCCATAATTGATCCGCACTTAAATGCCACCTCACTTCTAGCCGAGGTTGCCATTCCTTCGGCGTTTGTAGGAATTGAGGCAGAAGGCGTTGTTTATCGTATGGACGGTGTTCCCTTAATCCTCAAAAAACTCGTTGAGCCGCCAACCGGTATCCAGTCAGACGAAGCAATTTTACAGATGATTTTAGCCCAAATCCGAAAACGAAAGGGGGCTAATTAAGCGTGGAACTGCTTATCAAAAATGGCTTCGTATATGACCCTCAAAACAAGATCAATGGCGAAAAAATGGACATCGCTATCCAAAATGGAAGGATAGTCGAATCTGTTGATCCAACTAAAGCAGTCGTTATCGACGCCTCAAACATGATTGTAATGCCCGGAGGGGTTGACCTCCATTCTCACATAGCTGGTGCGAAAGTTAACGCGGGCAGACTTCTCCGCCCAGAGGATCATTATAAGGATGTGGAGGTCAAAACCCCGATAACCCGATCTGGAGTTGGACATTCGATTCCTTCAACCTTTACCACTGGCTATCGCTACGCAAGAATGGGATATACAACCGTCTTCGAACCCGCGACAGCCCCGCTAAAAACACTGCATACCCATGAGGAGCTCAACGATATCCCAATTTTAGATAAGGCATGCTTTCCACTATTCGGAAACAATTGGATCGTCATGGAATATCTAAAAGAAAATCGGATCGAAGAATGCGCCGCCTACATAGCATGGATGCTTAATGCGGTAAAGGGTTATGCGATAAAAATTGTTAACCCTGGAGGAGTTGAATCTTGGGGCTGGGGTAAAGGAATCAAAAGCCTAGACGACCAAGTTCCATACTTCGGAATTACTCCACGTGAAATTATTCGTGGGCTGTGTGAAGTGAATAAACTCTTAAACCTACCTCACCCGATTCATGTGCACTGTAATAACCTTGGGAAGCCCGGAAATTACCGAACCACAATAGAAACCATGGACTGCGTTAGAGATTTGGCTACTGACGACAAACCCATTATGCATGTTACTCATGTTCAATTTACTGGTTATGGAGGGGTTGACTGGGCTTCTTTGGCTTCTGGCGCCGACAAGATTGCAAAGTACGTTAACAACTACCGTCACGTAACCATTGACTTGGGACAAGTAATATTCACTGACACTACAACTATGACTGCAGACGGCCCATTCCAATATCAATTGTATCTGCTTACTGGAAACAAGTGGATTAACTCGGACGTTGAAGCTGAAACTGGTGCGGGCGTAGTTCCAATGCGCTATCGACGGAATAACTACGCACATGCCGTAATGTGGGCGATCGGACTCGAACTTGCGCTCCTTGTGAAAGATCCGTGGAAAGTGTTCATGACCACCGATCATCCAAATGGGGGACCATTCACATCATATCCACGCGTGATTTCCTGGCTGATGAGTCGAGAAGTAAGAAAAAAAATTCTTGCAAAGGTCCCACGGCTTACGAGGGTAAGAACAAATCTTTCAGCTATCGATCGTGAATATTCTTTCTATGAAATCGCTATTGTTACTCGTGCGGGAACAGCGAAGATTCTCGGCTTAAAAAATAAAGGGCACCTTGGCATCGGAGCAGACGCTGACATTGCAATTTATAACATTAATCCAACCGAAATTGATCCTTCTAAAGACTACAAGAAGGTGCGAAGGGCATTCCGAAACACCGCATACACAATAAAAGACGGTGAGATTGTTGCCAAAGATGGGGAAATAACAACGGCGCCAAATGGCAGGACCTACTGGATCAAACCAGAAATCCCAACAGACCTTATGGACGCGATGAAAGCCACGCTTGTTGAGAAGTTTGAAGATTACTACACGGTTAAGCTAGAAAATTATCCCATTCCTGAACGTTACCTAGCCCAATCCACTCCTCTTAACGTTAAAGCAAGCCTCTGAAGGAATCTCAATGGCAGAAATTAATCTCACACTAAAAGTCACCTTAAACGTTCCACTTGACGTGGGAGCGATAAGCCCTGATAATTTCGCTGGCAAATCGTTAGATGAGATTAAATCTTTAGATGTTTGGGAAGGAAATCATAAAGCTAGGCTTGATGAATTCTTTGAAGTAGAGGGAGATATCGCGCCAAACGTAGAAAACCTAACTATATTGCTTCATGGTAACGGGAGCAAATTTAGAAAACTTGGCAGAGCGATGTCCAACGGAAAAATTCTCGTAGATGGGTCAGCTGGGCTATATCTCGGAGAAGAAATGACCGGTGGAACAATAACGGTCAACGGGGAAGCTGGATCTTGGTGTGGTACACGAATGAAAGGAGGTCTAATCGAGGTCAAAGGCAACGCTGGAGACTATGTAGGCGCTTCATACCGAGGAAGTACTGAAGGGATGAAAGGAGGAACCATAATCATTCATGGAAATGCCGGAAACGATGTTGGCTCTTGGATGCAAGATGGATTAATCAAAATTTTTGGCGACGTTGGACAATTCGCAGGGGTTCACCTACAAAACGGCACCATTTACATTCTCGGAAATTCAGAAGGACGAGTTGGAGCCCAAATGATAAATGGAAAAATCATCATCCTCGGAACTGTTCCAACAATCCTTCCGAGTTTTTCATTCGAAGAGATCAGAGACAAAGTGAAAGCAGGAGATGAGAAAGTTGCAAGGCCATTCTACGTGTTCTCAGGTGACATAGTGGAAAATAGAGAAGGAAAATTGTTTATTTCAATGAAAAATAATCCGCATCTAAAATCCTTTGAAAGGCTTTAAACGCATCATCATCGTCTTAAACGGCTTTCGAACTTAATAATCTTAGAAATATTTTCAAATGTAGGTATCGAAAGCTAAAGAAATAAAGATTCGAATAATTGTCGCTTTATTTCTCGTCTAACCTTTTTATATTCCAACCGCGAGCAATACTAACCCGATCAAAGCCAAGATTACGCCAACCACGCTGAAAATAGTAATACTTCGGCGTGTCAAAGACACCTGATACTGATCACCTTTTGTATCTCTGAGGTAGGAGAGGTCTGTAGCTCTGACTACTTTTGGTGTGTCATAAATTCTTCCTTTTCCAGTTGTACTACTCCATGGAAGATCTGCCTTAACCCAAGCACTCGAGTCAGTTGCTTTGCCAGCAACCTCTAGTTCTTCGCCCTCCTTTCTCCCTAATAGCCAAACTCTCCCTACATCTTCGTAAACTCGCACTTCAACTTTACCTGTGTCATCTTGTATCAAGAACGAAGAGGCGTAGAATTTAGCTCGACCGAGATTTAGCCAGATTGGGGTAATTGCTGCAATCTTGCCAACTAATTTCACGTCGAAGCTTCCAGGTTGCTTTTCTACATCTGCAATTTTTTGTGCGGATTGAGTTTTAAATGCTTCAACCATTTTCAAGCGGCGTTTATTATATCTGCTCCTTTCTATCGCCAACACAATCAGAATCAGACCAATTCCTAAAAGAGTTAATCCAGCCCTAAGATAAAGAATATTCATCTCTAATCATCGCCCTAATACGGTTTAAATTCATAGTTATTATTTATCTTTAACTAAAGTAGCTAAAAGCATATTATCATTTTATATAAAAACTGTTTCGTAAGTGAATTATAATGCAATTCCAAGGAGGCGTATGATTGTTAAGTGTTAATCGTAATGCTCTAGGGGTCTTACGGAGATTGATTGAGAGACAAGTTGAGTACAGCGTTAAAGTGAAAAACCTTGCATCTGGCACTACGTTTATCGATGCTGGAATAAGCTCTAAAGGCGGCTTCCTTGCTGGAGAGCTCATCACCGAAATTTGTCTTGGAGGCTACGGAAAGGCAAATTTGTCCTTCATGACTCACGGTGACATGAATCTTCCATCGATTTTTGTAGCCACAGATTACCCAGCAATAGCAACCTTAGGCTCACAGTTCGCAGGTTGGAAAATTAGTGTTGGAAAATACTTTGCGATGGGATCGGGGCCTGCAAGAGCCCTAGCTCTTAAACCTAAAGAACTTTACGAAAAAATTGGCTATCGCGATGAATCAGATGTGGCGGTTATTCTCCTTGAAACCACTGAAGAACCCCCAGCTGAAGCAGCCGAATTTATCGCAAAAGAATGCAACGTAGCCGTGGATAAGCTGTACATAATTGCAACCCCAACCTCTTCAATTGCTGGGTCAGTTCAAATTTCCGGTCGTGTAGTTGAAACTGGTCTACACAAGCTTAGCGAAGTAGGCCTAAATCCAAAATGCGTCCTCTACGGCTGTGGCTCCGCGCCAATTGCTCCAATTCATCCAAAATTTGCAAAGGCGATGGGACGAACTAACGACATGATTCTATATGGCGGTTCCACAATGTATGTTGTGGACTATGAATCCGATGAAAAGTTAAAAGAAATTACTGAAAAAGTGCCCTCATCAACATCCAAAGACTACGGCAAGCCCTTCGCTGACGTCTTCAAAGAAGCCGGTTACGACTTTTACAAAATCGACCCAGGACTATTTGCGCCAGCATCTATCATGGTTAACAACGTCAGAACCGGATCTGTGTTCAAAGCTGGAGAAGTCAACAACGCGATAATCAAACAATCTATCGGTTGTTGCTCGCTCAAGTTGCAGAAATCCTCTTCGTAAGCATGCGAAAAATGACCATAGAACTCGAACGTGCAGTTATGGAAACCAATCTATTAATGTAACGACAGACAGTAATGGAGAAGCCCCAGCTCAATTCGTTTACTCTCCTTATTCCTCTATCGTTTACGCGGAATTCAAGATTGATTTCGAGGTTAAGAGTGCAATAAGGTATTAGTGTTTGGTTAAAAACAAAGGTCAGCACATGCACTCTCATGCAAAAAAGTATGACGCTTGGTTCAAAACGCCATTTGGCACGTATGCGAATAGGTTGGAAAAGAGGCTCGTATTTCGATACCTTGGACCTGTAATGGGAAAGAAGATCCTTGACTTGGGTTGCGGCACTGGGAACTATTCCCTCGAACTTGCGAGACGAGGTGCGACGGTAACAGCGATTGACCCGTCGCGCGAGATGCTAGCCTTGGCGAGGGAGAAGGCGAGGATAGAGAAGTTAGAGATAACACTTGTTAAGGGAGAGGCAGAGAAAATGCCATTTGAGAAAAAGAGCTTCGACGCGATAGTTTCTGTGACAGCATGCGAGTTCTTCAAAGATATTGAGATGGCAGTAGATGAGATGACAAGGGTGTTAAAACCAACTGGAAAAATCGTTATCGGCGTGATAAATAAATGGAGCCTCTATGGTTTAGAGAAAAAGCTCGAGTCGAAATTCAAGGAATCAGTTTACAGAAAGGCAAGGTTCTACAGCATTTTAGAATTGAAAAAACTTTTCAGGGTAGTGAGGTGGGATTCCACCCTCTTCGCTTTGCCTTGGATGCCCGAGTGGATGCTCACTATTTTCAAAAAAATAGACAAACCACTTGCTGCGCTACTTGAGCCATTCGGCGCATTTATGGTTATTGAAGCCAAACCAAAGGAAAAATAGAGGCGATAAAAATGAAGCTACTAATGTTTGATACGAACGAATTTTGGTATAGGACATTCAGCAAAACTCTTGAGCAGGTGGAGACTACAGACAAAGAAGAGAAAATTGAAAACGCATTGGTGATTTTTACAAGCGTTGAAAAGGAAGACGAGGAGAGAAAGGATAAAGTTGTGAAAAAAGCAATAGATAACATCTCATGGCTTGCAAGAAAAACAAGCCGCAATCGGATAGTTCTCCACTCTTTTGCCCATTTATCCGACAACAAATCCAGTATTGAATTCGCTAAAGAGACGTTAGAGGCGATAAAAGAGAAATTGAATTCAAAAGGACTTGAAACTTCCCTGACTCCGTTCGGCTATTTCCTCGAATTCAAAATCCATGTACGAGGAGAATCTTTGGCAAAGGTCTGGAAATCGGTTTAGAAAATCCCCGTTTCCTAGGAAACAACCCGTTTCCTGTCGCTCTGACCAAACTGTTCTTGTCTAGCGGACGGTCTAGTCTAATTCGCACCATTTTTTATACAAATTGTGCTCTATTCCAAATGATTCTAGAATTTTTCCAACGATAAAATTAGCTAAATCATCTATTGTTCTCGGTTTAAAATAGAATGCCGGAGAAGCAGGTAAAATTACGACTCCAAGCCTAGCCAAATAAAGCATATTCTTCAGGTGAATTGGGCTGAGAGGCGTTTCCCGAAGAACCAAAACCAACTTTCGTCTCTCCTTTATTGTTACGTCTGCTGCTCTTAATACTAAGTTGTCTGAATACCCATGTGCAATCCCAGCAAGTGTTTTCGTGCTGCAGGGAACAATGATCATGCCATCAGTTTTAAATGATCCACTTGTAATAGCGGCAGTCAGGTCATCGTTAGCATGTAACCGCGTCGCGAGTTTGGCGACCTTTTCTTTTGACAGCCCGAGCTCATCTCTTACGATTTCTTCAGCAACCTTAGTTATGATTAAATGAGTTTCTACATTTTTTTCATGGAGAACTTCCAGCAATCGTTTACCATAGATTGACCCACTAGCACCAGTTATTGCAACTACCAAACGCATGCTTTCACCAACGAGTTCCGAGTTTAACAGGACAACCCTTCTACAATTGGCTTATCCCTATAAAAATTAGTGATTTTAGGGATACAAATGTCTATAACACCAACCATTTATACTGTGTACCACGAAAAACGAGATGATTCGCTAATCCTTAATGGTGCCAGAAATGTCGCTGCCAAAACCCCTACGAATCACTGCTCTAGCTGGCGGCGTTGGGGCTTCTAAGTTATTGCATGGATTACTCAAATCTCTTCCACCAGAAAACCTAACAGTCATTGTCAACACCGGAGACGACCTCGAACTCTATGGCTTACACATCTCCCCCGACCTTGACATCGTTATGTACACCCTCGCAAATTGCGTCGACGAACCAAAGGGATGGGGATTTAAAGGAGACACTTTCCACTGCCTAGAAATGCTACGCAACTACGGTCAAGAAACCTGGTTTCAATTAGGAGACCGAGATTTTGCAACCCACTTTCACCGAACTCTTCTACTTAAATCTGGGCTTAAACTTTCGGAGGTTACCCAAATCTTATGCCGAGCTTTCGGGCTTAAGGTTCAAATTCTTCCAATGACCGACGAGAACTTTACCACAATTATCGTCACCGACAAAGGTCCAATGCATTTTGAGGAATTCCTAGTCAAAAGAATGGCTCAAGACCCTGTCCTAGGAGTTAAATATAAGGGAGTTGAAAGTGCCAAGCCAGCTCCAGGCGTAATTGACGCAATCCTATCTTCAGATGGAATTATCATTTGCCCCAGCAACCCCATTGTCAGTATTGGAACAATTTTGTCAATAAAAGGAGTAAGAGAAGCTTTACTCAAAACGAAGGGGCGTATTGTAGGAGTTAGTCCAATCATCGGGGGAGCACCCGTTAAAGGCCCTGCGGACAAATTAATGAGTGGCTTGAAAATGGAGGTCTCAGCTTACACAGTAGCCAAGTTGTATAAAGACTTCCTAGACACATTCATTATAGACTCTTTAGACAAAGATCTAAAACAAAAAATAGAATCATTAGGAATCAAAGTGATTGTTACCAACACCATCATGAAAGGTTTTGAAGATAGAGTCCGTCTCGCTGAAATCGTTCTTCAAGCAATCAGAGACTAGAAGTCGAGGAAAGCAATCTTGCGCTTTAGTTGGTTAATTAGCTTCATCCTCATAGGAATTATAACTTTCGGCGCATACTGCTTCATCCAAACCCAATTTGGACCAATGCCCGAAACCTCTAAGATACAAGTAAAATGGTACTCTCAACGCGACAAGCCATGGTGTCTCGCAGCCAGCATGTTAATGATACTTGACTACTGGGGTATATCCCCACTACCCAGCCTTGAAGATATTGCACAGCGAATTTACAATTCAAGCGAAAGCCTATCAACCATCTTTGGGTCGTATAACCTGAGAACCACCGAAAAATTTGACGGAAATCTCGATGCCGCTTTCCGAAGTCTGAAAAAAGAGCTCGCTAACGGGAATCCGGTTATCGCGGCTGTATGGCCTAATATTACTTCTTTTGAGGACCTACTCCAATCCAAGGTTATCACCAAAGATACTTACCAGAAACTGTTTAGTGGTCACGCCGTCGTTATAATAGGATACAATTCAACCGGAATTTTCGTGAATAACCCATGGAAGCCTTGGTCACTAAACGTCCCAAAATGGTGGACAAGGAGATGGATCCAAACAGGCGCCGATGTCTACCTTACAAACGCGATTTTCGCTAAACTTTGGACCTTTCCAAACGCAACCTCGCAATTACGATACTACCTAATCTCCGCCTACCCACTAAGTATGCAACTACTTCTAAATAATCCATCATATGTCTGGTTTTGGATTCCGATCGATCTATTTTGCGCGGCAGTTATCCTCATTTTGCAGGCGAGACGCAAGAAAGTCTGAATAATTAGGTCTAAAGAGCACTAGTAGAGCCCTTATAAACAAAAAACCATTCGCTAGGCTCTTTTTGCATCATTTTACTACGTTGTGAAACGGTTTTCCAATTCCGTTATTAATTTTTAAAGGAAAAAGATACGATTTTGAATATGAATTTTGACACGGAAAATGTAATGATTTTTATATACCAATATCGTCATCAATTAGAAAAGTAAAATGATATCCACTTGACACCTCAAGTGGTGACGTAAGTGGTTGACAAAGTACTTACGAAATACAGCATAGCTAAGAAAAAGGGGAAAAGTGGAGCTATCTACCGTTCTCCCCGAATCTATCTTCCTACAAAACTTACTGATGACTCAACTTTCCCCTTCAAAGATGAAGAAGACGTTCTCGTGCGGATCAGTGCAAGGCGCCTGATGGTGGAAAAAGTCCCGAAAAAGATGCGTGAGGAAGCCCAAGAGGAGGTTGAGTAATGAGTACAGGTATTGAAGATTTAGATGATATGGAGCAATTCTCCGAAGAGGAAGATATGCCGGAACTAGGCGAATTTTATGATCTGGAGAATATGGAAGAAGCCTAGCCAACCTCCATCTAAGCCTTTTGGGGGCTTTTTCACGGCTTTTATTGAGGTCATTAGAAAAAGAATAAATTTCTGTAGCAACAGGCTATGGAAAAATTGTGATGCAAGATGGCGCTGAGGAGTAAAATAACAAAATCACAAATATAAGGGATCCTCCGATTTTCGAATCAAATAGTCACCTCTGTCGTTATGCTGATGTAAGGTTCGGCTTTAATGTAGATTTTCTCTAATTCTTCCACTGGTGGGACGAAGTAGGCCCCTCTGACACCGCCTAGCTTGTGACCCATCATATACTCAACTACAGTTTCATTTACACCTGCGAGTTTAAGGTAAGTATTAAAGAATTTCCTCAAAGAGTGAGGGTACACAGGTGCCTCAAATTTTGCTCGGATCCCCGCGTTCTTAATTATGCGTTCTATAGATCTATCGGATAGGTCGAATAATGGATCCGAGAGTCCAAGCTCATATTCTTTTACATAAGTGTTTAACGCATTGATCGAGTTCCTTGCCCAAAAAGTGTCGTACCAGACTTTCCGTTTTTCTCTGATTATGTGAAGGTGGATTGGGTTCCTTCCTTCCTTTAGTTGCTTCCAGATTGATCCGTACTGGGGGGACGAAGTTTTGAAAGTTAAAGCCAGGTAGTCTTCTAGGCTCATGCCTGATTGGGCTAAAGTCAGAATTATGGCTTTATCTCGGGTATCTGAAACCTCGCACATTTTCCTTAATTCTTCTCGGGTAGGAACCTTGGATATTCTTTCAACCCACGACTCTGGGGTCTTACTCATTAGAGGTAAGTAATTGGCTTTGAAGAATGAACGGATTGCACCATGGGCTAAAACTATGCTCTTACGGGAGAGTTTTCGCGTCTTCTCTAGATCCTCAATGAAGGTCATTAACAATTCTTCATGTCTACGTTTAACCGTCTCATCCTCAGATTTGATGTCTTGCTTTCTCTCGGCAATTAGCTTGTCAGGATCTTTTTTGGTGAAATCGCAGAATCTACTTAAGAAGTGGGAGTAGACTCGGATGGTTTCCTCGCTTCCAGTGCGTCCCATTCTGACCGTGCGGAACCATCGTTGGACGGTTTCAAAACTGTTCAGATCCATGGTCCACTTCTCCATATTAAATGTAGTTGATTTTTTATAACCCACTTGAAGCCAAGCATACCTGATTATTATAAATATTTCGGTTAATTATCATTAACCGTCATGGAAAGCATGGATCTTATAAGAATTCAGCTATATTTGATTTGAACAAAAATTGTAGCTAATCTTTGTAGTTTTGGTCTATGATTTCGAGGTCTTTCCATGCGAGAGTGAGGTATTGTGAAACTGAGACACCTAGGGATAAAGTGCAAGAAGTGGTGACTCGCACAAAGTTTTTCGCGTGTTCCTACGCTCGTATGTTTGATCGTTATATCTTCAGCTTTCGCATCGCAAGTATAGTGCAAGCATACATCGAAAACGATCCTAGAGTTTCTGTTTTGTACCACCAAAGAAAGCAAATATGCCATACTTGAAAAAACATTCCTTTCATGTTGCTTTTAGTTAAGAAAAGCCCTAAAGAGACATGTAAACCGTTGGGAGGATTGAAATAGAACCAGAATAAATTATAGCTGCAAGGATACATATACCGGAGAAGTGATTGAGATGGAAGAACTATTGGACAGAATAGTAGTCGACCCAAACATACTTGCGGGTAAACCCGTAATAAAAGGAACAAGAATCCCCGTCTACTTAATCGTCGAACTAATCGCCACAGGCATGAACACAAAAAACTTACTTAAAGAATACCCTGAACTCAAAGAAGACGATATCAAGGCAGCTCTCCTCTACGCCTCAAAACTATTAGAAAAGGAAATAACAGTCACCCTCTAGAGGACAACACTTGCCTCAAATACTCGTCGATGAAAACGTGCCAATAAGCGTCATGAAGTGGCTTAAGAAAAAAGGACTAAAGGCAACGAGAGTCTCGGAAACCGAACTCAAAGGAGCAAAAGACGAAAATATCGCAAAATACGCTGTAAAAAATGACCTTATCATACTCACTCTCGACACCGATTTCGCCTACATTTACTATAACGTTTTTCGAGGCTTACTGACAGCAATCGTTGTAAGAGTAAAACCCCCAACACCCGCTAACATAATTGAAGCACTGAACA
>Ga0209725_1001626_pt1 | contig 12575 bp, 13 predicted proteins | sample I18A1metaG_FD_184145 | JGI IMG/M metagenome (GOLD analysis project Ga0209725, IMG submission 184145) | Lake sediment bacterial and archeal communities from Gulf of Boni, Indonesia to study Microbial Dark Matter (Phase II) - ​I18A1 metaG... | ecosystem: Environmental > Aquatic > Freshwater > Lake... | reverse complement strand
CGGCACTTGGTTACCTTCTGATTCCTCTTTCTCCTGTGGTCGATCTAAGCTCTTCCTCTTGTATCTGTCTGATAAAGGCAAGGCCGACCGAGGTTATTGAGACGAGGTCATCATCTCCTCCGGAGAAGACCTCTATGAATAGTCTCTCCTTCAAATTCTCCAAGTAACTGCGGTAGTTCTGCCGGGCTTCATCCGCCAACTTGGCCTTGAGGTCTCGGAGTGGAATCCTTCTGTCTCCGATGGCCCCGGCCTTCCACATGGACAGTAGTATCTCTCTCTTCTGCTGAGGGAGATCGTTTTCTGGCTGGCGTTCGTGCATGGGGGGAGTACGTGCCGCGCTTAGGATATAGCGGTTTTCTTGGAACTCTGACGTATTCAAAAGGGAACATTAATATACCGCAACCTGTACACATACGAATCCGGGAGCTAGAGCATGAGCTACGACAAAGAGGCCTCGGCTTTCATGGAGGCCATAACAAAGTCGCCTCAGATGAGAGTTATCAGCATCCTAGCCGAGAAGCCAGAACAGGAGTTGACCAAGACAGAGATCGCCCAGAAAGCCGGGATCGGAAGAACCACGCTCTACAGGGTCTGGGAAGAACTCGAGAAGATGAGAGCCCTAGCACCCTCCAGACAGGTTGGGGCGGTCACGCTCTACAGACTGAACCTCGACAGCTCCACAGTCCAATCGATACTCACCATAAAGAAGAGGTTGAGCGCTCTCAGGACAGCCGTAGAGAAGATAGAGGAGATTAGAACGCTAGAAAAGTTTGGAATCAACCACTTCGGCCAAATGGTACCTCCAGGCCCCAGCGTCCTCATAAGACTTCACGACATGAGCGCAGTCTCCAGAGAAAAAGCCGTGAACCGATCATCTCTCAACCTCACCGAGGATGAAGAGAACAAGTTACCAGGCCTACTCGACGCCAGACTGGTAGAAGCCTTCGAAGACCGCCTCTCTCTAACACCCTTGGGCGAGGTGACAGCGAAAGGAGCCGTCCAGATATGGAAAGGTAAAGAGAGAGAGACAATAGACGAAGCACTCTCATCCATAAAGACCGCTCTCAAACTCATCTCCCGCGACATGCAAAGTCTCCATGGAAAAACAGAGAAGCGCCGCTGAAACTATCCCCCTGAGCCAGCCTAACGCTACTTCGCGAGTTCATCAATCAATCGTATCGCTCGTACTGATCGGTTGACCGCCAGGCGCGAAGAAACTCGCTCAGGAAAACACGATGCAGCATGAGCAGGTAGAATGCCAACGGAAACCTTGGTTTCCAAAAAACCCTTTTCATAACTTGCTCGTCTGACACCCTTCTCAAACGGTACTGAACATCCATTCTATTCTTCCAAACAAGTGGAAAACCAACTAAGTTCGAAATCAAAGCCCTTGCCGTTGCGAAGCTTTCACGGAGATTTCCTTTTGCGAGAAGTCTTACAACATTACGTACCTCGATGATCACGCGACCGGACAGAAATCTTACGAGATTCCTTATCTCGTAGTTCTTTATCATTGACGCTATTTCATTGCGTTTCACATAGAAAATTAACCGGGGCGGGCTTCCTTTTGTTGTGGAGCCGACATGGTATACGACTGACTTCGGAGCAAACACAACCTTGTATCCTCTCAGCCACATTCTCCAGCAGAGATCGACATCGTCGAACTGAATAAAGAGAGATGGGTCATATCCCCCGACTTGTTCGAAAGCTTTTCTGCGCACGGTTAGGCTAGCCCCTTTAGCGCCGAGTAACTCCTCTATTCTGTCATATTGACCTAGATCTCTGCCGGTTCTTTCAATGTGAAAACCATACGTGTCGAGATAGTGTCCTGCGCTATCTATCACGCTTGGATCTGACATCAAAAGAAGTTTGCTTTGCGCAGCCCCGATACTGCTATCTGTTTCCATAACCGCCACGGCTTCTCTAAGCCAGTTCGATGAGACCTCTGTATCGTTGTCAAGAAAGGCCACGTAGTCGCTGTGGTGGCTGGTCGCGCGGAAGCCAGCATTGTGCTCTTCAGCGGGACCTACGTCTTTGTCGAAATGTACTAGCGTGGCTTGAGGAAAACTTGTGTGCATGAATCGTTCAATATTCGATGTGAGACAATCAGCGACCACTATCTCAAAGGAGGGATAGTTGGTCTTTAACACAGATTGGAGGCAACGCTCAAGACGATGCGTTCCCTTTGCGTTAACAATTACCACCGAAGCGAAAGGAAGGGCCATCCCGGTTCCACCGTGCGAATAGTCGTTCCTTCAGATCAGCTTGTCCACAGCCTCAAGCCACTTCTTCATCTTTGAAACTTGAAGTCTAAGGAACTTGGAGTGTGTTATGTTACTAGATATCTTTGCAATCCTTGCTTCGACAGCGCCAGTTAAAGAAGCGTACGCATCATAATAGTTTCCCCCATCAATGTCACACTCCGCGACGATTCTCGACAACATTTCGTTAATCATCATTCCATCGATCTCCTTTTTTAGATCGCTGAAAGCGTCCCTAGGTCTCTTCTGGTGGCGGACGGTGGGCGCGCCTAAGCAAATGTTGTCACCTAAGTGGTCGACGACCTTCTTGAGGAGTATTCCAGACCAGATATCATCGAACCTGTCGATTCCGAGAAAATTCATGTACAACTGGTAGAATGCTGGTATTATCTTGGTCACGAACGCGGTATTCATGCTGCAGATGGCGAAGTAGGTATCCCTGTCGGCAATAATCTTGGTTTCTCTCAGCCTCGTGGCTTGTAGAACGGATCGTCCATCTAGCCCTCCGCTGTGTAGTATTGTCACGGCGTCCAAATCGGGTTGTCCGACCCACAAGCCCATGTTTAGCACGCATCTTCCTCCTTTTTCCGTCCAAAGATATTGCTCAGTTCTAGCCTCTTCGAAGTATGGGTGGCCCCGTGGAAAAACTCGCATGTTGCAATTCAAGACCAAGTTGTCTACCGTGTTGTACCATCTGCCCAGCGATCTCACGGTTCTTCCATCGTCTTTTATCAAGTTGTCATGGTGTAGTTTGACCAAGTCTTGACCGAGAATAGGAAATGTATCATCATCCAACTCGATTACGAGATCAGGTTGTTTTTGAAACGCTGCCAAGAAGCCAAAGCTTGTCTCAGCATGACACCTCGTCGGAATAAGGCTAACGTACTTCTGATAATTTGATCCAAAATTCTCTTTGAACCACTGTTCTCTTTCCAGTGGACCATAGAATTCATGATTGATATTCCTAAGAATCTGGCAGTTTTTCTCCCTGATTTTCCTGTTGCCTTCGTCTACCACAATGACGGTGCACTGGTATTTTTCCAGCATGTCCTGGAACGCGTTGAAATTGACCAAGGGGTTGATTGAGGCGACCACGATGTTCAGGGTCAGTGTTTCCATTCGGAGGCGATCACTCATTCTTCCGGCGATAGGCAACGTAATGACGCAACCGCGTATAAAGTTTCAGCGCTGCTCTACTTCGATAGTCCTTGTCGGGTTTATTCGTCTACGAAGCAGTCTCTTTGAAAGGGCGTATGATTTCGCAGAGTGCAACTCAACCATGCTCGACTCGTAGAACACGAACGGCAAAATCGCATTTACAACATGCTACGATCTAGATATAGTCGTCGTTTCAAATCCGTTTGTCGGATACATCAGGACGTAGGAAGTGATCCAAGGCCCAGAAAGACAATTTCAGCGGCCCGATTCTTTTGGAACTCGTTACATCTCCATCGTGGTTTCGTAGCTCTTGAGAACTTGCCTGCTCAGAGTACACGCGGTGTTAAAGTTGTTAAGTATGTGGGTTTCACTGTCGTTGAGGGCTATCTTCTCGGGGCGAAGATTCTGCGTGGTCGAAAAGATATGGCGGCGTCGTTTCCTTTTATTGCGGAGAGGAGAGTGATATCAGTGAATGCCGGTGGACTTATGTCTGCAAGCGCAGACATGTCTCTGAAGGTCTGGAGCCGTTGCGTTAGCATTCAGAGATTGTTAAGAGAAAATCTGAACGGCCTGAATTGAACATTAGAGTGAAGTCGACTAATGAACTTGTTCGTTTACGTCGGTCCTCATCCTGTGCACGCTGCTTGGGCTGGCTCAGTCAATGCGCGGTTTCTTTATTTTAGAATATTCAGATCCAGCTACTTGGATCTGGTCGAGCACCGAAGCCGGTTATTCAGAGCAGGCAGAAAAAGAGCCGCTAGGGCTATGATAGCTTATCTTTTTCCCAAAGGTGATGTCGTTCTGTGCGAAGGAGGGACGCCTCTTGTCGAGTCATCGCTCGCTAAAGGAAATAGAGGAAAAATGCTGCTCATTGCAGCTGATCCCACGTTCTACCAGTTGCATAGCATGAAAGGCACAGAGAAAGAATATTGGAAGAGCTTGCTGGAAGAAATTGACGGTGTAATAGCCGTTTCTGAATTGGCCGAGAGTGATGTCAAGGCTCATACGAGCTGCCCAGTAGGAATCGTCTATCCCTACGCGGATGTCAAACGTTATACGAGTGTTAGAAGCGATCTAGGAAGCACCCGCATTGTTTTTTTGGGTTGGCACACCCTTTACAAGGGAGTTGACCTGCTTCTGAGTGCTTTCAAAATTGTCAGAAGAGAAGTGAATGACGCGGAACTTTTCGTACTAGGCGACGGACCCTTGAGGAGATGGGTTCTAAACCAGAATATCAAGGGCGTTCGTGCTCCAGGGTACGCATCAAGGCCTGAAGAATTCTTTTCCAGAGCATCAGTGTATCTACATCCAGCTAGATACGATCCTTTTCCCGTAGCTGTAATCGAGGCAATGTGTTCTGGATTGATACCAATCATAACAGAAAACGTTGGAAGTAAGGAAATTGTGCAAAAAGTGTATGATCGACTGATTGTCAAGACTCAACCAAAAGAAATAGCGGAGAGAGTTATTGAAGTCCTAAACCGTCCACTTAAGGATAAGATGCATTTATCCAGCATGGCGATGGAGGAAGCCAAGCAATTTACTAAAGAACGAAGTTTGGCCCAATTCACGAAAGCTTTCAAAACAATTCTAAGCTCATGATGACAGGGCCGCGAGGCATTACAGAGTTGACAGCGACAGTTCGGCGATCTTGTTGATCAAGCTCATAACGGAAGTTCTCGATATGATGTGGTCATTTCTAAGCCTATTGCACTAGATCACAACGAGCTTTGAATCGGCGTGCAGGTGGGTCTTATATATTCGCTGCGCCTCCTTCCTAAAGAGATGGTTTTGATGCCAAACGTCAAAGTTGACTGGGGGAAGTGTGCTGGAGCCGCCGTATGCGTCGCTGTCTGTCCAACTAATGTATTCGAGATGCAAAGCTTAGAGGAGCATCCGAACACGCCAAAGTCAGCTCCTGTAAGAGAAAAGGACTGTATTCTTTGCCACGCCTGTGATACCCAGTGCCCAACTGGCGCTATCACAGTCAAGGAGTAGAAGTTTCCATTTGTTTGATTTCCTCTCGGGATCGGCTTCCCAACTGAGAGGGATATTCGATCAAGGGATCTCCATGTAGGAATGGCCTTGAAAGGTTCGAGCCAGAATGAGTTGATCCGAAGGATTGGGGCTAGGAGAAGGGCGAAGAGACGGAAAAGGGGGCCGTACCGGAAATCCACGACTCTCCCAGTGGTTTTCCGCGATTAGCTCTCTCCAGAAACAGTGTGGAGAACTTTTAGGAGCGATGTGGCTGCTCTAAGTCTGTGACTTCTTGCAGACTGGACAGAAAGATGATCCGTCCACGATCTGCGCTGCGCAGAACCTGCAGTTCACGCTGGCTCTTTCAGGTTCTGTTGTGAGATATTCGATAGTACCGCTTTTAGGTCGAGTCTCGTTTGGTCGTGCAACTGCAGCAAAACAAACGATCAAGCCAAATATTGCTAGGAGGCCGCCCGCAAACTGGAGGATGACCGCGACCGCCTCAAGCGTCAGTCGCCCTAAGATTGCAGTTCTCCCAAGCTGAGCCCACAATCTTCCAAGGAGGGTCGTCTGATGAAGTTCAGAAGAAAATCCGAACTGGTAGACTATGAAGCCGACCACGAGCATCAAAGAGCCGACTAGGAATATCGATCTTCTCAAATTTCCACGCCGCCGCTTACCCACAGTCAATCATCGATAAAAGATTTCATTTCTTCCGTTGGCAAAAATCCTTAAAAGAGGGCAGATGAGGTCTAGGGCAAGAGATTAGGAGAGACCTGAATGGCCGTCATAGGGTTCGAATGGATAATCGTTGCGGTCATCATCATCGCACTCCTATTGTGGGGACCGAAGAAACTGCCCGAACTGGCCAGGTCGGTCGGCTTGGCGAGAAAAGAGTTCGAGAAAGCCCAGAGGGAAGCCGAGACCTTTGTCAAGCCGATTGGTACAGGTACCACGTCAGCTGAAGATGCTCTTCTCAAGACGGCGAAGGAGCTTGGGATAACCACAGAAGGCAAGACCAAGGACGAGATATCACAGGAAATCGTCGAGAGAGCAAAAGAGACAAAAGAACAGAAAAAGTGACTCGTTACATCTTATCTCTTCCTTTGTAGAGCGTCCTACGGATGTCCGATGCCGACGAAGACGCCGATCAACCTACTCTGACCTTCTGGGAGCATACAAAGGAACTCTCAAGTAGAGCTAAAATCATTTTCTATTCCGTACTTCTGAGCACAGCGTTGATGATGACGCTGCCCGCAAACCTGTCGTTTCTGAAGAACCCAATCGAATTTTATGACCCATTGATTGGCGTGGTCCTGAGAACCCTCAAGGATCAGATTCTACCGGCTAACGTTAGACTTATCGGTGTAGAGTTGACGGCTCCGATCCAACTGTACGTGATTGCCTCAGCCGTTTTCGGACTGGCCTTCAGCATGCCGGTCATCGCCTACGAGGCCTACAAGTTTATTGATCCAGCGCTCTACCCCCATGAACGGAAAGACCTCTACCCTTTCGTCATATCGTTCTCGATATTGTTCGCTGCCGGAGCATTCTTCGGGTACAGGGTGCTTACAACCTTGATCATCAGGGCGTTGATGCCGTTCTACTCGGTGGTAGGAGCTGAACAAATAATCTCCATACTCGACTTCTACACGATGGTCTTGGCAATCACGCTTCTCTCAGGTGCTAGCTTCACCATTCCGCTCTTCTTTGTTCTCCTCGTAAAATACAATATAATAAGCACGAAAATTGTGACAAAGAACAGACTCTACCTCTACGCAGCCCTGTACGTAGTCTGTGCCCTCATCACTCCTGACGGAGGACCCGGAAGCATAATCATGATGATGCCCATCGTAGTCCTCATGGAGTTAGGAGTATTGTTTGCAAAGAAATACGAGAAAGGCCGAACCTCGCCGCCTAGACTCCGAATTTTCGAGACTCAGACATGCAGGTTCTGCCGAAGAGACATGACGGTCGGCGCTTTCTTCTGCGACAGCTGCGGCAAGTCGCAATTGTGAACTGACTCTTCTTCCTAGCACAGTTGATTGAACATGAGTTATGGGGATATCCGAAAGTTATGGCCTGAATGGGAACGCGACAACCTAAGAATATCACTGTTGAAGGGAGGCTTGGTCAATATGTCATATCTCGTCGAGGTGGATGGAGATGCTTTTGCTGTTAGGATCCCTGGGAGAAATACGGAGCTATACCTTGACAGAGAGGCTGAAAAAAAGAACATGGAGCTTCTTGGGAGAACCGGAGTGTCACCGCAACTAGTTGACTTCAGAAAGGATAGCAAGATAATGATCAGAGAATTCATCCGTGGCAAAGTCGCAACAAAGAAGTCTTTTAAAGATCCGGAGCTTAGGCGGAAGACGGTTACAGCAATCAAGCAGCTTCATGAATCCAGGATTGTACTCTGCAATGACTTCAACGTCTTCACTGAGATCCGACGATACCAAGGGCTGGTCAAGAACTATGGTGAGGAGATACTGAACAGTTATCCAACCGCTCAAATTTGCAAGACTACCGAGAACATAGAGCGTGAGCTTGCTAAACACGCTAGCATAAAAGTCGCATGCCACAACGATCTGCTACCCGAGAACTTTATCCTCACGAACGATGGGATCAGAATAGTCGATTGGGAATATGCTGGGATGAACGACCGATGTTACGACATTGCAAACCACATAGCAGAGCTCGACAACCTTGAGGACGAGGAAGAAGCTCACATAATAGACCTGTACTTTGACGGTGATGCTGATCGAGAGCGATGGAAGGTTGACCTTTATAGGTTGCCTTCTAGGTTCTTATGGGCTTTGTGGGCTGTAATCCAGTATCACACCTCAGAGCTGGAGTTCGACTACGACAAGTATGCTCGTTACCAACTCGACCAATGCTTAAGACATATCGACATCTTAGAAATGAGATACCCGCATCTCTTCTAGTAATCTGCGCCGCATATGAACATTCGTTGTAACATCTTTGCGATCGTGGTTTCTAATTAGTCCCGACCAAGGTCAGGTTCGGGGTGAATCGTCACTGTAGCTCCCCCAAACTTCTTTCTCAGGTCTTCTTCAACTGTCGTGACGATGTCGTGCAGCCTCTCGACAGATATTTCTCTTCTGAAAGAACAGCTTATGTTTATGTGAAGTCTCCCTTCGGCCACGTACAGCAGCGTTTTGATCACTCTTTTTATCTCTGCGTGTTTCTTGACTAGGTCATCTATAAGGGTAAGGACTTCTGGGTCGTGAACTAAGCGGCCCCAGCTCGTCTCAGGTTCAAACGATTCGATGTGAACGGTTGCCTCTTTCACGCCGAGCTTTTGAAGAGCATCCTCGACCCTTTCAGCGATCCTATGCGCCTCGGCAAGCGAAGCTTTAGCGTCAACCTGAATATGCAGTGTGACGTAAAAGCCATCTACCGTCTTGTGAACGTTCACGTTATGAACGTCTCTTACTCCTTCCACGCCAGTCGATACCTTCTTAATCTTGACTTCGAGTGGAGCCTCTCGGCGGACAGGTTCCACATGTACTGTTACGCTCGAGTCGCCCAAGATTCTGTCAATATTGGATTCAATCCTTGAGGCTATTGAATGGGAGTCCTCCACACTAACATACTCTGGCAGAGTTATGGCGACGTCAACATACGTCTTGGATCCGACCCTGCGCATCTTCAAGTCGCCGAAGCCGGAGATCTCTTCTGTCCTTGCCAGTTCTCTCTCCACCTTCTTGACCGAGCTCTGAGGGATAGCATCCGTGAGGTCCATGGATGCCGCGCGAATAAGCCGCACACTTAGGTATACGAGAAAGATGCCCAAAGCGAGTGACGCCAGCACATCCCCAATGTATAGACCCACGCTTGCCAAGGCAATCCCAGCTAGAGCGATCAGGGTTGAGGATAGGTCTGAAAGCGCATGGAGCAGGTCTGCTCTTACAGTAATGCTGGAAGCGCTTCTTCTCAGAATCCCAATCCTAAAGGAGTCGACTGCAAGCGTGTAGAACACGGCGCCGAACCCAACAATGCCGGGGTACACCGGAACTGGACCCTTTGTCAGTCTAATAGCCGCCTCCGCCGCAAGAATGCATGTAAGAGCTACAAGTATCAAGCCGCCTACGAGTCCACCTATCGATTCTATCTTTGCATGCCCGTACATGTGCTCTTTATCAGGCGGCTTGAGAGACCAGCGTGTAGTTAGAAGGAGGATAACGGTAGTTACAGAGTCTAGCGCTGCATGCAAGGCATCGCTCATCAATGCGAGGCTACCGACGAGAAAGCCAGCGATCGCCTCAACAAAGACAACACTGGTAATCGCTATTAACGAAAGGCCCAAGACCCTTGTCTTGCTTGGGACCTCCATCAGCGTCTTGGACTCCGCTTGCAAGAGCGACAATCACAGATTTAGGAGTTTCGAGAGGACAGGAACATGGACGTGAACGGATCCAACGAAGATTTCTTCGATCCTGTTAGTAGAAGCGCAAGAGCTTTAACCTGTGGGGTGGGTTTGGATCAGTGTGCTTCGAATTGGCTGATATTGGGAAAGAAATTCGCCTCAGAAGGATTTTCGACCAGAATACTGGAACGACTTTGATAGTTCCTATGGATCATCCAGTTGAGGGTTACTTCAAGGAATTGGAAGATCCTCACCCAACTATCTCAGCCCTAACTAAGGTCGGGGTTAACGCCTTTCTCCTTAGACGAGGGTTAGCGAGATTTGCAGCCCAAGAGTATGCAGGCAAAGCTTCGTTGATTCTTCGCGTAACAGGCAGCTCCGGCTTACACTATCCGGCGACAGAATTGACTTTTGTAACCAAGGTCGAGGAAGCTGTGCGCATGGGTGCCGATGCTGTGGCAGCAACGATCTTTGTTGGATCCAAGAGAGAAGCGGAGGATTTGGCTGCTTTCGGAGCGCTTTCTGATGCATGTGACGAGTGGGGTATGCCTCTCCTTGGAGAAATGATGCCTATAGGAGGAGAGAAATCGATACCATACGACGGTCCCTACACGGTCGAGGAAGTCAAGATCGCAGTTAGAGTGGGGTGCGAGGAAGGGGCGGATTTCATCAAGACCTATTATACAGGGGATCCGATCGGATTCAGAGAGGTTGTTAAGTACAGCACAGTCCCGGTCGTTATTGCGGGTGGACCAAAAGCGAATACAACCAAGGATGTTTTGGTGATGGTCAGAGGCGCTATGGATGCTGGAGCTAGAGGAATCGCGATGGGCCGGAAGATCTGGGGGTCCAAAGATCCGACCAGTCTTGCTAGAGCCTTGTGCAAGATAATCAGAGAAGATGTCAACGTGGATGAAGCGTTAGCCTTGACCCAAGTCTGACTCCTCCTCCCAACTTTCTCCGACGCCTAAACACATAAGATAGCCTTGGCGGATAACATGCTCAGCCGAGCCAGTAGACTATTCTCTAGACAGATGGCGTCTAACACTTCGACGTTCCTTTGTAAGGACATTGAAGAAATCTCAGTGTTTTCACCGTTAAGAGTTTAAGACTGTTGACTGTAGGTTTTTCACGTGACCTTATTGTGGATTCCCTTATTCTAATCACAGATTTAGGCACAACCCTTTGCAAGTCAGTTCTGTTTAACGTTGATTGTGGAAGGATTGCGAAGGCTTCTTGTAGTTACAGGACAGAGAGACCTAGGCCTCTTTGGGCAGAACAGGATCCTGAGAGTTGGTGGGAAGCGTTTAGGTCCACGGTTAGAACCGTTCTCAGATCAAGTGGCAGATCAGCGAATGACGTGGCAATAATAGGTACGGTCGGCATGGGCCACGGGCCTGTGCTCGTGGATGTCACGGGAAAGCCGATTCTTCCCTGCTTGATCTGGCCTGATCTAAGAGCTATGAAACAGGCCGCCGTTCTCAGGTCAAAGGTTAGAGAGTTAGGCATCGAAAAGTCAGTTGGAAGTGTCATGCAAGGCTGGTATACTGCAGCAAAGCTTCTCTGGATAAACGAGAACTACCCGGACAAATTCAAACGCGTCCACAAGGTTCTGCTGCCGAAAGATTACATTCAATTCAAGTTGACTGGAAAATTTGTTACTGATCACACAGACGCCGCTGGGACCCAACTTTATGACATGAATAGCCACAAGTGGATCATGGAGCTACTGGAGTTCCTCGGGCTTTCTCCTGACAAACTTCCTGACCTATGTTCAATGAATGAGATCGCAGGAGAAGTTTCCGCTTCAACAGCTGAAGAAACTGGCCTTGCGGCCGGAACAAAGGTTATGGTCGGCGCAACAGACTGGGGAACCTTTCCAGTAGGAGTAGGCGCTCTCAACCCAGGGGACAGCTTCATCTATCTTGGAACTTCACCAGGATTCGGTCTTTGCCTGGACAGAGAGGTCAGGAGCGACGCACTAATAGAAATGGGGCTTATTCTCCAGCCTTACGACAGTTTGCCTGGCCGCTGGTTGCTGGGAGGCGCACTCAGCGTTGCAGGGTCATCATTCACATGGTATATTGAACAGTTCGAACGAGCAACAGATCGGGAAGTAACTCAGGACCAGAGGCTATTCGAGAAACTTGAAATTGAAGCTTCTCATGTCAAGCCGGGATCTGAAGGCCTGTTCTTCCTTCCTCATCTTATGGGGGAGCGATGTCCAGAGAACCCTAATGCTCGCGCCGTTCTTTACGGATTGAGCGTTGGACATACAAGAGCTCATATTGCTAGGTCAATGTATGAAGGAATCGCGTTCTCTCTTAGAAGAATAATCGATTTGGTGGAAGAAAGGGTCGGGGTAGAGTTTAAAACTTTCAGGGCGTTTGGAGGAGGGTCAAAGAGCAAACTGATGACCCAGATCCTTGCAGACGTACTGGGGAAACCTATCCTCCTTCCGGCTGAAGAAGAGGTGGGCGCCCTAGGACTTGCATTGGTTGCCGCGTCAATACTAAAGCACTCTCGCCTTGAAGCAGTCTACGAGAGAACCAACGAAACGGCAGAGGAGATTGAACCGCAGAACGAACTTGTAAGAACTTACGGTAGATTGTATTCTCTTTTCAGGAGAATCGAGGAAGACATGGCTCCTGTGTACGGACGCACAGCCGTGCTGGACTCGCTTTAACAATTGCTATCTGACTCACCGCGTTAGCTCATTCAAGTTCTCTGGCTCGTCTGAAGCGATCATAAGCCGGTATACGATAACGCTCCTTCAGCTCAAGCCG
>Ga0209725_1001625_pt1 | contig 12576 bp, 9 predicted proteins | sample I18A1metaG_FD_184145 | JGI IMG/M metagenome (GOLD analysis project Ga0209725, IMG submission 184145) | Lake sediment bacterial and archeal communities from Gulf of Boni, Indonesia to study Microbial Dark Matter (Phase II) - ​I18A1 metaG... | ecosystem: Environmental > Aquatic > Freshwater > Lake... | reverse complement strand
CATTGTGAGAAGCTTCAATATGGATTTGAAGTCTCCAAATTTGGGCTCGAATCCGAGTTGACGTTTTGACAAGAGGCCTCGCTGGTAGGCTTCCATTACGAACCCGATGACGCTTCCGGCGCTAATTGAATCCAGTCCGAGATTGTCCGCTGCGTAGTTTGCTCGAACCAAGTCGCTGATGTTTGACAGGCCCAAATTCGAGCCGAGCAGGGCTGCATTCTCATATTCTACGCCAATCTCAACCTGGCGTTCACCCTCATCCTTTACTCGGCTCACGTGTTCACATGGGACCGGACAGTTCGAACAAGGCCTGCTCTTGACCTTGGTCTCTTTCTCCATCGTGTCGCCGCCGATATTGCGGGCGTTCTCGAACTGCGTCTTCTGGAAGTTCAGAGTTGGTAGAGCTTCAACCTCATTTGCCCATTCCACAACGCTCATCGTTCCCTGGCGCATCCACGTATTGTAGGTTGGATTGTGGGTCATGATGTTTAGAGATTTCTCGTAGATGTTGGAGAGTCGTTCGCGATGTGCAATTGGAACGTCTCTGGATCCTCTAGCCACGATCGCCTTCAGCTGCTTGGACCCCATGACAGCACCGATTCCTGTTCTGCCGGCCTGTCCGTGGCGAGTCTTGCCACGTTCCCAGTCGACGTTCACACAGGCAAAGGTAACGAGGTTCTCTCCAGCAACACCGATGCTCGCGACGGAGGAATCTTCGCCGTGTTTTTCCCTCAGAAGACGGTCTACCTCAGAGGAACTCTTGCCCCATAGGTCCCCTGCATCGTTTATCGTGATGTCGCCATCTATCACTGACAAGTACGCTGGATTCTTTGAAGCGCCAGATATGATGACCGCATCAAAGCCTGCCCTTCTTAGCCTATGTCCGAAAAACCCGCCAACATTGCTGTCACCGTAGATGCCCGTCTGCGGACTTATTGAAGCAAAAGTCGTCTTGGATCCGCCCGGAAAGTTCGGCACCGTCAGCGGCCCCGCGGCGACGACAAGCACGTTCCTTGGATCGAGTGGCTTCGTCTTGACCGAGACACGTTCGAAGATGATCTCTGCGGCCCAGCCCCTGCTTCCTATGTAGTCATACGCTAGCTTCTCATCTACATCTTTCGTAGTAGTCCTTCGCGCTCCAAGGTCGACCTCCGCAATCTTCGTGTAACCCACAAGCGGCATGATGAAACCTCGAGACGGGCTGGATGTTGATGCCGCCCCTATCGATCCCGCGCGTAATTTAAGCCACTTGCTTATAGTTTTCGACCACCGAGGAATTTGGGCCTGAGGATCCGATCGCCCTAAAGATCATGTAGGAGTTCGTGATGGACCTTCTACATACGACGCAGATTCGAAACGGTTACGCCCGTTCAACGCATCTTGTCTCGTCACGACACGGCCAAGAGGAATCGCAATGCTTAAGATTCCACTCGCACAATCCGATAATCAAGCCGAGTTTGAAATAGATGTCATCAGGAGAAGAGCAGCCAACCGCTGCTGCAAACGTCAAGGTGGAGAGCCTTGACCCAGAGTCTAGGCAAGTGAACGTTACGGTGAAGGTGGTCTCGAAAGGGCAAGCTCGCGAGACTACTTCTCGGAGAGATGGCTCGACGCACCGCGTCGTCGATGCTCTGGTTGGAGACGAAACGGGCTCGGTCTACCTCACCTTGTGGGACGACAACATTGACAAGGTAAAGGAAGGCGACACCATAAGCATCAAGAACGGCTATGTTTCGCTTTTCCGAGGATCGATGCGGCTGAATATAGGCCGCTACGGTTCAATGGAACCCAGTGATCAGACAATCGAGAACGTCAATGCTGAAAACAACATTTCCAGCAAAGAGTTTCCCCAAGAGAGGCGTAGGTACCCGAGTTTCAGACCTAGATACCGGGACGAAGGTTACGGCGGCAGAGGACGAGGCAGAGGATACGGCCGCGGCCGCAGAGGAAGATACTAGGAACGAGCCGCTCCAAGTTCTAGTCTAAGAACTTGAGGTTGCTTCCCAGCGTAGTGTAAACTCTACATCGACAATCCAGCGCAGACCATAGTGGGCCGCCGGTTGCACCTAGCTAGCCTTAAATGAAGTCATTCTCTGCTCAAAGAACGGTCCGTGTTATGGAAGACCTAGTTAGCCACGCGATCAATTCTGCCTCTTCGAAAGGAGTCGAATACGCGGAGGCAAGGCTTCACGTCGACATCGGAAGTGGAGTCACCCTGACCAACGGAATACCAGAGCCGGTCCAGCTGGCCAGGGCGAGAGGAATCGCAGTACGAATACTTGTCGAGGGGGCCATGGGATTTGCGTCCACAAACGACCTCTCCAGAGACTCATTAGGTCAAGCCGTGGAGGTAGCATACAGAACCGCAAAGGCGTCAAAAAAGCTGGTCGCAAAACCGATTCGCCTTTCGAAGGAGAAAGCGGAGGAAGCGCGTTGGGAGTCTAAGGCGCGAAGACCACTGGTAGAAGTTGCAACCGAGGAGAAGTTCAAAACCCTTGAGGAGATTGAGAAGAATCTCACACGCGACGTTGTGAGGGTAGACCTTCCTTCACGAACACTCGTTCTCTTCGACGATATTACTGAGCGGTACTTCGCCAACACTGAGGGGGCCAGGATCCATGGGACGGCCTTGCGGATCGGACTGCTATATGTCCTTACCGCGAATGAGCCTGGAAAGGGTGTGATCCAGAGGATCCGGCAGCATGGGGGAACCGGAGGATGGGATCAGCTGGAACAGTGGAACCTTCCAAAGCTGGTCTCCGAAGAAGCTGCGACTCTAGGCAGAATTCTTCGTGAGGGCAAGAAGACGCCCCGAGAGGAAATGGACCTTGTTCTTGGACCGGAGGTTACCGGAATAGTGTGCCACGAGTCCTGTGGACACCCCCAAGAAGCAGACAGAATCCTAGGCAGAGAAGCCGCGCAGGCTGGAGAATCCTATGTCAAGCCCGACATGATCGGCTACCGAGTTGGGACAGAAGCTGTCACCATTGTGGATGACCCGACCGTCCTAAACTCCTATGGGTTCTACGTGTACGACGAGGAAGGCGTGAAAGCAAGAAGGAGAACGCTGATCAAGGACGGAGTAATCACCGAGTTTCTTCACAACCGCGAAACCGCAGCGGAGCTCGGTGTTAACAGCAACGGGGCAGCCAGAGCTGTCAGCTACGACAGAGAACCAATCATCAGAATGGCGAACACCTTCATGCTTCCCGGCAACTACAGTAATGAGGAGTTACTTCACGACGTAAAGAAAGGTGTCTTCGTTAAGACTTTCATGGAATGGAACATTGACGATAGACGGTACAATCAAAGATACGTAGGACTTGAGGCGTACCTGATCGAGAATGGGGAGATCAAGAGTCCAGTAAGAAACCCGATCCTAGAAATCACCACACCCGGACTCTACGGCAGCGTCGACGCCGTCGGAAAAGAAGTACAGTTCGAGGCAGCTACATGCGGCAAGGGGGAACCCGACCAAGGCGCAGCCGTATGGCATGGAGGGCCTGCGATACGCCTGAGAAAGGTGAGACTGGGAGGCTAACGCACTGAATCCTGAAGAAATTGTAGACGAAGCCGTAGAGTACGGAGTGAAGCTTGGAGTCAGCGAGGTAGCGGCCGCGGTAACCCAGGAAAGGCGCAAGATGCTGAGGTTCGCCAACAACTCTGTGACGGTTGCTCAATCGTGGGACCAAACCATCCCGACCGTATACGTGACGCTGAAGCGAAAACGGGCTGGAGCCCGAGTGGAGGATCCCAGCATCGACACGTTGAAGCAGATTATCAGGACCCTAAAGGCTGCGATGGACATCACCAAACCAGGCGAGGTCGAGCCCAGTCTTCCAAGAGGCCCGTTCTCTTACGAGCCGGTCCCGCACACATACGACACCAGAATCCCGAAAATGACGAGCGAGCTTGCTGACATTGCTGAAGAGTCAATAAGCGCAGCTCTCGCCGAAGGGGCGAAGCGATGCTCGGGCACGGTCGTCGCAAGTGAATGGGAGAGATTTGTGAAGACATCCGCAGGAGCAGAAGGAAGGGATAAGGGAACGGAGATCGAGCTCTCGTTACGAGCCTTCGTAACCGACGATTCAAGCGGCCAGGGCAACAGCTGCGCCACGAGACTCGAAGACTTTAACCCCAGATCCGCAGGAGCGGAAGCGGGGAGGATTGCAAGTCAGGCTAGGGATCCGGTCTTCGGAAAGGAAGGCAAGTATAAGGTACTGTTTGGGCCTGCTATAATGGCAGAGTTCCTCAGCAGAACAGCGGACTTCGCCTCGGCCTACTCTGTCGATATAGGCCTATCCTTGTTTGCTGGAAAGGTCGGTCAGAAGGTTGCTTCTGAAAAACTCACACTCGTAGATGACCGACGCATGCCCGGCGGCATAAACTCCTGTTCTCTCGATGAGGAGGGCTATCCGACTCAGCGAACGACGATCATTGAGCGAGGGATTCTAAAGACGTACCTACACAGCTCGTACAGCGTCGCAAAGTATGGAGGAGAACTGACGGGAAACGCCTTCTATGTAGGCGGAACTTGGGGAATAGCTCCTGTAGCTCTCAACGTCATTGTTGAGCCAGGGGAATCTAGCGAGGAGGAGCTCCTTGAGCAAGTTGGAGATGGACTCTATCTCACGAACAACTGGTACACGCGATTCCAGAACTATCAGACAGGTGACTTCTCATCTATCTGCAGAGACGGCGCGTTCGAAATAAGGAACGGGGCAATGGAGCGATCACTGAAAGGGCTACGCATAAGTGACAACATGTCCCGCCTTCTGCAATCGATCACCGCGCTTTCCAAGGAAAGAAAATGGATAAAGTGGTGGGAGGTCCCCACGCCAGTCTATCTGCCTCATATAGTAGTCGAAGAGGTTGGGATAACCAGAGCGACCAAGTAGTACGGCACGTATCTCATTGAGCAACGATCATTCCGGCTCCATCACGTTGCCTTTTCGAGTCAATGCAAGTACCAACTCACAATGCGTGTCCGATAAGAGCAGCAAGCTCGACGAATGACCCAAACACGGAAGAACAACTATGTGCATTCAAACTAAGGAGCCGTGAATGATGGACAGACAGATGTGTCATCAGGCATAGGAGACGGCTCGTGCCAATCCACGCAGAGACTCTAGTTTGGCTTGTCAAGTCTAGTGAAGCTGTTAGTGAGCAACAATGATCGAAGGTACAGCCAGGGTAGTCGCTTGTCTACCTGCGTACAACGAGGAGAAGACAATCGCGGATGTTCTGGTGAAAACCTCTGCTCACGTTAATGAATTGGTTGTGATCGACGACGGCAGTGAAGACACCACTGGCATCATCGCCGAGAATCTTGGGGCACTTGTGATCCGTCATGACCGGAACCTAGGAAAAGGTGTCGCTTTGAGAAGCTGCTTCGACTTGGCAAAGAAGAGAGGCTGTGATGTTCTCCTGACGCTCGATGCGGACGGACAGCACGATCCTGAAGAGATCCCAAGGTTGATCCGCCCGGTACAGACAGGGGAGGCGGACATTGTAATCGGGTCTAGGACCAAGGGCAGAAAAGCCGCGAAATCTATGGACTTCATAACGTTGGCATCAAATCGTGTTGTTTCCTACCTCCTTTCGGCTAGATATGGCGGGAACTTCACCGATGTTCAGACAGGCTTCCGGGCGTTCAGCAGAACCGCGGTCGATCGGATGCTTCCACATCTGCGCGCGACACGATTCGAAATTGAACTGGAGATCTTCTGCAAGGCGAAATTACTTGGCCTAGTGCTCAAAGAGGTGCCTGTAGGTTTTCGCGGAAGAGCAGGGGGTCAGACAAAATTCACCCTCTTTCTCAGAATGAGGAACCTGTATTTTGCTTTCAAATACATTCTGTCAGTGCGGCCATTGGCTTGACGCCGGCATGATGCCAAGTTGAGACTGAAGGATGCGACCTCTTTCCTCCGTCGAATCTCCATCAGCGCCTCTAGCGAGATCCTTCTACGAAAGGAACACAGTTCTCGTCGCCAAGGAACTTCTTGGTAAACTTCTAGTAAGAAGATTCGGATCGGCGGTGCTGGAAGGAATCATTGTTGAGACGGAGGCTTACGGAGGCAAAGACGACCCGGCTAGCCATGCGTATAGGGGTCCCACAAGACGAAATCGGGTAATGTACGGTCCACCAGGACACGCGTACATTTACTTCATCTACGGCATGCACAATTGCCTCAATGTCAAGACGAAACCTACCGGACAAGGTGGAGCAGTCCTGATCCGCGCAGCCCAACCGATCACGGGCATCGAGAAAATGAAGAAAGAAAGGCGGACGGAACGAATCAACGACCTCGCCAACGGCCCGGCAAAGCTCACGCAGGCCTTTGCGGTGACCAGAGCGTTGAACGGCCATGACCTCACCCTCGGAAGGAAACTGTTCATAGCGGCAAATGCCAAACCTGAGCAGCTTGAGATTGTGTCAACACGCCGAATCGGAATCAGCGTCGGCATCGAGAAGCCCTGGCGCTTCTTCATTGGCGGCAACCCGTTCGTGTCCAAGCAGTAGGCGGCCGAATCCCGAAGTCGTCCGGGAACGCGATAGGGGAATTCGCAAACCACGATTGGTGAAAAATGGGCATGTGTAGAAGAAGTCAGTACTTCTCGACTTCTCCGTGGACGTGACCTACCTTGAGCAGGGCTAGGTGGTGCACGTTCGATGGTACTCGAAGTTTTCCAGTATTGTGTATTCTTTCAATTCGATGGAATGCCTCCTTGTCGACGTCCTTGTCAAGGGTGAGGAGGCCGCTGTTCTCCAACTGGAAGGGCCCCAGCTCTTCGTGAAGGCCGAATATGTCAGACTTGGACAGGTTGACGGATCCAGTAAAGACGAGCTTCTTGGTGTCGAAGACGTTTGGGACTGTCCCGCTTCCCTCGTTCAAGTAGGCTCGCATTGCTTCATTCACGAGGTCAGCCACGTTCTTGCCTTGCTCCTTGGAACGGGCTACAATTCTGTTGTAGAGCGTCCTGTCGAGGCCGCGGATGAGTACAGCATTGTTAGCCAAGCGAGACAGCTCGCAAAGTTATCGTGTATATCTTGATTACTTGCTTACTTTGATTACATAGCTTGCTTATAAATCTTGTTAAACCTCTTAAGATGCTTGACATGCTCACAGTGGTTGGGGCGAATAGATTCGCAATCTGTCAGGAGAGAAGACACCGGATTGATAGACGATAGCGCAACGAGACTATTGATAGAGGAACTGCAAGAACTCAGGGAAAGTCCAATAAGGAAATGTGAGTGGTGCCATCAACCCCTACCCAACGAGCGATATCACTTGCGAATCTGTCCAAAATGCAGGAAGGCAACCATCGAAGCCTTCTTGAAAGGCGAACTCTAGGCAGACAGATTAAGAGAACGCCAGCTATTTCTCGCCGGCTAATCTGCCAAGGTACTCCATCGGTTGACTCTCTGCATTTCTCACCGAGACCTAGAACGCATTTCTCGTCACTCGAAAGAATCCTATCCGGTCGAAGCCTGCGGAATACTAATCGGAACCGTGACCGGCGACGTGCGGACTGTAGAGGAAGCGTTGCCTGCTAAGAATCGCCTCTCATCGGAATCCTTGTATGAGGTCGACCCGGAGAGCCTGTTCCATGCTTTCACTTACGCGGAAAAGAACGGACTCGAGGTGCTAGGTTTCTATCATAGCCATCCATTCTGGTCAGCTGAGGCATCTGAGATTGACAGAGCACGCGCGAACTATCCAGGTCTGTCGTACTTGATCTACTCGATCCCAAACAAAGAGACGAAGTCCTTCTACTTTGACGGAACGCGACTAATCCAAGAAAACTTGAGAACGCCTTCCGACGAGGACCCGGGCCCCTAACTTCTTTTTCTAGGTTGCTCGATCTCGAAAGTTCTCAGACCCATTTTGAGGTCCGACGTGAGGAAGTCCGAACTAGCCCAGTTTGAGAACTTGTTCACTCCCTACAGTCTGGTGAGAAACCCACGCTTCGACGTCATCTAGACTGGCTGCGAGAACAAAAAATTGCGATGCGTCTGTACCCTTCGAACCCGACGACCCTGTTTAGGTCTGAATGCCGACGAGCAAGTGTGTTTGTGATCGCCTGAGACTTGCACTGCTTCGGTCGATTAGCAGTCGGCCGGCGAATCGTGTTGGTCATAAAAGCCTTTCCAGAAACCGCTGATGGAAATGGGAGGCTCTCACGGAGAGCGCATCGGAAATGGCGGGGTAGCCGTTGACGTAGATGAATAGGGTCTACGCAACTTCAGTACAGGATTATATACACAATTGTCGAAAACTATTAAAGTCCTACAAGGCGGGACTACTCTCGCTTCACACTTCTGGAGCAAGATATCCTTGGTGGAGGAAAGTAGCGACCCAGCACGGACCCCGAACAACCCATCATCGACTACGATAAGACAGATTCGAAAGCGCGATGGTCGGCTGGCGGCTTTCGACCAAAGCAAGATCACGTCCGCCCTCTCGAGAGCAATCGCGCAAACCATTGGAAAAGATCAGGCCCTCGCCCAACGGTTATCTGATCAAGTGGTGAAGATTCTCGAAGACAAGTTTGACGGACACACGATTCCTTCAGTAGAAGAGGTCCAAGATATAGTAGAAAAAGTGCTGCTCGACAACGGGCAGGCCAAGACGGCCAAGTCCTACATCCTCTATCGGCAGAAAAGAGCTGAGATAAGAAGAGAGAAACAGCGCATACTTGAGAAGGAAGAGATCGACGAAGTCGACAAGCGGCTGGATCTGAACGCGCTCAGGGTCCTGAAGGCAAGGTACCTGAGAAAGGATATCGACGGCAAACTGATTGAGACTCCGAAGGAGCTTTTTGTCAGAGTTGCTGTCCACGCATGCTTGCCCGCTCTTCTCTACGATGAGAGAATCTACGATCGGTCAGGCAAGACACCCGAGCATCCAACGGAGGAATTTGATCCTGCGGCGAACGAGGGCAAGCTGTCGATAGGAAAGTATCCGCTCAACAGATTCCACCTAGAAGCTTTGAAGCGAATGTATGACCGGTTCAATACCGAGGGGCGAGCAAAGCTTCCTTGGCGAGAATTTCTAGTCCTATTACGCGAAGGAAAGCTGAACAACCATGAAGCGGAAGTAATATTGTTCTATGACTTGATGGTTTCCAAGCGCTTCCTGCCCAACACGCCCGCAATTGCAAACTTCGGAAATGTGCTTGGAATGGGTTCTGCTTGCTTTGTGCTGGATGTTGAGGACTCCATCGAGAGTATCATGGACGCGCTCAAGAAGACGGCTATTGTCTTCAAAGCCGGAGGAGGAATGGGATACAATTTCTCGAAGCTCAGGCCTGAGGGCGACTTTGTCAGCTCCACTTCAGGGATCGCCTCCGGGCCGATAAGTTTCATGACGCTCTTCGATACGATGACGGAAGTCATCAAGCAGGGCGGAATCCGACGCGGCGCCAACATGGGAATACTCAACAGCAATCATCCTGATATCGAGAATTTCATAACCGCAAAGAAGGGCAACCGCGCCCTGAGAAACTTCAACATATCCGTTCTCATCATGCCTGATTTTTGGGAGTACTATGAAAAGGACAAACCGTACCCCCTAGTGAACCCTCGCACGAAAGAAGTTGTTCGCACGACCAATGCGAGAAGACTCTTCGACATGATAGTCTTCCAAGCCTGGGAGAGCGCGGAGCCGGGCGTGATCTTCTATGATCACGTGAACAAGTACAACCCGTTCCTGAAATCGCTTGGGCCGATAGTTACAACGAACCCGTGCGGGGAGGTGCTTCTGTACCCCAACGAGTCATGTAATCTAGGAAGCATCAACGTCTGGGCCTTCGTGAAGGAAGAGGCAGAGGGGAAAAGCCAGTTTGATTGGGAAACACTAAGGCAGACGGTGGAGTTGGCCACACGATTTCTGGACAACGTCATAGATGTGAACAAGTTTCCCTTGAAGGAGATCGAAGAGATGACGCTTGCCACCAGAAAGATAGGTCTGGGGGTGATGGGTCTTGGCGATCTCCTCTATGAGCTGAGGATTCCCTACAATAGCGATGACGCTCGAAAATTCATGGAGAAGCTGATGGAGTTCATCAACTACCACTCCAAGCTAGCATCAATACAGCTCGCGAAAGAGAGGGGACCGTTTCCCTACTATGACAGAAGTTTCTACCCGGAGGGAAGACTTCCGTTCAGCGGATCAGAGCAGAGAAGCAGCTGGCACCTTGCTTGGGACAAGGTTGCGCAGGAGATCAAGAAAGCTGGTTTAAGGAATAGTTATACAACAGTGATCGCCCCGACTGGAAGTATCTCCATGATCGCGGGCTGCAGCAGCGGAATAGAACCTGTCTACAGCCTCGTGTACGAGAAGAACGTCAAGGTGGGAAGCTTCTACTACGTCGACCCCGTCTTCGAGGAATTAATGACTTCACAGGGGCTCTATGATGAGGAACTGATCAGAGAGGTAGCAGGAACGGGCGGCACAGTTCAGGGCATCCATTACATCCAAACGGACATCAAGCGCGTCTTCGTCACGGCCATGGACATTACTCCCGAAAACCACATTCGAGCGCTGGCCGCCTTCCAAAAGTGGGTAGACTCGTCGATATCAAAGACAAACAACTTCCCCGCCGACGCCACAGTCGACGATATGAGAGAAAGCTACCTGCTTGCCTACAAGCTTGGATGCAAAGATGTAACCGTCTTCAGAGATACCTCAATCAAGGGACAGGTGCTGGTCGCACCCGGGAAAGCAGAGAGCCGCAAGACCTCAGAAGCTACAAGAGATACAGCGAAGCGAATTGGCGGAACACAAGCCTACACCGCAAGAACGAGACAGCGCATGCAAGTCTTGGCAATCGGTGCACCAATAACGGGCCCCGACTCCGAGAATTTCTACCAGGGAAGAAGGGAGAACGGCGGCCGTACGGACGTGTGCCCACAGTGCTACGGCTTCGTTGTCTTTCAGGAAGGATGCTACATCTGCCCCGAATGCGGCTGGGGAGCATGTGGCTAATCCGAAAAACAGCCTACCGCGGTCTTCCTAGTGCGGAGTTGGCTTCACGCCCAGAGACCGGTTCGAAGGTTACGCAGATCACTTGGCTAGAATCACATCTAGCCCACTCATGTAAGGTCTGAGAACTTCAGGGATGAGTATCGAACTGTCAGCTTGTTGAAAGTTCTCCATGATTGCGACCAGCGTCCTCTCGGTAGCAACGAAGGTGCTGTTGAGTGTGTGTACGTACCTAGTTGGCTCGCTCGTTTTGTCCCTGTATCTGACGCTCGACCTCACGGCCTGATAAGAGGTACAGTTGCTGCAAGACACCGCTTCCCTGTACTTTTGCTGTCCAGGCAGCCAAACCTCGAGATCATACTTCTTAGCCGCAACTGTTCCTAGGTCACCGCTGCAAACATTCACTACTTTATAGGGCAGACCGAGCGCTTGGAAGATCTCTTCAGCATTCGAAATGAGTTTCTCATGCTCACTCCATGAGTCTTCTGGTTTACAGAAGACGAATTGTTCCACCTTTTCGAACTGATGAACGCGGAAGATGCCTTTCGTGTCTCTGCCATGAGCTCCTGCCTCCTTTCTGAAGCACGGGCTGACTCCGCCATATCTGAGCGGCAACGTCTTCCCGTCGAGAATCTCTCCGAAGTGAAGAGCGCTCAGCGCGTGTTCAGACGTAGCAAGCAGGTAGAGATCTTCGCCTTCGATTTTGTAGATGGTGTCTTCAAAATCTGATAGCGCAACCGCGCCCGAGAGTACATCCCTTCTCAGGAGGTAAGGCGGCTGCATTAGCGTGTAGCCTTTCCGCTTTATGAAATCCAGAGCGAAGCTGATCAATGCGTAGTTGAGTCTCACTAGTTCGTTCTTGAGATAGTAGAACCTGGCCCCGGCAACCTTCGCCGCCCTCTCCAAGTCGATCAGGTCAAGTTTCAGCCCGAGGTCGATATGGTCAAGAGGCTTGAACCCAAATTGCGGCGTCGTGCCCCACCTGCGAACCTCCACATTGTCGTTCTCGTCCTTTCCCGCCGGGACACTTTCATGCATGATATTCGGAAGCTGCATGAGGACCTGGTCGATCGCATCGTGTAACTGCTCAGCCTCTCGCTCGCAGTCTCGGATCCTGTCAGGGATGGTTTCTGCTTCCCGGACGATTGCCGTCGGATCGCGTCCCTCTTTCCGAAGTCTCGCTATCTGTTCCGTCAGCCTGTTCCGCTGTTGCCTCAATGCGTTTGCTTGGCTCTGTAGAGATCTCCATTTCTGATCTTTCTCTAGAACGTCATTAACCCAACCTAGCTTCTCGTTGTTTTCGCGCCTATTCAGGTCCGCCCTCACTATGTCCGGATGTTCGCGAACGAACCTCATCTCAAGCATGTCGCCGTACTCCTTGTGATCCCTTCGCATCGTTAACATATGGGTGCGGTCGAAAGAAGCTGCTGGTCTCCTCTATCAAAGTCTTGCATCATGGCGTATCCACTATCGAGTTTTCATGCAAATGTTCTGCGCTGTCCTGATCGCTTTCTTGACAAGGCTGGAGGACTTGGAAACGAGCTGTCGCAATCTCTCGGTCGATCGCCCCTCGCAGTAGACTCTGATT
>Ga0209725_1001624_pt1 | contig 12579 bp, 10 predicted proteins | sample I18A1metaG_FD_184145 | JGI IMG/M metagenome (GOLD analysis project Ga0209725, IMG submission 184145) | Lake sediment bacterial and archeal communities from Gulf of Boni, Indonesia to study Microbial Dark Matter (Phase II) - ​I18A1 metaG... | ecosystem: Environmental > Aquatic > Freshwater > Lake... | reverse complement strand
GCGTTTCAGGTCTTCGTGACTGAGAAACGCGTGATGCGGGGTCCCTTCACAAGTCGCGTCTATGCCTTTCCTCCGTGCCCTGTGGATTTCTGAGAGGGCACGCCGTGTGCTCAAGTGGCAGACATGCGCTCGCAAGCCTGCAGGTCGAGCGAGTTCTATCACGGTGCGAACAGCTTGGTTTTCAAACCTAGGTGCGTGTGCTCTGAGGAAGTCGCGAATGGAATTCTTGTTTCGTGCCTGACACGCCGCTTGAGCTCTTGCGATGCCAATGCCGTTCTCGGCATGAAACGCGACAGGTACTCTCAGTGAGGCGCATTCTGTGAGAGAGGAAAGCAGTCTCTTGTCATCCCGATGCCATGCGTCTTCGTTCGGTTCGTTCATGTAGAGCTTGAAGGCGATCGCACCGGAGTCAACGATCCTTCGTAGTTCGGTGGGTGATTCTCGCAGTGTCGCGTAGAAACCAACGTTCACGTGGGTTGAGGTTCTTGCCTTAGTTAGCTTCTCACGCATCCTCTCATCAGAATCAGTCGGGGGGCTCGTATTGGGCATGTCTAGCACGGTGGTGAATCCCCCTGCAGCGGCGGCGAGTGTTCCGCTTGAGAAATCTTCCTTGTATGCAAGTTGCATGTCTCTCAAATGGACGTGAGCGTCGATCAAGCCGGGAAATGCTATCAAGCCCCTACCGTCGATCCTCTTCTCGCACCTCGGGAGGAGCGCTGTCTTGCAGATTCTAGTGATCCGGCCGTCCTCAATGGAGATTCCTCCCTCGACAAGGTCTTCTCCGTGGAGGATCTTCACGTTCGCGACGCTCAGTGACACAGTTCGCGTTCCTCCGAAATCATAGGCATCGTTGGAACGCGGTCTAGTGGCCAAGGTAACCAAGCAGGAGGCGGCAGATCCCAGTGATCAGACTTGTGGCTCCTTCTCCAGATCGGAGATGCAATCAGCGCACACGAACGAACCGTCGTGAGATTTCAGATCATCTGACCAAGCACCGCAGTTGTCGCAGTATCCTGCGAGCGCGCTTGTCTCACGGGGTTCTGCGAGAGGTCTGATCTTCGACTTCTCCTCCATTACATCAATCAGTGCGGGTGTGATCTCTACTATGTCTGTTCCTGTGACGATTCCCACGAGCTTCCCTGACTCCATCACCGCGAAACGTTTGACTTTCAGTTGCTTCATTCTCTTCGCTGCTTCTCTGACATCGAGGGTTGGCTCAACCGTCCGTAGGGGCTTGGACATGATCTTCCCGGCTTTGATCTTTTTCGGATGCAACCCTTTGGCGGCTACTCGACGAACAACATCCTTCTCGGTGATCATGCCGACTGGATTGCGCTTCTTGTCGACGACTATAACGCTGCCGATGTGGTACCTCGCCATCACATTGGCGACTTTGGTTGCGTTCTCGCCTTCTCTAACCGTGCGGACAGGGGAAGACATCACGTCCTTCACCGCGACTTCCGGTCCGCCTCGAGTTGTTGACAAGCGAAACCCCACTAACCCCGTCGGACGATCATACTTAAGGGCTTATCGAGCTCGCTACCTCAACTCCGCCGGGTGGTAGCAGCCGTATGATATCGTCCTTCGCAATTCTTCGTAGCTCGTCACGAGTAGTTTCGGTCACGTGCTTCTCAAGGATCGCCAAGATTCTCTTCGATACCTCTGCGGCACTTCCTCTTCCTTGACGTATTTCGACGTACGTCGTGCACTTGTTCTTCACAGCTTCTGGTGGCCCAGCCATCAAGAGTACCCTGCCATCACGAGTGGTCACGCCAATTGCCAGTGCGAGTTCTACTCCACGAATGTAGTTCCTGGCGCCTCGAACCATGAAAGCTCCTCTGGTGAGGTATTCGCCGGGCGGAGCGCTCTTCGTGACTTGATCCGGTTTCACCCAGTAGGCGTCTCCAGAGCGGATCCCTTCCTTCCACAAGCGGCTAAACGAAACGCATGCCTGAGCGGCCTCCATTAGAGTCTCAGGGCTCGGTTGAGTTCCCCGAGTCTTCACAACAAAGAATGGTGCGCCGTGGACTTCCGCATGCATGACGAGATCCTCAGGACTGGTGTATCGTTTGAGTAGAACCTCATTCGAGGTTGCATCGCGTCCTCCGATGATCAGGAGTTCTTCGGACGAGTCGAACCATCTGAACTTCTCGAACCATTCCCTCTCTCGTCGATGCTCTGGCCTGATCTTTCTTCTCTCTTCTTCTGCTTTTTTGACTGTGAGCTTGTCAAGGAGAAGTCTAGTTTCCTTGATGGAATTCTCGAGGCCTGAGATCTTGGCCTCGAGTCGCTTCGCCTTGTCATAGTATTCGGCGGCTTGGTCCTGTGGTCTCCTTCTGGCTTCAACTTCGATCTGCATGTTGTCGAATTCGAAGGTGACCTGGTCACCGCGAGAACTCAGGTCAGCCACGTAGGGGTAGGGTTTCTTTGCCTCAGCGCTCGCTTCTCGGAGTGACTTTCGGATGTCCTCAAGTGGCACCTTCGAACGCTTCTTCTCAGCTACGACGTCAAGCACTGTTCCTATTTGGTTGAGGTGGCGGAAGATCAGGTCACCCATAGTTCTCAATGTCCCAGTTGAGCGGTTGATCTCTTCGACTTGGTTCCTCTGAGCGGTCAATCTCCGTTCGAGTTGCTGACGCTTCGCTGAGTACAGGTCTTCTTGTCGTTCAGCCCGTTCAGATGAGGAGAGGTGTGTGAAGTATTCATCAACAGCATCGCTGAAACTTGTCATAGTTCTCTTGTTGAGATCTCGATAGCACTCCAATTCGAACGGCACTACATCAATGATCGTGCTGTCGTCCAGAACTATTGCAGGAGACTTGGGGCCTGCGGTGATCGTGTCTTTGAGTTCGGAGATCGCTTGCCATATTCTGCGAATCTGATCATCAGACAGGGTTTCGGCAGGAGTGGACTTGTCAACGTGAGCTCGTTGAAGGATCTCCTCCACATAAGTGCCGCCGATGCCGAAGAGTTGTGCAAAGGCTCTGACTGCTTCGGTGGATCCCTGAGCCTTCAGTTGCGCGAGGTCATCCTCATTCACTTCAAGCAGGTTCTTTCCTCTTTGAGGTGGAAGTCTGAGTTGTTGCCCTCTCAAGATGTTTCTATCTTTCATTCGCATGTAGCGAGACGAAACAACAACTCTCTCTTGATCGTCCACCAGTATCATGTTGCCGCGCGGAAGAAGCTCCACTACAATCTTCCCTCGCTCTCTCTGCCGTTCGATGTCGATGAAGACGAGTCGTTCGAAATGTGGTTGTTGAAGGTCCACAATCCTAGCCGACCTGAGATGCTTGCGAAAGGCCATGCAGAGTTGTGAGGGTTTAGGTGGGGTTTTGATCTCAAATTTCGTGAGGTGAATGCGCTTGGCAGGTTCGATTATCAGGTTTTCATTGTTTGGTTGGATCTTCAGGAGGAACGCGGTTTCGGAGATTTGATAAACGTTATGTATGTGTCCCCCGATTGTGTGCTGCCTCAATTCGGGAAGGATCGCTGCTATGTCGAAGTTTGTCATGGCGGACTTCATGAGACAAACACACATCGAACGCCATCCGGAGCGTAATTAGTCTTGAAGCCGTCCTCGGTCGTGTACTGGTCAAGGTTCTTGATAGCCATTGCTACTGGGGTCGTGTCTGTTCTTGCGCTCGGCGGCCTCGGCACCGGCGAGATGGCGACTCTTGTCTACGTAGCCTTGGCGATTGTAGTCTACGGAGTCACTGCATATGTCTATCGATATCTGCTAGGGTATGGTGAGGCTGAGCTGAAGGGGAAGAATAGGTACGTTACCCTTGGCATCGGCACCTTCATCATCACGTGGCTTTTGGCTCTGACCCTGACGTACACAATTCTGAGTCTCTACTGAGCTACGGCCTTCGCTTCTTCCGCGTGGCCTCGCATGTGGTTCATGAGTGTGTAGACACCGAGCCCCTCCATGATCCTGACGAGCCTCACCAGAGCTGAGAAGTAGCCTCTGTCGTAGTCGCCATAGAGGGGGCTCGCCGCTTTCTCGGTGAACTCCTTCATAAGCACCTTCAGAGATTTCTTGTCGAATTCCTTCTTGGCGAAGAATAGGTAGTTGTCGCTGTTGGCCTTTCTTGTCATTAGAAGACCTTCCAACGCCTTAACGTAGCCTCTGTTCCATTCGGAATTGCCGATCTTCGGCTTCAAGTCTTCGAGTTCTTTCTCAGCGTCGCCTATTCGTCGCTCCACGATGAGTCGGAGATATCTGTCGATCTCAGATTCGGGCAGCGTTCCAGCCATCTATCTTCGCCTTTTGACCTCGTCCTCTTCAGTGATGTCTTTTATTCCTTCTTCCGTTATCTTGAAGATCCGCTCGCCCTCAGGCAAATACGGACTCGACACAAGCCGCGCGATTCTGACTGGCCCGCCGGTCGCCCGACGTAGGAAGATTCGCGTATGACTGTTGTGAACTAGCAGTCCGTTTGCAACGAAGTTGGCATGTGGGGACACGGTTATGTCGTAAACCGGCGTTTGTGTCTTTTCGCGACTAATCGATCTTATCTTTTCCCATCCGACCGGTGAGTCCACGAGCCTCTCCAGTTTCTCAACTCTGTTCACGATGTCTTGTCGTGCGTTTCTGTGGTTTCGGCTTCTCTTGATTCTCTTCACAAAGCGAGCTAGTGATGATCTTGTGATTGCATGCATTTCTCTGTGCTTCACGAACCTAGATGGTCTTCCGCCGATCGACGTTGCCACGTCCCATAGAATTTGTCGGTCGATTGGAATGAGGTCGCCGCCTATGCGTGATCTCCTCTTGACAGCCCTAACCAGCCTTCGCGCCTTGTCGGGAGCTGTCAGGCCGATCTCTCTTTGGAAGTTTGCTAATGATGTGCCTTCGGCTATGCGCAGCAGGAACGAACCCTTCACTTGCTGGATCGTGGACTTGACGCCGAACCTGAGCAGCAGCAGTTGAAGAATCTCAAGGATGGATCTGTCGGCCTGCGCGATGTAAACCCATTCTTGCACTGATCCCTCGGCATCGGCGAATCCCCTTATGAACGACGCCACACATGCTCGGGGTGATTTCGGAATAGTGTCCTTCCACTCATCAACGAGGCGCCTGAACATGTCCGTGATCTCGGCGGAATTGATCCTCAGCTCGTAGCAGCGTCTTCCTCGAATCGGATGCATGGCGGCGTCGACGCCAAAGGTCTGCGTGAAGATCTTCCTGTAAGCTCTCAGGACTGACAATCGCTGATCTCGCATGCGGATGCTTCTTTCGCTAACATTGCCGTCGCCAAGCACGTAGCCTAACGCTTGGGCGACGTGCGGCTCTAGCTGCGAGGGAATCTGTAGCGGGCGCCACTTGTGAGAGTAGTGAGGCAGGCACTCGTTCAGAAACTCATTGCCGAGTCCCGCAAGTTTAGCCATGCTTTCCAAAGTCTTCCTCTCGGTGGGAAAGCTTTGGTTCAAGATTCGGCGGAGTGTTCTCTTCGTTAGCCTTGCGTTCCGTGCAAGGTTGTCCCGGTCGATTCCCTTGGCTCGAAGTCCGGACTTGAGAAGCTTGGACCCTCGCTGCGTCAGCCTGCAGAATCGCTTGAGTTCGACCACAGGAAGAGCCTGAAAAGTGCCTTGAATGGGGATTCTTCGTTGGTAGGCTAGATAGTCTCCGGGACGGAGATCCTTCGCCTGTACCTCATCAATGTCTAGTTCTTGGAGTCTGAAGAACCTGTGGTTCGGGGATGCCTTGATGTCGAAACCAGCTCTGATGCGGAGAATTTCCGGGAGTTCGGTCTTCCAGACGCCTGTGCATCTGCCAGTCGAAGATTGCAGGTCTCCCTTCAGATCAATGCCTGTCAATGTCAGCGGGTTGTGAACCGTTTTGATCTTCGTGATGGTTCCGTCAGCCAACTGGACCAACGTGTCTGGGTGGAGGCAAGTGTGCGCGACGATGTGGCCTCCGACTGCTTCAACTCCTGACGCGAAGAAGGCATCAGGCTTCGCCATGACTTGGTTCGTGACAACCGCCGCAGCGTTGAATGCGCGTGCAAGTCTCACCAGTCGATGCATGTGACTGTTGAGTTTCTGTTGTCTCTCCGCGAGCATCTCTCGCCCAAGATACTCGCTACGGAAATGTGCTGTTAATGAGTCGACGATGATGAGTTTGATGTTGTTCTCTCGAATGACCTTGTCCGCCTTCTCCAGAATCAGGATCTGATGATCACTGTTGAATGCTTCTGAATAGATTATGTTCTTCCCAGCCGTTTCTGCGTCGAGCCCTAGAGGAGTCGCCATTCTGACAATCCATTCAGGCCTGAACGTGTTCTCCGTATCCACGTACAGTGCGCCGCCATTCAGGCCGCCTTGCTCGATCGGTAGCTGTGCGTTCACGGCAAGTTGGTGGCATAGGATAGACTTTCCCACGCCATATTCGCCGTAGAACTCTGTGATGGTTTGACTCTCAAGTCCGCCTCCTACAAGCTCGTCGAGTTGCTTGCTGCCCATGGACAGGCGGAGGACGTTCTGCCGCATTCGCATCAGTTCGTCTGCGCGCACGAAACTCGTCGCAATGCTCTCGCGTGCTTCGCCGATGATCTTGGCTGCTTGTTTCTCGCCGATACTGGCTTGGGTGAGTTCCTTCACGGTTGCGGTTGCGAGTGATTCGACCGTGTGGAAACCGAGCTCTTTCAGCTTTTCTGCGGTGGCGGGACCGACTCCGGGGATGTCTTCGATGAATTCGTATCTCTTCTTCGGTTCAGTCGTCGGCTTCTCTTTCTGCTCGGACAAGGGCTTCCCACCACACACCTACAGCCAGCCGAGTGGCCTGACCACGCGCCAGCCGTCGGGTCCCATAATCCCAGACGATACTTACGCCCATGACTGAGGACCGCGCATTATTTCAAATTTCACTGCGCTATGGAGGTCGCGAAGGGTCGATATAATCGAGAGACATGAGTAAAAGTAGACCTTGTGTTAGCCATCCGCGGCAATAGGCGACCGTCTCACGGGGGGATTCTGGACAGAATCGTGCCCCGCGAGCGCGTTTCGTGACGTTCTCGCAGGGCGATGGCGATAGTTCGGCTCTGATGACTATCCCAAAAGGCTCCCGCAACTATCAGGAACCAGTCCGGTCAGGGTCGTCCGACGGCAACATCTCAACTAGAAGGAGGTATTGACAGGTTTATCACGTGTTCCCACAGAAGTCTTCTCGGTATTCCACCTTGTCGCAGATCCCTTCGAAGGTCGTCTCAGCTGTATCACCCAGCTTGACCGAATCCCTTCAAGTTGTCAAAGATGCGCTAGCCAAGCAGAACGTCTTGATCATGGCTGGCAACTGTACCGTGAACTACGAAGGCAGGGCAGCATCGAAGCTCACTTGGGGAGAGCGCGTACTGATCATCAAGGCAGACGGTTCGGTCCTCATTCACCGTCGGTCTGGGTATGAACCAGTGAACTGGCAGCCTCCGAAGTGCCAGTTTCGCGCGGGTCTAGAAGACGGCAAGGTCCTCAGCATCTCGGCGATTCGTCAAGAGCCCAAGGAATCCCTCAAGTTGCTTTTCGACAATGTCACCGCCATCATGTCATTGACCTTGACTGACGAAGGCGAATTCGCCATGCATGTCACAGAGGAACAAATGAAACGTGCCATCATGCTTGACCCTTCACTCGTCGAACCCGGATTGAAGCTGATCTCTGAGGAGACAAAGATGGGAGACTCCGGATTCACCGACGTCTACGCAGAAGACGCTCAGGGGCGACTCGTTGTGATTGAGATCAAGCGGAACGCTGCCAGCCGCGAGGCCGCGCTTCAGCTGAACCGTTACGTCGAGACGCTTCGGAAGAGAGTCAACCGCCCCGTCAGAGGAATTCTGACGGCACCGGAACTACGATCGGGAACATCAACTCTCCTCGCGAAGCTTGGGTACGATTTCAAGGTGGTTTCACCAGAGAAGTGCTTCCAGATCTTGAAGCCAAGAACTGACGCTCGACTAACCGAGTTCCTCCGCTGATCTTTCCTAGAATGGTGAGAAGTGAACCGACCGATTCGTGTCAAATCCGGCTCTTCTTGAAGAGCGTGGCTAGCCGACGAGCAGCAGGAAGCCCATGATGCCTACCCCGAGGATGATAAGCGCAAGTTGGCAGAGCGACTTTGATATCTCCACTTGTTGGTGAAGTTCCGGGATCAAGTCTGATCCAGCAATGTAGAGGAAGCCACCAGCCGTCACCGGAAGCATGAACAGTGAGAAGTCCTTGACACTCTGTCCTAGGAAAAGGGAAAGAACGGCCCCTAGAACAGCCGCCAGAGCCGTCAGGAAATTGAAAGCCAGCGCTCTCTTGACTGAGAGTCCTGCATGAATCAGGACCCCAAAGTCACCAACCTCTTGAGGTATCTCGTGCAAGACAACTGCAAGTGTTGTACTGATCCCAATAGGAATGCTGACAAGATAGCTGGCTCCAACGAGCATTCCATCTAGCAAGTTGTGAACGGTGTCTCCGACCAAGTTCATAGCAGCAAAGGGATGCATGTGCTCTTCTGACGTGGGAATGTGACAGTGCCTCCAACGGAGAAATTTCTCGAGTACAAAGAAGATGAGAATTCCCAAGATGGCATAGAGAGAGACAGCCAGATTGGCACCCAGTTCTTTGAACGATTCGGGCAGAAGATGGATGAACGCGTCGCCTAGCAATCCTCCCACGGCGAAACTCACAAGACATAGGGTCATGCTCCTCAATCGTGTCATGCTCAGGGAGATGCTTAGGATGCCGATCAGAGATACGAGACTGATCAGGATGACACTGATCATGGAGTAAAGCCAAGCTGTGATCGTTGATCCCTCTGAAACGGTCCGCCTATGGTGTCATCCGTCAGGTCAGTGACCGTGCAATCAGGCGATGAGGCCACTTGTGCCTTATGCCTTTCGATATGTCCCGGGACAGCAGAAGGGCTCGCAGGCTGTTCCTACTGGGATCGGAGTGTCCTCGGCAGATTAGAGGTTTGTTCGCATGCTCATGAAGGAAGGTTAAATTCTGTATTCGCTGCACTTGAGAACTCCCTTATCGAGGCCGACAAGTTTCGTGTCACCTGAAACGACATCGACTAAGCTCATGCTGGCAAAGCTTGCAGAGGTTCTCGCCAAGCGACAGGGACCAATGCCGTCCGATTCTAAGAAGAACCGAGGAGCCGTTGCTATTCTGATCAAAGAAGAGTCGGATGATCTGTGGCTACTGATGATTCGACGACGTGAGAACCCCAAAGATCCATGGTCTGGCCAAATGGGATTTCCAGGAGGTCGTGCTGATCTTCGAGATCGCACACTCTTCGACACTGTTGCGAGGGAAACCACGGAAGAGGTTGGGATCAATGTGCGAAGTCACAAGTTTCTGGGATGCTTGCGCAACGTGCAGCCAAAGAACGTGCCGATGATAGTGTCTCCGTTCGTATTTCTTGCAGTTGACAAGGTGAATCCCGTCACAAGCAGTGAAGCAGTGGAGACTCTCTGGGTTCCACTATCGTTTCTCCTTGACCCGAAAAACGTGTCTTCGTTCACGCTCGCAGTACGTCACAGAGAGGTAGCAATGGGGCGTTACAAGTATTCCAATCGCATCATATGGGGAATGTCATTCAGAATAATTCAGGAAGTCCTCAAGATGTTGCCGTCTCTCGAGCGATGACACGTCGCCTACACATCGTCAAGAGCACATTTCTGGTTCCCTGTTCCCGGGGAACAAAGACAGAGACACCGCGGTCGACTATTGAACAATATGTCTCTTGCTGAGGGTTGCTCCACATCTGCACATCTGTTATGTACCTCCTCGCAGCACCTGTCCCGCAACGTGAACACGCTTTGAAGCTGTCAGTGATCGGCGCAGGGGGTGTCGGCCAAGTGATAGCCAAGCACCTCGCTTGCACAGAAGGCACAAGAGTGAAGGTAGGAGACATCGACCGGTCTAGACTTCAGGAAGTTGCCAAGGCTACGATGGGTGAAGTCTCCACGTCAAGGTTGGACGCGAGCGACCCCAGCAAAGTTGGAGAATTCATCCGAGGATCAGATGTTGTCATCAACGCGGCCCATCCACGACTGAACATGTTGATCATGAAGGAAGCCCTCAAGAGGAGAGTACACTACGTCGACCTGGCTGGATATCCCTCTGAGCAAGTGAAGCAGGACTCGAAGTGGACGAAGGCTGGACTCGCAGCAATTCTAGGGATGGGTGAAGATCCCGGGTTCTCGAATGTAATGGCTCGACGAGCTGTGGACATGTTAGATCACGTGGACGAGGTCAAGATACGTGACGGGGAGACTTCAACAAGCGAGGCCTATCCGTTCGTAGCTCTCTTCGCTCCGGATGTCTTTCTTGAGGAGGCCGTCTCCCCTGCTCGCTACTTCGAGAATGGAGAGACAAAGACGAGCCCACCGATGTCCGAGAGGGAAATCTATCGGTTTCCCCCTCCCGTTGGAGACGTGCCTGTCTATCGCATGGATCATGAGGAGGTGCACACGCTCCCTCTGTACTTGCCAAAGAGGCCGAAGTTTGTTGACTTCAAGCTCGCGCTCACCGACGATGCGGTGTCTGCGATCAGACTGTTCTTGAGATTGGGCATGCTCAACCGTGAGCCGATCCAAGTCGGAACCGCGAAGGTCAGTCCCCTGAATGTTCTCCTGCGTCTGTTGCCTCCACCGGCACAGATCGCTGGCAAGATTCAGGGAAGCGCGGGAATTCTTGTCGAGGCGAGCGGTGAGGAATCTGGACAGCGATGCATCTACAAGCTGTTTGCAGGGATAACACATGAGGAAGCATATGACAAGTATGGATCAAACGCAACTTCATACTTGACGGGAACGCCGACCGCTGTCTGTGCGCTCATGCTTGCTGAGGGTCGAATCGATAATCGTGGTGTGATCCTCCCGGAATGCCTTGACGCTGAGAGGTTCATCGAAGAAGCAAAGAAATTCGCAATCAACGTTCAGATTCAGAAGACCACACCATAGAGCGATTCCACAGGGAAGCACCTCAAGTCCGAGGTCGTAGCTGAAAAGGAGTCAACCAGAACCGCAGTTCTGTTAGGGCCAGTCTCTTGGGGAGACTGCCCGTGAAGACAAGATTCTTTAGCGAAGGCTGACTTACTTGGAGTTGAGGATTCTCTTTGAGCAAGTCAAGTCGAAGAGACTTTGTCAAGATGGCAGCTACCGGAATCATTGGGGCGGCGGCCGGAGCGGTCGCCGGCAACTACTACGGGGCTCAGATGACGCTCAGCCAAGAGGAGAGTCTCAAGGCGGAGCTTGAGAACCTGAAGAAGAAGATGCCGGTCCAACCGGAGGATGAGGTAAGAATCTACACGTGGAGTGAGTACATTCACGAGTATCTGATCGATGTCTTCAAGATGAATACTGGAGTCAATGTTGTCTATGATACCTACGAGAGTACCGACGAGATGAGAGCGAAGGTCACCTCGGGACAGAGTGGCTACGACGTTGTCATGGTCACAGACTACATGATTCCAGAATTTATCGAGGTATACGATCTGCTGGCCGAACTCAACCCCACGCTATTGCCCAACCTGATCCATCTCGATGACAAGTTCAAGAACCCCGACTACGATCCGGGCAACAAGCACTCCCTCCCGTATTTGTGGGGTACAACGGGTCTCGGTTGGAACTCTACGGAAGTGACTGATCCTGTCACAAGCTGGGCCGATGTTTTCGAGCCCGGGAGAGTTCAGAGGTATTCGAAGACGGTGACCATGCTCGATGACATGCGAGAGACAATCGGTGCGGCTCTGAAGTATCTTGGCTACTCTCTCAACGATCTCGATGATGGGCATCTCAACGAAGCGAAGGAAGCCTTATTGGCGCAGAAACCGCACTTGGCGAAGTATACTGGTGCCCTTGAGTATATCCCGGGACTTGCTGGCTTGCGATTCAAGATTTCTCACGCATATAGCGGGGACGTTTTCGTCGCAGCTGAAGACAATCCGGACATCAAGTACGCAATCCCGAGTGAGGGCTGTACGTTGTGGGTTGACAATATGACAGTGCCGAAGAGTGCGCCTCATCCAATCGCCGCGCACATGTGGATCAACTACATCATGGATCCGACAGTGATGGCGATAATCTCAAACTCGAGATACTATGCGAATCCCAACAAAGATTCGTTTCCGTTCCTCAATGCAGATGTTGCTGAGGATCCGGCCATCTATCCTCCCGAGGATGTATACCGGAAACTTGAGATCATGAAACCGGTCACACCAGAGGAACTTCAGAAGTACGAGCAAGTATGGTTGAACGTGGTAGGGTAGCCATTCAGACGAGATGTGATGGGTGAGCCTAAGCTAAATAGGCTCACATGCTTCCCTTTTCTTTCTGGGTTACGCGATGTTTGAAGTAGAACTCATCGACGTGGTCAAACGTTTCGGGACCGTGATTGCAGTCGATCATGTCTCTCTTGGTGTGAAGAAGAACGAGTTCTACTCATTCTTGGGTTCAAGTGGTTGCGGCAAGACTACGACGCTGAGGATTATTGCCGGCTTCGAAGAGCCTGACGAGGGTACCCTGAAGCTCGGCCAAGTCGTTGCCAATGATATTCCGCCGTACAAGAGAAACGTCGGGATGGTCTTTCAAC
>Ga0209725_1001623_pt1 | contig 12581 bp, 17 predicted proteins | sample I18A1metaG_FD_184145 | JGI IMG/M metagenome (GOLD analysis project Ga0209725, IMG submission 184145) | Lake sediment bacterial and archeal communities from Gulf of Boni, Indonesia to study Microbial Dark Matter (Phase II) - ​I18A1 metaG... | ecosystem: Environmental > Aquatic > Freshwater > Lake... | reverse complement strand
ACTTCTAACTTTATCCGCTTGTAGGGAAGTTTCCTCTACTTTCTTTTGTATCTGTGCCATGTCATGCGAAAGTTTCACAGCTTCAAACTTTTTTATCTCTTCTTGGATGAAATTATACCTTAACAATTCGTTGCGTTCTCTTTCTAGGTCATCCACCCTCTTTTGGACTTCGTCTATTCTACCCATGGCTGTGCGTATGGAGATATCTGCTGCCCGCAGTTTTTCTTCAGCCTCAGCCTTCTCAGCGTCGTACTGGGCTATTCCAACCAAATCCTCAATAATTTTCCTACGTTCAACTGAAGAGATATCTGCTAGACGGGTTATTGTGCCTTGCAGAATTATGTTTTGGCTTGTGGAGCTTATTCCAGCCATGGAAAGAACATTTAAAATGTGCGCCCTTGAGATTCTTCTGCCATTAAGCCTATAAACGCTTTGACCGTTTCTATAGACTTCCCGTGAGACTGTAACAGTGGTTGTGTCCACTGGTATGCGGCCATCAGTGTTGTCAAACTGAATTATTACCTTAGCCATTTTCGCCCTTTCTAGTTTAGCCTTCTCAGAACCGTGGAAAATCAGTTTGGCTGCATTTTCCGCCCGGAGCCTTTTAGTGCTTAATTCGCATAAGGCGAATAGAACTGCGTCAACAATGTTTGTTTTCCCGCTTCCGTTTGGCCCCGTGACGGCTGTAAAACCCTTATCTAGGACTACTTTAACAGTTTGCGGCCCAAACGATTTGAAACCTTTAAGCTCGATTTTTTTAACGTAGGGCATTAAGTTTACGCCCTCACCTTATGGGAACACAGAGATCTTCTTATTATAGACACTTCTGTAAGATTTTTCTATAAAAGTATTGCATCTTAAAGTATTAACGGTTATGTACTCTTTGACGCTATTTTTCAGTTTTAAATCCATATTTTGTAGCCATTTTCTTGACAAACTCTTTTATGCGTCCATCTTCGCCATAAACAAGCAAGCAACCATCATTTTGAACATTATATGAAAGATGCGATTCTTCAGCTAACATCTTTAACTTTTCGATTGGTAACTCAGTTGAAGGTTTCACCCGAATCCACTTATGTTCTCGTGGAACACCGGGAATAAACTTTGTCTTCTCTTCCTCCTTTTCCAATATTTTTTTGCTAGCTTCGTCCAACCGTTTAAGCCATTCTTCAACGTATCCAGTTCCAAACATTTTCTGTCCTTCAGAAACGAGGTAGGATTCCACATTGACAAGATATGTCTCAACTTTTTGGCTGGTGTCTACATGGCTTGGGTCAGCCTTTAAGACATTAATCAAGGTCTTTGCAGACCTTAAATCACTCATAATTTCCGCTGGGACAACTATTCCCCTTCTTCGGAAATCGGTAATCATTTCCTCCAAAACCTTCCATGCAGCCAAATATCCCATACCTTGGAGTTCACCACGCTTTGAATTAGCGTTGGCATTATAAAGGATTATCATTCTAGGAAAATCGTTGAGACCATTCATCATATTACAATGCAGTGGCATACCATCACCTCCCAACAAACATACAGTCGTTTCTTCACAAAAACGCAGTTGTTTCTTTTATATAGTTAACTGACACATGCCGAGACATCTTGCCTAGTAATTCGTGCAATAAAAATTTTAACCTCTAACCCTAATATTTAGGATTAGATAATGTTTAGTGAGTGATTAAAAGGTGAAAAAATGAGTTGGCGCAATGTTGCTGAAATCTCTGAAAGCGTCTATTGGGTTGGTATTAGAGACTGGAACCGCAGACTGTTTGACGCTTTAATCCCGCTTCCGAAGGGAACAACCTACAACGCATACTTGATAGTTGGCGAAAGCAAAAAGGCTTTAATTGACACTGTAAATCCAGGTTTTGAAAAAGAATGGGAAGAAAAAATCAGCAAAGTTGTAAACCATGCGGACATCGATTATGTAATAATGAATCACGCCGAACCTGACCATGCAGGCGCTATTCCACACATTATGTCAATCAACAGAAAAGCTAAACTGGTAACCACAAGCAAAGGCGCCAAGATGGCACAGACATTTTACAAAATGCCCGAAGAACGGATACAAGTGGTTCACGACCAAGAAACTATCGACCTCGGCGGCAAAACACTCCGTTTCATAGAAGCGCCAATGCTCCACTGGCCCGAAACAATGTTCACTTATCTCATAGAAAACAAGATTCTCTTTCCGTGCGACTTCTTCGGCTCGCATGTGGCAACTGGACTTTACGATGATGAAGTGGAAGATTTGCTTGTTCACGCCCAAAGATATTGGGGGGAGATAATGATGCCCTTCAGAATTATGGCTCAAAGGGCACTGGAAAAGATAAAAGATTTAGAAATTGAAATGATCGCGTCCAGCCACGGACCAATACATAGAAATGCTGAACGTATCCTGACGGCATATAAAAAGTGGGCAAACGGAGAAACGAAACGGAAGGCCATGATAGTTTATGTGAGTATGTGGAACAGCACAGAAAAGATGATTCAACCAATCGCAGAAATATTGGCATCCGAAGGCATTGAAATAGTTCTCTACAATTTAGCTTTGGCAGACATAGGCGACGTTGCAAAAGACCTCGTTGATTCGAGGGCAATCGTTTTAGGCGCACCTACAGTGTTAGGCGGCATGCATCCCCTAGCCGTTTACGCTACTTACCTAGTAAAAGCCCTACGCCCCCCACTAAAATATGGAGTAGTTCTAAGTTCATACGGATGGGGAGGAGGAGCCGTAAAGCATGTCCAGGAAGTTCTTGGATCATTAAAAATGGAACTTGTCGGGGCAATGGAAATTAATGGTCCGCCAACGAAAAACGACATTACGAAGATAATTGAAATAGGTAAGACTCTTGTTAAGAAGATTAAGGAGGAATCATGATGAGCGAAGATAAGAAGAGAATTTTAAAAGAGACAGCACCAGCGCCTGAAGGTGTACTGCAGTTTGAGACAGGTTCTCTATCTGAAGAAGAGATTGAAGCTATCTTGAACGCGCTTCCTGTTGACATTTCATTTGTTGATGCAAATGATGCTGTCAAATACTTTAACAAGGCTGAGAAAAGGATTTTTGTTCGGACAAAAGCAGTTATCGGAAGAAAGGTGCAGTTGTGTCATCCGCAGAAAAGCGTTCACATAGTGAACAAGATTCTTGAAGCCTTCAAGACCGGCAAGAAAGATGTGGCTGAATTCTGGATTACAACGAACAACCGCCTAATTCACATAAGATACTTCGCAGTGAGAGACAAAAATGGAAAATATTTGGGAACAATGGAAGCTACACAGGACTTGACGGACATTAAGAAAATTGAGGGACAGAAAAGACTGTTAGACTGGGAAATGTAGCCTTAATTTTCAATTAACCATTCTTTTTTCCAATAATAAAAAGCTTTCAAAAAAGCATGCGCAACTGTTTTTGATGAAAGCTTCTCTTATTCTGGACAAGTCTTGATGGCCAATGGGCAAGGAGTTCAACCTATATAAGGGGAGGTCTAGGCGCTTCAGAGAGCGAGAGGGAAAGCTACGAAGACGGTGGCGCTAAGCCAAAAGTGAGAATCACTAGGAAAAGGTTTTTAGTTTAGTTGTTATATGAAAGTCTGCAAACGTGATTAGGAATAGTGTGAGGTAGATGTTATGTCTGTGTTTGCAGCACCAGGAGCATATGACCGTGCCATAACCGTTTTTTCACCGGACGGGCGGCTTTTTCAAGTTGAATATGCGATGGAATTAGTTAACCGTGGAGCCACAATTTTAGGAATAAGATGCTCCGAAGGAGTGGTTTTAGGAGCAGAAGAAAATGTTGAACCCCTTGAAGAAGAAGAATATTCATGGAAAATTTTCAAGGTCGACGAGCACATAGGCGCAGCCATAGTGGGTTTAAGCTCGGATGCCCGCATCCTTATCGACCAAGCACGAGTATACGCTCAAAGTAACAGGTTAACCTACGACGAACCAATTGACACAGAAGTGGTAACCAAAAGAATATCTGACATAAAACAACTTTATACACAACACGCTGGCGTAAGACCTTTCGGAGTTTCACTAATATTCGGTGGAGTAGACAAGACTGGAAGCCGCCTTTTTGGAACACATCCCAGCGGAACGTATAGGGGTTTTAAGGCTACGGCACAGGGAGCTGGAAGGGAAACAGTGCTCCCCATATTGAGGGAAGAATATCGCGAAGAAATGAACTTGGAAGAAACCGTAAAACTTGCAGTAAAATGTTTAGCAAAAGCCTTAGAAGCAAGACAACTGCCACCCAGAATAAAGATGGTGGTTATTCCTTCGGCAACAAAGAAAATGGAAATGTTAAGCGACAAAAAAATTGAGGGATATATGAAAGAGTTAGGCGTGGGCAAGTGAAATACTGATGAGTGAAAAATACACCATTGCACGCATAACAAAGGACGATGAACACTTCGAAGTTCTCGTAAAACCTCAAAAAGCATTGGACTACCACACAGGAAAGATAGCAGCAATAACCGAAGTTTTAGTCACTGAAACCATATTTTCAGATGCAAACAAAGGCACAAAAGTATCAGAAGAAAACCTACGTAAAGCCTTTGGAACAACAGAGCCACTGAAAGTGGCGGAGATAATACTGAAAAAGGGAACGTTGCAACTAACTACAGAACAGCGGAGAAAAATGGTTGAGGACAAAAGGAAGCAGATAGTAGATTTCATATCAAGGCAATGCGTAGACCCCAAAACAAACCTTCCGCATCCGCCGTTACGCGTAGAAAATGCCATGGAACAAATTCGCTATTCAATAGAACCCTTTAAGCCAGTGGAAGAACAAGCGAAAGAAATAATAAAACTGTTGCGACCGATTTTGCCATTAAAGATGGAACAAGTATCCATTGGTGTCCATGTGCCAGCAGAATATTCAGCACGGGCCTACGGAACAATTAAAGGTTTTGGAACAATAAAACGAGAAGAGTGGCTTGCAGACGGTTCATGGTACGGAGTCTTGGAAATGCCAGCAGGCTTATATGGTCCATTCCTAGAAAAACTTGGAGAAATAACAAAAGGAAGTGGAGAAGCAAAAATAATCTCCTAACATATTTATTATGAACGGTTAGGTGTAAAATTATGCCAACATCTTTTGAAAGAAGACAGCTTGTAGTACCAGGAGATTTGATTGCAGAAGGTGAATACATAGCTGGCGAAAACGCGTATGCAGAGGGTAACAAAATCTATGCATCAAGAATTGGAATGGTGGAATACGAAAATAAAAGAGTGAATGTCGTAGCCCTGAGGGCATTCTATATCCCAAGAGTGGGAGACATGGTTATAGGAACAATTGTAGAAGTGGGATTTAACGGGTGGATTGTGAACATTAACGCGCCTTATGAAGCCCTTCTAAGAGCGTCAGATGTTCTAAGTAGACCCTTCAAACCGCAAAAAGACGAATTATCCCAAGTGCTTGAAATAGGAGATTTGGTTGTTGCAAAAATAGTTGCTTATGACAGAGCACATAACCCGCAATTAGCAGTTGACGAACCTGGACTAGGAAAGATAACCCGTGGACAAATAGTAAAAATCACACCGACAAAGATTCCCCGTGTAATTGGTAGAAAGGGTTCAATGATATCCATGATAAAACAAGAAACAGGCTGCCAAATAATTCTAGGACTTAACGGAGTTATACTAATCACGGGTAAAAACCTTGAAGACGAAGAGTTGGCAATTATGGCTATTCACAAGGTTGAGGAAGAATCCCACACAAGCGGTTTAACAGACCGCGTAGCTCAGATGTTAAAAGAGGAAAAAGCAAAACGGGAGGAAATTAAAAATGAGTCAGAAACCTGAAAAGTTAATTGATAAAAAAGGCTTGAGGCTGGATGGGAGAAAACCGGATGAGTTGCGGCCGATAAAAATTGAGGTAGGCGTTTTATCAAACGCCGACGGTTCAGCCTACATTGAACAGGGAAAGAACAAGATTTTAGCGGCGGTTTTTGGTCCAAAGGAAATGCATCCAAAGCATTTGGCACTTCCAGACCGAATGGTCTTAAGATGCCGCTATCATATGGCGCCTTTCTCTGTCCAGGAACGCAAATCGCCTGCACCTTCAAGAAGAGAAATAGAGCTTTCAAAAGTCATAAGAGAATCCCTCGAACCGTCAGTTTTCATCGAATATTATCCACGAACGGGTATAGACATTTTCATTGAGGTTTTACAGGCTGATGGAAGCACAAGATGTGCCAGCATAACAGCAGCGTCAGTGGCTATGGCAGACGCGGGCATTCCAATGAGAGATTTAGTTGTTGCATGCTCTGCAGGAAAAGTTGACGACACAATAGTGATTGATTTGATGGACACAGAAGACAAGCAAGGGTCAGCGGATGTTCCCGTTGCGTTGATGCCAAATCAAAACGCCATAACGTTGCTGCAGATGGATGGAATATTAACGTCTGAAGAGTTTGAGAAGGCTTTGAATCTAACACTTGAAGGATGCCGAAAAATCTATACAATGCAAAAGGAAGCGCTAAAAGCTAAATATGTAAGTGTTAAGGAGGTTGAAGAATAGTGGCGTCAGTGATTACTCGTGTAAAGCAGAAACAGATTGTACAGATAATTGCTAAGGGAAAACGTTTGGATGGTAGAGGTCTAATGGATTATCGTGAAATAAAAGTTGAACAGGGAATAATCGAGCGTGCAGAAGGTTCAGCAAGAGTGCTGCTTGGAAGAACAGAAGTTTTGGTTGGAACAAAAATCGAAATCGGCCAACCATTTCCCGACACACCTAATGAAGGCGTTTTAACGGTAAATACTGAACTGGTGCCTTTGGCATCATCGACTTTTGAACCTGGACCGCCTGATGAAAACTCTATCGAGATTGCAAGGGTTGTTGACAGAGGAATAAGGGAGTCTAAAGCCATTGATTTAGAGAAATTATGCATTGAGCCTGGAAAAAAAGTTTTTGTTGTCTTTGTAGACGTTTACGTGCTTAACCACGACGGAAACTTGATAGACGCTTCAGCGCTAGCCACTTTGGCTGCTTTACTTAACACAAAAATGTCCAACTATGAAATTAAAGAAGGTGAAGTGAAAATTAAGCCGGGTCATACCCCGCTTCCGATAAGAAGACATCCCATAACAGTTACTTTTGCGAAAATAAATGACAAGCTCGTTGTTGACCCGTGGCTAGAAGAAGAACAAGTAATGGATGCTAGGCTTTCGATGGCAATTGACGATGACGGCAACATATGTGCAATGCAGAAAGGCGGCAGTGGATACTTTGCACCTGAACAAATATTAGAAGTCGCAAAAATAGCTAGAGAAAAGGCTGAAGAACTACACAAAAAGCTAGAGTTGTAGAAACGATGGGAAGAACAAAAAAGGTAGGACCGACACGTGGGTTGGGAGTCCGCTACGGATCTACTGTTAGAAAACGTTACAGCAAAGTGGTTACAGAGCTGAGGAAGCCCCATAGATGTCCGCAGTGCGGATTTCCACGAGTCAAAAGGGTAAGCGTTGGCGTTTGGGGATGTAGAAAATGTGGATTCACATTCACGGGTGGAGCGTACACCCCAGCTACAAAGCTTGGAATAGTGGCAAGGCGTGTAGCCAAAGGGGCACCCATAGAGGAAGCATTGAAAGCGGAAAAAGAAGAAATTGAGTAGTGCTATCGTACGTCTGAAGTTTCCTTCTGAAAAACGTTTAGAAATAGTTTTTAAAGCCCTTAAACCAGAGGTTGATAAGCCTGCTACGATGCGTTCCAGAGCCAAATTGGAGAAGGATGACAATTTTTTAGTTTTAAAGGTTGAAGCAAGAGATGCTGTGGCTTTGCGCGCGGCATTAAACGCCTATTTGAGATGGATAAACTCGACATTGAATGTTTTGGAAGTTTTGGGGAGACAATGATTGCTGATTGATGTTTCTGTTTTGCTCTGTGGTTACTATAGCCCCTCTATAAATAGATAGAACTTGTGATTAGTCTCTACATGGGTTTGTGGTTTTGGGGAGATTTTGGCGGTGAAATCAACCAATACGGATAGACTCCTCTAGGTTTTTGATTTATAGCTGTAGATTTGTCGCCAAGCAGAAAAATCATTTTGTCCGACAAAAAGAGTCTACTTTATTTTTTAGAAATCGATTTTCATCAAATTTTAATCCAACCAACCAATTTCACCATCACTCGCTATCGCAATGTCAAAATCACTCCTTCTGCCTGCGCGCGCGGCAAATCGGTTTGATTTGTTTCAAGGAGATTATGCAATAAGTCTTTACGATACCGTCTTCTTTGCAAACTATTTTCTTCAAGAAATCTTAAAACCTGTCTTTACCTGTGGTTCTGATTTTGAGCACCAACCCCCATTTTCCTGCTACAACATCAACAGTTTCTACTTCTCTGAATTTAGCCAGACTATCCGCAATCCGTTCAAGATTATGATAGGCCTCAGGAGACAAAGCTACGAAAACAAGCGCACAGAACTCCTTGTCCGCACTTAGGCTTACATCAATCTTGTCTTTGAGCTTGTACATCTCTTTCGCGCCCTTCAATGTTAGAGTGGAGAATCACTGGTAATTATCTGTCTGAGTAGAATTCAAATGAGTAACAGAAAATCCTCAGAAAACTGAATAGCCTTCAAAACAGACGATGTATATAGATCCGCTGAGAGAATTAGGATGCAAGACTTTGGAAGCGGAAAAGTTCTAGAAGAGAACTCGGTGAATAGACATAATGTATATAGGAAGGTAAACCAGAGACAGCAGATGTTCCGGTTTGTTTGTAAGCGTTTTTTCTCATCCTAGGATTGCAGCTTGACAAATTCAGTTTTGACTTGTTTCAGCGAGATTATCGAATTGGTGTTTTCAATGCCTTTTTCTTTAGAAATGACTTCCTTTAGGAATTGGTAGTATTCATCTTGATCCCTTGTCCTGATTTTGACAAGCAGTTCCCAATCCCCCGCTAGGATGTCTACACTCTCAACTTCACTTTGCTTGGCTAGACTGCTTGCAATTCTTTCAGGATTGCCATACTCGTCAGAGGATAGGGCTATTAAAACGAATGCGCAGAATCCCTCACCAATCTTTCTGTAATCAAAAACAGCCTTGTAAGCTTTTATCGCGCCTTCGGTTTCTAGCTTCTTTATGTTGTAGTGTATCGTGGTAGATGGTTCGTCTGTTTCTCTGGCTATTCTTCCAATTTGAGGTGTGCAGTAGCCTTCTTTGAATAATCTGATCAGTTTGGGTTTTATATCTTTCATGTTATTGAATAGTATTCAATTTCCTAATAACTATTTGCTCAATATTCGAACTTTGTTCAGTTAGATAATTATCCATGAGAACCATATGCATTTAATCGAAGGAGGTGAATAGGAATGTTCACGAATAAAAAGAAAATCGGAAATAACTCGGGCGTAATAGAACCAGAAAACCGATTGCTAAGATTGCTCAGATCAGATACAGGTTTCCAAGCATTTCTCATCAACCTAGAGAGAACAAACCAAGAAGACGCTTATAGCGAAGCTCAGAGAGAGGTTAGAAATGCCATGTTAGAGGCCGAATACAAAAAGGCCAAAGCAATCATGGCGATGCAACAGCACCGAAATTTTTGCTAAAACATTTCTATCGCCTCCACCCCTATTTCTGTAGAGTGGAGTCAAAAATTTTAACGCACGCTAGAGAAACGTTAAGACCTTCAAGTGTTTGTTTGTGCCGGATGGGGTAGTGGATAAAACTTTACCGCAACCAACCAACACGAGAAGAAAGTATGATTCTCATCGTTGCGTCAGTATCTTGTTCAGCCTTTTCAAGGCTTCTTTGTTTTCCTTCCAATTCAGTAGTTGCAAAGCTTCTTGGAAACTGCACCATCTATATTCATTGTGTTCTTTTCGGTCAAGCACAATCTCTTCCGAAGAAGAGACTTCCACGCCATAAACATATTCCTGATTTAGGTTAGGGTCTGAAAATTCAAAATAGTAAAGACTTCCTATCACTGCAAGAATGTTCTTCACTTCTGTTTCTTCGATTACCTCTCTACGCAAGGTTTCCTCTCGAGTCTCTCCTTCTTCCATGCCACCTGTTACAGGTTGCCAGAATCCGTTTCTCTCAGGCAGTCTTTTCAGGAGAAGATATTCTACCATACTGCCATTTCTTCGAAAGATTATGGCTTCAACCTGTATTGGCAACCGCATGGAAGAAGATAATAACAGTTGAGACTAAAATCTGTTTTGAGGAAGAATGCAATGTTGGAGGTAAAGTTTAACCCAACCAACCAAAATCACCGTACTACATCTGTTCTATAAGTCACGAAAGTATGAATGCCTGTACTATAGGAAAACTTAATGAGCAGGCAAGGCAACCAGTCTGCCTGAAAGGTGAGTATTGAATTGGAGAACTTGCCAAAAAGATTGGCAGCATCAGGTGCAGTGAAGATTCTGTCCAAGTTGGGTTCGATTTCTGGTGGAAAAGTTCTGGATGTTGCAACCGGCTCTGGTGATTTCATTGACACTTTGATGAAAGCGTTGAAGAACTATGACTGTTTTGTCGGGATTGACATATCAAAAAAGGATCTGGAGTCAGCAGAGAAACGGTTTAGAGACCAGCCAGTCAGACTAATGGAAATGAATGCCGAATCGTTGGAGTTTGACGACAATTCTTTTGGCATGGTAAGCATGGCTTATTCGTTGCATCATCTTGTTAGAATAGACAAGGTACTGGCTGAGATGCGCCGTGTGCTGAAACCAGGCGGGAACCTCATTATTCAAGAAGAATTCCGCGATGGAAAGCAAACTGAAGCACAGAAAACAAACATACTACAACACGCTTGGGACGCACAAATCGACTCTTTGCTGGGAAAGACTCACAAGGCGACTTTCACCAAACACAGAATTAAAGAAGCCATCAGCAATCTACTGCTAGAACCGGTTGAGATATTCGAATCTACACACCCAGTGGAATGTCTGTTCTGTGAAAAAAAGTTCAGATGTGACGATCCAAAGAGTGAAAAGGAAATTGACAGTTCTCTCAAGGAGATTGAGGACAATCTCAAGAGATTGAAGGAAGTCGCAGACCCAAAGGACCGCATTAGACTTGAGAAACTAGGCGAGGAATTGAAAGAAAGAAACAGAAAGTTTGGTAATGCTCATCCTCCCGTATTGTTTGCGATTGGAAGAAAGCCTCTCAAGCTTTGAATATCTGCTCAAGTTTAAAGGAAGCATAAAAAACAAGTGTACGCTTTCACACGTTGGGTTTGGGATAAAACTTTACCCCAACCAACTTACGTGCCACATTGTTACAGAAAAGGCTACTGAAATGGCAGTATACACAGTTCAGGTCATAGTGGGAAGCAAAGGCAGTAATAGGGTGGGGATATAAGAGTAGCCGGAATCGAGTATATGCACATTCAGTTGTAGACAAAAGGACAACGCTTTAAAATGTGTAATGCTACTATTGCCTGCTGAGGTTGATGAGTTCTTGTCAAGAAGAGAAAAGAAAGCTGCTGGTTTAGAGCAGCATAAAAAACTACAGCGAGAGAAAGAAATAAAAAGAAAACAGAAAAAGCAGGTTTCGCTTCCTGCAAGACATTCGCAAGGCAAAAAATAGCTCGAGTTTGAGATGAAACTTTAAAACATAAGCGGCTTAAATTTACGTTTTTTCTTGTTTTTTGTTTTGTTTTGGAAAATGCTTTATTAAGGGCTTGGCTTATTGCTGTGCAGAATGGAAGGATACAAGGTGAGTGAAGAAATATCGAAGCTTCCACCTCAAGTTCAAGAACGCCTATTAAGGCTTCAGCAACTTCAACAAACACTCCAATCAGTCTTAGCCCAGAAACAGCAGGTAGAAATTGAATTAACAGAAATTGAACAAGCCTTAAGCGAATTGCAAAAAATGACTGACGATGCAGTCATATACAAGGCTATTGGCTCACTTTTGGTAAAGGCGGAAAAATCGAAAATAACCGCTGATTTAAACGAGCGAAAGGAACTGCTCAACACTCGAGCCACAGTTTTGGGAAAACAAGAGGAACGCTTGCGCCCTCAAATAAAGGATTTGCAAACTAAGCTCCAACAAGACCTAAGTCCAGTTTCTCCATCCCAGCCGTAGCCTATTTAGGTGAAACTTGTGGAAGAGTTAGGCTTACCGGAGTTAACCACTGAACAAATAGAAGAATTGTGCTCAGTTGCAGAAGAAGCCGCCAGAGAACATGTCCTATCAAAGGTTCCTTCAAAAAGAATAGAAAAACTAAACATAAGCGTCGAGGCTGAAGGAACAAAACCCGTGACGCTAACAGTTGAAATAGATATTGCTTTGTCACCATTAATGAAAGACTTTGATGTGCAAAAGCTTGTCGATGAAGCAGTGACGGAGGCTTTCACATCCGCTAAAAAATATTTGAGGGAACTAAAGTGTCATTCAAAGAAATAACCAAAATCTTGGACGAATCAGACGTTAAACTGGTTGTCTTATTATGTCACCATAATGCAGACCCAGACGCTATCTGTTCAGCCTACGCCTTCGCAAACCTACTAAAATACTTAAGACCAAAAGCTGAGGTTGAAATCGGAGCGGCTCAAGGAATAAGCCGACTTTCAAGGCATCTTCTTAAATATTTGCCAATAGAAGTGGAAACACAACCT
>Ga0209725_1001621_pt1 | contig 12591 bp, 11 predicted proteins | sample I18A1metaG_FD_184145 | JGI IMG/M metagenome (GOLD analysis project Ga0209725, IMG submission 184145) | Lake sediment bacterial and archeal communities from Gulf of Boni, Indonesia to study Microbial Dark Matter (Phase II) - ​I18A1 metaG... | ecosystem: Environmental > Aquatic > Freshwater > Lake... | reverse complement strand
GTGAGGCAGATCGCAAAGAAGTATAGAGATGCCAAGGCCTTCCTCTTCTTGGGGCGCGGGATAAGCACAGCTACCGCATACGAAGGCAGGCTCAAGCTCATGGAAATTGCCTACGTGCCCGCCATAGCGTTTCCAGCGGGCGAGAGCAAGCATGGCCCCATAGGCTTGGTGGACCCCGGGTTCCCTGTCGTGTTCATCTGCCCGAGGGATGAAACTCACAAGACTGTGATTGGAAACATAATGGAGATGAAAGCAAGAGGCGGCTCCATAATTGCAGTTGTGGAGGAAGGCGACGAGGAGATAAAGAAGCTGGCCGACGATTACCTTGAAGTTCCCAAGGGCATCGGAGACGTCCTATCACCGATACTCTTCGTTGTTCCCCTGCAACTTCTGGCATATCACATGGCCGTGGAGAAGGGCTACGACCCAGACATGCCCAGAAACCTAGCGAAATCAGTCACAGTCAAGTAACCAGTCCGCGCCCAGATCAGAGGAAACGGTCAATAGACAGCCGCTCGACTTTAAGTCCGCCTCATCAGATGTGCAGAAGCCTCGGTGGCTCAGCCTGGTAGACTCAGCATGCTGAGCTGGAAAGCATCCGCCTTGTAACCTATGACAGGAAAGCGGAAGGTCGCGGGTTCGAAGCCCGCCCGAGGCTCCATTCTCTCAATTCTCAATCTGAAGCCCTTACGATTCCGAGGTCTGCGCCGCTTTAAAGGGGTAGAATTGAAAGAAGAGGTGCCGCTTTGCTTCAAAACCATGGTGTATTACACTGTGTATCACACCCAAGTTTCCCAAGGTGTACACGACCACCCATGTTTTTCCTGTGGGTCTCATGACCGCAACGTAAATGAGTGCAAGTAAGGGAACGTTCTCGCCAAGATACCATTGCCTTACGGGCTGACAGCTGTCATGGCACGCGAACCGGGACAAAGCAGCTACTCCGACGATGAGATTGAGCAGATACTTGGAATGAGCGCACCAGAAGCCAAGTTTGCGCTTAAGGCTATTCGAGACTCCATCAAAGAAGACCCGCTGCTTGTCGCAGGGCTCGTCTTCGCGCTCGGAATTTTGGTAGGCGTGAGCGTCGCTCGGGGTCACAGAAAGCGCCATTAGGATACGCGCACGAGTGAGGGCGCTACGTTCTTATTCACAGAAGCCGCATGCCGTCGTTGGCGAGCAGTTTGGCGAAAGACAAAGAAGCCCAGGAAATGAAAGCTATCGAAGAAGGGTTCAAGGACCTCAGAAAGGACCTGGATGCAACTTTAGCGGAGCTGAAGGGTCAGGTTAAGGATCTCCAGCAGAAAGCCGCGAAGACTGTCACGGAGCGACCCTTGTTAGCGTTGGGGGTCGCTTTCGTGGTGGGAATGGCTTTCGGCATTGCCTTGTCCGGGTCCAGAGACTAGGCGAGACGCTTGCCAGAAAAGGACAAAGAATCACTAGTTGAAACTCTGGCGCGGGCGCTCGTTCAGCGGGCCTTGGGCAGCCTCAGCCGATACGCCGAGCGATTCATGAAACGCATTGTTCGCCTAGTTGGTTTGTTCTTGGCGGGCATTGTGGTTGCTCTGATCGGCGTTGCCTTTCTTGCGGTAGGTGCCGTGAAGTGGCTTGCAGTGCTGTTACCGAGCTGGCTGGCTTGGCTGATCGTGGGCATCATCCTATTGCTACTGGGCGTCGTACTGACGCTAACAACATTCCTGGCCTTGAAGGACTGAGCGCTGTAGCCTTCGGACTCTTTTTATTAGGACGACGCCTTCTCATCGGCCGAGGGGTCGTGGGCTAGACATCACTTCACTCCACATGAAGTGACGGGCTTACCTGGTCTACGCTTCGCGGCTTGGGAGGTTGTGCGGAGCCCGGGATCCCGCGAGGTCGTGGGTTCAAATCCCACCGACCCCACCATGCTGGCTTGTGTTTGCGGCGTCTCCTCTGTCGAATGAGCGTGACTGTCGCGCGTGAGATCGGCGCACTTGGTCTGCCACCATTTCATAAGCTTTGATTTTGATCGTGGAGCGGACGCACAGTGAACTCGAGGTTCAGCTAAAAGGCGGAGTTGACCTGGAAATGCTTTAGTAGCGTGTATGCGCATGCACATACGCGATAACAATGGCGCAGCTGACGATTCGCATGCCCGATCGCCTCAAGAAACAGATGAAACGTTTCAGGGAAGTGAACTGGTCCGAAGTTACGCGTAGGGCCATCGAGGCTAGGATACTTCTCGAGATGACTAGAAGACGGAAAGAGAGACACGCTATGGTTGAAGCTGCCAAGAGGCAGGATGAAATCGCGAGAATCCTTGCCTCACGATATGCGGGCCCGTGGAGCGGCGTCGAAGTGATACGCTATTGGCGCAGGAGCAGGTATTCGTCGTCGACGCCTCAGTAGCCGTAAAGTGGTACGTTGGCGAGGAGCTGCGGGACAAGGCGCTCAGGCTAAGAGAGGATTTCCTTTCGGAGAGTATTGACCTAGAGGCGCCCAGCCTGATACTCTACGAGGTCGGCAACGCGATCAGGCACCACCCAGGTGCAACCGACAGGGAATGTGCAAGCGCAGTAACGCAGCTTAGAGGCCTCGGAATCGCAATACGCGACTTGGATGATTCGGCTATTCGAATTGCTGCAAAGATCGCTTTCGAAGAGAAGCTAACCTTCTACGACGCTGCATACCTCTCGCTCGCAAAGAGCATCGACGCGAAACTCATCACCGCAGACACAGAGCTCTACAACCAGCTCAGCAAGAAGAATAGAGCGTTCTCCCTCCTTCTCGACCAGTACGAATGACTCAACACCTGCAGCCCCACAGCGGAAGAAAGACACATTGAAACCCCCGAAAGTGTCCGGAGAAGAGACGACGAGCCGTAGAACTCGGAATCAAAGCTCAAAGCATTCAATGGTGGACCAAGCTATTTCCATCCTCTCGTAGAAGCCCGCAACCGAGAGCTGCGTGTCCGTCTCAAGGTTGAATCTGGAGGATGCGGAAGTCTCTCGGCTAGTGGCATTTCAGCGATGAAACAATAGGCTCAATCGCTCTACCCAGTTCTTCGGAAATGTCGGGTCGCCCGAATGCGTAGATGACATAGTATCTCTCGGATTCGTAGCAGTGCAGATGCATCGCATATACATCTTGAATCACGCGGTTCGAGCCAAACGGGAAACCTCCTCGCTCAAGAGACATTCTTACATGAGTGAATACAGCGTCATGGTTCAGTATCTTGATGCTTCTGGTCTCGGGGTTGCCTTCTAGCTTTGCGCGTGGAGTCTTGAGCGAACGCTTGATACTGTCCGAGGCTTGCTCAGCGGCAGTGGCGTATCGCGTTCTGGCCTCGGCAAGACTTCCCCATGAAAGAAAGATCTTGAACCCGTCGTTGATATGGAAAACCAAGTCGCCTTTTTCTCTTCTGGACTTGGGATTGAATTCGAGACGAGCGTTGTTTGGGTAATTGGCTGAGAAGCCGTACAGTGCCACGAGTTCGCATTTCGGTTGTGCGGTCCCGGCAACGTGCAATTGTGTGCTGTCTATCACAACAAGCTCTTCATCATTTGCTGTCTTGCCACAATGGTGATCCTCTGTCTCTCGCTTCTGAGTCATGCCGAGGGACTTGTACAATCTCCGGATGAGATCATCAGGATTCCTCATCATTGCTGCACACGGGGGCAAGAGAGGGAGCTTGTTATTATCCCTTCGCAGCCCAGACACACGTCGTCTCGTCAGATGAATCAGAAGGAATGATAAACGTTGGAATCGATGTCCACAAGAGACGCTACCAAGCATGCCTCAAGGACGAGGAAGGCCACTTGATCGGTGAAGTCAGCTTCCCACGTGACGAAGAAGGCATCAGAAGCTCCCGCAGGCTACTCCAGAACCACGGGGAAGCCAAGATAGTCCTCGAATCAACAGGCAACCTGTCGGTTCCCATCTACGACAATCTAACGAAGGACTCAGCGAATAGAGTGATACTCGCGAACCCGAGGAAGACACGTATCATCGCAGAAGCCAAAATCAAGAACGACCGTATAGATGCACGAGTCCTAGCGGAAGTGGTAAGAGCAGACTTGGTCGCGGAAAGCTACGTTCCAAACAAAGAAGTCCGTGAACAACGAGCATTGCTCAGAGAGCGGAGAAGCCTCGTCGAGGATACCGTAGCCATCAAGAACCGCATCCACAGCCTCCTCGACCGATACAACCTCAAGCACGAGTACAGCGACCTCTTCGGCAAGCAAGGCCGCGAATGGTTGCGAGGCCTCCAGCTACCCTCCACCGAGAAGACAATACTCGACGTCGAGTTGAGGCAGCTGGAAAGCCTCGAGGCAGGAATCAGAACTTTGACAGAGAAGATCGCGATCGAAGCGGCTGAGGAGCCACGTGTGAGGCTCCTGATGGGTTTCACAGGTATCGATTACTATAGCGCCATGCTACTACTGGCTGAGATCGGCGACATCAAACGCTTCTCGTCGCCGAAGAAGCTTGTGGCCTACGCAGGCCTCGCCCCAGGCATGAGGTCATCAGCAGGTATGACGGTGCGCGGACACATCACCAAGGAGGGTAACAAGTATCTCCGCTGGATCCTGATCGAGGCGGCGCAGCATGCGTCACGTTTCGATCCGAAGCTTCAGGGATTCTACCAACGCGTCTCCACAAAACACGGACGCCAACGAGCCATAGTTGGCGTCGCAAGGAAGCTCCTTGTCTCGATCTACCATGTCCTCAACCGCAACGAGACCTACCATGGCCAACGCCCAGAGCTTCTCGAAAGGAAGATTGGGAACCTGCAACGAATCGCTGACTCAAGCCTCCAAGAAGGAAGAGACAACCAGCAATAGAAAACGGAACCAAACCCACAAAGCATTTTCAATGGTGGACCGGGCGGGATTCGGACCCGCGACCTTCCGGTTCCTCGGGCCGAAGGCCTTGCGAACCGGACGTTCTTAGGCCCCAGGGACGGGCATACCAGGCTGAACTACCGGCCCAACATGTCGTCGGAAGTGAGGCCACGCGCCCGCTAATAGCAGTTTCTCGCTCTATCTTCGAGACGATCCGCTACGGGTCAAGAAATCCCAGATGATGTTTCGCCGATCAGAGGCAAGTCTTTAAGCAATCTTGCGTGAGCTTCTAGCTCACGCGAGCGTGGGCCTGTAGCTCAGCATGGTGGAGCACACGGCTGATAAGCGAGCGTGCTGCGCTTTGCCACCGTGACGGGGCAGGGATAGACGCGCCTTTCCCGCGGCATGGGTCGCCGGTCCGAATCCGGCCAGGCCCACCATTTTCCTTGGGAAAAAGCGGGACAAGGAAGCACATAGAGTGAGTCTAGTCTATTCCAGCATCGGCATCTTGAGTTCATGTTCGCGTGCGGTTCTCTTCGCTTGCTCATAACCGGCGTCGGCGTGGCGAACGACGCCGATACCCGGGTCGGTGGTAAGGACGTTCACAATCTTGCGCTCGGCCAATTCTGTTCCATCCGCAACGAGACACATGCCAGCGTGAATGCTGTAACCGATCCCTACGCCTCCCCCATGATGGACCGAGACCCATGTCGCACCTGACACTGCATTCAATAGCGCGTTCAGTATCGGCCAGTCTGCTACCGCGTCGCTTCCGTCCATCATGCCTTCGGTTTCGCGTCTCGGCGACGCGACACTGCCCGTGTCCAAGTGATCACGCCCGATCCATACTGGGCCGCGAAGCCTGCGGTCCCGAACCATGTCGTTCATGATCTTTCCGAACTTCGCCCGTTCTCCAAGTCCAAGCCAGCAGACGCGTGCGGGCAATCCTTGGAATTGTACTTGTTCCTTGGCCTTCGTTATCCATCGGCAGAGTTCATGATTATAGGCGAATTCCTTCAGGACGACCTCGTCGAGTGCGTAGATGTCTTCCGGATCGCCGATGAGTGATGTCCACCTGAAGGGGCCTCTGCCCTCACAGAACATTGGCCGAATATACATCTGGACAAAGCCTGAGAAAGCAAATGCGTCGCTGAATCCGTGGTCGAGGGCTTGCTGACGTATGTTGTTCCCATACTCGAAGACGGTTGCGCCGCGATGCATCATTTGGACCATGGCCTTCACCTGATCGCGCATGCCAAGTCCAGCGCGTCGCAAGTATTCCGATGGATCGGTCTTCCTCAGCTCATCGGCTTCTTTCTTCGAGAGTCCAGCCGGATAGTATCCGTTCAGGGGATCATGTGCTGATGTTTGATCGGTCACGATGTCGGGGGTGATGCCTCGCTTGACGAGTTCAGGATGAACCTCAGCCGCGTTGCCGAGCAGGCCAATGCTGAATGGCCGCTTGTTCTTCCTTGCTTCCGTTGCGAGCCTAACCGCTTCGTCGAGATTATCAGTCCACGTTTCCAAGAACTTGTGCCTCAGTCTCCGGTCTATTGCGGTCTTGTCGATCTCGACGATGAGAGCTACGCCTTCGTTCATAGTGGCCGCGAGAGGTTGCGCTCCGCCCATCTCGCCGAGGCCTGCGCTCAGGACCAGTCTGCCTTTCAGAGATCCGCCGAACTGTTGTTTGGCCGCGGCCGCGAGCGTCTCGTAGGTTCCTTGAAGAATCCCCTGAGTCCCAATGTAGGCCCATGATCCAGCGGTCATCTGCCCAAACATGATGAGGCCTTTTTGCTCCAGCTCGTAGAAATGCTCCCACGTGGCCCACTTTGGCACGAGCATACTGTTCACTATCAGAGCTCGCGGCGCCATCTCATGTGTCCTGAAGACCGCGACTGGCTTGCCGCTCTGAATCAGCATCGTCTCATCCACGTCGAGTTTCAGAATTGCCTCGACGATCTTCTCAAACGAGAGCCAGTCTCGCGCTGCGCGGCCGGTTCCACCGTACACGATCAGATTCTCAGGATCTTTCGCGACTTCAGGATCCAGAACGTTGTGGAGCATCCTGTAGATCCCCTCGATCTGCCAGTTCTTGCAGTGAAGTTGAGGACCAGTGACCGCGCGGACACCTTTCCCAAGCTCGAGCAAATCTGTGCACGCCAAGACAGCTGTGAGAGCGACCACAGATTAATCTATCCATACTCAATAGCCACCTAGACGTCGTGGTTTAGAAAAGGGGCTGCGCGCACCATGAATCGGAGTCCTGCCGCAATTGACGATTCATTCTGTGAAGTCTTCTCGGCCTATTTCGCAAGGATATTGATCACAGCGGCGACCAGTCGATGGGCGATGGAATCCGCGTTGGAGACGAAAGGCCTCGGTAGGTCGGCAACGCTACCTCCTTCTGAAGCGTTCATCGAGCGCGAAGAGCGAGCTAACGAGAGCCCGGATGGAAGGCCCGGATACATACTCCAAATCACTGACCGCAAGAGAACCGAGCTTGAGTATTGGGTTGTGGCGAGAATCCGCAAGGGCATACTTCCCATTCCGACCACTGCGGTGTTTGATGCGTTTCCCAAAGATAGAGCAGAGTATTCCGTCAAAGTCAAGAATACTCCCATTCAGCTTTTCGGCGACGGATATGAAGAGATCAGAGAGATCTTCGGAAGGAGAATGTACAGGATTCCTCGCATGGACGGATTCTTCCACGTCGAAGAAGAGTTCGGCATCGGAAAAGGTGTCGCGGGCGGCAACTTCTTGATAATGGCCGATTCGACGGGCTCGTGTCTGTTGGCGAGCGAAATGGCGCTGGATGCGATCAAGGAGATTCCATATGTGACTGGGAGGATCGCAGCTTCCGGCAGCAAGGTTGGGGGGAACTCGTACCAAAATGCCGTTGCCACGACAAACGACGCGTACTGTCCCTGCATCTCGGACAGAGTAAGACACAGCGAAGTGGGAAGCGACGTGAACTGTGTCTATGAGATAATTGTTAATGGGCTGGACTTGGAGCATGTCAAGACGGCGATTAAAGCGGGTATCGACAAGGCAAAGGATGTCTATGGCGTTAGGAGGATCGCTGCTGGAAACTATGGTGGGAAACTCGGAAATGGCCGTATCCGTCTTCGCGATCTGGTTGGAGAGTAGGCATGAGAATACGTGAGGTTCTCGTTTCAAGTTTAGAGATCCCGATGAAGAAGGTTTTTGCCACGTCGAGGGCAAAGCAGGATGTGGCGAAGCATATTGTAGTCCAACTCTTTTCCGACGACGGCCTTGTCGGTATCGGTGAAGGTGCCCCGCGGCCTCACATCTCTGGGGAGACGATTGAGTCAGCTTTTCTACTCATAGAGAAGTATCTTGGTCCGCTCTTGATAGGCAGAGATCCTGCGGACATAGAGGCTATTCACAATGAGATGGATCAGAGAGTAGAACTGAATCCATCCGCAAAATGCGCCGTCGATCTGGCCTTGTATGATCTCCTCGGCAAGCGGTTCAATGCACCCGTCTATGATTTGCTGGGTGGCAGGACCAAGGGCAGTCTCCACATCAACGGAACTTGCGATCTTCAAGAACCTGAATTGGTCTCTGATATTTTGAAGAGAAGGGTCAACGAGGGGTTCAGGTACTCGATCAAGATCAAAGTCGGCACAGACCCAGAGAAAGACGTGGAAAGAGTTAGGGCTGCAAGGGAAGCTATCGGCGACGGGATAGACCTTATCGTCGATGCTAATCAGGGCTGGGATGTCGCTACCGCGATAAGGCTGATACGAAAGATGGATCGTTTCGATCTCCAAGTAGCTGAACAGCCCGTCTACTGGAAAGACCTGAATGGGCTATGCCAGGTGACACAAGCTGTAAGCTCATCCGTGATGGCGGACGAATCCATGTGGTCACCTTACGATGCCATGCAGATCATTCAGATGAAGGCTGCTCGCATGCTCAACATCAAGTTGATCAAAAGCGGCGGACTGTTTCATGCTCACAAGATAGCCAGTATAGCAGAGGCAGCAGACATGCGTTGCATGGTGGGATGCACTGTGGAGACAAGCATCCTCTGCGCTGCAGGAGGGCATCTGGCCATGGCCTCAAAGAATGTCGTGTACATTGATTCACTGACCCCACCAGAGTTCCTTGTAGAAGATATCGCCCAAGGACTTAGCTGGACTGGAGACCTACTTGTCTTGCCTGACAAGCCAGGACTGGGAGTAGAACTCAAAGAGACAGCGATGAGCAGGTACACGACGCGACGCAGCTCGATAAAGTAATCCCCTCACATCAGTCAGAACGTGATCGAATTGGACAAGACTCAGTTGCTGAGGACTGTCGAGAAAGAGGGAATAGAATTCGCTAATCTAGTTTATGTGGATTTGTTCGGCCGAACCCGATCGATGCTTCTGTCCAGCGACAAGCTCAGGTCGCATCTGGAGAGCCCTCTTGGAACGGGATTTGACGGTTCTTCCGGCGGACTCGGGCTTTTTGTAGAGAAAAGCGATGCGTTTCTGAGAGCCGACGCGTCCACGTTCACGATACTCCCGTGGGAGGGCAAGAAGACCGCCGCAATGATCTGTGATGTCTATGGGCCTGACGGTGCGTCCCTCCGTAGTTGTCCGAGGTATATCATTCGGAAGTCAATCGATCGCATGAAGACAGAACTGGGACAGAATGTCGAGGCCGTTCTTGGTCCTGAGATGGAATGGTACTACCTGAGAATGGTTGACGGCAAACTAGAGGTGGCGGACGAGGGTGGCTACATGTCGCCGTCGTCGTCGGATGTAGCCTACGAGGTCAAGAAAGAGATTGCCCTAGCGCTTAAGCAAGTCGGTATCATTCCGGACAAGATACATCATGAGGTTCCCCATTCGAAAGCTGAGATAAACTTCCAATCGAATCCAGCACTAAATGCGGCAGATGCGAGTGTTCTGTACAAGATGGCCGTGAAAGCGATCGCTCGCTCCCACGGTTTGATCGCGACATTCATGCCCAAGCCATATTCAGGCCGAACAGGAACCGGGATGCATATACACCTGAACCTGGTGGACACGAAGAACGGCACCAACCTCTTCTCAGGCAAGAGTTCCGAACACGGCCTCTCCGCGTCGGCTTTACATTTCATTGGAGGCCTCCTAGAACACGCTAAGGCATTAGCCGCGATCACTACTCCGAGCGTAAACTCGTACAAACGACTCGTACCAGTGCCGCGCTTTGAGGCTCCGGTGTACCTAGCGTGGGGAGTGTACAACCGATCCGCACTGATTCGCGTCCCACCGTCAACGCCCGAGAATGCGAGGATCGAGTACAGGCCAGTCGACGCGTCATGCAACCCGTACTTGGCTTTCGCCTGCATCATCGAGGCAGGGATCGACGGCATAAAGAGAAAGTTGACGCCGCCTAGCCCTATTCAGGAGAACGTCTACCACATATCTGCCGAGGAGAGAAGAAAGAGGGGCATTGACAGACTCCCATCTTCACTCGGCGAGGCTCTGAATGAACTCGAGAAGGACTTGTTGATGCGAAATGTCCTCGGTGACCAGGTCTTTGAGAAATATCTGACTGCCAAGAGAGATGAATGGCTGGACTATTGCACCTTGGTCACCGACTGGGAAACACAACGCTACCTCGATATCTAGAACGAGCCGAAGACGTGATGATCTGAAAGTCAGAAGCTTTGGCACCGAGAAGGTTCACTTCTCACCGACTGATTGCGTTTTGGCTCGGCGACCAAACGCTTAATTCATTTCTCTGGTTCCGATAAGGAACAGTCGCCGGTGAGTTCGTTGAGTGTCGAGTTTTCACGAGATGTTGTTGGTTGGAGAGAGATTGATTGGAAGAGGCTCACGGAACTTAATGTGGACAAGCTGCAGCGATTGATGCGAGACCGTGGAATAGATGCATTGATTGTACAGAGCTTGGACAACTTTCAATATATCACAGGTTATCGCGTGCCTTCCAATATCAATCTGATGTACTACCTGCACCGGCAGGGAGCGATCTTGCCTGCTGACGGAGATCAGCCAGTAATGCTCGCTGGCGCCGCAGACATTTTCGACGCGAAACATTTCCATTGGATTGAGGATGTACGAGCAATGCCGATCCAAATTGATCTCTGGCCCAAGATCGTGAAAAGCGCGCTGGATGACCACGGAATAGTTGGAACCATTGCGCTGGATTCTCGAATGCAACATGGATTGGCTGAGGGGATCAAACGAGAGCTAGGTAGAAAGTGCAGTTTCGTTGGCGGGTCGGAAATTCTTGAGACCGCTAGAGCAGTGAAGAATGACGAAGAGATAAAGGTCTACTTGAGAGCTCTCGCCTTCGCCGAGGCCCAGATGAGAGCCGCTAGAGATGCCGTGAGGGAAGGCGTCTCAGAGGCCCAAGTGGCTGCAACAGCAGAGTATGCCTTGAGAATGGCAGATCCAGAAGCATTCCCTGCTTGGTCACTTTTTGTGATGTCCGGCGACAGAGCAGCCTACCTAGAGAGGTCTCCCTCCAGGAAGATAATACGGAGAGGCGAGATCGTGATGATAGACGGAGGGTGCCATTGGAATGGCTACTACTCGGAATTCTCACGCCACGTCATGGTCGGTGAGCCAGACGCTGAACAGAAGAGAATCTACACAATTGCTCTTGAAGCGGAACAGAAAGCTCTGGAAGCCATCAAACCAGGGATCAAGGCGTCGACGATTGACAAGATAGCAAGGGATGTGATCAAGGATGCAGGATATGAGAAGTACCAGCATCCTCACATCACGGGGCACGGGCACGGTCTGGAGATCCACGACCCTCCCCTTATCGGCGATCCCGGCCAAGTGAAGGAATGGGTCTTCGAGAAGGGGATGATAGTTGCAGTGGAACCTGGAGTGTTCAAACCGGGCGTTGGTGGTGTCAGAGAAGAGGATGTCGTTCTCGTGACGGAATCTGGCCATGAGGTACTAACAAGAGCTGAGTACGAAAGCAAGCTCCTCTCGAAATGATTCGTCGGACTTTGCTCGCTTTCTTCGTCAAGTGCTGTGTTGGTGTGTCTACTATGTGCCGGGTCGAACTGTTGGCATTTTCGTTGAAATTGAGTCACGAAAATTGACGCGGAAATGTTTATATCTGTTCAGGGGAGACTCGTGAAGTCAGCCGACAGTGGTCGACTTCCCGCAGTCTCCGGCGGCGGCGTCAACCGGACCATGAGGGCGTTTCGCCCTCGGATGAAGTGTTGACCTCCGATTGCGGGAAAATTCGTGAAGGCCCGAACAAACGGCGGATATCGTTGAATCCGCTGGAACGATCGGGTCCAAGGTTGGCTTGCAGTCACCTGCCAATTTCCAGTCCGTTTCACATTTCTTGTGTGACGATACTTCTGAATCGTCCTAACTCCGCTTGATCCTGGCGGACTCAACTGCTATCGGGGTGGGACTAAGCCATGCGAGTTGTGCGCTTCTAGGCCATGTTGGGAGCGCAGCGCACGGCTCAATATCATGTGGCTAACTTGCCCTTGGGACGGAGACACCCTCGGGAAACTGAGGTCAATTTCCGGTAGATGGGGAGGCCTGGAACGGTTCCCCTTCCAAAAGGAACTGAGAACACGCCTTTCAGTTTCGCCCAAGGATAGGGCCGCACCCGATCAGGTCGCTGGTGAGGTAACGGCTCACCAGGCCGATAACCGGTACGGGCCGTGAGAGCGGGAGCCCGGAGATGGGCACTGAGATAAGGGCCCAGGCCCTACGGGGCGCAGCAGGCGCGAAAACTCCGCAATGCGCGAAAGCGCGACGGGGTCACCCCGAGT
>Ga0209725_1001618_pt1 | contig 12601 bp, 12 predicted proteins | sample I18A1metaG_FD_184145 | JGI IMG/M metagenome (GOLD analysis project Ga0209725, IMG submission 184145) | Lake sediment bacterial and archeal communities from Gulf of Boni, Indonesia to study Microbial Dark Matter (Phase II) - ​I18A1 metaG... | ecosystem: Environmental > Aquatic > Freshwater > Lake... | reverse complement strand
ATTGTGGAGTATATTGGGCCCTTGGGGGTGAGTGTGCTCTTCTTGAGCTTGACAGATCCCACTGTCATCGAGCCAAATTGCAGGTCTGACATGCCCATGATGCTGGAGAACAGGGCATCCCTGTTCCTCGCGGATTTCACTCTCCCAATTGTTATGTGTGGGCTGAAACCTTTCCTGTCAGCTGGAAAACCAAGCTGCCTGAGGCGTGGCTCCAACTGGGAAAAGACCCACTGAAGCTCCTCCGCGCCTCTCGACATTCCTATCCACACGACGTTCGGTCTGCGCGGGTTCGGAAAAGCGCCGACTCCCGTCAGTTCGATCGTGAATGGTTGAAAGGATATTTGCGCCAGCTCGTTCTTTACTTGGTCCAGTAAGGAAACGGATACCTCCCCTAGGAACCTGAGGGTTGCGTGGATGTTCTCAGGTTCGACGAATCTGAGATCGGCTCCCGTCCGAGACAACTCCGCCCTGCACGTCGCGATCTTCTGTAGAACAACACTGTCAGTCACGTCTACGGCGACAAAGCTCCTGATCTTCTCGAAAGACAGCTCAACCTCACCGCGGATTGTAGTTTGAGTCATTAGATTTAACGTTTCTAAGGCAGCATATTCAGCGAGTATTTCGAGGAGACGAAGTAGGTCCCATTCGTGACAAGGCCAGGGAGATCCCTCAAGGCTGGTGAAAGGGCGAGGGTAGCCCCATAGGTGTGCCTACACTCTTAGCGGTGGGAATATGAGAGCCGCGAACGGCAGGTATGATCCTGCACAAAAGGAAAGCTTAATCAAAATTCGCTCCTTTCAAATCGTGGAAGACTCTTGACGGAGGCTAGGGTCGGCGGAGTAGTCGACCTTTCCACGATTGACTGGTATGGCAAAGCGACTTCAATGGTATTCTTTGCCGGCTGCAACTTCAGATGCCCCTACTGCCAGAACGCCAGCCTCATTCCAGCCGATTCCGGGAAGGAGGTCGACACAGTTGATCTTCACAAGAGAATCAAGGGAAACATAGACGTTATCGACGCAATCGGATTCACTGGTGGAGAGCCTTGCCTCCAAGTCAAAGCTTTGAAAGACCTTGCAAAGAGAGCAAGAACGCTTGGGTTGAAAGTCTTCCTGAATACAAACGGTAGCAGCCCTGCAGCTGTAGCCGGCTTGGCAGACGACGGCCTGTTGGATTACGTGGCACTTGATGTCAAAGCCCCGCTTAGGCCTGATTCATACAGACGAGTCGTAGGCATGGAGCATCTGAACGACGTCACTACGCGCAGAATCAGGACCACGTTGGAGACATGTCGCAAGAGAAAACTGCCTCTTGAGGTTCGAACGACCGTAGTTCCAAAGCTGATCGATCAAGAAATTGATGTGAGAAACATCGCCAACGAACTCGTTGGCGTAGACCTGTATGTGCTCCAACAGTTCAGGCCCGAAGGAGATCTGCTCGACCAAAGCTTCAAGAACCTAACTCCGCCCAGTAGGGAAGATCTACTGCGGCTCGCAAGGGCAGCGGCAGAATGCGAATTGAAAGAGATAAGAATTCGCACAAGGGAACGTGGAGAAGAGAAGGTTTGGCCGTGAGGAAGATAGTCGCAACAGCAGGCCTCGCCGGTGCAGGGAAGGCTCTGTTCTCAGAAGTCGCAGCCCTATATGGCTGTCCTGTGTTCGTGTGTGGCGATGTGGTAAGAGAGGAAACTAGGAAGAGAGGCCTGCCCTTGAATCCGTCGAACATGGGTGTGGTCATGCTCAGGATACGCGAGGAAGAAGGGCCCGCGGTGATCTCGAGGCGATTGATCCCAAAGATTGATGGGGCTGAATGCGACGCGGCAGTCGTGGAAGGAGTAAGAAGCCCAGAGGAGATTGAAGAACTGCGGAAACGATACGGAAATGTGACTGTCTGCGCGATTCACTCATCCACTCAGACACGCTATGAGAGGCTTAGGCTAAGGGATCGCGAAGACGACCCGAAGAGCTGGATCGAATTCGAAACTAGAGATCTCAGGGAACTGAACGTAGGACTGGGAAAGGCGATAGCCCTAGCCGATGAGATGATAGTGAACGAAGATACCATCGAAGAATTCCAGAACCGTGTGCTACTCTTTCTTCAACGGGTCCTCACAAATGGATAATATCGAGGTGACGGCTGAGGCCGTGGTAAACCCCACGGAGGACCCGACCAAGGTTGAGAAGGCTCTGAGAGCCATATTGAAGGAGGCTCCAATCGAGAAGCTGGAGCTAGGTAAGAGCAACTTTCTCCTTCGGGCCAAGGCGACGGGGCTAGACTCGTTGGCGCCTTTTCAAACCTTGTTGAGGCAAGATCGGATCAGAAATGCAGCAAGAGGGATCCTTCTCTCAAGCGTTGCTGGGAATAGGATCTGCTTCTACCTCAACAAGCAAGTTGCCTACGTTAACCATGTGTCCTTCTCGCAGCCCAGCGGCGAGTCCCCACTAGGCCCTATAACCGTTGAGATCGCCTGCGACGACCCCCAAAGTCTAATAGATTGGGTTGCTCCTCGATCTCGATAGTGCCACATGACTGCAGGCCGGGAATTCTCACATGGAAATCGGAATTTCTTCTCTCTACCTCATGGGCAAACCGTTTGGATCCCTTATAGACTCAATCAGGCGCCATGAGGTAAGACTCTGGGAGATTGTTGACGAAGACAGCCTGAAACTGGATGAGAATAGAATTCGAAGCTTACTCGAATTGAAGAATGGACATGACCTCATATTCACTGTGCATGCCCCATTCACGGACAGCAATGTTGCGTCCCTCGTCCCGGAGGTTCGACAGATGGCGATGAGAAGGCTTGAACAGTCTATGCGAAACGCCTCCGGGCTGAAGGCTGAGGCGTGGGTGATGCATCCTGGCCAGCGTGGCGCACTGACAACTTTCTACCCAGAAAGGGAGTGGAGGCTCAACGTCGAAGCGATAGCGAGCCTAGCGACATTGGCAGAGGAGATTGGCGTACAGATGTGCGTAGAGAACATGCCAAAGGGCTTCTCGGCCTTGATGAATGGCCATGAATCGTTCACGCGAATCTATGACGAACTGGGATGGGATAGGTTCAAGATTGTGCTAGACATTGGGCACGCGAACACAACGGGCAACCCTTCGGAGTTCCTAGACAAGTTCAGCGACCAGATCGTTCACGTTCACGCACACGACAATCAGGGAAAATGGGACTCACATGAGGAGATAGGAAAAGGCACAGTAAATTGGCCAGTTGTTGCCCAGAAGGTCAAGAAGAGCTCATGTAGAACGCTTGTTACAGAATCGACGAGTGGAGTTGAGGCGAGCCTAGAACGGCTCCAGCAACTCCTGCAGCCTTAGGACTCAATTATCATGAGGTCCCTCGCCACAACTGTCTTTCGGAATGTCTTCCTCGCCTCTCTAACCAGAACTGAGGGATCTTGATACCTGGCGCTAATGTGAGTCAGCACTAGCGTCTGAGCCTTGGCTCTCTTGGCTACTCCTGCGGCCTGAGCAGCCGAGGAATGCCCCTCCGGGAGAGCCTTCTCCTCCAGTGAACTGTCAAAGGTTCCATCGTGAATCAGAACGTTCGCCTTTGAAGCCAACGAGGCAATCTTGAGGCTTGGTCGCGTATCCGTGGCGTAAACTATCTTGACTCCAGGCCTCGAAGGACCAACAACCAGCCGAGGATCTATCTTCTTTCCCTTCACTCTCACAGGCTTCCCCATCTGAAGCCGCTTCCACAGAGGACCTTCAGGAACACCAAGTTTCCTAACCATCCGAACATTGAACCTTCCTGGCCTCGGTTTCTCAACGAAAGAGTATGCTAGGCATGGGACAACATGGTCCGCCCAAGCTGCATGAATCTCGTATCTTTGCTCATCACAGATCCTTCCCGGCCTTGTCTCGTAGATGTGAACAGGAAACGTGATGTCGAATCGAACAGTCTCGTTCACTGAATCAACAAATCTTCTGATTCCTTTCGGTCCGTAGATCTCCAGACTCTTCTCCCTCCCGAGAAGAGCCATGGATTGGAGAAGCCCTGGCAGGCCCAGCACGTGGTCGCCATGCATGTGAGATATGAATATCTTCATCTTCCTCGCTGGACTCAGCTTCGCCAGGCCCATCTGTCGCTGGGTGCCTTCCCCGCAGTCAAACATGAGAAGCTCTGAGTCATATTTGACCACAACTGACGGTAGACTCCTCTCCTTTGTCGGGGTGCTCCCCGCCGTTCCAAGGAAGATAAGCTGCAAGAGTTCCATCAACCCTTCATAGCTAGCTCAGTCTCAGGACCGACACTTGCCTAGTGAGGCTTCGATGAACATATATCTGATAGCTTTCAACGAGTTCTAAGCCGGCCCCTGCGAAAATCTCAGCCGGTCCAGCCTCCTTTGGGGCAGCAAGGCAGACAAACGACCCTTTTCTTAGGACATTCGGCACTTCATTGAGGAAGTCGCTTAGAAGCTCTGTTGGAGGCAACCTGATCGTTGAGGCGCCTCTGCCGTACGGTGGATCTGTGACGATTGCGTCGGCTCTCAAGAAGGGCATGTGCCTTGCGTCGCTGAGCAAGAGTCCCTCATGCTTGACTCCAAAATGGGCGAGGTTTCGCGAGGCTCCCAAGATCATCCTGCGCTTGACATCGGCCCCGATTACGCGACATCCGATAAGCCCGGCCTCGATGAGATGCCCCCCTGCCCCACAGAAAGGGTCTAACAGCACTTCGCCCGCTCTCGGTCTGGCAAGATTAACCATGCATCTTGCAAGCTTCGGCGGCATCGTAGACGGATGGAAGTACGGCCTCTTTCTAGGTCTACGACGGGAAACTGCACCCTTCTCCCTCACCTTGGCGACAAGACCTAACGTGACCTTGCCAGGTGAGAGGATAGCGAGAACCGTTTTTTGGGGCCTTCGCAAGTCGACTTTGGCTCTCGGTTCTTCCTTCAGTATCAGCTTCCCAAGATCTCTCTCCAGTTTCTCTCTGCTAAGCCTCCGCAGTGCTCCAGCTACCCTGACACTGCGAACAGCAAATGTCTCCCCCTCAGACAAGAAATCTGACACGTGCAGCGAATCGGAAAGTTTCTTGATCACGGATACCTCAAGACGAGTCTCGGAAACTATTTTTCCACAACACTCCACCATCAGGCTTCGGGCCCCAACACTTTCCAATGCCCGAAGACTGGACTCTAGCACCAAGAGCTTGTATTCCGAGCTAACGATAGTGTATCGTACGCGCTCAGCTTCGAGGATCGCCTTTACCTCAGCTTGAGGAAGCTTAGGGTGCTCTCCCGACAACAGAAAGAAGAGCCTGCCTCTTTCCTGATGAGTCATTCTCTCACTAGGCTTACCTTTGAGGAATTTAAGGGACTTCCACGCCGGCTGGAGGAATAGCGTCCACTAGAATCGTCCGTGCGAGCCCTGCGCTCAGCACAAGACTGTCATAGCTCAGGAATTCAACGCCCTAGTAAACAAAGGAGCCTTTCAGCGTGATCGGTTCACCGTGCGGTCTCCCACTTATCACAATACATCTTACCTTCTCAGTCGAGCGCAACGAAAACAGAAAGCATCAACATTCAGCTTAGTGACTCGTCACACGCCTTGTCCAGCGCCCTTGGTCGCTTGAAATACTTGGTATTTGATTTTGAGCAGTCTACCTTACGTGATCCCGAGTAATGTTTGAATGTTCCATTCAATGTACCTACATAGGTGGTCGGACTAGCGTGAGGTGAGAACACGTCCAAGATAACAGATGAGGATACTAGAAAGGAGCTTCAAAGAATCTTTGGACACCTTGTGTCTTCCGTCAAGTTGGTCTTCTTCAGCCAGAAGAATGCGTGCCAGACCTGTCACATGCAGCATGAGCTTCTGAGAGAATTGGCTTCTCTCTCAAACAAGATTGAACTCGAGATCTATGATTTCATTCAGGACGGCGACAAGGTCAGGAGCTTCGGTATAGAAAGAATACCTGCTACAGTGGTGGTTGGCCAAAAGGACTATGGAATTCGCTTCTACGGGGTCACGGGTGGATACGAGTTTCAGTCACTCCTACAGGCCATCTTGATGGTCTCTACGGGTAGCTCTGGTTTAGATCCGAGACTTGAGGCACTCGTGAAAACTATCAAGGATCCAGTGCACCTCAAGGTCTTAGTAACGCTGACTTGCCCCTATTGTCCACGGATGGCACATGTTGCGCATCAGTTTGCGTTGGTGAACGAAAACATCAGAGCTGACACGGTTGATGTCTCAGAGTTCCCTGAGTTAGCGCAAAGGTACGAGGTATCAGGCGTTCCAAAAACCATCATCAATGAGATCTACCACTTTGAAGGCGCGCTGCCAGCTGAACAAGTGTACTTGGAGATCTTGAAAGCAGTTAACCCGGAGCAGTACAGGCACCTAGAAGAATCAATTCGAGAGTATCGGGGAGTCCGCAGAGCGAAGGCAATAGACGATCAGCATCGGTACGAGGTGGTTATTGTTGGAGGCGGACCTGCCGCCATGTCTGGTGCGATCTATGCCGCTCGTAAAGGTCTCGATGTTGCACTGGTGGCAAAGAAGCTCGGAGGACAGATCACCTACACCGCGACCATTGAGAACTATCTTGGAATGCCCAGTATCAATGGCATGGATATGACGGAGACCTTTCGCAATCACGTGGAGAACTATCCAATAGCAGAAGCGATCGGCACAAGCGTTACGATGGTGAAGAGGGAAGACGACGGCTTCATAGTGATGACCGAAGACAATCGGCAGCTCAGAAGCCTCTCGGTGATATATTGCGCGGGAAAGGAATATCGAAGGCTGGGAGTACCAGGAGAAGAACGGTTCATCGGGAAGAGCATTGGTTTCTGTGCGACATGTGACGCACCCATTTACAGAGGCAAAAGAGTCGCAGTAGTTGGCGGCGGCAACTCAGCTTTCACAGCTGTACGCGACCTGCTCAGTTTCGCTTCGGAAATTCACTTGATCCATCGAAGAGATGAGTTCAAGGCAGATGAGACGCTCGTGAGAGAGGTTCTCGGCGCGAAGGAAGTCAAAGTGCACAAACCAATGATAGTTATTTCCTTTCTCGGGAAGGACAAGCTCACAGGTGTGCGGCTCCAATCAGTCGACGGCAAGGAGAGATACGACTTGAACGTAGACGGAGTCTTCCTAGAGATTGGTCTGACCCCTAACACAGACCCGGTGAAGGGGCTGGCCGAACTAAATGAACGGGGCGAGATCCCTGTCTTCAAAGATCAATCCACAAGCGTAGAGGGCTTTTTCGCAGCGGGAGACGTCACTGATGTCGAAGAGAAGCAGATATCCATCGCCGTCGGTCAAGGTGCACTAGCAGCTCTTACAGCACATCGATACTTATTCGAGAAACGCCTCACAAAGAGCAGGATTGGCTTGAAGGAAACATGGCAATGACGCGTAATGCCATCCACACAGAATATCTTCGATACAGCTGCGAGATAGTGAGGCCCGGCGGCCGCACCATTCTCAAGTAGAACGCTAGATAACCACCTCGGAGTGACGGTCTGCGCCTTTTTGCCGAGAAGAATGAGGCAGGTGCCCCCAATATTATGGCCAGTGAAAGCAACGTTCATAAGATAATAATCTTATGTTCAGTTCGACAGTGGGGATACTGTTGTTCAAGAGAGAAGAGGCTGACGGCACCGCGATCTGCGATGCGCTGAGCCTCCCGACAAGGGTCGAGCTACTACGGGAACTGATCAAAGTCTACCCTGCTCGCCTTTCGATAGGGCAGCTGAAGAAGAGGCTCAAACTCACCCTTTCTGACATGACGGTGCATTTTCACCTTCGGAGACTGTCAGAATGCGGCCTCATCCAACTCGACGATTCGGGAAGAGGCTTCAAAGCTCTCAACCGTGCTCTGTCAATCAAATTCAACGGAAACGGATTTCACGTCGAAAAGGAGGAGCCAGAGTAGCTTGCCTGAGAGAGAAGCCTCACGGTACGAGACGCTTGCAGACAACTTTGTCAGATGCTCTGTCTGCCCTCACAGGTGCACAATCAGGCCTGGCGGTAAAGGCGTCTGCAGGACAAGAGTGAACAAGGATGGCAGGCTCTACACGCTCGTATATGGCGAGGTGACCTCAACCGCCGTTGATCCAATAGAGAAGAAGCCGCTCTTCCATTTCTGGCCGGGAAGCCAATCCTTCTCAATATCCGCGGTGGGCTGCAGCTTCAAATGTCCATGGTGCCAGAACTACCACATTTCACAGACGGAGCCAGGAGACGTCTTCGCCGACCAACTGGAACCAGAGAAGATCGTAGAACTCACAAAGAAGTACGGGTGCAAGTCCATCTCCTACACATACAACGAGCCCATAATCTGGCACGAGTATGTCCTGGATACGGCTAAGCTCGCAAAGAAAGAAGGGATACTCAACGTCCTAGTCACGAACGGATACATTACTCCTGAGGCCCTGGCCGAAATTGGCGACTTCATCGATGCGGCAAATGTGGACGTGAAAGGATTCAACGAATCATTCTACAGAGAGTACTGCAAGGCCGAGCTGAAGCCTGTCCTCGATGCAACAGAACAGATGAAGAAGAAGGGAATTCACATAGAGACGACGACCCTGCTCATACCGAAACTGAACGATGACTCGAAGGAGATCGCTGAACTCTGCAAGTGGCACATGGCAAAGCTAGGTCCCGATACGCCCCTCCACTTCAGCAGGTTCTACCCAGCCTACAAGTTCTCGAACGTCCCTCCGACACCTATTGAAACAGTTGCAAAGGCCCGCGAGATAGCAGTCAACGAAGGAATCCGGTACGTCTATACGGGAAACATGCCTGGCGACCCCGGCGAGAATACCTACTGTCCCTCATGTAAGCAACTACTCATAGGAAGATACGGTTATGACATCGGTCGATGGCAGCTGACAGGTGACAACCGCTGCCAGAAATGCATGAATCCGATACCGATCGTGGGAACCCTCGAGCAACGGCCAGCCACATTCTCGAGGCTAATATTCAGCGCTTAGCAACAAAGGATCGGAGCTGAAAAGAGAACGCTAGGTTTTGACAACGATCGTCTTGGCTACGATGTCTCCTACCCGCTGCTTCTTCTCTGTGACTGAAATGACTATTATTCCTACCAGCCCAATCACTTGGCTATCGATGAATCTAAGGAGGTTCCGAACAAAGGCGGAACCATAGTCGCAAGGCGCACCATCTGCCTTAACCACCTTGATATTCATGATCTTCTTGCCGATTGTCTGGCCGCTGGTTCCTTCAAGGTAAGTGTAATAGCAGATCGGGATGAGAAAACCTACAAGCCACATCCATGGTGCCCACATCCACGGGGCCGCAAACATCATCCCCGTTCTGAAAAGGCCCAGCATACCCAGTGTTGTAAGTGCGAAAAGGCCGGCCAATATTCCAACGACCACTCCCACAATAATGCTGTCAACTATCGCCGCGATTATCCGCTGGCTTAGGTCAGCATGGTTCACTGACACCATCGTAGGTGTAGGCACTGCTGCTGGAGGGGGAGCAGCCATAGTCACAGGAGTTCCACAGCTGGGGCAGAAAACCGCTTCCGATGGAAGCTCCTTTCCACAGTTTGCGCAGTAAGGCATTCCTTATCACCGAACTGTTGAAGTATCACTCTGTACGTCATAAAAAGTTTGGCAATCCTCTTCAGGACAACGCTCACAATTGAGAAGATGAAGACCGCATGTGGGTGGCTGTAAGACCAGACTCGATAGCTGTGCTCGAGGATCCAAAATGTAAGAGAAGCCTCTCAAGATACTTCGATATCTTTCAAGGAAAAAAGAAAGCGAAGTTCATCATCGCTCGATCCCTTCCAGTCAACTTCTCACCCGAGGAAACCACAGAGCAGCTTTGGCTGAAACACAACCAAACTCTCAACACGTTCGTTGGTCTTGAGGAATCGATTGACGCAGGAAAGGTGAGCCTTGATGATCCAACAACTAGGTCGCAATCGTTTCTGTCGCTCAAGGTAGAGCTTGCGAAACGGATCCTCCCGAATTGCCACTTGTGCACGCGAAGGTGCGGCGTCGACCGGACAAGCGGAGAAGTGGGATTCTGCGGTTGTGGAGCGACAGTGCTGGTCTCCAGCTTCTTTGAACATATGGGTGAAGAGCCTGAACTGGTGCCGTCAGGCACGATATTCACTTGTGGATGCACGATGCGATGTTTACATTGCCAAAACTGGACGATAAGTCAAAACATAGAGACAGGAGACATGCAATCCCCTGAGGGACTGGCAAGAATAGTGGACCTTCTGAGGCGGAAAGGGTGTCGAAACGCCAACCTTGTAGGTGGCGAACCGACTCCCTGGCTCTACCATTGGCTTGAGGCATTCATGAAGGTCAAGGAGAATGTTCCTGTCGTCTGGAATAGCAATAGCTACTACAGCTGCGAGACCTCGCAGCTACTCTCGGGTTTCGCTGATGTCTACCTTCTGGACTTCAAGTATGGGCCAGGCGATTGCGCCGCGAGAATCTCAAGTGCACCGGACTATTGGAAGGTATGTACGAGGAATCATTTGATGGCAGCGAAGTTCGGTGAGCTCATAATCAGGGTCTTAGTCCTGCCGGCCCACATCTCGTGTTGCACGAAGCCCATCTTGGGATGGATCGCCCAGAACCTTGGGCCTGAGACACGTGTCAATCTCATGGATCAATATCATCCCGAGTGGCGAGCGCATGAAGTTCCAGAACTGCGCAGGAGACTGACGGCATCTGAGTTCCGCGAAGCGTGTGAGGTAGCGCGTGATGTCGGACTGACGAACGTTATTACCTGACCGCCATAGTCCTCAGATTTATTTTTATTCTAGCTTTGCGCATGAAAGTCTTGGGTCGTCGATGATCTGTCAGAGTTAAGAGTGAACCAAGTGATCTTAAAGGTATTTGACTGAGGCGGCCCGAACCAGGGAGTTCTGAGCAAAATCTCATGGCTTGACTGCAACTATTCGATTATCTCTCAGGGCGGCAGCAATGTCGAAAACGTTCATCCTCGCGCAGAAGTCCACGTCGTCTGAGAAATGAATCGAATCGAGGCGCTTTGCGTGAAATCCTTCTCTTATTACAGAACGAAGGTTTGACCTCGCATCGACCCATGCATGAGCGGAGGCCCAACATCCGTCATCCAACACGGCATTGTGCTGCATCAGTCTGCTGGATAGGGCTCCAGCGCAAAGGAAATCCTCAAGTGAGAAGGCGGCACCGGTCCCCGCCGTTACAAGAGACACTCCACTTCTTAAGGTCCGAGCAAGGCGTAGACACAGCCTCGCTGTGGCTTCCAAGTTCAGAAATGAGCCAACAAGCATGCCTCGCGCCTTCTTACCGAGAACTATCGCCTTGGTGCCACTTGTAGTGGTGAGCACAACAGTTCTGCCTTCAACGACCGTTCTTTTGAACTCAAGAGGAGAGTTACCCAACTGGAACCCTTCTGGCCTTATCCCCTTTCTCTCACCTGCCAAGACTGCCCGATGCGCCTTGGCCAGTGACCGCGCTTCACGAAGGCTGATTGCCGGTATGATTGCCTTAGCGCCGTTTGCGAGGGCTGTCACGATCGAGGAGCTACACCTTAGGACATCTATTGCCACAATGATGTCGCCTCTATCTGCGGCGACTGGAGACTTCCTGTATCCCATCTCTAATCTAACATTGAATCTAGTTGGTTGGTTCCTCAATGGGTATCCGCTCGTTGATACACCAGGCCCTCAGTCCATAATTCAATGCTCTAAGTCAGCGTTGACCAATATGCTGCTTGGGAAGAGAAGGGGGGCTCTTGAAAGGCGTAGACCGGGATCTGGAACATCAGATGTCCTTGAGTACTTCGCGGTATCCTTGGAAGTCCACGTGACCCATCCCGCTGATGTTGAACACTATGACCTTCTCCTCATTCCTCTTCTTCATTTCGAGCGCTTCGTCGATTGTAGCTCTCACAGCGTACGCTGACTCAGGAGCCACCAAGAACCCTTCCACCTGCAGGAAAGTTCTCGCAGCCTCGAACACGTCCTTCTCATCGATGGCGTAGACTCTCGTGTCGATGATTCCCTTGTTTCTCAGCAAGCTGAGCACCGGGGCAGTCGAGGTCGACCTTATTCCTTCGGCCCTGATCAGAGGCAGAGGCGTGTCTACGCCTAGCGTGTACACCTTAGCCATAGGCGTGGACTTCGAGGGTTCTGTGAAGTCATAACGGTATTCTCCTTTCGTCAGCCTAGCGGCTGCAGCTGATTCTGCGCCTAGGAACCTCACTTCCTTCAAGCGTCCGTCGAGCCGTTCCTTGAGGTATGCCGAGATGAACCCGTAGAAGTTGCTTCCTCCGCCGACGCATGAGATCATTACGTCTGGCTTCTCGTCGATCTTTTCGAGTTGCTTCTTCGTCTCTAGGCCGATGATGGACTGAGTGAGAAGCACATGGTTCTTTGAACTTCCTACCGTCGCGACCGTGTCTCTTCTCGACGCGGCATCTTGCAGTGATTCGGCCGTGGCGATACCTATGGAACCAGGGTGCTTCGGATCTTTCTTCAGGAATGCTCTGCCTATCTCTGTCCTATCTGTGGGTGATGGTAGGACTTCTGCGCCAAGCATCTTCATGTATGTCGCTCGATCCGGTTTCAGGTTGTAGGCGAACCGCACAAAGTATATTG
>Ga0209725_1001617_pt1 | contig 12605 bp, 11 predicted proteins | sample I18A1metaG_FD_184145 | JGI IMG/M metagenome (GOLD analysis project Ga0209725, IMG submission 184145) | Lake sediment bacterial and archeal communities from Gulf of Boni, Indonesia to study Microbial Dark Matter (Phase II) - ​I18A1 metaG... | ecosystem: Environmental > Aquatic > Freshwater > Lake... | reverse complement strand
GTAGCTCTCGCCGACGCTATCGGAGAAGCTGACTATAGGCTCGTTGAAGGCGCGGATGAAGAAGTCCAACTAAGCGCTCTACTCGCAAGATTGGCCCTTGTTGCCGAGAGAGCCAACCAGTAGTGAGCTCATGCATGTACATTTCTTGGACCACAAAATATAGGCCACGAAAAACTAGTGAAATCGCTGGAAATCCAGATGCAGTAAATGCTCTCTTGAACTGGGTAAAAACTTGGGATAGGAAAGTTCCAAGCAAGAAGGCTCTTCTACTTCACGGACCGGCTGGAACCGGCAAGACTGTCTCGGTAGAAGCTCTGGCAAATGAGTACGGATACGATCTCGTCGAGATAAATGCGAGCGATAGTAGGACAGGAGACGCTATAAGAAGAATAGCTGGCATGGCGGCAGGTCAAGCCATGCTATTTGGAAAGAAGAGAATAGTCCTTCTCGACGAAATCGACGGGATCAACCTTCGTGAAGACTCAGGCGCCATAGACGCGATCGTAGAGACGATAGAGAAGACAAACTACCCAGTTGTTCTAACTGCGAACAATGCTTGGGATCCGAAGATCAAAGCTTTGCGAGACGTTTGCCAACTGGTAGAATACAAGCGTCTGGGAGTAAGAGACTCTCTCCCATACTTGAAGAGAATAGCAGCAAAAGAGAGCGTAGAGATCGACGAGAAGGCCATCAAACTCATCATTGAAAGAGATGAGGGCGATATGCGATCGATCATAAATGATCTCCAAGCATTATCCTCAGGAAGAAAGAAGCTAGCTTACGACGATGTCGCTTGGCTAGCTTGGAGAGACCGCAAAGAAAACATATTCAAAGCCTTAGGAATGATCTTCTCCGCCAAAAATTGTTTATGGGCAAAGAAAGCGGTAGATATCGCGGATATCGATTACGAAATGCTCTTCGAATGGGTTTATGAAAACGCTCCCCGCCAGTTGACGGATCCTTTGGATAGGACCAATGCGATGGAGTACTTGGCGAAAGCAGACATCTACTTACGAAGAGTGAAGGAAAGGCAAGCTTGGGACCTTCTCGCATATGTTTTCGATCTGATGACAGCTGGAGTCGCTCTCTCACGAGAAAGAACCAAGCCAAGTTTCGTTCCCATGAAATTCCCCGAAAGAATATCGCTGATGTCCAAGACTAGAAGAATTAGAGGAACTCAAGCAAGAGTAGGGGCGAAGATAGGTAAAAGATGCCACGTCTCCTCAATATCCGCGGTAAAGTACTACCTTCCTTACTTGCGCATAATATTTGAAAACGATTACGAAGCTGCCGCGGGACTCTCAAGGTATTTCGGTTTCGATGAAGAAGATATCGAATATTTGGCTGGAGACGAAAGCTCTACGCGAAAGATAGAGCCAATCTATATGAAACTGACGAGCTAGATGCACGGGAAACCCGCATCCGACCCTAATCCTAACGCTTTCTCTCCTCACGTGTTAGTTTCAGCGCGTTGTCGACAAGCTGCTGGGCAACTCCCAGATATGTTGAATAATTCAAGCATTGATCGATCTCGTCAAGGCTGAGTTTGGATACTATCTTTTCATCGCCGATCAGCCCTGTCTTGAAATCCGTTCCCTCCTGCAAGGCTTTCATAGAGCATTTCCTGACAAGCTCATGAGCCTCTTGTCTTCCAACGCCCTTCTCCACGAGTTTGTTGACAACTCTTTCAGACATGATCAAGCCTTTTGTCAACTCAAGGTTTCTCTTCATGTTCTCGGGAAAAACATCCAATCCTTCGAGGACCCGGTTCATTCCTTTCAACATTTCATCGATTATGATGAACGACATTGGAAAGATGAATCGTTCATTTGCTGAATTGGTCAAGTCTCTTTCATGCCACAGTGGAACGTTCTCTAAAGCTGGAACGATCATAGCTCTCATGAGCTTGGCCAAACTCGAGATTCGCTCGCTTACCACAGGGTTTCTCTTGGCCGGCATGGCCGAGCTCCCAACTTGCTTTTCCGATCTGAAAGGTTCCATAAGCTCTTGAATTTCCGTCCTCTGGAGATTCCTGACCTCAAGCGCAAACTTGTCGAGGCTTGAAGCCACCAAAACGAGGAATGAGATGACCTCAGCGTGTATGTCTCTCTGAATTATCTGGGTGACCATGTCGGCAGGCTTCAGACCGACTTTCTCCAAGGCGATCTTTTGGATTTTGAGGGCTTTCTCTCCGAGTCCAGCCCCAGTGCCCACCGCACCTAATATCTTCCCAACTAGTGCTCTTTCTCTAATCTCATTCAGCCTCGACAGATGCCTCGCGACTTCTCTAAGCCAAACTGCAAACTTGAATCCAAGCGTTATGACCCCCATATGCTGCCCATGCGTTCTGCCAGGCATCACAGTGTCCCTATGCTTCTGAACTAGCCGCAGAAGCACATCTTCAAGCTCCATGAGATCTCTTTCCACTATCTCCAAAGCTTCTCTAAATTGAAGAGAAGTAGCAGTATCTTCAACATCGTAGCTCGTCAAGCCATAATGGACATATCTTGCTGCGTCACTCTCGCAAATCTCAGTCAAGGCTTTAACGATAGCCATCAGATCATGCCCAATCTCAGCATCAATCTGTTTGCATCGTTCAAGTTTGACGAACTTAACGCTCGCCTTCCTACGAATCTCCTCGGCAGCACTCTTCGGGATTACACCGACCATCGCCTGTGCATACGCAACAGCAGACTCAACGCTCAGTATCTTCTGAAGCCTATTCTCCTCCTCAAAGATGCTTCGCATCTCTGCACTTCCGTACCGGCCAGTATCGATGGGTAGAATCGGCAAATCTACTCCCTTCGGAAAACAGATATCCTAAACCGAAAATATAAAACCACTTAAAGCTCTTCGACGGCGGGTTCCAGCCATGGGCGCGATTGCTGCTGCGATAGACAGAAAAGACTCCAGCGCTGTCGATATTGTCTTCGAAATGATGAAAAACTTGGTGCATAGAGGAGATGACGCATTCGGAATCGCTACCCCAGACGACTTAAGGTTTTCAAACAGAATCGAAGACTTGAACACTCGAGGCATGAAGTCTAGCTTTGCCATCGGATATAACCTAATGAAACTCCTTCCAAGCGATATTCAGCAACCATTAAAGATCGGCCGTGCAGCAATCGCGTTCGAAGGCACCGTTCATCCGGTCAAATCGAGACCATATCTCACCGCCTTATTCAAGTCAGCACTTCAAAAAACGAATGTTAAGGCAGTCGCCGATTTCGTAAAGACCCGTAGAGGCGCCTACGCGATCGCTTCACTCCACGGCGAGAACATGATCTTGGCTAGAGATCCAGTCGGCCAAAAACCCCTCTATTTCGGAAAGAACGAGAGACTCGTCGCCGCAGCGTCGGAACGAAAAGCCCTCTGGAGAGTCGGACTAGACAGAGTCGACAGCTTTCCACCGGGATATATTATGAGCCTGACTAGGAAAGGATGGAGACTCCAACATTCGAGAACGATAAGACAGCCCGAAGTAGCTGGGGTCGACCTAGAATCTGCTGCAAAGCATCTGAAGAGACTTCTAGCGAAGACTATAGTTGAGTTAACGAAGGACGTAGAACGAGCTGCGGTAGCCTTTTCAGGAGGCATCGACAGCGGACTGATCGCTTCAATCGCCAAGTCAACTGGACTGGAAGTTGAGCTCTTCACAGTGAGTCTGCCAGATCAACCTGAACTAGCGCACGCCGTCGAAGTTGGAAGCGAGTTGACACTGCCTCATCGAGTGAAACAACTCACCATCACAGATGTGGAAGAGTCTGTCAAAACAGTGCTCTGGCACATCGAGGAGGTGAACCCTATGAAGTTGGCTGTGGCTATACCGATGTATTTCGCAGCCGCTCTTGCTCATAGAGAAGGATTCAAAGTTATGATATCTGGTCAGGGGTGCGATGAGGCCTTCGGAGGATACCGTAGATTCTTGGCGATACTCGATCGCGGCGGAGCTGGAGCGCTCCAAAAAGCCATAGTAGAAAGCTCAAGAGAGGCGTACCAGATCAATTATCAAAGAGACGAACAGGTATCTTTGCCTCGTCATATCGATTTACGTCTCCCTTTCGCAGATCTCAAGGTAGTCGAGTACGCGCTTTCCCTGCCTACCGAGCTCAAAATTGTAAGCCCCCAAGACGATTTGAGGAAGAGAGTGCTTAGGAGATTGGGCCAGATGATCAACTTACCGAAGTCTGTGGTTGAGAGACCGAAGAAAGCGATTCAATACGCAACTGGGATTGAAAGAGCGTTGAGGCATATTGCCAAAAACAGAAACATGACGCTAACAGAATACGTTATGAAGAGCTTTGACGAGGTCTTCAAATATAGGCAGAACGCGTTGGATCCCCTGCTGCCGAGGTTTGATTCAGAGAAGAAATAAGAACATGTTAGGGCATATTGGCCGGATCTATTGATCAATAGTGCAGGAGGAGCAGGCGAGAGCGATGGAAGACGTTACGGTGGAACTGCCTTTCGGGTCAAGATTCGTTGAGATAGAAGTGCCGAAAAGAAATCTCATCGCGATCGTCGAGCCACGTCAAGTTCAAGCGGTAGTTGACGGCACTGTTGAGGCGGAACGAGCCCTTCGAAATCCAATTGGAGAAGGACGAATTTCAGACCTTGTTAAGAAACGATCAAAAGTAGTTATATTGAGCGAAGACAACACTAGACCTACGCCTGTCAACGAGATTCTGCCGCCTATTCTGAAAGAATTGAACGGATGCGGAGTGAAGGACGAAGACATAACGGCCATAATGGCTCTCGGCACTCACCGCCCGATGACCGAGAAGGAGATGTCCAAGAAGCTTGGCGAAGAGATCGCGGAGAGAATTGAAGCTGTCAACCATGAATGTGAACACCCTGAATCGCTGGAAGATCTTGGGAAGACATCCAAAGGGACGCCTATTTTCATTAATAAGACAGCACTCAAAGCCGACTTTATGATAGGTGTAGGGATGATCTGCCCCCACAGAGTCGCGGGATATGGCGGTGGAGCGAAGATCGTTCAGCCAGGAATCTGTGGCAAGGTTACCACAGGGCATACTCATTGGATGAGCGCATTATACGAAGCAGAGAAGATAATGGGAACAGAACGCAATCCTATTAGAGGAGAGATGAATGAGATTGCATCCAAAGCGAAACTTGGCTTCATTATCAACGCTGTGCTCAATCGAGAAGGACGTATAGTCAAAGCAGTTGCCGGAGATTTCATCAAAGCCTTCAAGGAGGGTGTTCAGGAATCCAGAAAGGTCTGGGAGGTCAATGTCCCAGAAAAGGCTGATATCGTGATCGCCGACTCGCATCCCGCAGACATAGATATGTGGCAAGCAGCAAAAGGGATCTATGCGTCGGATCTGATAATCAAACCTGGCGGCACAATCATTCTGATTACCCCTTGCCCGGAAGGCGTGTCGAAGCAGCATCCTCAAGTCCTCAAGTTCGGATACAGGCCTTTCAACGAACTGAAAAAACTAGTCGAGAGAAAAGAGATAATAGATCTCGTGGCCGCAGCGCACATGGCTCACGTCGGCCGAGTCATCAGAGAAAAAGCCAAATGCATTCTAGTCTCGGAAGGTATACCCGAGTCTGACGCGTTGAAGTTAGGTTTCGATTATGCGAAGACACCTCAAGAAGCCATCAATGGAGCACTACACGATTACGGAAGCAAAGCAAGAGTAATTGTGATCAAGGAATCGAGCGAGCTGATGCCTATCGCTGGAAGCTAAACCGACACCCATCTAGAAAAATTACTGCGCAAAAGAAAAATGGGAGAATTTTCGACTGAAGCGTTATCAGTCCAGCTTCGTTTAAGCTCACTTGGTCTTCTTCGCTTTCTTCTTCTTTGCCATTACTCGGTCTGTTTTCCTAGAGCAGTTATCGCTCCGGAAAATATCATTAGTGAGTTTTCAGATAAAAAGTTGCTTGTTCATCATTCGAAAGTGTTTTGAAGTTCAAGATCAAAAGAACCTCTGACAACATGAGGACTCTCAAATTATCAATCGCGCGCACTCTTTCGTTATCAACTAAATGTTTTTTAATGAGCTTTGAATTATGGCGAGGAACCATCGGTTGGGTAAATAGTGACTAGAATCCCCAGCAGCGACCACTCGCTAACTCCAATATTCAACCCTGTTTGGAAAGCTCTAGCTCGTTTCTTAGCAAGGAGGTGCGAGAAGTGTGGACAAGAGCGATTGCTCTCAGTCTTTGACATCTACTCAGGAAATCGAAAGTCGCCTTGTGAAGGTTGCTTGATAGCATCAACCACCTTGATACCGCTAATACGTCTACTGTTCATCAGGCTAGGAGTTGACGACGACCTAGTAAAACGGTTACTAGAAGACTCACTTATTCGTAGATGCATGCTCAGCGTAGTGAAAGGAATAGCCAATTTCGGAATAAAATATCCACAGCCGACTGGCGCTCCAATAACTATTGTCTGGAACTTCACCAACCGATGTAACCTTAACTGCTTACACTGCCATCAAGACTCTTCGCCGATTTCTTCTCAACCGGAACTAACGACTGCCCAAGCCTTCAAGGTAATAGACAATATGAGTGATGAGGGAGTGGCCGTACTAACCTTCTCCGGCGGCGAACCATTACTTCGCGTGGACCTCTTTGATGCTATAGAGCGAGCAACAGAAAATGGTATGCTTTGCACACTCGCTTCTAACGGTACATTGATGACTAGGAAGATTGCAGAAAAGCTGGCTAAGGCCGGTGTCAAACGAGTAGAAATAGGGCTCGACGGAGCAAGAGCTGAAACTCACGATTTCTTAAGAAATAGCTCAGGCAGCTTTGAAGCGACCGTTCGCGGAATAAGAAACTGTGCTGAGATAGGTTTTGACGAACTGGCTACAACGATGACTCTGCATTCGAGAAACATCGGTGAACTGGAAGAAACCATGGATTTGGCAGAAAAGTTGGGAGCGACAAGATTCTACCTGAACCGCCTCATACCCGCCGGTCGAGGAATAGAAGCATACTATCTTGACGTGACGCCTGATGAGAAGATAGAGGCTTTAGAAGCATTGTACCGCAAATTCCACAGAAGCATAGTCAACGGCTTCGGTATGCAATGCTACGCTCGAGGAATGACCTACTACGCTCGCCTCGGCTACGAACTGTCGAAAGGCAAAGTTTTCACTGTAAGTGAAGCTTTGTCGGGGTATGAAAAGATGTTTCAAGAGAAGTTTGAACTCGAGATTTCTAAGATCGTGAGAAGACTTGCAACAGGTTTCGGCGGATGCTCGGCTGGCTTAACCTACGCGGGGCTTACGGCTTCTGGAGACCTGCTTCCATGCGTTCCAGCGCCAGTAAAATTGGGCAATCTTCTCGAACAGAGACTAAAAGAAATCTGGATTCACAATGAACTATTAAATCATATCAGAAATCGGAAAGCGCTAAATGGTTCTTGCAAAACATGCGCATACAGCGACCTATGTGGCGGCTGCAGATATACAGCGTATGTCACTCAAGGAGACTGGCTAGGACCCGATGCTTCTTGTCCATTCGGCCCAAAGATCCTTAACGATTAAGAGTTCCCACCTTACGCACATGCGGGTGCTCCTCCTTTTTGAAACGCGGAAACTCGCAATATTCCGCTCGACACACAGCTAGAATGAAAGCGATTCAGAGACTGGCGACGAACACATGTTACGACTTATCTCTCTATATGTATCGAGAGGAACTACGAAAAGCTAGATCTGTAACGCGTCGACTATTCTGACTGGAGATAGAAGCTCTCATTTACCTCCTAGTCAAAAGATATAGAAAAATGTTGAGAAATTGGAGAAATGTGTCAATTGGACGTTAGAGAACGGTTCTTGAGAACTATGCACTTCGAGAAAGTAGATAGGCCGCCTCTCTGCGAGTTCTTGGGTTACTGGCCTGAGACTGTTCAAAGATGGTACTCGGAAGGTTTGCCTGCAGGCGTAGATCTCGAGACTTACTTCGGCTTCGACCCAGGCTTGACTCCTGCTCCATGGAAGACGGAAGTCCCCTTATCCTTCTCACTCTCAGGCCATGCAGACATCGGGGCCGGCACAATACCGATCGACTTCGGACCTATCCCAAGGTATGGCCCCAAGATCCTAGAGGAGGATGAAAGGTACCGCCTAGTGTTGGACGCAATCGGGGTCAAGAAGAAATTCGTCAAGGGGAGGATTACAGGGATGCCTCAATTCATCGAGCATCCTGTCAAGGATAGAAGAGACTTCGAGGAGATGAAACCCAGGTTCAACCCTGATGACATTAGAAGATTTCCATTGAACCTAACAGAGGGCATGATCGACTATTACAACAGACGAGGATTCCCGCTAGGAGTTGAATTTCCCGGGTTCTTCGCCACCGGCAGGACCCTACTGGGTGCTGAGAGGCTATTGATCACCTTCTTCAGAGACCCCGCCTTGATCCAAGAGATAATGGATTTCTGGGGAAACTTTGTCACTGCGACATTAGAGAAAATTGTGGAGCATGTGAAAGTAGATTTCGCCACTTTATTCGAAGATATGGCGTACAAGAAAGGCCCCCATATCTCGCCTAAACTCTTCAGAGAGTTCCTCCAGCCTCAATACAAGAAGGTGACAACTATGCTGAAGAGGAATGGAGTCGAAGTGATCATTGTGGACAGCGACGGAAACGTCGAACTCTTGATCCCCTCACTCTTAGAGGCAGGCGTGAACGGCATTCTCCCCTTGGAGGTAAACGCAGCGATGGATGCGATATCGCTGAGAGAGAAATATGGTAGAAGTCTGAAGATGATAGGGAACATCGACAAGAGGGCGGTTATGGTAGGACCAGAAGCCATCAAAGAAGAGGTTGAATCAAAGGTTCGAAAGTTGATCAAAGAGGGAGGCTACATACCGGGAATTGACCACGAGGTCTCTAGAGACATCTCTCTTGCCAACTACTCCTTCTACGTAAATGTTTTGAAACAGACGTACTCAGAGCTGTAAGTTAAGACCTCTTTTTTGCGGTTCCAAGGGGTATTTTTCGGTGAGACCCCGCCTCTAGATACTGAGTTCACTTTTCCTCGACATTGATTTGGAAAAGAACCGAGCCCTTTCCTGCGTCTGCGCCCCAAACATAGGTGTCCGGACATTGAATGAAGCGGCCTACCTTTGCGCCTTTACCGTGAGCGTATAGTCTATAATAGATGCTCGCAAACGCTACAGGACACACCACGTCGGATTCTTTCAAGAGAAGGTTCGATCCTTCGATCACGAATTTCGACCCCGGTTTGATTCCCGCCTCACATTTGCCCTTTACCTCTTTAGCCGTAACCACTATTCTCTTCAAGACTAGTCACCTCGAAACTAGAAGAACTAGAGTAGATGTACACTATTTCTCTTTTTTGTTCATGTTGAGACTCTTCCACAATTCTACGCGTGATAAAGGAATGTGTAAGCGTTCAACGGATCCCTAACAACAATCATCGAAAGTTCGGACTCCCATAAAATTAAAGAACAAATGCTGCATAAGGAGAGCAATCGTGGTGGGGTCGTCGTCTAGCTTGGTATAATGAATTGTTTTAGTCGGCTCTAGAAAGCCTTATAAGCGCCTTATATACCCTTCTTATAGTGGGGATGTTGGAAAAATGGGACTATCAGAGTATGTTAGTCGGAAATCGATTCGGAGCGAGAAGACGGCCGCAACCTATCTTGGAGCGTTAAAATTGTGGGGTAGAAGCCTTAAGGCTGAGCCGGAGCCACTGGTCCAGAGGATTAAGAGTGGTGAGCTGGACCCGTATGACGTCCTGAACAATTTCATTAGTTTCATGGTAAAAGCTGGCAAGAGCCCCAAGACAGTATGGACGTATTATGGAGCTCTGAAAGATTTCCTCATTAGCGAAGATGTGCCGCTTGACTCGTTGAAATTGAAGGCAAAAATAACTTTGCCAGCGAGATATGAGATTAGCACAGATAGAGCTCCTACACACGATGAAGTCAAGAAGATTATGCTACATTCCGCACTCCAAGGCAAAGTCGTGATCTCAATGCTTGCGAGCTCCGGTATGCGGATCGGTGAATTGGCGAGCCTAAGAGTTGGAGACATCGAGTTTGGGAATCCAACCAAGATAAGAGTCAAAGCAAGAGCGACAAAGACGAAGAAGAGCCGAGTAGTGTTCATCTCGAATGAGGCGACTGAATACCTGAAGGAATACTTAGGGACCAGGATAGGGAGGAAAGAAGAAAATATCTTCATTAACACTCGAAAGGAAGGCTCGGAACCAGTAGGCAAAGACGCATTGTATCAAGCGATAATGCGGAAAGTCGACAAAGCCGGATTGAAGGAGAAAATGGACATTGAATCAGCAAGATACGCGATTCATCCGCACAGCTTGAGAAAATACTTCTTCACGAATGCTTTGGCAAGTGGAATCGACAGAGGCATAGTGGAAGGATGGATGGGCCATAAATTCGGGTTGGACGGAGCATACCTGCGGCTTAGCGAGGAAGAACTTGCCAAGGAATACATGAAGGCGATTGACAGATTCACATTCCTGGGAAACGGAGGGCAGCTTAGAGGCCGCGTCGAAGAACTTGAAGAAGAGAACAAGAGGCTAAGGATGGAACTTGAAACATTGAAAGCCGGAACCGTCACAAGCGAGGCGTTAGAGCAAATCCAGAAGCAGATTAACGAAGCGATCGCGGAAGGCTTCCGAAGCGGCAAAACGCCGAAAATCAAAATCGAACTCAAGAAAAAAGGTTAATGGGTTTCAGCGGCGGGTAGGGGGTGGAGCTTCGAGGAGTCCGTACCCGCCATCTCCTCACATCGCAACCATGAAGCTATATTTTCACGAAAACCAAGTGCAGTCGGTGCCAACGTTTCGGGTGGCATAGCGCGCAGCCTTTCATTTTCCATAGTACTTCCGTTCAGCATTCTCGCGAGAGATCTGTTCGTCGCTGTCGTTAGCCTTCAGCCAATCGTAAGCTGCTAACCGCACTAACTGGTCCAATGTCGCCTTTGGAATATTCGCTTCAATCAACGTTAACGCGGTCTCAGTACTCAAGAAGAGAGCCCTTAACTCATCGGTCCCGCCCCTGTTTGGACCGCTGAAAAACATCTCCCCTGGTTCCATGGGCCAATTCTTATCTTGGAAGTCATCTAGTTTCTTCTTACTCATTGAGTCTCGGGAACCCCTTCTCAAGTTGTTTTCTGAACTCCTCAAACCCTGGTTGTTCAACCCACCACTGCTTGACTTCCAGGAAGTCATGGTCCATCAACCCCTTTGCGTGGCACTGTCTCATGTGACCGCATTTGCCGCACCGCATCAAAGCGTACATCATCCGATCCACCATACGCTCGTGCTCGTTCCAAGTCGCCTTTAACTTGTCCAATTCACTCGACATTTTCCAAATATCCCTCTGATATCAAGATATCATGCAAGCAAAACTATTTAAGTCTATCCCAATATCACGATATCGACCGACCATGCCCATCTACGCACGAATTGACCCAAAACTCGAAAAACTATTCCGCGAAAAAGTTCTTGAGCGATTCGACGCCAAAAAAGGAGCCGTCGAGAAAGCCATTGAGGAAGCCATACGGCTCTGGCTCAAATCCAGCTAGCGCGGTCCCATTTTTTCACAGCCAAACCATATATACCGACACCAACAGATATGTTGAAGTGGTGACGGATTTGATCACGATAACGGAAAATGATTATAGGGAGTTTGCTAAGTGCGCCGAACCGAAGATAAAGGAATTCATTAAGAACAAATATCGACTGAAAGCGACAGGAAGACCCGAGAATGAACGGAATATCGTTACCTCAATGGACGGGGAAAACGGATGGCTAAATTTCGGGTACACCCTGTTCCTCAAAGAGATATACGACCTAGAATTTCCAAAGAAGATAGTCAAATACCTAGAGCAGAAAGGCTTTCTAAAAATTGAAACTGTCAGCCAAGAGGATTGGTCCCTCCTCTTCCAAAACATGAAGAGCGGTGTGCATTGGGACAACACCCAGTTCACAACGATATGTGCTGAAAAGCCAAAAACGTCAACCCTAGTGTGCATTCCTATCCTAATAATCGAAGGCAAAGGAAAAGAAGCAAAACCCAAACTCGCCCCATGGATTAAAATACTACCGCCTCTACGCGACCCTTAACAGCAAACACCGACAACTTGGTTCCATTTAAGCCAGTGGCACCCCTCAAACCACATTACAGATTTTTGAGGCAGGGTCGGGGATAGGCACTGGCATGTGAAGTTAGGTACCATAGAGCTAGTGGCGTCAAGCGGAAAGATAGAAGCGATAGATAGATTGAGAAAGGCTGCTGGCGTGTAGGTTAGTCCGAAAGTTGCGGGTGTGATGTGGGTTGAAGTTGTGGCGGAAGCAGGCGAAGAGACTGGCGGAAGAAAGCTAGACTTGAGGCAGGATTAGGTGGGTGCAGCGGCGTGAAGGGGGAAGCGGCTAGTCCGAAGGTGAAGTGGGAAGGTTGCTTGGAGGCTGAAGGGTTGAGGGAAGGCATTTATGATACTTAGATTTTGACTTAGCGTGAACGAATAGCAAGATGTGGAGGTGAACAGAAATATGAGTATCGTCTTTGTTTTAACATACGGGATCAAAGATGGAAAGCGAGCAGAACATTTGGCTATGATGA
>Ga0209725_1001616_pt1 | contig 12608 bp, 6 predicted proteins | sample I18A1metaG_FD_184145 | JGI IMG/M metagenome (GOLD analysis project Ga0209725, IMG submission 184145) | Lake sediment bacterial and archeal communities from Gulf of Boni, Indonesia to study Microbial Dark Matter (Phase II) - ​I18A1 metaG... | ecosystem: Environmental > Aquatic > Freshwater > Lake... | reverse complement strand
ATTATTTGGCTACCTTGCAGCTAAGCCATTCAGAAAGAACTACTTCGTCGCGGGCGCTGTTATCGCTACAGTGATATCGATAAGCGTCAGTTGGATGCTGAATCAGCTCTTCAATCTGGCAATTTTCATGACTTTGCCGTACTTGTTTCTCAGCGAACAGATAGTCTGCTTGATCGGAGCTTCGACGTTCCAACTCATCGAGAAGAGATTCAAATGGTGGTAAGACTTGGCGGAGACGAACAGATCTGTGGTTGTCCTCAGTGGTGGACCCGACTCGGCGACGGTGGCGTACTGGGCAAAGAAACAAGGATACGACGTGTATGCCATCTCCTTCAACTATGGTCAGATCGCAACGAAAGAGATCGAATACGCCACTCGAATAGCTGAAAGGCTCAAGATTCCAATCAAAGCAGTGGACCTTTCTTCGCTGAAGATGATATTCGCCGGAGTAACCTCACTGACCGACGAGAAAATTCCTATGACTCCCAGCTTCAGCCAACCAATCATTGTTCCGTTCAGAAATGCCATATTCCTTTCCATCGCAGTCGCATATGCTGTGGCCCTTGGAGCTGCGAGAATCTTCTACGGGGCTCAGGGTTCAGACGAACCCTTCTATCCGGACTGTAGAAAGGAATTCTGGAAGTCTTTCGAGAAAGCAGCAAGACTTGGAACAGATAAGGAGATGGTCATCGAAGCCCCTCTCAGCAACATTCCAAAATCAGAGATAATGAAACTGGGATCAAGTCTTGGCGTCCCCTTCGACCTTACATGGTCCTGCTACCTGAACAATTCGGCACACTGCGGAAAATGCGAATCATGCACAAACCGCAAGAAAGCGTTCATGAAATCAGGAGTACCAGACCCTACGAAGTATCTCGAATAACTGCAAAGAAAACCTGTCAGAACCAGATTCCAGGAAGAGGTCGCGCCAACTCACTGCCTGGTCTGCCAGTTAGTGACGGATATTCTCACTTGTTAGCGCGTGTAATGTGCACAAACCTTTTTCTTCGTGTTATCACATTCGGTTGGAATGAGGGATTGCGGGAAGCGGACGCCAAAGGCGAGGCGAAATTGGAGCCCACTTATGCCGACATAGAAATCATGGATGCAAAGCGGCAGCTTTTCGAGAAGTACACAGGATCCCACAAAATTCCTTTTGATCGAGAAGCGCGAATCACGAACTTGCGAGGAGAATATGTACCTGGAGGAAGGAACGACTGCGAACATAGGTTCGTATCCAAAAGACCCAGATCAACGCACCATGTCAGTAGGCTTTGCAGTAACAAGATGTCGAGACTGATGCCCCCTCAGAAGAATAACATGTTGCCTGATCCAACGTCATGACTTGCGTGAAGGGAATATGTCTGAGAGCATATACCGAAAGATAGGGTTCAAGGAACCTCCCTTCATGGAGACAGGAGCTGCAACTAACGTAACCCCGTACATCCCGCAACGCATATTGGACCATCTTAACTTGACCGTCAAAACCGCGCGAAGCGGTCAATGCGTGACTGCAATTCTAGGAGGGGCAGCAGGATCCGGTAAAACCACAATAACCAAGTACTACTTCAATTGTCAAATGTACAAAGAGTTCAGAGATTCCGTAGACAACTGCCTGGTCGTTACGTACACAGTAAACGATGCCCAAGAGTTGAGAGATGTAGCAGTATTCTACAAGCATCTGATTGAAGAGACTTTAAGAAACGTGGGCCAGAAAGATGCGGCTGTCCACAATGACCTCCTGAAGCACATAGGTCCGCGTCTTCATGAGATGGATCTGAGGAAGACGATCGATACAAAGGCAATGCTGGATCTATTCAAGGATTTCAACAAGCTCCTCAGAAAGAAACATTTCTCACCGATAATCTATGTGGTAGATGAAATCGACTATGTTGTTGACGTAATCAACGAGAAAAACTATACTTTCATACAGCATTTGAGGCACATAATCGATCTCCTCACCGAAATCAGATTCTCTGCACTTGTGTTAGTCTCGACCAAACTTCCAGCTGCTTTTGTCAGAGTGATGTTGATACGCGCGTTGAATCCTTTGTCGGAAAGAATCTCGGAGGCCCTGGAGGTAAGATACGTCGAGGACGACTTTTTGAACTTCGTCAAGACTAGGTTCAAAGAACCAATAATCGAAGAAACCAATGGAAAATTCACTGATCGAACCATAAGACTCAAGGAACGAGATTTCCTCGAGAAAGAGTTCGGCGAGTATTTTCCGTTCACTCGTGATTCGCTTTTGTATCTTTATAGGAAAGAGAAGGGACAGAGTCCTGATATTGAAAGACTAAGAATTATGGAACAGCATCTTGCAAAGCTAGTCAACGTCTATTGCATGGAAGAATATGCACGTCCGAAGGGTCTAATCTCGGGTAAGATATTCGCTGATGAAGACATAGAGAGCTTCTTAGCGAGTGAACCAAAAGAACCTGTTTCGACAGTGTCATTGACTCCCAAGGAACGACAGTGGTTTTATGAATTCTTTGGCTTTCAAAGCAGCGATTACCTGGGTTTTCCCCACGAGAGATGTGTATCCGCAATAGTGTTGTCACTCTCTAAGTACATGGAGGCCAAATTGTCAATGCCAGGGGTTTTCTATGCGGACATGGAAAAGGTAAAGCCACACTTGGACGAAACAATAAAGGGTCTGAAGTTCTTCGCACATTCATCCTCGAGCCTCGTTGGCAACCTTGGTATAGCCGTGACCATTCTCAGAGGCAAAGAGATAGATGTCCACGGTTTCGATTGTTTGGATGAAGTAGTCAGGGCCTTATACTCTCTTACGCCGCATCCTCAGAAGAAGTTCTTTGTTTTCTTTGTAGAGGACGACTTCGAATTTCCAGAAGTGGCAGTCAAGTTGACAAGTACGTTGCGACGCGAAGAGCAGAAAATGTGTACGAGAGACGACGACCTAAGGAATATTTCAGTGATTAACGAGAAGCTTGTAATAAGAAGCCCAAACTCGTTTCTACTAGTCTTTCTGAAGAACTCTAGTCTAGTTGACGCTGTTTCAATATGCGCGAAGTCAAGTAAGAGCGAAATCGTTGATATCGGCGAGCAGTACTACGAAAGTCTGCACGATCTTTACGAAGATTGGGTGATTCCATATGACTTCGCGAAATATACTCCATCAATGCGAAGACTGCTCCAGCTGTCTTTGCTGCTCCCTGCTATCGAGAAAGAGTCTATCCTCAACGAATGGCAACTGCAGGGATTCTTTGACCGTCTCAAACTGAAAGGAGATAGATTCGCCTTCAATGATCTAGTAGTAAACGGCTTTCTACGAGAAGCGGATACAGGAGTATTTCAAATATCAATCCCGCCTGTGCTTAGGTACGTACTCAAGAGCCTCAAGCACTTCGATGTGTCTGACATACTCAGTCAGTTCGGGGAATCGATCGGAAAGGGAATAGTTGAGTTTCTCACATCCTTCCTTCAGTTCGAGAAGAATGATGGCAGATTGTCTCTTGAGGACCTGGATCTCAAGCAAATCTCTGCTTCCGCGAAGAAACGTATTCGTCAGTACGAACAGAAATCTGATGACGGAATCTTCAAGGAGCACTCGCATATGATCAAAAAGATTGGGAGTATTGATTTTGGCAAGTTGGATAAGAAGCTGGGAGTGGAAGTCTCCGCTGGGTTCAGTCTTACGCAACGTGCTGCCTCGTCATATGTCGAAGACGTTGAACTAGAAATCGAGAGCATGATTAGGAAATCTGAAGAACGAAAAACCATTGAACAGAGGGGAAGGCAACGTGAAGGGCCATCAGAAGAATCTTTCGACGAGAAAGAGCTTCTTGAGTTTGTCAAGCGACCTAAGGATTGGAGACAAGTCCTAAGAAAATACCGCGATGTTTCCCAGGACACGCTCTGGGACAGTCTAAGAAGGTTGAGCAACCGGAAGAAGATAAGAATCAGAGTCAAAGGCGCAAAAAGAGCAGAATAGAGATTGGAGCAAAGGAAATCCTATCCTCCTGCAGAGAACATAGAGAGGATGGTCGCTAGACTTCAGAGAATGCATGGAACTCCATTTCCGACATTCCTCAGAAACATAGCAGGACATCCGAAGCATTGGCCTGATGAATTGCGACAGATCTACAATCAGGATAGATCTATGTTTGGTTTCATAAAGACGAAATTACCCACGCTGACATATGATGAATTCGAATTCCTCAAAATGGAACTAAATCTCATAACGGAAAAAGACGTGTCGATTGAGGATTTCATAGGACACGTCAAACCTATGGCAGACGACCCTTATCTTGTTGAAGGTCTCAGGCATCTGCTCTACAAGATGACTCCAGTACATGGTTCGATTCGCTGCTATGCTCCAAGCGAGGAGGGCCACAGACTAATCCGATATCAAACAAAGTCTGAGATAACGAACTTCTACCATTATCTGTTTCTAAGATTCCTGCGCCTAAGGACTCCCCTTTTTGCTCAAGTTGTCCAGCATCCAGAAACCCGAAACATTGGAAGAAATCTCAGACTAAGGACTGCAAAACAAGTTGAAGCGGTATTTGATGATATCATAAAACCCCACTTCTCTGGTAGAAAGGAGACAAGCACCGAATCAGTCAACATTAGACGCTGGCTGGAATACTTCGGTTTGCTTTACGAGATGGACGAGATGTATCATTTCGAGACAAAAAGGTTCAAGGTAATGTTGGTGGGCGCAGTCTGTCACTTCCTCAACGACAAGTTCTCGGCTGCAGGCCCTGTGATCAAGTGGAACGATATATTTTCAGATCTGATCAACGTAGTCCACCTGAACCCTGATGTGGCTGATCTGGATGAACTGATCGGATTGATTCTTGAGGTCAACAAATCCATCGTTCAGTGGATTCCCTCAGAGAGAGACGACAGAGAATTTAGGAGACAAAAAGGCAAGCAGGTCCTGGAGATCAGAGGCCAACTCATTACTCCAAAAACCGCAACCATAGAAGGTTCAGACTTCCTGCAAACCCCACGCACCCACGAGACCGCTGCCTACACTAGTCTTGCCCAAACCACTCAGAGGGAAAACTAGTTGAGCATCTGGAAGCAACTGCCCAGTAGTCTCGTAATGTCAGTTATTCACGAAATCGAAGAAGACAAATTCAACAGAGATCTACCAGACAATGTCTATGTTACCGTCGAAGAGATAATCTCGCGCATTCAAGAGAACAGAGACACACTATCCGAAGATTATGGCAACCTAGATTTCTCTGAGTTGAGGCACATATGCAACCTCGGAGAGACGGCGTCGTTTGAACAATGCCTGGATACCCTGTGTAGTTGTTCCGAGAATGTCAGCATCCTCAATAGGAAAATCCCCCGCCCACTCTTCAAGATCATTGAAGCTCTCTGGCAGACAAATCAGATTATTGTGTTTCCCCCGAGATCGTATCCAAAGAAAGTTGAGTCGTACCTAGATCCGATAAAGCCTGAATATAGCGTACTCTACAAATTCTCGGTCGAGCGTTTCAAACTGAAACCAAAACAAATCCGAAAAGAGAGTGAACTGTTATCTAAACGGATAGCCGAACCTCAAGATTCTCTGACCCGGGAGATTCGTTTCAGAAGCAAAATCTTTGAGATAATCCGTTTGTTCCCAAAAATCACGTTTACGCCTCAGATAAACTTCGACTGCGGTTCCAAAATCTCAAAAAGCCCATTCCAGGGCCTACGTACTCCAAACGTAAGCCACGCAAAATATGTAAGAGAGAAGAAGACCATCCCCCCGCGCAATATTCCAGTTGAAACTCTGTTTTCTGATTTGGAGAAACTAGTGCAAGAAGGCTACACATGCGAGCTGGACAATAGAAGGTTGAATCTCAAGAAGGAATTCTCGCCAGCACCACTACTTGAAAGCATTGAACTGATAGAAAGAGCATTCCAAGATCCGACTGCTACGAAGATCCTCGGGATACAAGGCACTTTCTCGGACTTTCAACGAAGATCAGCCATTCACATGTTTCTGAACCTGTTTTTTGATGACGCTGCCTGCAACCCTTGGTGCAATGAAGAAACATGTCGCCTTTCCAAGAAGAACCTTACAATCGTGGCAGACACAGGCGCAGGCAAGACTGTCGGTTTTCTAATTGCTCCATTGGTGTATGTTGCATACAGACTCTCTGAGGATCCCGGTCTAATTGCGAACCAAAAACCCCTATGCATCTTCCTATACCCGCGCAGGGACCTTGCTTCTGATCAGCACAAAGTGTTGGAGAAAGTATGTGAATTAGTCAATTATCTATCGGCTGGAAAACTAAGAATAGACGTAGGCCGAGATTACGGTGGAAAAATAGATTATGACGCATCTCTAATGGCATGCAACATAGAAGCATTCAAACGACGATTATCCGACCCAGTCAAGAATCGGTACATTGACCCTGACCTCCTAAGAATCCTGGTCATTGATGAGATACATCTGTATTCAGGAATATTGGGCCTTCATGTAGTCTACTTCCTACGGCGTCTTGGACAGTTTCTGAAGGAAAAGAACTACAAGCAGCACGGCACATACGACTATGCGTATCCCCTACTGGTCGGCGCCAGCGCAACCGTGGCCTTACCTGACGAGCACTCCAAGAAACTTTTCTCCTTAGGCTATGAACGAAAACCGCCAGCAGACCGCCTTCGCAAAATATGGATTGAAAATGCGATATATGAAAAAGGAAAGGGAATAAGAGCAGTTTTCCATCACGTCTTCCTTCTACCAAAGAAGTATGCCAACCTTGTAGGCACACTTACAGATCTTACCGTAGGCGCATTACACAATAACCCCGACGAGAAGTACGCCCGACTACTTCTAGAGATCGGCAAAACAAAGACTAGACCTTCCGAAAAAGAGATGGAATCAATCATCAAAGAAATCGACAAATCGCTTCTATTCGTAGACTCAAAATCAGCAATAGACCGCCTAAACTACACCATATCTGACACTGAAAAAAGAAACCTGCAAGCAATTGACGCCAACAACAGAAGCCGCAATTTCATGTGTAACACTATCTATGACAAACCTGCAAAGTTCTTCGCATCTTTGAACATAACGGATCATTGCGAAGTTTTCGAACCAGATCTGAGCCATATGGCCTCTGGAACCACCATCTGTCGACTCTGTAAGGACAAAAGGGGATCGCTTGAACAATACCTGAGAAACGGCAGAAGTATTTGCTCCATTATTTACCGCCGAGAACGCCAAGCAGTAAGAATGCATCTCATGAGCATCCTAGATGATTGTCCCTTGTTCGAGAAAGGGTGCTGTTGGTGGTTCTCAGAATTCCCCTTGATTGACACACACCACAACTTCTTGCCAGCTAAATTCCCTCTCGATGCCGTGATTCCCTTTCGCAGAACAGCAGATCTAAGGGACATAGAGAAAAGGGAGGCAGAAGATCTTAACACTCTTTTCGTGGAGTCGCTAGACAATTACCCATACATTAGACGAAGAAGACTGGCTATCGTATCACCGGTCTTCGAAGTAGGAGTCGACATATCTAGCGTCAAGGATGTCATCACCTTCAAGACAATTAGAGACCTCGCCTCTTACAGACAAAAAACCGGGCGCGGAGGGAGGGAGCTGTTTAGCAACATACCAGTATATACGTTGGTCTCCCAAAGCATCATTGATAGATATGTCTACAGAAACCCCGATATCGTCGCAGATCCGATCTACCTGGATCCAATAGCACTAAAGGAACACAACGAATACTTCCTAAAGACTCACATCTTCATGGCGATATTCGATTACCTCGCCATCTGGGACAAGGAGTCCAACTACTCAGAACTCTTCCAATTCCATAAGTTGACAAGAAACCCGGATTTGAAACGAGACCATTTGATAAGATACATCGAAGAAAACAGAGAAAGATTAAGGAATTACATGAAATTCGCCTTTTCATACTACGCACCACCCGAGCAAATAGCCTCGCTTGCTGACGAAGCCATCGAGGAATTTGAAGCTCGCATGGATCTCTTTTTCCGAGATCTCCCTCCAGAGGTTCAAACCGAACTGAGGATTCTGAAACCAGTGTCAGAAGGAGTAAGAAGAATAGACAGAAGGTTGCTGACTAGAATGACAGCTAACTCAAAAGACTCAAAAGATGCAATTGAAAGCCTCAGAGCTATGCTCAGTGTAAACACATGAGCGATGAATTCATAGCGAATTATATCTCCTCCCTTGATCTGGCTGAAATTCGGAATCCACAGACAAGGGAGACAGTACGATCCATAGTTACGGGATACTTGGAAAAGGCCCTGAAAGAGAATCGAATGGCCGAAGCATTAAGGAAGATTCCTCTGATAATAGACCAAATAAAATGGCTGAAGCATGGTGTAACTGGTCTGACAGTTCTCGAAGCGATAGAACATGTTCAGGCCAAACTGGAACAGCATGATAAGTTCGGGCCACCAACTCTTCCACAGTTATATGAATATGCGCCCAAAGGCGCTGCTTACCGAGTTCCATCCGTCTTCTATGAGCATCCCGAACTCAGGAAGATACGGGTTATAGCCACTGTAGAGCACAACGGGAAAGACAGCATAGTCGACACCAGGATTGTGGACGTGAATCAACTAAAGATACACTACATAGTAGGCAACCTTGACCGCCAGATAGTCAACATGGAAGAGACGCCTTGCAAAATCCTATCTGGCCCCGTGAGATTTGACTGGGACGGTAAATTCAGGTATGTAGCGATAAACTCTACAGATACGCAATACCCACATGACTTTGACGCCAAAGACGTCAAAGGGGTATTCCATCTATCTCCAAATAGAATCACAATGAGGGCAATACCTCCCGCTCTAATAGAAGACGACGGAGTACGCTTTTGTCCGTCATGTTACAATCTCTACGACAACGATGAAATCTCCACCCACGATTTCCTAGATCATCAATCTAGGGTTCACACCAAAATAAGGAACATGAAGCTACAAAGGGTTAGTGAGAGATGGAGCTTCTGCCCCAACTGTTCTAGCCGGATTTTCCGCTTGAATGATCCGAAGGAAATTGAAAAAAGACTTCTATTCAGCTACTTGTACAGAAGCAATGCTTACCCAGATACGGTTCCTATCGTAGAGCGCTCCGCGTATATCGATAAGTCATCAATCGAAGAAGTCATTAACAATGACAGGACTCTGAATTCATTAATCACGTGTACAACGTTCACCTCAAGTGCATGCGTCAGCGAACTAGTGAAAGGTTTTACCAGAATCATTGGCATACAGTTCAGCGAAAGGTATAGACCTACACCCCAGATCTATTTGTGGCATCAGAGAAATCTGAGAAAAGGCGATAGGAACGTATACTACTATTATGACGATACGACTCAGGCAGGCACTTCGAGAAAATACCCAGCTAGGATAAGCATAGAAATCGCGAAGACGGACGCTCTTTGTTTCGACATCTCAGATGCCTACGAGACACCACTGTCCTCTATCAGGACTCCCATGCTTGTCGACTTGATTATCTCTTCGGTCAGGATTGTTCTCAGTGAAGAATTCCCAAACTCGAACCTTTTTGCCCTCAATTCTATCACTGAAGTAATTTTGGCCTATTTTCTGCTGAGTCTCCACCTGAGAATGTCAGATTCAGGAGGAGTTTTTGAGAAGTTCGTCAGATGTGTCAAGGATCTTTACGAAGAAACTAGCATATTGAGTCATTCCATCAAGACTCAGGACCTTGACTTCCAGCCTGCCTCTGTCAGCGACGTCAGAACCATGCTGGGTACTCTGCCACTGGAATTCTCTAGACTGAGTGAAAAGCAGAACCTGCACGTGGGCAACGAAGACTTTCAAATAACCAAGAAGCTCGCATTGATTCTATGGTTGTTCGGAGTAGGCGAGCGCCTTGGAAATCTGTACATCTCGAGTAACAAAAGACACTCTGGTTTGGACATCGACGAAGTGCTACTGCGACTACTAAAGCGTTTTCAGAACCCTCAAGAACTTGAAAACCTGGTCAAAAATCGCGCTGAAGATGTATATCTTCACACCATGTCCCACTTTCTCTACCGATCATCAGTCGAAGTGGCCAAGTGCGGCGAAAATGACCTCTCGTATGACTATGATCGCTCGCGAGAGATAATAATCTATGACAATTACTCCGGAGGTGCAGGTTTCACAAAAGAATGTTCCGAATGCTTTGATAACTTGCGCCACGAAAAGCGGTATCGACCACACTACGGATTCCTTCAGCAGCTGGAATCAGATGCCAGCATTTGCGTGAACTATCTGACCAATATGGTATTGTATAACGGCATATCTGGCGAAAAGTTGGATGATCTAGTACACCGTACGGACCAAGATGTTCAGATGATGACGCACCGAATCATGTCGAAATTCAATCTGATAGGTTCAGTCTACGACAAAGTAGTGTCGGCAACATACGGAAGAAACATCGGCGGCCTTATCCATTCACTGGTGAAGGGGAGAGTTCCCATCCTCTATTCTCTGCTCAGGCAGATCTTCAATCTGGAATATGACGGCCTGGTTCTGATCCAAGATTGTCCAACCATATTCCTGTTTGTCCTCCTCTGCAAACTGGACAATCGTGAACTGGCCATCTTCCTTCGCCACATTTTGAGGCACAACACTCAGTCAAAAGACAATCCCCACGAGTATTCAATCCTCGGAGACATCTGGAGCGATGTCTTCGAATCCGAGGCAGGACCATTATTCTCACAATTTAACCGAAAGTTCTTGCCAATATTCGAGAACTCAATCTCGACCTGTGTTAAAGGCTGTTATGACTGCGTTCATCTCTCATCAAGCTGCAAGTATCCTCTGCAAGAACAAAGCTTCAGATTGAACACATACATAACAGGTATGAGTTTTCGCAAACTCCGCGAACAACATCGGTCCGAATTCCCAAAAGAAACCAGCGAACTGCATAGTGCTCTGGAACGAGCGAAGAAAGCGGAGGCATCATATCTCAGCTTCAAGCTGACAGATTTTCCCAAGATTGAACCCTTATTCAATACTTTTCTGAACGAATCATTGACTTATGATCTAGAACGCGTGCGCCCCTATTTCATATTCGACACCGATGGAGAAGATTTGATGGTTTACGTGAAACTGAGGAAGAGACTCGAATGAGCGTCATCAGAAAAAGTGATGACCTTCAGGAGATAGTTCTTCGCATATTCGAAGATCATCTCAAGTTTGGAGGAGATTTCTACATAGTATCCCCTTGGATTCATAACTTTGTTTTCAACGAAACGATTCTGCGTGGTCTGCAGATTCGAAGTTTTGGATCTGAACCCTCCTTATACATGATCTTGCGAGTCCTTTCTAGGACTCACCCAGAACAGCCTCTGAGTATCATCAGCCACAATTTCGGTATGACACCACACTCTGAATCCATTCTTCAAGCTGATCTGAGAAAGTTTGGAATAGATAGGAAGGATCAGATAAACAAGTTAAGGATAGGGGACGCTAACAGACTCTATCTCAATCTAAGAAGGAGATACAAAGAACGCTCTCTCTTCAATGATCCATGGAGTTCAAGATATCTAAAGGAGATGCACGATGCCGACGATTACAGGGAAATGGTCAATGATGTGACTAGTAGGTACGTGAAGGTGGACGATAACATCCGCTACCTAAGAGACTTGAAAAAGATGCTTACGGTCAGAAATGTCAAGGTCGGCCTCCAGGGCAATTTCCATGCAAAAATGTTGGTCGCTGGATCATCGTGTGTGACTGGTTCATCCAACTGGACGTTTTCCGGTTTCACAAGAAACGACGAAATCAATCTATTTGTTTCGGCGCATGATTCTCCGGATGATTTCGCGAAGGTAGAAGAAAGATGTCGTGAGATTGAGAAGCAGTCTTGCCCTGTCAACCAAGACAACGTAGAATTCATGGTTTCGCTTCATCAGGTGTTGAAGAGCCTTTATTCAGTCTTTTTCGATTGGTTAACAGACAACAAGCGCAGCATCATTCGAGTGTCCAAATAGCACATGTAGACCGACGAGTTTCCTGATGTGGTGGAGGCTGAGTCGTCTCACTTTCAAGTAACGCGCCTTTGGGTTACCTAGCCTTACTCAAAAGGGCTTCGGCCAACGTGATTTGCCCTTTGGCAGGGCATTCTGCCCTAAACTTTAGTAGTGCGCATGAGCTGACGTTGTTTCTTGCTTTGCATTTGATGCATTGGGGATAGGTGCCGCGTTCTTTTTGGGCAGTCACTATTGCGTTTCGCAGTTTTTCGTCGTGAGCTGCCTTCTGGAGCATCAACAGGTTGTGGACTGCGCGGATGTCGTTTCTTCTGGGGCTGGGCTCGTCTTTCGGTGACTTTTCGAGAACGCGTTTCCTGAGTTCTAGGTCTGTGCACACGGGGCAGTCGCAGCTCCAGTCGCCTTCGTCAATGCTGCTCACCTTTCTCAGGGTGTAGCTCTTGGCATCCAAAATCATGCCGTACATTGACCATCTGAGTGGCGAGTGACTATCAACCATTTCGATATCATAGTAGTTGAGCAATGGAAGCACTCCTGGAGGCGTAGCTCCGAAGACATGGACCTTGACTCCAAGCTTGCCAATAGCCTTCGATTGCGCTAAGAGTTCAGATGTAACTGCCTTCCCCATCGTGCCCAAAGCCACAGTTCGATAGCCAA
>Ga0209725_1001612_pt1 | contig 12619 bp, 11 predicted proteins | sample I18A1metaG_FD_184145 | JGI IMG/M metagenome (GOLD analysis project Ga0209725, IMG submission 184145) | Lake sediment bacterial and archeal communities from Gulf of Boni, Indonesia to study Microbial Dark Matter (Phase II) - ​I18A1 metaG... | ecosystem: Environmental > Aquatic > Freshwater > Lake... | reverse complement strand
CCTCTGGATGAACTGACTTATGCTTTTTCGGCGCGCACTCACCAATACAGTCGCTTTCCGCACTTCGTGCAGAAGATGCCTGCAGGGGGTCGCTGAGCACCGCAGGAGGTGCAGAAAGTCGGAGTGGGATACAAGACCTGCGCTGTCGTCACGAATGGCGATGTCCCTAGAGGTCTTCGCAATTTGGCGCGCGCGCCAGCAGTGGAGGCCACGCCAATCATGGCTAGTGATAGCACGATGACCAATATTACGATCAGGAAGCCGAAGCCCTCCAGGGTTGTTGGGAGGAGTGTGAATGGCCCCGTGGCAGTGGTTGACGGAACTGTGGCTACGGTCGTAGTCATGACTGTATTCTTTGTTACGGTGATGATGCTATTCCTTGTCTCTGTGATATGAACGCTCGATAGTACTGAAACCGTCACTGGAACACTCGTCGTTACAAAAGTGTTCTTCTGGATGATAGATGTTGTGACAGTTGTTTCCCAAGAGATCAAGACTGTTGTATGCGTTATGTGTTGGAGGCCCATGATGGTCTGCGTTGTTGGCACGGTGATAGTTGCTGTCGTACTCCTCTGCACGGTGAAGGTTGTGGGAATGGTTGTGCTGGTTGTCTGAGTCGCAGTGGTCGTGACACTCTGAGTAGTTGTAGCTGTAGTCGTCAAGGTGTTATTCGAGGTCACAGTAGCAGTGGTTGTTGTTGGGATGGTTGTGCTGGTTGTCTGAGTAGCTGTGGCAGTAGTTGTGACACTCTGTGTAGCTGTAGCTGTAGTCGTCAAAGTCGTTGTTTCTGCTGAATGTTTGTCGAGTTTGACTTGATTTGCCCTCTGTTGGAGTTGAGTGGTAGTCGCTTTCACCGCGGTCACTTTGAGCTTGGCGTTTCCAGAACTTAGGAAGTGGGAAGGGTTGGTTGTGATGGCTAGGTTGATAGTGTCATCGGTTGACGGCGCAGCTGAAGAGATGTATGCCAAATATCCTTCTCCACTCGTAGGATATTGACTAGTGTTGTAGCTCCAAGCCTGGATTGCCACAGCGACGGAACCTATGTCATACTGGCTGACGACTGTGAAGACCAGCAGAGTTGGCGCAGAGCCCGGTATGCCAGTGAAGAGGAATTCGGTCGAGGCCGTGTATTCAGTGAAATGTGTGGGTTTGTATTCGACCAAGTCGGCTTTGAAGTTGAACTGTGTACTGGTGGCTTTCACTCCTTTGATCTTGATCTTCCAGTTGCCGCTAGCATCCCTGAACACTTGAGGATTGGTGGCTATCGTCTGCGTCTTGGTCTCATCGGTGTTGGGTGTCGCACTTGAGGTGTAGCTGATGCAGCCGTCGCCAGAGGATGGATAGAAGGCGCCGGTGTAGTTGTAAAGTTGAATAGTTACAACGACGCTTGCGTCTGTCCAGGCGCTGTCAATAGTCCAGAGAAGTTGCGCCCAACCGTAGCTGTTGCTGGAGCCAGTGAACTCAGCCTCGCAGGTGAACTCGATTGGATCGCCCAAGGCCTGAAAACGCAGGTCGAAACATTCGTATGTGGTCACGGTCGTGGAGGCCGTGAAGGTTGAGTCTCCGATATTCGTAAGTGTTGTGCCATCCCACTTTAGCGCGCCTAGCTGATTGTTACTGTTGAGCATGGCGCCCAAGATCTTCACATCCCCAGATACGCTCCTAGGATTCATTCTGAGTTGAATCCAGTTATGGGTGCCGGAGGCAGTCACACTAGTTGCGGTAGACCAGCCTGATGCTGGGGTCCAAGTCTTCCACCTCACGTAGCCTGACTCCGTGCCTCGAACCATTAGGTATTTGCTTCCTGTTGGCTCCCAATCGCCATCCGCACAACGCGTACTTGAATAGTCCACGAGAGTGTCATGAACAGAATGCGTAGTCCATGTGGTCGGGTTCCAATCCGCAGTATAGAGGTCATATGCTTCACTGACTACAAGAAACATGATTCTATTCGAGCTCGGATCTGGTTTGAGACTGATGTAGCCTGCATGATCCGAAGCGAAGGAGATGATTGAGCGCTCAGTGCCTTCCCAGCTTGATCCGAGCCAACGTCTGGACTGATAAGCCCATGCTGAGTCGTCGTACCAAGTGAACATTGCGTTGCCGCTGAGACTCTCATAGGCTACATCAATGTCTTGAAGCATATACTTGACATCGTCATCAAGGGCTAACTCGTTTCCCCAACTGGTACCGCTCCAGATCCATGCGCGAGCGCTTTTTGCAGTGGTAGTCATTTCAACAGCGCCCAGAGCAATTTCGTTGGCGCCATTCGTTGGCTTGGCGGCCAGTCTTACCCAGTTGTACTGGACATCGCTGGTATGTCCTGTATCGTTGATGTAGCTCTCTCCAGACCATGCGGTTCCGTCCCAGACTCGATAGGCGAGGTCTTTACCTGGATCCGTTGATTCGATGCCGTACACGAGCATGGCTTTACCGCTTGTCTTCTCATAGGCCACATCGAAGGACAGGTAAGCGTTGGCTGTTGTTCCAACATAGCCGATATTGTTGGTTGCGGACCAGCTGCCACCAGTCCACACATAGGCGTCCAAATAACCGTCATCGCTGACTGTAACAATGATCTTCTCATAATACCTAGCCATGAGCGGACAGTAGGCAGAGCGAACCCATCGGACTGCGCTACCCGCCGTCGCCAATTCAGTTTCCGAGCCATCCCATGCCGAGCCACTCCAACTCCTTGTCTTCGGTGAACTCAGCGTGTAGGTTCCTGTGTTGCTTCTGTAGCCTATTGTGGCTTTGCTGGGAGAGGTTGTTGAGGGCTGACTTGCGTAGCTACGGAAGGTCATGTAGACGCTGTTGTCACTTGCCAAGTCGGACATGGTCCCCGAAACCAAGGACGTGCTTCCTAGAAGGTTGTAGGCGCCAGGGTTGTAGGCTACTGTGGTGGTTGCTGAGCCTGCGCTTCTCACGACGTAGTAGCCTGTATCGACGTTGACGAGGCTGGCCATATCGCCACTTACATAGGAGCCGATCGAAACATTTGCGGAAGAAGGATAATACGTGGTCACAGCTCCTCGGACCATGTCAGTGAATGTAGCATTGTACAAAGCCAATATGAGTACATAGACAATGAGCACCAAGAAGCACCTGGGGCGTCGTTGTCTCATTTTTCGTTCCTCCCTTGAAGGGTGCCATCGCTACTTGATCTCAAGTCAATAGAGCCTGTCAAGAGCTTCTCGGAAGTGCGATTGAGGTTGGACCTTTCAAAGAACACAATCAGCTTTCTGATGATGGCGTCGTAAGTATCTCCTTTTGCGCCCAGCTTGTCCAGTTGCCTTTTCGTCTCGGGTCTTACTTGGATTGTCTTGGCGTTAGGCAATTGGCGTCCCTACTGTTGTCGCTGCAGCGCCTGTATCGGCAGTAGCGACTGCAGTACAATAGCAGGTGTCTGTCCCAAGCGGGCGTACAGAGACTGATATGACGGAAAAAAGCCGATCTTCAAAACCAACCCTCACCGTTGAAGGTATCGATATGACTCTCAACAGCGAACCTACGGCCCTCAACATGATGTGCCGGTAGCTCAACACAGTCCTGAGGTGAGTCTCAGTCTCAACCCAATGCATTAGAGTTGCGGAGTACTACCTATAACAAGCGATCTTGCTCGTTCTGTCACACTCCGGAATGCAAGAAGCTGCAGCAAGCCACTAGGTTCAACGGCCTAAGCTGTAGAGAGATTGAGAACCAACTTCGTCACTCGCTAGCTGGCAGGGGTCTTTTTGTGTGAGAGAGAATTCTGTCTGGTTGGTGGACCTTGTAGAGCTGTCATACCTCAATGACTAAAGCCTTGCCACAATGAGCAAGCCGCCGAAATAGGAAATCCCAATCGCACGTGCAGTGCTTCAGGTGGAGAACAATTCAAGGAGCACGATGTCGATGACTGCGCAATCGTTCTTTGGTCTCGCCTCAACTTCTCCTTGGGCTCAAGGAGACCCTTCTCCACTTGCCAGCACTCGAGCGAGTTCGTTCCACTTGGTTGCAGCCAGCTCTGCATGCTTTTCAAGGGCCTCGTATTCCGTGAGAAACTGCAGCCCCTTCTCACTTGTCACATACATCTTCCTCTCAGCTTCCTTCACCTTGAGCAAGCCTGACCTCACGAGAGCTGTCAAGTAGTTCTCAAGAAGCTCGTAACTCAAGTTCGCCCGATACATTATCCTTGTTTTTCCAGCTCCGTCTTTGGCGACCTCGAGTATGGCCTGAGCTATCTGGAATCTATTCCTGTTCTTCCTCGTTACTGACCTTAAGCTCTTTGAGTGTATCTGTACTTCCTCAACTTCAAGGCTATTGTGGAACAAGTCTGCATCGGCTCCAAACTAACTGTTCTTACAATCATTACGACCTGAGGTAGGCCAGGGGCATCCTTAAGCCATCTAAACTTCTTTTCAGCAAAAAACCGAGACTCGGCCAAGCCGTATTTCGCAAGAAACCTAATAGCCCTGCGAACGAGCCGCGGACGGAGGTTCAGAACTTGGGCAATCTCCTCCTCACTGTGCCACTCGCCGTCCTGAAGAATCCCACAAATCTCTTCGAGCATCACACTGACACCTGTGTCCGATACCTTCTCACTGAATGACAGCATTCTGCCGAGAAGTTTTCCTTAAACGAATGTCCGTCATAGGCAACGAACAAACACTCAATCCAGATGCTATGTTCCCCGGATGGCTAGATGTAGAATTCGAGTTGGGGAAGCCATATCACTTCGAACCATAAGGTGAAACGTACACTAAACGCATCCCAGGTTCGCATGGCTCTGGCGTAGGTTACAGCTGGACACCACTCTCTGAGAATCGTAGAGAATAGCCTTCTGGGCCTCTGTGTCCGGTTCTTATGTCGCCTCTCTCATGGGAGTTGTCGCTTCTCTTGGGCTGGCACAATGAATGAGACACAAGGTTATCGGCTTCTACCTCTGGGTCATGCAGTGGATGATTCCATCGGAAGGAGTAATGAAACAAAGCAGAGCGGTCTTTCCGCTGTGATCAGGACCGGAGCTCGGTCTAGTCAGTTCTCTGCCCGTCTGTTGCTACGCTCTACTTTGTTTCGACAGGATTCTCGCACACACGTGTGGATGCGATGTCGACGCACTGGTCCCTAAACGCGAGTTTGAACTAGATCCCTGAATCTCCCGTGCCTTCAGTCACCGTCAATCTAGTTAAGTGCCGAATCGTCACCCAAGGCATCTCGCACCATGCAGTCCCTTAGGCTTCCATAGCCTACTCGATGGAGCTGCCAACGGGTTAATTCTTGTCTTGACCTGAAACGGAAAATCGTATGGAACTTAGCAGAAATTATGCTTCTTTTCTACGTTTGAAGGTATTTCCTGCGCTTGTCTTCCATTCTGAGGGCTTTCTCGGCTTTTTTGATGCAGCTTGGGAGGGTAAGGGTGTCTGGGATATTCGGGGCGAGGCCGCTGGCTGTGCATATCGATTGGATGATGAGTTCCTCTATGACTGCTGCGCCTGAGCCGAAGATATCATGTAAGGCCTGAACGAAGCGATCAGGGTTCTTTATGATGTCCTGTCTCTTAAGCGAGTACATCTTGTCGAGGTTGTGAAATATGACTTGGGCGACGCTTTCCCCGAGGACAGAAAGCCCGCGCTCCACGGCGGCTATCAGAACCTCTATGTGATCACTTGCTTCATTGTTCGGATTGTGCACGTTGCACGTGCCATGCTCAAATCTGTGTTCCAACTCCGGATTGGCCAACACTCCTAGTGACATTTCCTCTCACGCCTTAGTGAACTGATACAGGGACCTAAAGAGTCATATCCGATCTCAGCACGCTCGATTCCAAATGTCAAAACATGCAAGATTCAGAAGTGGGCAATCATGATTTGCGCTTCAGTCTGTGATCTTCTGCCTTAGGGACTTGCCTGAGCGGGGCTTCCTTGAAGTACGGCAGGATCTGATTTGCTTCGTAGTATTGAGCTGTTGTTCCTATGTCGCACCAGTAACCATCAAGGATGTGGCCATACACTGGCTCACGGTTGCACAACCATGCAATGAATCCTCCAGGGTTGTCGCGGTCAGCTGTTTTGATCAAGTATTCCTCGACCCTTTTCAGTGTTCGGTTCGGAAGTATGTAGATGCAGGTTCCTACGAGTGTTGTCTCAGGGTTCTCCGGCTTCTCAGCATAAGCCATGATTCTACCATGCGCATTGGTAAGCGCTGTGGAGTACTGCTTAGCCAATTCGTGATCGTTAAGATCATACAGGGCCACTATGGCGCATGACTTCCGTTTGAACATATGGATCATTGGTTTGAGGCTGGAGGTAAAGAGGTTGTCTCCTGCAATGATCAGGCAGTCATCGGTTACCTGTGAGACTATTTGAGACAGCGAGGCCAGTGCGCCGGGCTTCTCTTCAGAACTCGACTTATCGGTAACGATCAGTGCCATTCTTTGAGGATTTGATTCTAGCCATTCCGCGAAGTGGTGTTGGAATCTTGCGTTTGTGCTTATTATCACATGCCGTACGTCTTTAAGTTCAGCTAGCTTATCGAAGACATAGTCAAGTACCGGTCTGCCGCCCACCTTGAGAAGTGGCTTTGGCAGGTTCTTAGAGAGGGCTTGGAGCCTTGTTCCGTAACCTCCAGCCAAGACTATAGCTATCAACTATGTCGCCCTTTTTTGTGACGCCCACCTGCCACTGGGCTAAAAGTCTTGTGGGCTATCTTTGTTTGCTTGTCTCCTAGAACAAACAATCTCTCTCAGAGAAGTACTCCTCTTGCATTCTCATCTGCTCGGTCTTCTGACGCAACTTCATGAAGAGATGGAAGAAGGTCAAGCTGTCAAGACTCCCCTTTTCTTCGCCTTCTAGCCCCAAGAAGAATATCGCACGTTCAGCCTTATGTCCGTCTTAGCGAGGGTGTGGAAGGCATATGGAGGTGACCTTTGATTCCAAAGCCAGTTCTCGACACTTTCAGGGCTATGTCATAATCATCACAGTCATCAGTTGACATACCCTGAGCATTCTGCAGCGACTCTTGTAGTATGGCGATTCTGGAAAACTCGGCGATCCGGTCTAAGTGCTTGGAGACTTACTCAGGGTATATGCTCAAAGTCTCCAAGATCGGACTAGCTGTCAAGCAGATGGCATGGGTAGTAACGACGGTGAAACAAGCCTAGTCAGATGTGAACACCAGAATGGTGCCAAATCTCAACACATCTAACGAGGAAGCTACCCCATTCTTGTGATGCGCCTAGTTCCGGACATCACATATGAGGGACATCTTAGCTTGGTCGAATAGAAGGGACAGATCAAGGAACTGTGGCAGGTACATGCGCCATGGTCCCTCAAACCTGTCTCGAAACCCGAAGAGTGATCGCAGGTGCTCTCTGAACTTCGTTGAGCCTGATCTGACACTGAAGAGGGAAATCGCACACTAGATATGTCTATAGCTTTCGTTCAGTCTCTAGGTGCAAGGATCTTCGCTTTGTGCTTCAGGCCTGTTACCAGTGGGCAGAATCTTCTTGTTCGCAGGTCCTCTTTCGGGATGGGCATGTTTCGTAAGACGGCTTTGACGAGAATTTCCTCAAGTGTGAATGCTCCTGCTCCGAAGATTCCTTTTAGGGCTTCCATGAGACTGTCGGGCCTCTCAACCATATCATCGACCTTTAGCGAATATTTCTTATCGATATGGTATAGTATCGTCTGCCCGACACCGCCACCAATCGAGTCAAGTCCCTCCTCGATAGATCTAGCCAGTACCACTCGTAGATCCTCCGAAATAGTTGGTACAGTTGGCTTTCTTCCTAACCGTCTCGTTTTCCGTTCAAATTGCAGAGGTAGTACCAGTTCGGTCGAACGCAATTTTGATCGACACGCCTTCTTCAAATGCCCATATAAACTACCGAGGAAAATCGATGTCAATACTTCTTGAAATCTGATGAGGATCATCTATGGTTCCCAGAAATCGTCTAAGTGGAATCTGCCACGCTGTAAATCCGGCTCGATTTCAGACACAAATACCTCAAGAGCACGCTCAAGCCTTGGGCATTTGTCAATTGCCTGCACTACTCAAACACAATGTCCGCCTCGATTCGGGGCAAGGTTCAGTATGGCGCATCTGATGTTGGCGAGGGGGCTCCTAAGGCGGGCCATACATTGGCCCAACGTCAGGCAAGATTTCAAGATGCTACGATTCAGAGAAGGCTAACAGCCATACTAGGTCAATAGCCTTGAAATCCAACTCGCTCCGCACTATGTGTGATCTTCCAAAGGAGAGTCAAGCCACAGGGCTACAATTTGAGACGCTTGCACAAGTTTAGATTTTGCGGATTAGAGATCAAGCGGATTTCCTAACTAGGGACATTTTCTGACGAAAAAACAATCGAAAGTGCAGGAAGATTATGAGGATGCTAGAAAACATAGATGCGAAGAAGATAGCACAGTGATTCCGGCTGTCTTCTTAGACGCCACCTATCAGAGACTCAGAGGCAGTGTCCCGGCCTGACCCGCCCAGTGGCCCGAGTTCGCTGAACCTGATCTGATAGAACGCTGCCAACTTGCGGGCCTCTCCGTCAAGGTTGGGTTCAACTACCAAGGTAGTGTCGGCCACATGGTTTTTCACGTCAAGTTGCTTGGCAAAGAATCTTATCACATGCAAAGCGCCGACCGGTCTATCTGATGACTCGACGTCTATGACGACTGGTTTTCCACCGTTTCGGAAGAGGGCAAGACAGAAGATGTGTTCTACTCCTGAGCTGCCGATTATCATATGGTCTCTTCTCACATCAAAACCTGAGGCGGAGAGATATTTCGCGAACTCTTCCTGAAGAGCTTTGACTCTTTCGGATCTGACGCGGATTGATACGTTTCGTGTCGTGCCGGACTCCGGTGTGACGAGTACCTCGGATATCCACCGTGCCGAGGACCACGTGCTTTCGAAGAGATGCTGCATCGCTCTTATCAACATTGGACTATTCGTCCACATAGCGGTGGTTTCTTTTGAGTCGACCGATTCCATAGGCGTCGTTAAGAAGATCATCTGTTTTCCGTCAACCACCAAGAAATTCGGCGAGGGATAGTCACTAAAGCCTTTGGCACTGATTTTGCCCAGGTCTGCGACCATTTGCCGAATTTTCGGAGTCACCTCTAATAGGACTCTCACTTCACTTCTTCGCGAGATCTCATTCATTCTTTCAAAAAGCTCGAATCTGTCAGCATAATGAAGCGTCGGTTCTGAAACGATCATTATGACGTTCCGGTCACTTGCTCCAATCATTTCAGAAGTTTTCCTGTAGATACCTTCGATGCCTCTCAGGAACTGAAACCTCACCTCTTCGACCTCTTCCCTTCTCGTGAGAAGAGCGGATTGCCATAGCGAGAGCAGTTCAGGCTTTGTCCTTTCCATTAGACGCTCTCTTTGCCTCAGCGAATCGAGAAGAACATCAACCGCATCTGGTAGAGGAAGTGCTGAAAACCTTACCGGCCTGCCTGCGACGGTTTCCACGATTCCTTTCTTCTGTAGATCGTTTAGGATGTTGTAAGTCTGTCCTCTTCGTATGGAAAGGGACCGGGCTATCTCACCTGCCGGAGAAGGCCCTTTCTTCGCCACGTAAACGTAGACCTTGCCTTCAAGCTCACTGAGCCCGTACTCCAGCAATTTGCCTACAATATCTTGTTCCGACATGGTCTGTGCGAGTACATACATGGCTACGTGCTGCTAAAGTATGTTTCGAAGAAAATCGTTACAGTATCTGGTTTGTGAGTGTTGACCTAACCTGTTGGCAGGCCTCCCCTACTGGTCCAAGATGCGGCGGGTTCTCCCCTGCTCTACGGGGCAGTGATGTGCGATGATACTATTGTCTCCTTCCGCAATCCATAATAGTAGGTCCGGGAAGATCAACAAGGGATTGGGTCTGGGTCCTGTCAATGTCGCAACAGAGGCTGGTGTGATCCTCATGGAAGAGATGTCGGACAAGAGAATGATCTTCATTACCGTTGTCAGCAGAGGAGACAACAGAAATGAGATGGAAGTAAAACAGACATGGGAGCGAGCGCTGAGTGAAGTCTTGGCTCCAGGTATTGAAAGTTTGGAGAAGGTCACTATTTTGCCTGCTCCGCCCCTTGTGCGAGCGCCAATCAAGGAGGACGAGCAGCGCCCAGCGGATCTCAAGACGATCTCTGGGATCTCTCTTGCGGTCCGCGAGGAGGAGAAGCCTCCGCCAAAGTTCTATTATACTCTGGACGAAAGACAGTGGTGGGAGATCCCGGGGGAGCTAACTAAGGTGTGGCAACTCAGATTCGTCCCTAAGGATCTCGGTATCACAGAAGGCCACATCAAGGTCAGAGGAGAGCTGGGAGACCGGAAGGTTGAAGGGCGGGTCTACATAAAATCCAACCAGAGACATGTTCTTGAACTTGCAGAGCCATGACCTGAGTGATAGGGACTGGCGAATTGCCAGCGAGCTTTGCGCGGGCTTGTCATAAAAAAGGACTCAGGGAGATTGGGCTGAGATGCGCTGATGTCTCAATGCTTCACTCTGGAAGGGGATCCAAAAGCACTTGCTTTCGGCCTAAGTTGTCAGATGTCTGTCAGAGGTAGACGCACAAGAGCTGAATGGGCCGAGCCTCCTATGGCGGCCTCGCGCCCGCTATCTGCCCTATGAGGTGATGCGCCTGTGCCATTGATGATGCTTAGAAGGTGCTTCTCAGTAGCTCGAAGCACACTTGCCACAATGGTTCTGACTTGGATACTAGTATCGTCAGTCCCATCGTCAATCGGCGCACCTGTTGAGTTGTTGCAGAACGGCAACTTCAAGAACGGTCTAGATGGGTGGATGGCAGAAGGAGTGGTTTTGCTTGATGAGGGAGGCATCAAGATCCTGCGAGAGGGGGCCTTGTCGCAAGTCATTCAGAAGCCTGATCTGTCGTTCTATCTCGTCCTTTCATACAATGTGCGCACTGAGCTCCCCTCAAGCGTTTACTTCGCAAGGTCTCTCGTTACGTTTTACATAGTCGATCAACAAGGGAAGGACGCCAGATTCACCGTTGTTGGACAGGCACATGTAGAGACAGGGAATTCCAATTGGAAGAATGTCATGGTTGACCTCTTCAACCTTTTCCGAAGAGACGTCGGAGACCCAAGGCTTTTTCAACTTAGAGCATTGAAGATGACTATGGAGCTAGGATTCACGACCTCTGTCCCTCCTCCTGCAGTTGCATATTTCAAGGACATCAGCCTGAGGCGAGCCAACCCTGTTCGGATTCTTCTTCAGGAAGGTAAGCACAGGGAGTTGCCCGATAGGACCGAGCTTCTTGTTTCTGTCAGCAATGTAGGAGACGTAGATGCATCCGAACTAGTTGTGACGCTGATTTCATCTTCGGGAATAATGGTCATCTCGCAGAATACTACGTTTGTGCGCCCAACCTTGACCGGAGGAGCATCTTGGCAGGTTAGCTGGATGTTAGTCGCAAGGTCGACAGGCAAGCACACAGTTACAATAAGAGCGTACAGTGAAGAAACCATGGCGCCAACTGAACTATCTGTCACCGTTCCGATACCGGGAGTCTCTAGCATCACGATGACACATACAACGACTGTCCAGGAAGTCGCTGGCGAGGTTATCATTACTTTTCTGCAGACAGCCTTCTTGGTTCTAGTCGCACTTCTGATGGCGACTGTGGCAATACCACTACTTCGAAGTCGAAGAGATACGGAATCAGTCTATCGATTGAGGCTTCTGGGCAGATAGCCAGCTTTATCTTTCATCGATCGAGTGTTCTGTCGTCAGTCGTAGACTTTAGGCCGCGGGCGTCAGCTGCGTGTCATCACACTGGGCTTGAGACGATGCCAACCAAGCCGACCACGATGGAACATCAACGTTTTGAACCGGCTATGGTTCTCAACCTCCTTGTGCTAGCCGTCTAAGGTATGAGTTGTTTGAGTGAAATCTCAATGTTCTCGAAGTTCAATTCCAGCGACTCCTTATATGAAAATGCCTTATCTCCTGCATTTGTACCATGAGCCTGGGGCTGTCTTGAAGGACATGTTGAAGCAGGCTGGAAGCCACCACATCTCTTCCTTGAGTTGTAGGTTTCTCATTGTTGCCGCGGTGTTGGGAGCTGTCGCTCTTTCTTATGTAATCACTAGCTCTTGCATTCCAACATCGACGGGTAGCGCTCAGGTAACGAAAGAGGCTAACGAGGAACTCAAGAGGGCGATCATAGCGGTAAGTGAGGCTGAGGCGGCGGGGGCAGAAGAGCGCCAATTAGGAGTCCTAGTTGAGCAGCTGAACTTGGTTCTGTCAATGATCGATGAGTCGGAACGCTTTCTTCTTCTGGGTGATGTTGAATCGGCCACTGCCAAAGCTCAAAGGAGCATCGAGATCTCTAAACGAGCAGTAATGGACGCTGCGAAGTTGCGGAACGAGGCGTCTCAGAGTGCTCAGTATCGAAAGGTGCTTACATTCGCAGTAGTGCCGTTCGTCTCGCTCATAGTGACGGTCGGAGTTCACTACGGGTGGAAGTGGTGGCACAGGCGCGAGGTCGACAGGCTGTTCGGGATGGAGATCAAAGGCATCAGAGACTCCGAGGGGAAAAGCAATGCCTAGGTTGTCACAGAATCTGACAAGAGCTGTAGCGGTGTTCTTGTCAACTACTAT
>Ga0209725_1001610_pt1 | contig 12630 bp, 14 predicted proteins | sample I18A1metaG_FD_184145 | JGI IMG/M metagenome (GOLD analysis project Ga0209725, IMG submission 184145) | Lake sediment bacterial and archeal communities from Gulf of Boni, Indonesia to study Microbial Dark Matter (Phase II) - ​I18A1 metaG... | ecosystem: Environmental > Aquatic > Freshwater > Lake... | reverse complement strand
GGGATCGGAGATGAGCCGCGCTCGTAGTGGGCTTTCACAAGTCTAGACTAGTCACTCGAGACTGAGCTTGAGGTCTTTGAGGTCGGCAAAGGCCACAAAGTTGCTTGCCGCCTGTCTTGAGAATAATTGTCCGGTGGATTTGTGAGGCTCGGCTTCCCAACGCTTGACCGGGGCCTCTTCAGGTGCGCTTTGTGGGTGGCTAGGGTTCGTGGGCGCATTGGGAGCTTGAGGCTTTTGGTGAGGGTTCTTGGGGTTGTTGAGGCTGCTGGAGAGTCGGTCGATGCGCATCTGGGTCGCGGGGAGAGCGAGGGCTGAAGAGTTGATGCGGAGGTTTGAGGGTAGGCGCCTTTTTGATTGGGCTCCTCAGGTCCACGGGTGGCTTGTGGATAGAGGGTTTGTTTTCTATTTGGGGTTGAGTGAGTTTTATGTACCTTGAGCGCTTTGATGGGTTGAAAGACAAGTATAGAGGGTGAGGTACGTTGAATAAGGATCAGGCAATTGGCGCTGGGATTCTCATTGGCAGCGTGGTTGGGATAGCTCTGTACGGGTGGCTGATCTACGCGTTCGCTGTCTTGGTGTTGCAGGTGACGGCTTTCCTTGCAGTGGCTGCAGTTCTTGTTATTCTTGCATGGATCGGCTGGACGATGGCGACGACACCTCCGCCAGAGCCCATTGAGTTTGAGACTCCTTCGGATACGTCCGGCGAGACGACGGAGAAGCCTAAAGCCAAGACAGAATCGTGAAGGCCTTAGGTCGGCTGCGCGGCTGAGACAGCATATCTCGGAAAGAAAGTTCACGACTTGGCTGGGAAAGCCCTAATAGGAACACTAGATCTCCCTGAGAAGGCTCATTAGAGCAATGATGGAGTAAGGCATGCCTGAACTAGCTCTACATTTCGCTGTCCCATTCGCCGTCACGGCCCCAGTTCTAGGAGTACGCAAAGCGATAGCTGTTTCTTTTGTATCACTCCTGCCAGATCTTGATGTGTTCTTTCATGTCCACCGTTCTCCCAGCCACTCGATTATTCTTCTGCTTGTTGTCTCCTTGGTTGCGGTTGGCCTGGTGAGCCGACTGATACCTAAGTATCTTAGCTTAGCATCGGTTGGATGTTTGACGTTGCTTATGCATCCAATCATGGACCTGTTCTCAACCTACACTCCAATCTTGTACCCGCTTGCGCTGGAGTCGTTTTACTTGGATTTTGAGGGAAGGCTCATGATTGGGGGATCGACCATACCAACCTCAACGAGTCAGGTCGATACGACGCCTACGGTGTTCGAAAGCTTTGAACGACTTGACGCCCCCATGTTCACGAGCGAGGGCTTCATAGTGTCGCTGCTCTTGGTGGCTGTGCCGTTTCTAATGATCATACTACGACATGCACGCTTTCGAAGAGGACTCGGTCACTTGTAGTAGAGCGGCTGCAAGGGAAGAGAAGTAAAAGTCAGAATCGAGGAATCTTTCGAGAGGCCCTGGCACCGTTTCCTCTCTATCGGCGGGTTCGAGAAGAGCTAAGCTTTTTATGGAAATGTACCGAGCTCCGTAGGGCACCGGACTCGTACGCAGGATGAGAAAGCATGGGCTTGGTCGAATGCAGCTTTCATGTTGATTGGCTAGAGCCTTCAAGAAATCGTGAGGTTTTTAAGCTATCTTTCCCTATCAAGGCGCTTACTGCGCCATAGAAATCTGGCATCAAACTTTCTATGGTGTGAAGAAGAGACCAAGGAAGCCGTAAAAACATGCATGCCAAGAACAGGTTTGATCATCGCCATATGCGGTCTGCTTACGTGAGGGGACTTAGGACTGGAAGTTGGCGTAGGCTTTCCTTGGATGAGAAGGGCCTCTTCAGATGCGCTTTGTGGGTGGCCAAGGTTCGAGGACGGCTGTCAAATATGAGGCTGATGGTGCGGGTAGCTGGGATACTGGTCAAGCTGTTGACTACTTTCAAGACGCAGTTGCTCAGAGTTGGGAGGGTTAAGGCTGAGAGCCTTGGGACGTGTCTTCGAGAGGCGGGAGCAGAGAGGTGGGCGTCTAAGGTCTTGGAATGGTTGACGGACCGAAGCTTCATAACCTATCTAGGTGTCTTGGCGACGAATGAGGCGTTAGAGCGGACTAGTCGGGCTTATGATTAGAGAGCCTGATGGAGCTTTGAGATCGCGATGATAGCCATAGTATTGGCGGGAGGCTATGCGAAGCATATATGCTTCCAGACAGGACTTTGATGAGGTTGAAGGAATATTCGATCAAAGGAGCTGACTTGGATAACCTGGGTAGATGAAATAGGACCTTGAACACCGTTTATGTTGAGAGAGTTCTCTCGCCTAGCTTACTTGGCAATGTTCAACCTGCAGTTCGAAGACTCAGGGATCTCATGCCAGTTGTCTATGATGCGGCTTCGTGCAAAGGTGTCCATCCGGAGTTGCCCGTGTATGAGGTCTACAGGGACCTGTGCGGCGAGGAGGAACGAAACATCCTCCTGAAGCATAGCTTGAGATATGATGTGACTGTCATGCCTCCAATGATGTTAGGCGAGGAGTACGTGAAGACGCTTGGGCACATCCACTCGCCTTGTGGAGGAGGATGGTCTTACCCAGAGGTCTTTGAGGTGCTTGAAGGTGAGGCGCGTTTCCTACTGCAGAGGTACCAAGATGAAGATGTAGTTGATGTCTCCCTAGTGAAAGCGCAGACTGGCGACAAAGTTCTGATTCCTCCAAACTGCGGCCATCTCATAGTCAATGCCTCTTCGAGCCGATTGGTGACAGGAAACGTGATTTCGCGATTCTGCAATCAGGCATATAGACCATTCATTGAGCGGAGAGGAGGCGCCTACTACCTATTGAAGGGGGAGAGGCTCGTGAGGAACGAAAACTATTCCTCAATACCTGACATACGGGTGGCTAGGGCAGACGCGTTTTCTGACGATGAGCACACAGGCGTGTTGACATCTTTGCTGAGCAGCCCTGAATCATTTGCGTTTCTGAACCATCCGTGGAAATTCGAGGTTCAAATGCTTCCTCGGGTGAGACGCCCGAACATGGCCGTTGCCGTTACGGCTAGAGAGGTTTCTCTTGCGAAACCTATCTTCGATGAGGAGATGAAGCAAGCTGCCCTGGATGCCCTAGAGAACGACAGATATACCAAGGGAGAGAACGTCCTCAAATTCGAGGAAGAGTTCGCAAGATACATCGGCGTGAGACACGCAGTATCAACAAGTTCGGGTACTGCTGCACTTCACATCGCCCTTGTCGCCTTAGGATTGAAGCAGGGAGAAGAAGTTGTGACTACGCCACTTTCATTCATAGCCACTGCGAACTCGGTTATTCATGCAGGCGGTGTTCCGAAGTTTGCCGATATTCGATTCGAAGACTACAACATCGATCCGGCGCTAGTCAGGAAGACGGCATCGAGGAGGACAAAGACTTTGTTACCGGTGCATCTATTCGGCTACCCCGCGGACCTCAATGCTCTGCGAGAATATTGCGATTCAAAAGAGCTTTCTATGGTTGAGGATGCCTGCCAAGCTCATGGAGCCACATTCGATGGAAGGAAGGTTGGAAGCTTTGGGGATGTGGGATGCTTCTCGTTCTACCCTAGCAAGAACCTCTGGGTGCCTGGGGACGGCGGAATGGCTACAACCGATGATGAAGATCTTGCGCGGGCGATGGCGAAGCTGGCGGATTGTGGAAGAACGTCACATTACGAGCACGATATGGTAGGTTACACTTACAGGCTCAGTTCAGTGAATGCCGCTGTATGTAGAATTCAGCTTCGAAGACTCGATGAATGGAACGCTAGAAGAAGACACCTTGCAGATATGTATCAAGAGATGCTTTGTCACATTGGTGAAATACGGCTTCCGCCAAGAGGCAACTCAGAGATTCAACCGGTATACCACCAATTCGTCCTCCTAGCCAAACACAGGGATGAATTGAAGCAATGGCTTGAAGAGCATGGCATCCAATGCGGGGTTCATTATCCTATTCCGATACATCTGCAACCAGTGTATAGGAAGCTTTACGGCTACAGTGGCGGGGAGTTCCCTTTAAGTGAAGACTTCTCAAAGAAGTGTCTAAGCATTCCGATGCATCCCTTTCTGCAGGTGAATGAAGCCAAATACACGTGCGAACAGATCGAAGACTTCTACAAGAAGAATGAGCGGATAGTCTAGGATTGCAGCCTGTTAGGATAGCTGTTATTGGCGCAGGCTATTGGGGAACCAAGCTCATCCGTGAATACTCACTTCTATCAGAATCCAACGACGGAGTCTTCCTAGATTCGGTTGTTGACACGTCAACCGATAGATTGAACGCGGCTAGGGCGGAGCTCAACAATGGCAACGTGAGCTTCTACAGTGACTACAGAGAGGTGTTGAGAAACGGCTCTGTAGATGCCGTCCATATAGCCCTACCCAATCATATGCACTACGAGACCGCTCGCATGGCGCTTGAGTCGGGGAAGTATGTGCTGGTCGAAAAGCCTATGACGACATCTTCAAGAGAGGCGTTGAAGCTGGCCAGCCTTTCTGAAGAAAAGCGCCTTGTTCTTCAAGTGGGGCACATATTTAGATTTAACAATGCGTTACGCAAGGTTAGAGAACTGATAAGGCAGAACAGCTTAGGCAAGATATTCTACGCCAATCTGGCATGGGCAAGCTATCTCGAGCCCCCTGCTCACAGAGATATTGTCTTCGACCTTGGCCCCCATCCCATCGACGTGCTGAATTACCTTCTCGACGAATGGCCCGTTACCGTCAGCGCCATAGGAAATTCGTTTCTTCGCAGAGAAGATACTAGAGAGGAAGCGGCTTTCATCAACCTAAGTTTTCCTAACAGCGTTCTGGCCAATGTATATGTGAGCTGGGTTGATCGTGGAGAGAGGCAACGGAGCGTGAAGATTGTGGGCGAGAAAGCTTCACTCAAATGCGATGCCCTAAGCCAGACGGTAACCATATACAAGCCTGAAGAACAAATTCAGAACATTGAGGTCTTGGCGAACAATACCATTCGCGATATGCAGCTTCACTTTATCGATGCAATCCGAGGCAACGAAGGACCAAAGTTGAACAATCCTTTGGTTGGGGCGACCACGGTTCAGGTTCTTGAAGCCATAGTTCACGCTATGAAGAGCAAGTCCTATGTCAGCTTGAGTCTTGCATAGGTGCGTAGCAAAATGGTCAACAGTAAGCAAGTTGGCCTCGTGATTATGATCATCAGTCCGCTTGCAGTGATAACGTATGTTGCGGGAGTCGTGTACGCCACAACGCTCACCCTTCAACTCACGGCGTTGATAGCTGTTCTTGGAGTGCTGGGGGTGATAACATGGATTGGTTACACAATGTTTACCGAGACCTCTGACCCTCCCATCAGCGACCCATCTGAATTAGATGACCTCCGGCCTGAGACCATCGGTCCTCGGGAAAAGGATCATCCGGACCTAAGACAGCCCAGATTCTCAGTGATCGTGGATGCGGAGATAGGTGATGGTACGATTGTGAGAGACCACGTTAACCTATACAAGTGCAAGATTGGAAAGAATTGTAAGATCGAATCGTTCGTCTACATCGAAGAGAGTGTCACAGTAGGAGACAACTGTAAGATAAAGCCCCACGTGTTCATCCCCACTGGAGTAGTTATTGAAGATGAGGTATTGGTCGGCCCAAATGTGACTTTCACCAACGACAAGTATCCGCGTGTAAGGGATGACTGGACACTTCTCAAGACCCTTGTGGGGCGTGGGGCATCAGTCGGAGCGAATTCGGTCATACTTCCAGGTGTGAGAATCGGTGAAAATGCCATGATTGGAGCAGGCTCTGTCGTAACCACAGATGTTCCAGATGGCGTAACTGTCTACGGCAATCCAGCGAAAGTTGTCTCTAAACAATGACCATTCAAATGCAATCGCTACAAGTTGCCCGGGAGACACCGAGGATAGGTGTTGTCATACCTATCTATGGTGAGAACGATTCTATCTGTTGGGTTCTTAGTCGCTTCAGAGAGGGCTCCGTAAACACGATTTGTTTGGTCGTGGATGTTCCGTTGAAGCGGGTTATGGAGAAGGTTAGGGAAGCCGCGAAGCGAACAGGAGTTGTTGTGCACATCATTAAAAATAGGGAAAGAATGGGAGTGGGCTATTCGCTAAGGCAGGGGTTAAGGTATCTTGTAGGCTCGGGACACGACATCGCTGTGGTTATGGCTGGAAATGGAAAGGATGACCCAGCTGAGATTGGCCGAGTCGTCGAGCCCATCATTAGAGGCGAGTCGGACTATGTGCAGGGTTCAAGGTATGCGCCCGGCGGGAAGAAGAGGAGAATGCCGTTCGTCAGAGTTATCTTCAACCGCCTTTACCCATTCATTTGGACGCTGATAACTCAGAGAAGATGTACCGATGTGACGAATGGCTTCCGGTGCTACAGGCTTGACATTCTCACAGACCGTAGGATGGACTTGAATCAGAATTGGTTGAACGGGTATAGCTTTGAGTATTATCTTCACTACAAGGTTTTGGCATTGGGGTACAGGGTGAAGGAGATTCCGGTCTCGAAGACCTATCCGTTTGGCAACAGAGGAGGGTACTCTAAGATTCAGCCTTTGAAGGACTGGTGGCCTATAATCTCTCCATTGATATTGCTTTTTCTGGGAGTAAGGCATTAGTCGGTGACAAAGGTAGGCATAACGGGTTTCACCAAAAGTGAGACGGACATCCTGAGGCATTTGCTGTACCCATACCAAGTGGAGTTCAGCGAAGAGCAGGATAGCTCAGACTTGATTGTCCGCAAAGGTTTATTCTCACATCCCTCTAAGCCAGTAGTCAGAGTGTCTGCGCTACATCGGCGTAACAAGTATGAAGTCGATGTTTCGCTCGATTTGATCAGCGCTTGTCTAGAGAGATTTGACTCTGTTATGAACCCTAAAGTTGCATTCATGTACAAGTTGTACACTTGTTTGCCTTCGCAAGGCAGTACCATTCCCTCGGCGTTGAGGAGTCGTTTTCTTAAGATGCACAAGATAGACGCGAATCTTTCACAGCACCTTGCCATCGAGAAAGCACGAAAGATGTTGGTTGATGCCTTTGAGGCCCTAGGTCTCCGTTTGCAAAGGAAGAGTCGTCCTTCCCTTCTAATCACTCACGATGTTGACACTGAGAAGGGACTTGAAAAAGCACTCTCGCTTAAGGCCGTGGAGGATAAGCTGGATTTGCAGTCTACATGGTTCTTGCCTTCTGAGCAATATCGGATACCAAGAGATATCGCCAAGAGCCTAGCAGCTGGTTCAACGATCGGTTCACATGATCTTGAGCATGACAGCAGACTGATTCATTGCCGCGATCATGGGCGACTTGTCGAGAGACTGAGAAAAAGCAAGTTGAGACTTGAGACCATATTTGACACAGAGGTCAGGTGCTTCAGGTCTCCTCTCCTGCAGTTCAGCAGCTGGATTGTTTCTGGACTGAAAGCAGCGGGGTATGAGTTGGATTTCTCGCTTCCTTGCTGGGAGCCGGTTCATCCGCAGACCATGGGTGGGTTTGGGATTGAATCTGTCCAGCCATTCGAGATTGATGGCGTAGTTGAAATTCCGTTGACTCTCTTTCAGGATCACCAAGTTCTCAATGTAATGGGATTTAACACGCATCAGGCGACCAAGTTCTGGTATGAACAGGCTGAGCTGATACGCTCGTTTGGCGGAGACATAGTACTGCTAGTTCACCCGGATTACTCGTTTTCAAAGGATTTGGATCAGTACAAGAGGTTGCTACAGTCCCTTTCAGAGTTGCAGATGCGTACCGCAGATGCGCTTAAGTGATCTTCACATGAGCAAGATACCTAATTGCAACCCGCTGTCTCGACCGTTAGGAAGAGAGAAGGCAGGCCCTAGCATGTCAGGTTCGTTGGCGGGTCGACGGTAGTCAGATATGACGCACTTAGTTGACTACTCTTTTGATTCAAGGGAGTGGGATGCCTATCTGGAAGCAAGTCGCAGTGCGACTGTCTATCACACTTTGGAGTGGCGCTCGATACTTGAAGACGTTTTTGGGTACGAAACCCGCTACGCAATATGTCGAAACGGTGTAGGTGATGTAGCGGCCCTTTTGCCAATTGCATTGGTAAGGAGCTGGATCACAGGGAATAGAGTAGTTTCGCTTCCATTCAGCCAATATGGAGGACTACTGATCAGTGACCCAGAAGCCCTCGAATGTATTGTAGAGCATCTGAGAATATACCTGAGACACGGTTTTCAATACGTTCAGCTACGGGCGAGAGAACCGCTAGAGCAAAACTCCGTAATGAGATCCAGTCTCAGATTGTCAGAATACTACTCTCGATGCGTGATCCCTCTCGAAAATCGGAATGAGGATGATGTTTGGAACTCCATGCATAAGAATAGTGTAAGACGGGCGATCAATAGGTCCTCTAGAGCTGGAGTCAGGGTGGAATTTGGCTTGCGTCTTAATGGCATCAATCAAGTCAGAGATCTGATGCTTCAAACATGCAAGAAGCACGGTGTGCCGCCTTATTCGCCTCGCCTCTTGAAAGCTATAGGTGACGTACTCGTTCCGAAGAACCTTGCAAAGATCCTCCTTGCAAAACTCGACAACAAGATAATAGCAACTTTGATCTTATTCACCATGAACAGAGAAGCAATCTATGCCTACAACTTCTCTGATCCTAACTACCTGAAATCTGATCCGAACAATGCTCTGATCTGGGCAGCCATCAAATGGAGCTTGAAGAGTGGCCTCCGCGAATTCGATATGGGGATCAGCTCTCCTCAAGACAACAAACTGCTATCGTTCAAGATGCGGTGGGGAGCAATTGAGGACAAGCTTCCCGAATACTTTTTGGCAACAGGAAATCAGAAGGATATCGTTTCGGACAGAAGAGCCTCTCTGAAATATAGGTTGGCTAGTTTTGCTTGGAGATTTCTTCTGCCAGACTTTCTGACAGCAACAATCGGACCAAGACTTATTTCGCATTTTGGCTAAGAGTTTGCCGGCAGTTCTCACATGAGACAGGCGTCCATTAAAGTCGCAGTTGTACTTGCGTTTCGTTTGCTCATGACCCTGACAACAAAGAGAGCGAATTTGTCGTTTCCTTGACCAACCGGCCAGTCATTCTAATGTTTCTAGCAAACACATATCAGATAGATACCCGAGTGAGGCAAGAAGCAAAGTCGCTTGTTGAGGCCGATTACTCGGTTTATGTCCTTGCCTGGGACCGTGAACGCGGATTTAGACCTATCGATAAAATGGACGGAGCAATAGTTCGTTCGTTTAGTCATGTGAACCTCAGGAGGTTTTCGGCCCTCAGGCTTGTGCTAGGTGCCTTGATCTTTCAGATATTGCTCTTTCTGGAGTGTGTCAGCCTAATTGGCAGACTCAGACAAAGACCGATAATACATGCACATGATTTCAATACGCTTCTTCCTGGTTGTCTCATCAGAATACTTCGTCTATCTGTTGGGTTAGTGTATGACTCCCATGAGCTTTCCTATGCCGCATATTCGGAATTTTTCAAGCCTACGATAGGGTGCATCATCAGCTCTATTGAAAAACGATGTCTTAGACATGTTGATACTGTTATCACTGTGAGCCCTCCGATCGCCAACTATCTTCGCAGATTCAATCCGGCAACGGAGATAATTTACAATTGTCCAAGAATGTCAGACATACCAAAACTTTCCAAGCAAGAGATTAGACGGCAACTTGGGCTTCCCCTCGATACGTTCATAGTATCTTACGTTGGAGTGATAAGATATGACAGCAAATTAGACTCGTTGTTAACCGTGGCATCTTATATGAGAAATATGAGCAATGTTGATTTCTTGGTTGTCGGCGGCGGCCCTCTTGCTCCAGAATTTCGACGAGCGGCAAGAGAAACACCCGGCAGACTGACGCTCGTGTCGCAGGTACCTCCACGAAAGGCGCTCTACTATGTGGCAGCTAGCGATCTTACGTGGGCAATCTATGAAACCCGATCGCTGAACCAGCGTTTGACAATAACCTGGAAGTTTTTTGAGTCGCTGGCCTGTAGAGTTCCTATGATTGTCAGAGGAGGGAGCTACACCGCAGAGTTAGTTAAGAAGCTCAGGTGCGGCAAGGTATTAGAAAGCGATGATCCTAATGAAATATCTCAAGTCATCATATCACTGGCGAACGAACGTGCACATCATATGCTTGCGGCAGATGGCACAAGTCAGGAACTTGCTTGGGAAGTCACGTCACGTAAACTGATCGAGATATACGACCGGCTCAGGTTGAGAACTCACTTCGTGTCTTGACAATAATGGCGGAATTCCGGATCAATGAAACCTGAGGTCAAGAAGCTGAAGCGACCTAGAACGAAAATTTCAGTTTTCGGTCTAGGATACGTGGGATTATGTACCGCCGTATGTTTTGCACACAAGAGATTCAGAGTCATAGGTATAGATGTGAACCAACAAAGAATCAAGACGATCAACGAAGGAAAAGCACCGATCTACGAGCCCGGTCTGGACGAATTGCTAAGAAGATCGATCGATTCGGAAATGCTACGCTGTACAGACAACCACGAGTACGCGCTAAGGAATTCAGATGTCTCATTCATAACTGTTGGCACACCAAGTCATCGTAATCGAGCTTTCGCCCTGAAATATGTAAAACTGCTCGCAAAGAATATCGGCAGGTCACTAAGAACAAAACGACGCTATCACTTAGTGGCAGTCAAGAGCACAGTATTGCCTGGAACAACTGAAAACATCATTAAGCCACTAATCGAAAAATTCTCTGGAAGGGAATGCGGATCAACATACGATATTTGTTACAATCCAGAGTTCCTGCGACAGGGGACAGCAATAGAAGATGTCTTGAACCCCGACAGGATCATTATTGGCGAATTCACAAAGAGATCCGGCGACTTCTTGGAACGCCTATATTCTGAATGCTATGGCCCCAGACTTCCGTGCGTTGTCAGAACCAGCCCTTCTACCGCCGAGCTAGTCAAATGTGCAAATAACGCCTTTCTCGCGATGAAAATCAGCTTTGCAAACACGATAGCGAACTTGTGTGAGGCTATTCCAAATGCGGATGTGAGAGTGGTAACGAAAGCCATTGGCTTGGACAGAAGAATTGGCCCATATTTTCTGAATGCCGGTCTTGGGTATGGTGGTTCGTGTCTCTCAAAAGATGTTAAGGGTCTAACGCATTTCTCAGAAGAAGTGGGACCCCGCTCGACCCTTCTTAGCGCTGTTGAGAAAGTGAATCGCCTTCGGCCACATAGAGTTGTGGAGATGGTTCGAACCTTGCTAGGTGGCATACAGGGTAAACGTGTGGCCATCTTGGGCTTGGCTTTCAAGCCTAATACTGATGACGTGCGTGACTCACCCTCAATAAGACTTGCCAAAGAGCTTCTTGACAAGAAAACAGAAGTCATTGTATACGATCCAATGGCCATGAAGAATGCAAGTAAACTCCTTCAGAACAAGGTCAAGTATGCCTCTTCCGCGATGGAATGTATCGATGGCGCTGACTGCTGCGTTATCGCGACGGAATGGCCGGAATTTGGGGGACTGAAAAGCGAGGACTTTCTCTGTCGCATGAGAACACCTGCTTTGATTGATGCAAGGCGAATATACGACCCTGACGAGTTCGATGGGAAACTGAAGTTTCGAGCTACAGGACTTGGAAAAGGAGCATAGATGATCAGGAAAGCGGTAATTCCCGCAGCGGGGCTTGGAACCAGACTTCTATTCGCAACCAAGGAGCAGCCCAAGGAAATGCTGCCAGTTTTCGCAAGATGTGACCATGATGAGCTACGTCTGAAGCCCTTGCTTCAGGTCATATTCGAGCAATTATATGACGCCGGCTTTAGGGAGTTCTGCTTCGTAGTTGGAAGAGGAAAAAGGGTTGTCGAGGACTTCTTTACACCTGATGAAGCCTTTGTTAAGTACCTTAACACAAATAAAAGGGCAGAATTGGCTCGGGAATTCGGGCAGTTTTATGCGAAGATAAAAAGTTCAGTTGTGACTTTCATGAATCAACCAGACCCAACAGGTTTTGGAAGCGCGATCTACATTGTTAGGTCATTCACCGGCGACGAACCATTCCTGATTCATGCGGGAGATGATCTGGTCGTATCAAAAGGCAGCGATCATTTGACTAGACTAGTGAATGTTTTCATGAAATACGACGCAGACGTTGCTTTCTATGTGGAGAAGGTAAGTGACCCTAGAAAGTATGGGGTCATGATCGGAAAACAGATAGAACCTCGAATCTATAAGGTAGAAAGAGTATTAGAGAAGCCGTTGGTTCCCCCCTCGAGTCTGGCGATAATTGCGATCTATGTCGCCACACCTGCTATCTTTCAAGCTATTAAAGAGACCAAGCCGGACAAAAACAATGAGATACAGCTGACATATGCGATCATGAATCTCATACGTCAGAAACGTAGAGTGTACGCTTTAGAAGTGAATCAAGACGAAAAACGAATTGACGTAGGGACCGCGGAATCATACTGGAAGGCATTAGGCATAAGTTATGACCTAGCTCACCAGAGCGTCAATTGATTAGCCATGCCGGTTTCAACGTAATGAACAGTAGAGAAAACTTCGAAGAGGCGTAAGTAATAGTGACATGGTGTCGCTGTATTCTGAGCAGATT
>Ga0209725_1001608_pt1 | contig 12630 bp, 15 predicted proteins | sample I18A1metaG_FD_184145 | JGI IMG/M metagenome (GOLD analysis project Ga0209725, IMG submission 184145) | Lake sediment bacterial and archeal communities from Gulf of Boni, Indonesia to study Microbial Dark Matter (Phase II) - ​I18A1 metaG... | ecosystem: Environmental > Aquatic > Freshwater > Lake... | reverse complement strand
CCTCTTTAGGCAAGATGCCGTCGCTCACACTGTCTATAACCGCTTTCGCAACCGCTGTCTGCGCAGGCCCATAGACCATACTGGCCTGCCTCATACCCTTTATCGTTACAGTCGGAACTATCAATGTCAACGGCTTGACTGTGAGGTTCGGTTCAAGTATAGCTACCAGCGGTTCATGCCCCGGTGTAGGTGATGCTTTCGCTTTCGCAAAGGCTTCTCCAACAGGACCGACTTTCCTCCCGACCATCAAGTCTATATGGGCAACTTCAGGCTCATCTCCGGCTAACGCTTCTCCAAATCTCAAATTGAAGTCTTTGATGATCTGCGGAGTTATCCCAACGGCAGCAAATCTCTCTTGAATAGGCTTGCCTGGAACTACCTCTACGGTCACAGCTTTCCTCTCAATCTTCCCTATCTTCTCAAGGTCTATCCTAAGCTCCTCCATCTCCTCATACGACAATTCTCCGCCGATCGAGAGCGGAAGCCTCACAGGGCCTACTTGTACGCCCATCATATTCAATCCAGCCTTAACCCCTACCGGGCCGCTCTTCGCTATAATCCTGCAGATCTTCTGAACGTTCAATTGAAGCTCTTGAGCTCTCTTCAAGTCGCCTCTATTCACAGCTTCGTACACCTGCATCCAGATATCAACAATAAGGTTGCCGCTGGCGAGTATAGCTCCTGAGCATCCAGCTGCTAATGCTGGTAGAACAACCTCATCGTGGCCGCATAGAACTGAGAGTCTCGGCCTAGTCTTCTCGAGGACTGCGAGAATCGACCTGAGTTCACCGCTACTATCCTTGACGGCTACGATATTCGGAATATCGACCAGATCCTCAACTATCTGCCAAGGCAAAGTCACTCCTGTAACTTGCGGTATATTGTAAGGTATTATAGGAATATCAACAGCTTCAGCTACACTTCTGTAGTGCTCGTAGATACCTCGATTCGTCGGCTTGTGATAGTAGGGGGTAACTATAAGAGCTGCTTGTGCACCAGCTTCCTTCGCATGCCTTGTCATCTCGATCGTTAGATCGGTGCTGCTGCAACCCGTCCCAGCGATAACTGGAACCCTTCCCTTAACCTCATCTATAACTATCTCAACGACCTTCTTTCGCTCTTCGAAAGATAGGTTTTGGAATTCGCCTGTCGTTCCGCAGGGAACTACTCCAGTCGCACCTTTCGTGATAACGTAATTGACGAGCTTCCGAAGTCTACCTTCATCGATCTTCTTAGCATCGTCGTTGAACGGAGTGACTAGCGCGGGCATAACTCCTGTTGGCTTGAAGGACATAGTGGAATCCTCAACTGTTCATTCAGGGATGGCTAGATCTTTGACTCCTAGCTTCGAGAGTTTCGCTTCCTTGTAGTATTTCTCGACGAACTCGATCACTACTTGAGCTTGCCTAACTTTCTCTCTAGCCAAGTCGGCGAGCATCTGCGGACTCGTATAAGACTTGTAGTATTGAGCAGCTGCCAACCCTGGCTCTATCTTGAAGTATACTGGGGAAGCTATTCTAGCTATCTCTGGAGCTTCATAGAACCTTACGAATCCGCCGAAGGAATCGAAGATACTGACGAAGATATCCAACGGTATGCTGGTCACGGATCTTAGTGAAGCGATTTGCGGGAGAGATAGATCAGCCACTGGATTGACAGTGTTAGCGCCTAAGCCTTCGAGGACCTTGATCGCAGCTGGATTCGCATGCCCAGCGAAGATTGAGACCTTGAATACAGTCTTCTTCGGAATAGCCCCTGCCTTCCTCAATTCATTCAAGACCCAGAGCAAACCTTCATCGAATACTAGGAATCCTCTTATACCGCAGTCAACAGCACGCTTCACATCCTTAACAGCGTTCATCAATTGGTCAGCTCCACGTATCCTAAGTCCAGCTGTGATTCCCTCAGGTGTCCTCGCTTGTGCTCCAATATCATAGACAGACCTTGGGCCCACCCCGAGGATGACCTCGAGCTTCGCAGATTTCGCTGCCCTAGCGAATTCCCTTAGTTCTTCTTCACTGAGCAGCATCCCGCCCATGACGACGCCTATGATCCGGTGGACGGGGACGTCCCTCTTCTCCATCTCGTCGATTAGAGCGTTAAGCACATTCGGTCTTTCTATACCTGAGATCTCTATCCTATAGTTTGCACCATCAGGAAAACGGGATTGAGAGGTAGGAAGATCGTACCGGTCAGTGACAGGGAGACCTAGCTTCTGAACAGCCTTCTCAATCTCACTCAAGATTATCTCACCTTCACGTCCTAACAAGGAATTTGAGATATAAATAGAAGATGGTCTGCCGTCAGATGACTGAAATCAACCAACTTTATGTTTGATCAGTACAAATATCGCTTTCTTTCTTTTTGTAAAGCACTAGATATTAATCTGGTTACCGGCAAAAATCATCCTGAAGTAAACTATTAAACACTTGAGCATAAATGTGCGCGATTAGGTTTCTCATCAGGAAATTGAGGTAGGAGGTGTAGACGTTTGAGTGAGAAGAAGATGATCTTGTATGTTCAAACGAGCGGGGTAGACACGCCTGAGAGGCTCTACTCTCCATTCGTCTTAGCTCAAACAGCGAAGGCAATGGACCTGGACGCCAAGATCTACTTCCTAGGCATGGGCATAACCGTCGTGAAGAAAGGTGAAGCAGAGAAGATCAAGATGGGAACTTTCCCATCTCTGAAAGAAGTGATGGACCAGACGATTAAATCAGGCGTTGAAATACTTGTCTGCGAACAAAGTACACAGCTACTCGAGATGAAAAGAGGAGAATTTATTCCAGAAGCCAAGATAGTAGGCGCAGCGACTTTAAACGGCTTGGTCCTAGAAGCCGACGCAGTCATGTGGTTCTAGCATGGGCGGATATTGAAGGAACGGTATGTCAAGGCCGAGATAACGCAAGGAGACATCATATTGAATTATGAGACGAAGGAATGTCCACGTGTAGGAGAGAAGGGCACACGCTCAATGCTGTCATAGCTAAGACCGCGCATGGTTTTCGCCGCTTGAAATATCAAATCTGCTGTAGAAAAGACTCCGGCACGCGGTTTGACGAGAAATCTGAGAGAAGAAGAAAACTCATTGCAAGACCAATGATCCGAAAGTTAGGGGTATTGACAGAAGTCGCGCTCACTTTCTGAGATTCATAGATCTTCGAGTGTGCTTATCGTTGGTTTGTCCTAGCTAAGTTTGAGAGGCAAGATATTCATAATTTGTCGTAGAAGAATGAACGTTCGATAACGGTCTTCACGTTCTTGGTAACGTTTTCCTCATACTTTTCAGACACCACATATGTTTAATGTACTCTGGATGGATATTGTGTCAGATCGAGAAATGTCCATCAGCCTGAATCAACTCGAAGTATGGCTTCACAAAGAATTAGAGGACTATCTTAGGGCCACGGATAAAGAAAGATCTAGCTTCCAGAAGACTCTAGATCTCGTAGTACGAGACCTCAGGGAGACCTGCAATGATATTCTAAAGAAATCTGAGAAGGATATGATTGAAAGAAAGAGAGAACCAGCATTCCATCGAGCAGCGAGAGCAGCTAGCAGAATGTCACGCGAAATATCTGAGACCATAAGTGCAACCGACGTCAAAGCCGATAGCTCCTATCAAGGTTTGAAGATCTTTTATGAGGACGCAGAGAAGCTCCTAGCGTCGGCTAGTAGAACGAGAGATCAATGGACCCCCCAAATAAGGCCATATTACATTCTCGACATGATCAGCTTGAACGGCTCAATCGATAGACTCAAGCGTTTGACCAATACTCTACGCGAATTCCAATCTAAGAAAGCGCCCACTCTAAAAGCCGTGGAAGAAATACATGCGAAAATCGCTCAAATCGAAGGTCTCCAACGAGAAGACGAGACTTCGAATCGGATGATTACAGACTTGAAGAATAGGCTTACCGAGATTGAAGATGCATTGATTGAGAAACAGAACGCGCATCAGAAGATCATGGAGGACAGGAGGATTCGGAGACTACTTGAGACGGAAAGAAGGCTGATTGACTTAAGAGCGGAGCTGACCGCTTCTGGTTTAAGCCATCTAGGCAGGCCGCTCAGAAAGTTCTTGTCCACAATCGAGAGAGGTGAACTCTTCCTTTCACCTGAGTATAAGCAGCCAATAGTTGGCTACCTAAATGCTCCGCTTCGAACATTTCTCAAAGAAGAAGAGGGCTATCCGGTGTTGAAGATGATATTATTGAATGTTCAGAAAGCGATTCAAGACAAGAAGCTTGGTATTGACGAGAGGAAGGCCAGGAAGGTTCTTGCTCAAATAGAAGCCATAGTGAACAAGAACTCACTGGATAGAATCCGTGATGAAGGACGTAGCCTGATCGCTCAGAGGAAAGAAGAATTGGCTAATGAAAATGTCTTGGAGATGTATCGTGAACGAGTCTCATTAAGGAAAGAACTTGATGAGTTGAAACGAAGAAAGGGTGAGATTCTAAATCGAATGAAGGGAATTGAAGAAGAAGCGATGGGACGTGAGAGGCAGGTAAGGGAACATGCGATCCTGATTGAGAAGAGGATCGAAGAAGTTACCGGTAAAGAAATAACTATCAATATCGCCTAAGAAGTGGCATCAAGAATTTCGGTCGATCCGCTAGATGAAACCTAAGGCTATCGTTGTAGTTCATTCAAAATGGTGCCCATATTGTAGAATCTCCATCGAGACCGCTAAGACTTTGAGCAGAGAATTCCAAATCGCGTTGAAGTTGCTCGACATAGACGTGCCAGACGAGGAGAAAGAAGCGGATCTCTACGTGAGAAAGTATGGACACTCGTTTGAAGACTATGTGATTCCTCAATTGTTCATTGAATGTGAAGATGGAACGGTCCATCATCTTTTCACTGGAGGTTCAAGCATCGAAGCAGCAAGGGCGAAGCTGAAGATCCTAAAGCTTGCTTGAGTTTTGCAGGTATCGCTCTTTTCAGACTTGAGTTGCCCAGAATAAGTCTTGAACAAAATTGGGGTTCGCTCTGATATCTTCTCGAGGTGATCTCTTGACTTCCACAATCAAAGCATATCAAGTTCTCCAGAATAATCTCTGACTTTGTTCGAGTTTCCAGACTACGCTTTTAGCAAGCTTTTTATGTATTACAAAGTAATTCATTCCCGTGAGCGGTATGGCTGGAAAGACCTCGATGGTGACCGTGCGCTTATCTCCTAGAGATCTCAAGCGTGTAGAAGCTGTTCAAGCGCTTGAGAAAGTAGATCGAGCTACCTTGCTGCGAGAATTCATTGAGGATGGCCTGAAGCAAAGAGTGCTTGGAGCCTATCAGAATGGGAAGATTACTTCACAGCGGGCTGCTGAAATACTGGATATGTCCCTTCGCGAATTCCTTGAGACGCTTGAGAGAGCTGGGATTCCAGTTAATTGGGATACAGCACCCATACGGGAATACTTGAAAGCAAGGTATGGAGAATGACTCTTGCCGACAGTTTCTGACGCTGGGCCTCTGATTCATCTGGCTCAGATCAGGAAGCTGTTCGTGCTCAAGGCCCTGTTCGGAATAGTTATGATCGTTCCTAAAGTCAAGCGTGAAGTTGTAGATGAAGGAATTAGATCCGGACATGAAGACGCCCTAACAGCAAGAAGTGCCGTAGAAGAAGGTTGGATAGAGGTTCGAAAGCCCACCTCCGAGACAACTAAGAGAGCTGAAAAGCTTGCAAAGGACGAGAACATTTCCGCTTCAGATGCTGAAACCCTTATGTTAGCCAAGGAACAGCAGGTACCAGTGCTTCTAACTGATGAAAGGCTCCTCTCAAATTTATCGAAGATGCATGGGTTGAAAGTGTGGAATACATGGATCATTCTGCTAGAGGCGCTTGCTAGGGAATTAATAGGGGAAGCCGACATCGAAGTAGCTATCGATGAACTCGGCAAGAAGAGACATAAACTGAAACCTGAACAGGCGAAAGAGATACTTGAAGCGGCGAAACGTATAGGCGCTTCACGATTGCTTTCTCAAAAATAGCGTAGCTTTTGACTGTGCAATCTCTCTCTGCCTCGAAGAAGGGGGATTATTCTTGTTGTTCGTCGCTTAATCCTAGTTCATCAAGCTTCTCTCTTGTAGGGATGCCTTCTTCAGTCCAGCCTCTGTATTGATAGTAGTCGCTTAGCATCTTTCCTATGTGAGGTAGGCTTGTAGCTTCTCCTCTATCTGGCCGTTTGTTCGTTAGGATTCTAGGCGGTATCATGTCGTCCTTCCTGCTTATTCCTAAGCGGACGTTGTAGATCCTCTCTAGATTGAAGATCCTCTCACCTATCTTGAGGAACTCTTCAGATGTCAAGCTCCATCCTGTTATGGCGTTAAGCCAGTCTACTAGGTTCTGTATCCTTATCTTTCCGAAGATTAGGAACTTGCATGTTGGAAGTGAATCGAACATACACATGAGGTTCTGCATCTTAGCGGTCATCTCCCCTTTCCCTTCAGGGGCATAAGGATTCATGACTGTTTCATAGCCGAACTCTGGGAGGGAAACGTTCCTCTCCAATGCATGTGTAACCCCTTCGAGATGGCATCCACCTCTATTCGACGTCGCGTATGCTACAGCTAGACTTGTGTAGGTTCTAGGGTCATGCATCGGAAGCTCCAAACCCTTGATGTGTATAGCGAACTCTTCCGAATTCCGACCGATCTTCTCAGCTGCGGCTCTCACGCCTTGGCCGAGCAGCTTCCCTATTCCTTTCTTCTCCCCTATCATTCTCGTTAGAGCGAGTAGGGCTTCATCGCTCCCCCACTTTAATTCAATCCCATCAGTATCTTTCTTCAAGATCAAACCTTTCTCGTAGGCTTCCATAGCGAAGGCTATCGCTGCGCCTGTCGAGATAGTGTCTATCCCGTACCTGTTGCAAACCTCATTAGCCATAGCTATAGCTTCGAGATTGTCGACTAAGCATAGAGAGCCGAGTGAAGCTACAGTCTCGTACTCTGGACCAGCCCCATCGACGCCTGCATATTTGCCTGTTGTAATCTCTACGACTCTACCGCATCCGATGATGCATCTTCCGCAGAAGTATCTGCTGACAAGTATCGTTTCAGCCATCTTTTCGCCGGAGATCTTCGCAGCGCCTTCCTCCCATCTCCCTTGATACCAATTCTTCATCGGGAGGTCGCCTGAGACCTCAGCCGACTCGACTATGTTTGAAGTTCCATACTTCGCCATCCGACGTGTGTTGTTCACGATGATCGGCGCAGTCTCCTTCACTAAGCTCTGAAGCTTCTCGCTATCTGCGACCTTAACGGATTTCGAGCCTTTAACTGCCACAGCCTTAAGGTTCTTCGAGCCCATCACGGCGCCTACTCCAGCTCTAGCGGCCATTCTAGCATGCTTTCCGTTATGAAGTATCGAAGCTATTTTGACGAGCTTCTCGCCAGCTGGACCTATACATGCGACTTCCGCTTTCGCATTCGTCTCCTTCTTGACCGCTTCATCGGTCTCATAAGCGTCTAAGCCCCATAGATGTCTCGCAGATCGTATTTCCACGTCGTCGTCTTGAATCCATATGTAGACAGGTTTCCTAGCTTTACCTGACAAGACTATCCCGTCATGGCCTGAGAACTTCAATTCTCGACCCCATGTTCCACCAACATCTGAATGCGCATACAACCCTGTTAGAGGAGACTTGCAGGTTACACAATGCCTACCAGAGTTTAGAGCAGAGGTCCCTGCGAAAGGCCCGGTCATAAAGATCAGCAAGTTACCCGAGCTTAGAGGCTCAGTCTCAACCGGGACCTCATCGTAGAATACCTTTGCTGCTAAACCTCTTCCTCCAACGAATCTCCTCGCCGATTCTTCGCTAGTCTCTTGAACCTTGATTCGCTTACGAGTCAAATCGACTCTAACTATCTTGCCTGCATATCCTGGAAACATTCCGCTCCCACCATGGTGAGAATATGAGTACTGCTTCGGAGCATCTCCTCCATTCCAGCTCATATATAAAACGACTGCATCTACATGACGTATTTTGAGATAAGGAATTGGGTTTTACCATCGGGTTGTTTGCACTTCGAGATCGCAGTGAATGTGCGAGTTTGATAAAGCAATACTTTTAGCGATCTCTTTAATTCAAGTTAGCCGCCGTGCACTTCAAGCTTATGCTTGGCTTCGGTGAGATTAGAACCTATATTCTGGATGATCTATTGAAGAGACTCGGCAAAGATTGTGAGAGATGCATCTACGGTCCGGCTAAGAGACGTTTCTTGAATCATGAATGCTGCAAGTGCATAGAGCGAGCTGAGAAGCTCGTTCACTCCATCGCACCAGATGAGAACTACGTTTCAAATCCTGAGAAACTCGACAGATGGCTGATGAAGAGAAACGATATTTAGTGAAAAGTCGACATAAAATACTTTCTAGGTGTAATGGATGACCTGCGGCAAATGTGGAACACCTAAGAAGGCCAAGAAGAAAAAGAAGTAGTGCAGAAACTCTTTCCAGAACTAGCCCTCGGATGCCTTGAGGGAATCTTTTCGGTTTCGTTCCGTACTGCGTGGCGGTTGCAATTGATGGTTCATGAACAGCAGGATTTCGATCCTGTGGAGGAAGCGAAGAGGATTATCGATGAGGCTGAAAAGATGAACGTGACGTTGAGGCTTCTGGGAGGGCTGGCTATAAGACTTCATTGTCATGGCCAACATTCATCTCATATAAGGGCGTATCATGACACGGACTTCTTCGGGTTGAGAGGTCAGAGCGCTCAAATTGAGGTGCTCTTCAAAAAGCTCGGCTATATCCCGAACCCAAGGTATAACTCGCTCTACGGGTATAGACGATTGCAGTTCTTCGACAAATCTAACGACCGGAACGTGGATGTCTTCTTGGACAGGTTCGAGATGGATCATGAACTGAACTTCAAGCATAGAGTCGGCCTTGACAGATATACGATCCCGCTTACTGATCTGCTACTCACGAAGATTCAAGTCGTGAAGGTGAACGAGAAGGATCTGAAAGATATAGTTGCCATCTTAGAGGACCATGAGGTCGCCAACAAGTCCGATAGAGAAACGATAGATCTAGAATACATAGCCGAACTCTGCTCAAAGGATTGGGGGCTCCACACGTCTGTAATGGCAAACCTCGACACCCTTGAGTCATTCATCACCGAGCACAAACTTGCTGTAAGAGATGAAAGGGCCATTATCAAGAAAGTGAAGGGTATTAGGGAGTCCATCGAGCGAAGACCGAAGTCTCTCAGATGGAAGACACGTGCCAAGATAGGTGAGAGGATGCGCTGGTACCAGGAAGTGGAAGAAGGGTGATATGTTCTTCTAGACCGATCTCGGTTGGCGAAAGCAATTGATCAAATTGTCTTCGAAGCAAATTGAATTTCTGAATAAGCAGACTGTGGGTCGAGTTGCGACAATCTCCAATAAAGGAGAACTACATGTCGTTCCTGTCTGCTACGTCTTCGATAACGGCGACATATACTTTGCAACCGATTACGGAGCAAAGAAGGTGAGGAACCTCAAGGAGAACAGGGAAGTCTCTATAATCATCGATCAGTATTTCGAAGACTGGTCAAAGCTCAAAGGAATCCTAATTCAAGGGGAGGCTGAGCTTCTAGAGAAAGGACCTGAGTTTGCGAAGGAGCGTGACCTATTACACAAGAAGTATCCTCAATACTCGGAGATGCCCATCAAACAGGGCGAGTGCCTCATAGTGAAGATCAGACCTTCGCACGTTTCCCGTTGGGGCTTCAAGTGAGTGATAGAAGAATCTTAGCTACATTAACAGTCTAGTTGTGCTAGATCTTCTTTACTCGGTCTTCAAGTCTCCTCTAACGGCAAGCCTGCCCAGCTGAGATTACAACCTGTTTACAAGGTGTATCTGACATCTCCGGCTGCGAAGCTCAGCATTGCCCTCTACCCCTTCAGTTTGCAGAGCTTATTCGACAGTAAGAATGAACAATCGAGTTATCTTCGTTCGAAAATAAAGGTTTAATTGGAACATTTGCTGTTTCTTGTGCGCTTAGTTGCAGGATTTAATCTTACTGTCTTCAAGCTTGAGATTTCTGGGAGCGTGAAGGGTTGGGTTTGGTTGGTTGGGCTAGAAGGAGAAGCCCTTGGCTTGTGCACTTCAATACAGGGGGATGTAATGCTTGCGATATAGAAGTCGTCGCGGCCTTGACGCCGAGATATGATTTGGAGAGGTTCGGCGTTCTCCTCAAGGGTAGCCCCCGCCATGGAGATGTACTCGTCGTGACCGGCCCTGTCACTCGCCAAATCAGAGATCGGTTGTTAAGGATTTATGAGCAGGTGCCTGAGCCTAGGTTTGCTGTTGCTGTGGGAAACTGTTGTGCCAGCGGGGGGGTTTATCGTGGTTGCTACAATGTCTATCCTGGGCTCGATTCTGTCATCCCTGTCAATGCTTATGTCTACGGTTGTCCTCCAAAGCCTGAAGCCATAATCAAGGGTGTAGCAGCATTGCTCTCGAAGATTAAGGGCGATTGATTTGTCAACGTTCAGTATTCCCATAGGGCCTCAGCATCCAGCTCTCAAAGAGCCTGAATCGTTCACTCTTACTGTTGATGGGGAGAACGTCGTAAGCGCGAAGGTTCGGATCGGGTATGCTCATAAGGGTATAGAGAAGCTGATGGAGTCCAAGACCTATATTCAGAATATACCGCTTGTGGAGAGGATCTGTGGAATCTGCAATGTTGCGCATACAGTCTGCTATACGCAGAATGTTGAGTACTTGTATGAGAAGAGTATTCCGCGGAGAGCTGAGTATATCCGCGTTGTTATTGAGGAGTTGAATAGGATTCACAGCCACCTCTTGTGGCTGGGCATAGTAGGCCATGAAGTAGGCTTCGACACCTTGTTCATGTATGTTTGGAGAGATCGAGAGGTTGTTATGGACCTCATCGAGCTACTCACTGGAAACCGAGTCTCCACAGCGATGAATACTGTTGGAGGGGTGAGGAGAGACATAACCCCAGACAAGATGACTCGCCTTAGAAAAGGTATGAGTATACTTGAGGAACGCACTAAATACTACAGGAAGATTGCGCAGGATGAACCTACTGTTCTAGCAAGAGCTAAAGGAGTTGGAGTATTAACGCCGATTGAAGCGATCAAGCTTTCAGCGGTCGGACCTACATTGAGGGCTTCAGGGATAAAAGCTGACGTCAGAATGGACGACCCTTACGCAGCACATGATGAAGTCCCATTCAACGTTATCACTTACGACAGTTGCGATGTCTTCGGTCGAATCGTAGTCAGGATAGATGAGACACTTGAATCGATCGGGATGGTTCAATACTGCCTAGACAACATGCCCTCAGGCCCAATAAGAATGCGATTGACGAACACTCCTCCTGTCGGAGAATCTGTCAGCCGCGTTGAAGCTCCAAGAGGCGAGGATATCCACTATGTTAAATCCAACGGAACAGAGAAGCCTGCTCGATACAAGGTTCGCGCTCCAACGCTTGGGAATCTTCCAGCCGTTTTAGAGATGTTGACCTCGAAGGGCGACTACATGGTCCGTATAGCCGATATACCCGTTATTATCGCTGGGATCGATCCATGTATGTGCTGTATGGACAGATCGATCAGATTCATCGATCATTCCAAAGGTAGAGAGTGGGTTTGGAGCTGGGACCAGCTTAAGAAGTACGCTACTAAGGAGGTAGCTTGATTTTGGCGATGATACGTGAAGTCTATAGGCACCTCTTCAAGAAGAGGGCGACAGTACTCTACCCATTCAAGGAGAGGGAGAAGGTCCATCTCCCAACGGACTTTAGAGGAAAACTCGCTTTCTACAGAGAGAGATGTATCGGCTGCAGCCTCTGCTATAGAGTCTGCCCTTCGGAGACCGTTGAGATGACCACAGATGAGAAGGGTAAGAGGCCGATGTTCTACCTCGACCGATGCACCTTCTGTGCTCAATGTGAAGAGATCTGCCCAGTATATGCGATAGAGATGACATCCGACTTCGAGTTCGTAGGCTTCGACAGGAAAGAAACCCTGTTGAAGTGAGCGTTAGAATGACAGAAGCGGAAGAACGTAAAACATTCCCGATCACGGGAATGGATTGCCCATCATGCATTGTGAATATAGAGAAGGAATTGAAGAAGCTGAGGGGCGTAAAAGAAGCTCAAGGCAACTATATAGTGGAGAAAGTCGTCGTTACTTACGACCCGAGTAAGATAGATGTCTCTGCTATCGAGAAGAAGATCGAAGATCTAGGCTACAGAATCGCCTATAAGAAATACCCGAGCATCGCAGAGAGAATACGCCGTTGGATTAAATGTAGCAAGTAGAACAAATAGCTGCCGAGTTCCTTGAAACTGCCTAGATGCATGTATGCCCCTGCTGAAAGAAGCCCTCCATTGATTTCTAGAAGATTTCTAAACGGTTTCAGTCAGCATATCCTCGATTGATATCAACGCTTTCGGAATCGCAACTCGAACCCCTTTCTTTGGGTCGACAACTTGATTCACCTTGATGTCGCTGGATATGCTTGCGAACATGTAGGCTTCCTCGAAGGACCAGCCGTAGGCCTTCATCAAAGCTTTCACAGTGGCTTCAGTTCCTCGAACAGCAGCCTCATCAAGGGTATCACCGCACGCAATGTAAGCACAGTAATCCTTCGTCTCTAGTATAGGC
>Ga0209725_1001606_pt1 | contig 12643 bp, 12 predicted proteins | sample I18A1metaG_FD_184145 | JGI IMG/M metagenome (GOLD analysis project Ga0209725, IMG submission 184145) | Lake sediment bacterial and archeal communities from Gulf of Boni, Indonesia to study Microbial Dark Matter (Phase II) - ​I18A1 metaG... | ecosystem: Environmental > Aquatic > Freshwater > Lake... | reverse complement strand
CCTCTAGGGTTGTTTCACGCACGTCTTTGGGACTCAAAGCGCAGCCAGCCAAAAAAACGCCTTCACGGTGACTGTCAACGGGTCGAAGCTTAAAGTGTCTCTCTGAATAGAAGTTGTCTCCACTCAACTGAATGCCCAACTTCTTTGACAACTCGGCTGCTGTCGGATGGGGAGTAATAGCCACGCTGAGCACGACCAAGTCGAACAAGCCTTCAACGTCTTCACCTAGAAACGTGTCTTCTGCCCTAACCATGAGTTTGTCTTCACCTGCAGGGACAACTTCGGCCACTCGTCCTCTCATAAATTTCACACGATGCTCCAGCGCCTTTGCATAAAACTCCTCATAGCCTTTACCATCAGCCCTTATGTCCATGTAAAATATCCATGGTTCAGCTTCTGGAAACGATTTCAACAACAATAGCGCCTGCTTAATGGCAGCCATGCAGCCAATCTTACAACAATACTCTTCACCTTTGCCGTTAGTTGTTATCATTCGGCTGCCAACGCACAAGACGAAAGCCACCTTTTTCGGCGGCTTCCCATTCGACGGCTTGTGCAAGCCCTGCAACATCAAACGTTCAAACTGCATATTGGTCACGATGTCTGGGTGCAGCCCATAACTGTACTCTTCCAGTGTCTTTGGGTCAATTTGTTCAAAGCCTGTAGCAGCCACGATGGCGCCTACATCCAGTTCAATCGTCTCTTCCTTCTGGTCGAGGTTGACAACATGTGCCTTACAGAATTTTTCACAAACTCGGCAAACACCCTTGGTGAAGTATAGGCAATGCTCAGTGTCAATAGCATATGTACGCGGAACAGCCTGCTTAAACGGCGTGTAAATCGCCTTTCGCTCGAGCAAACCAGCCTCAAACTCACTCGGAACCTTAACCGGACACTTCTTTGCACACTCTCCGCAAGCGGTGCAACCCGCATCCACGAAACGGGGTTTCTTAGTAATTAAGACGCGGTAATTGCCAGGCGAGCCCTCAATCGCAGTAGGCTCAGCCATGGTGATGATTTCTATGTTGGGATGCTGTGAGGCATAGACCATCTTAGGCGTGAGAATACACTGTGAACAGTCTAACGTGGGGAAGGTCTTGCTCAACTGCGCCATGTGTCCGCCTATGCTTGGACTTCGCTCAACAAGGTATACTTTGAAGCCCTTATCTGCCAACTCTATTGAGGTCATGATGCCTGCTACTCCGCCTCCAATGACTAGAACATCTTTGTTCACAGGCATCGTCTTTAGTTCCAGAGGTTGAAGGTGTTTTGAGCGTTCCACTGCCCCACGTATCAGGTCTATAGCCTTGGCGGTTGCCGCCTCCTTGTTGTCGTGAACCCAGCTGCACTGTTCCCGTACGTTTGCCATCTCGAGAAAGTATGGGCTTAGCCCAGCCGATTTCACGTTTTGCCTAAACGTGTCCAAGTGCATCTTGGGCGTGCAGGCAGCCACAACAATTCGGTTTAATCCATGCTCTTTGATGCCCTTAGCTATGAGTTCTTGACCTGGGTCGCTGCAGACGTACTCATAGGTTTCGGCGATTTTCACTCCGTCAAGCTTGCTGGCTGCTTCCTTGACTTTTGCTACGTCTACTGTGTCGCTTATGTTTCCTCCGCAGTGGCAAATGTACACGCCTATTCGGGCTTCTTTTTGGGTCATATTGGATTCTCCGTTAGTATGGGTTATGGGTTTTATGCAACTTTTAAATCTACTACTAATGCTTTTTTTAGTCTCTTAAACGTCTCGCTTTAGAAGACTAGTCCAGCTTTTCGAGCCTTACGCTTCACTAACCTTATGAAAAGACGGTAAAGCGGATTGACGAACCCACGATACCATTTTCCTTTCAGATTCGTCTGCAGAAGTTCGTAGACCCACCGAACGTCATGCCTCATACAAGCGAGAAGAAGCTCCTTATGCAAGTCGCTCATCTTTTCTGTTCTAAACCAGTCTTCGTCTTTCAGCCTACCAACCGGAACAAAGAACAAGGGCACGATTAGACTCTTGAAGTCTTTCAAGTCATCCATTAACTCTATAGTCTTTATAACGTCATCGTCTGTTTCTTCTGGCAACCCCACAATAAGCGTACACGCTGGAACAAAATTGTTATCAGTCATAACGCCAGCCGCTGTCTTAACAACCTCTGGCCACTGTTCAGGCTTAAACGGATGCGCCTTCGCACGCATGGCCTTCTTAACTAATTCAGCCGAGCCCGTTTCGATTCCTATTTCGGCGCCAAAAGTCTCCTGAGTTTCGTCTATCAAGATTTCTGCAGTTTCTTCCATCAGTTTGGTGTCGGCTGCGACCGCTGCCATAGAGGCGTGAGACCAGTTAACGTACAAGGCGTATTTCTTGCCCAACTTGCTTAACTCTAAAATTTTTTCTCGGTTCGGTATGGTGTTCTTCGAGCCGTACAGCAAAACATCTTCGGCGTGGAAAATCATGTGACGGATGCCCGTTCGTGTGTTCAGTTTGAGTTCCCTTTCGATTTTTTCGAGAGGATACCACCGTAACGGTCTAAGCGTGACTTGACAGAAATCGCAACCTCGACAACAGCCTCTTCCAATCTCGATTAAGCCATTTATTGAGGGACGTCTTATGTCGGGAATCTCCTCTAGGCTGGGAACTTCCTTTATGCCTACCTCATAAAATTTCGGCAGCTCGTCCCCCTTCAGCGCCCTTCTGAAAAGGTCTCCAATGATTTTCTCGGCTTCGCCTTCGATCACGCAGTCGATTTGATGCTCCTCCAGAAATTTTGGTCTATACTTGAGTTGCCAAGCTCCTGGTCCTCCGATGATAATTTTTAAACCGCGCTTCTGGGCTTTCTTGATCTCGGGTTTTTCAAGCACGGCGCGGAAATATTTTGAGCTGTAAGTTTCTCCAGTTTTCAAAATTCGGGAGAGGGTGGTTGAAGATGGTCCTAATCCAAACGGGTCCATTACGTGAATGGCTAGAACTTTAGCCTCGTCTAAATAGCGTTTTAGGCTGTCTGAGTCTACTGTCAAAACGTCGAACCCTTCATTGAGCAGTTGAGCCTCAATTTTTCTTAATCCGTAGGGCGCAAACGTTGGTATTCCGTCTCTTGTTGGCAAGGGTGGGAAAAACAATGCCTTATAGAGCCATTCAGGGAGGATGTATGGAGGCGCAGTTGTCCCAAAGCCTATAAACTCATTGTCGTGATAGGTGCTCATAAGTGTTCGATCAGCGGTTAGAAGGATTTCCATTTGCCGTCCTCCGTCAAGCTTTTGGTGCAAAATTTTCCGTCACGTTGCCATATGTAACTAAAACTGAGTAATGGATGAAGTTTTTTGTGGATTCCTTTCCCCTCAAGCTTCATCCCACAACAATAAGTAGTATAGTTATGGCATTGCTTTAAAGGATAACTTTTTCGATACGTTTCGATTCTGAGCAGAACATCACCAAAAAATATATGGGACACGCAATTCTCGGACTGCTAAGAAGGGAGCTCGATTAACCTTTGCGAGCTGAAGTTAAGGTCAGCGGCATCGTTCAAGGCGTTGGCTTTCGACCTTTCATCTACCGAACTGCCGTAGAGAACAAACTGGTTGGCTACGTGCGAAACCGAGGAGACGCAGCCATAGAAATCGTTGTCGAAGGAAAAGAAAACAACGTCCAACATTTTCTCGAAGACCTAAAAAAGAAAAAGCCTCCTCTCGCCAGAATCCACGAAATAACCACAAATTACGGAGAAGACAAAAAAGAATTCAAAAGATTCACAATTCTCAAGAGTTCTGAGAAAGTTGAAATCTCTGGATCCGTTATTCCACCAGACGTATCTGTTTGTGACGAATGCTTAACCGAACTTCGAGACCCAAGAAATGAACGCCATGACTATTTTTTTATCACCTGCACGAACTGCGGACCAAGATACACCATAATTGAGACGCTTCCCTATGACAGGCTAAACACTACGATGCAGAGCTTTCCCATGTGCGACTTCTGCTCCAAAGAATTCCGAGACCCATCTAACCGCAGATTCCACGCTCAGACAGTGGCTTGCCCCAAGTGTGGTCCAAAAGCCTATCTCACAACCAAAACTGGTCAACTCCTTGCGCATGAGGACCCAATTCGTGAGGCAGGTAAACTTTTGGAAAGAGGCTACATCGTTGCGATTAAGGGAAACGGAGGCTTTCATGTAGCAACAGCAACCACCCAGTCCGAGCCAATAGCCAGACTGAGAAAAGTTAAGCACAGAGTTGAGAAGCCCTTTGCCACAATGGCTCGTGACCTACAAACCGTAAAGTCGTTTGCAGAAGTTAGCCCAAAAGAGGCTGAACTCCTAACCTCTTACATTAAACCGATTGTTCTGCTGAAGAAAAGAGATGACTGTCACCTTTCAGAACTGATTTCGCCGGGTTTAAACAACATCGGCGTGATGCTCCCATACACTGGCTTACACGCCATGCTCTTTGACCGGGTGCGTGAGCCCGCCTTCGTGATGACGAGCGCAAACCCTCCAAACGAACCAATAGTAACCGAAAACGACGAGGCAGTAGAAAAACTGGGACCAGTGGTTGATTTCTTTCTTTTCCACAACAGGACCATCGCCCACAGGTGCGACGACTCCGTTATCCGTATCCACGGCGAAACCCAAAGCATTGTCAGAAGGTCAAGGGGATACGCCCCTGAGCCTATCCACCTAAAACGTTCAGTGAACCGTTGTGTCTTAGGCGTTGGCGCAGAGCTTAACGCAACCGCTTGCATTCTTTTGCGGAACAAGGCGTTCGTCTCGCAACACATTGGCGACGTAGAAAACTTAGAGACCCTCAACTTCCTGAAAAATGCCATAAAACATCTAATCCGACTAACCAACAGCAAAGTTGAGGTCATAGCATGCGACCTTCACCCAAAGTTTACCACTACAAAACTAGCACACGATTTAGGAAACGAGTTTGACTGCCCAGTAGTTCCAGTTCAGCACCACCACGCACATATCGCAAGTCTCATGGGCGAACACAACATTAACGAAATGGTAGGCATAACCTGCGACGGGTTTGGCTACGGCTCAGACGGAAACGCTTGGGGCGGAGAAATTCTCCACTGCAGGCTGGGCGACTTTCATCGAGTTGGTCATCTTCAAGAACAGCCCATGATTGGAGGCGATTTAGCAACACGATACCCACTACGAATGGTTGCTGGAATACTCCACGAAACAGTGAGCATAGAAGACTGGTTGCTGTCATACAGTGACTGCTTCCCGCATGGAAAGACGGAAGTTGAAACAATTCTTAGCCAACTCAAGAGAAGTTCAGTTCCAAAAACCACGAGTTGCGGCAGAGTGTTAGACGCGGTTTCAGCCATACTGGGTCTATGTTACGAGCGCACTTATGAAGGCGAACCAGCCATGAAGTTAGAGTCAGCCGCCACGCTCGGAAAGGATGCCTTAAACTTGACACCTAATCTTGGAGGAAACGCTCTTGATACCACATCGCTGATTCAGGAAATATTCAGTCAGAGAAACAGGCACTCAGTTGCAGACTTAGCCTACTCTGCCCAGTCTTATCTTGCGAATGGGTTAGCTCAACTTGCCATGCAAGAGGCAGAAAGATTAGGCGTGAAAGTAATCGGATTCTCTGGAGGCGTAGCGTATAATGAACACATCACGCAGAAAATCCGACGGGCAGTTGAGAAAAGCGGTTTCAAATTTGTTGTTCATGAGCATCTTCCTCCAGGCGATGGAGGGGTCTCTTTTGGGCAGGCAGTTGCCGCTAGCCTTTCTGCCTGGTGAACCAGAATGGATTTATTTTGGGCGGACGCCTTTTAAGTGATACAAATGTGCTTGGCAATCCCAGCTAAAGTGATCGAGGTTCAGGGAAACACTGCGAAGGTGGATTTTGGCGAGGGCATCGTCCGAGAAGTGAACGTCATGCTTGTAGAGGCAAAAGTTGGAGAATATGTTCTGGTCCACGCTGGCTACGCAATTCAAGTAATCGATAGGAAGGCGGCTGAAGAAACGCTTCAGTTGTGGGAAGAAATCCTCAAGTATGAATAACGGCTGAAGAAACGCTTCGTTTGGTGAAATCCATGAAAGAACCCGTCAAGGCTGAAGAAGGAGAAATCTATGACATAGAACTCGAAGCCGACCTTCTCAAGGCTAATGAGAAACTGGCAGCCGAGAACAGAGAGTTTTTGCGGAAACACGGCATAACAGCCATCGATGTTATGGGCGCCATAGGCTCGGGAAAAACCTCCCTTATTGAAAAGCTGGTTAAGGAGCTAAAGGGAAAATACCGAATCGCCGCGTTCAAGGGCGACTTAACAACAACCATCGACGCTGAACTGATTGGCAGGCATGGCGTGGAAGTGGTTCCGATAAACACTGGGAAAGAGTGCCACTTAGACGCTAATCTGGTGAGGAAGGCACTTCAAAGAATTGATTTAAAAAACCTTGACTTGCTGTTTATCGAGAATGTGGGGAACCTCATCTGCCCCGCTGATTTTCCGTTGGGCTCAGAGAAGCGTATTGTGGTGATTAGCGTTACTGAGGGCCCATACATGGTGGTGAAGCATCCATTCATCTTCATGGACGCGGATGTTGTGGTCATAAACAAGGTGGACCTCGCCAAGCCGATGCAAGTGGATGTCGAGAAGTTAAAAATGGACACGAATAAGGCAAATCCAAAGGCAAAGGTTGCCGCGACGAACTGTCGAAGCGGAGAAGGCGTAACTGAAGTGGTTAAGGCGCTGGGGCTCTGAAAGGCTGGTTATAGCGAGTGCACGAGTTTTCTGTAACTTCACAAATTGTGGAAAACGTTCTTCGAGAGGCTGAGAAGCATAAGGCAAAGAAAGTCGCTGCAGTTCACCTTGTCATAGGGGCACTTACGTTTCTAGGTCTCGACCAGGTTCGTTTTTCGTATCGGCTGTTAGTGAAAGGCACCATAATGGAGGGCTCGAAGCTTTACATTAAGGAGAAGAAAGGCGTTGTCAAGTGCGGCAACTGCGGCTATGAGGGAGACTTCAAGTATGAAGACGACCCCGTGTATCATGTTCCAGTTCCAACGCTTCACTGCCCCAAGTGCAGAGGTGTGGTCAAAATCGTTGGGGGCAAAGAATGCATTATCAAAAGCATAAAATTAGTCTCGTAGAAAGGGTGTAAAGCTGATGAGAGAGCAGTTAAGGTTTAGAGACCCAGCGTTCGTGAAGAAGGTTGCGGCTCACATCCGAAGTATAGCCCCCTCATACAACGTCAAAATTTGTCACGTCTGCGGAACACACGAATGGACCATAACCCACTACGGGTTGAGGGCGCTTCTCCCCGAAACCGTCGATGTCATCGCTGGGCCCGGCTGCCCAGTCTGTGTGCTTCCAGCCGCTGAAATCGATGAAGCCATACAGTTGACGCATAATGGAGTAGCAGTTGTGACGTTCGGCGATGTGATTCGGGTGCCTGGCTCAGAATCATCGCTTCAGGAAGCAAAGGCTTCTGGCGGGGACGTTCGGGTTGTGTATGGTGTTGGGGACGCAGTGAAAATGGCGGAAAAAGAGCCAAACAAAGAGTTTGTGTTTTTAGCCATCGGTTTTGAAACTACTGCACCGTCTACTGCAACAGAGGTCGTTAGTGAACCGCCCCTCAACCTCAGTTTTCTTGTTTCGCATAGGCTGATTCCCCCAGCTATGGAGTTGCTCTTAGGTGTTGGTGACTTGCATATTGATGGTTTTATTGCGCCTGGTCATGTTTCAACCGTGATTGGGTTGAAGCCTTACGAAATGTTTCCGAGGGCTTATCGGATGCCAACCGTAGTTGCTGGTTTTGAGCCACTGGATGTTCTTTTTGCGGTTTCGATGCTTTTGAACCAGATAAGCGAAGGCGAAGCAAGGCTGGAGAACGAGTATACACGCTCGGTTACGTGGAGAGGAAACGTGAAGGCTCAGCAGCTCGTCGAAAAAGTGTTTAATGTAGTTGATGGCCGTTGGAGAGGCTTGGGAAAACTGCCCTCCTCAGCCTTGGCGTTAAGAGAAGAGTACACACAGTTTGATGCGCGTAAAAAATATAACGTAAAGGTTGAGCAAGGCAGGGATTTGCTGCCTGGTTGTCAATGCCATCTTGTGATGATTGGGAAGATTAAGCCAAATGAATGCCCATTGTTTATGGAAGCTTGTACGCCGCAGACGCCAAAAGGCGCATGCATGGTTTCGATTGAGGGCACGTGTAGAATCTGGTCGAAACACGCAAGTGAAAGATAGTTACGTTTCTTTTTCTAAAAGTTCGTCAGCTTTCCCTTCCAGTTCATTCCATTGAGGCAGTTTCCCAGCCATTTTTGTTTGTACTTCTTTTAGGCTTGGCGCTTTTCTTATTAGGATTAGTCCAGTTTGTCGGGCTGTAATTTCAACATAGTCTCCTTCTTGAATCTCCGCCCTTTTTCTCTCTTTAGATGGTATAACTACTGTTCCTCGTTTTCCTACCTTAGCCAACGTCATTGTTTTCACACACCTAGTTTGTACATTTGTTTTTGAACATTTATTGTCCGATAATCTTATAATTGCCTGAAATATATTAGTTTATCGGAGGTTTGGCTAAATGCCTGTTTTGGAGACAGATTTTCTTAAGGCTTTGGTTGATCCGCAAGATAGGCTTCATGACAAGGCTGTTAAAGCGTTAAAGAAAGTGGATGAAGGGCAGTGGTATGTGGCTTCGTCGGCTTTTTTAGAGTTTGACTTACTTTTGAAGAAGAGTGGCGTGTCGTTCGAAGACCGTATTGACGTTTTTGAGTCATTGAAGCCTCACATATCGCTTGAAGTCGTTTGTAAGTTAAGTCACCAAACACTAGCCATTGCAGGACGTTTACACAAAGCTTACGGTTTTTCAGATTTCTACTTTGACTCGCTTCATTTAGGAACGGCTATAGAGCATGACCAGCAAATTGTAAGTAGCGATAAGAGTTTTGACAATGTGAAAGAAGTGAAGAGAATCCCACTAGAAAAACTATGAAAAGAAGGAAATACCAAAAAGTGAAGTTGAAAATCGAACTTGTGCCAAGTACAGTATGGTTTTCATCTCTTTACAAATTATTACTCCGAAATATTTGGGATCAAATAAGGGAAGAAATCATCAGAGGATATAACTGCCAGATCCGTGGTAACCTTAAACCTCCAATGGAACTACATGAAATTTGGAAGTATGATGATAAGAGTCATGTGCAAAAGTTAATTGGATTTCAGTTATTATGTAGGCTCTGTCATCATGTGAAACACTAGGAAAAGTGGGCATACTAGCTAGTGAGGGCAACTAAACTAGACGAGATAGCGAGACATTTTTGCGAAGTTAATAATTGCTCGCCAGATGATTTTGCCAAACATAAAAAGGAAGCAAGATTTCGGAAAGTATGAGACTTACATTTCCAAAAAGACAATGAACAAATAAAAATTCAGATACACTTGAAGACTTACTTGAGTTCACAGATTTGGTGTTTATCTAGCATATTCTTGGTATGGGGTCTCCTATTGGTGGTGCCAAGATTCTTTTTCCACCTACGCTCGTTTGCATTGCAACTGCTTTGAACTCTTCAGTTGCCTCTCCTATTATTTCTGCTTCTTTGCCCTCTTTCGTCTCTTTAAGCGCTGCTAATACTTCTTCTGCTTTTTGAGGCACCACGCCTATGACGACTTTGCCTTCGTTTCCCACTTCTAGCGGGTCTATGCCCAACATTTCACACGCCGCCCTCACATCTCCACGAATCGGTATCCTATCCTCCCTTACGAGTATGCCAACCTTCGACTTCTCACTCCACTCGTTTAAGGCGTTAGACAAGCCGCCACGTGTAGGGTCCTTCATCGCCACAACCCCACCCACGTTTAAGAGGCGCAATATCAGCTTGTTCAAAGGCGACACGTCAGACCTGATCTGGCTACCAAAACTGTAACCTTCTTGAGCTGACAAAACGGCTAAGCCATGATCGCCCACCGTGCCAGAAACAATGATTTTGTCTCCTTCACGTAGGTTTGAGTCAAGAATCCAGCGGGCGCTGAAAGTGCGGTGTTTCTTCGCCTCTCTAATGTTTTTCTCTAACGCTTCGTTTCGTCTGCCAATCCCTGACGTGTTAATGACGCATCCTCCGAGATTTCCTTTTTCGACAACCTTTGTGTCGCCAGTGATAATGTAGACCTCAGCCTCTTTACAAGTTTCTTTCATACTCTCCAAAATTCTCTCCAAATCCGCTATTGCCAAACCCTCTTCCAATACAAAGCCGCAAGTGAGTGCAGTCGGTTCAGCTCCCAAAACCGCAATATCGTTTACGGTGCCCGAAACCGCCAACCTGCCAATGTCTCCGCCCGGAAAGAAAATGGGCTTTACAGCATGTGAATCAGACTTCAAAACAATGTCATTAATTACAGCCGCGTCATCTAGGGCTTCTAGCGGGACTTCGGCACTGCTCCCACCCAAATACCCCACCACATATTTTTTTATTAGGTCATGCATTATGGTTCCGCCAGCTCCGTGAACCATAGTAATTCGTTCCATGGGCAAGTTCTCCTTCTTCAAGATTGGAGAAGTCCCTCTTAAGAAGCTTATTAGAACTCAACAAATCGAACCTAAAGGAATAGTGGAAAGAGCTCGAATCATTTTTCAGAAGGACTTTTTGGTGGCATTAAAGATTTTCCGCAGTGAGGACAAAAATTCGCTTCTTCATAGAGCACGTAACCACACTGTGGACAGATTTGGGTTATCCGCTGTGGAGGAGCAGCTAGGGCCGATTCTCTGACAATGAGGTAAATGATTAACCCAATTATGTTGGTAAAAATAACTATTACAACCCATAACGCTCCGTTCATTCCTCTAGACTCGGCATCTCTATACACCCAGAGACAAATCATGATTCCTATTACGAACAAAATGAGTGGAATGAAGAAAATCCAAGGGACCCACCACCACATACGATCATTTTGCGCAATCAATGACTCTATCATCTTTACCCTCTCGCTCTCCAGTTTTGTTTCTTACCTTATAAAACTTAATAGAAGTTTGAAACGTTACAACGCAAAATAAACAAAATAACTAATAACCCATAAGGCGAGAACACCAATTGACATAAATAATAGTTTCTTAACGCATACTTACTCTAACAAATGACTGCTCAAAAGTTAAACCCTCTCACAGTCGAGGGAAATAACATGCCCATGAAACTGTTGAAAACCGAGACAGAAAACGAACTCGTCGTAGAGAGGATTATGCACGCGAAACATTATTCCTTAACGCTAGACAAGACCGCATGCGTTGGCTGCGAAATATGCAAAACCATCTGCCCAAGAGAAGCCATCGAAATCAAAAAAACTCCTAAGGCAAACGGAGAAAAAGCGAAGCACGCCGTCATCACTGTTGACGAACAGAAATGTCACTACTGTGGAATCTGCAACGTTATCTGCCCTTTCGGAGCGTTAAAAGTGAGAGTAGATGGCGAACACGTGATTTCTGTCATTAAAACGGAAAGCTTTCCTCAACTCATTCGTGAAATCGAGGTTGACGCCACAAAATGTGATTTGGACTGCGTAGACTGTGAGGAAGCTTGCCCGTTAAAACTCATCAAAGTAAGCGTTCACAGCTCAGACGGTGAGGAAGTTACGGACGTAAAGTCCATGGCAAATAAAGAAAGTCTCACGGTTGCTGTGGATTTAAAGAAGGACTTTTGCCCTTGCTGTCGTCTTTGTGAAATGAAGTGCCCAGACGACGCCATTCGAGTGCGAAAAATATTCCAAGGCGCCATCATCATACATCCTGAAAAGTGTCCTGAGGGTTGCCGAGACTGTCTCGATGTTTGTCCGATCACGGGAGCCTTATACTTTTCTGAGGCAGAAAAGAAGGTGCATCCTAACGAATTGTACTGCGTTTACTGTGGCGCTTGCAAAATCGTTTGCCCAGTAGAAGGAGCCCTAACCCTTCAAAGAACGTCTATTCGACATACGCCTATTCGCTCAGGAGCTTGGAACAAGGCTCTAGAAAAGCTAACGTCCACAACCGAAATGACGAAAGAGTTGAAGGCGAAGGGCTTAACAAAGGCTCGAGAATCTGTTGAGAAGAGGCTTGCTTGGAGGGCATCATAAATGGCTGGGGCTGAAGAACCAAGAATAGGAGTTTTTGTTTGCCACTGCGGCCTAAACATAGCAGGCGTCATCGATGTAGAGGCAGTTACTCAATACGCTCGAACCCTACCAAACGTAGTCTTTGCCATACACAACCGATACACGTGTGCCGACCCTGGACAAGAGGAAATAAGGAAAGCGATAAAGGAGCATAAGCTGAACAGAGTTATCGTTGCTGCTTGTTCGCCACGACTACATGAGCCTACGTTTCGCCGATGCATAGCCGAGGCTGGACTGAACCCCTACGTTTTTGAAATGGCCAACATTCGAGAGTTTTCGTCTTGGTGCCATCCGAGCACTCCGAAGGAGGCAACTGAAAAGGCAAAAGAAATTGTGAAGATAGCTGTGGCTAAGGCAAGGCTTCTTCAGGACTTGGAAACAATTCAGGTTCCAGTTACGAATAAGGCACTTGTTTTGGGTGGGGGAATTGCGGGGATTAGCACAGCGCTTGATCTTGCTGACATGGGTTTTAAAGTGTATCTTGTTGAACGAGGCGAAAGCATAGGTGGGCACATGGCGCAGTTGGACAAGACGTTCCCAACATTGGAC
>Ga0209725_1001604_pt1 | contig 12653 bp, 15 predicted proteins | sample I18A1metaG_FD_184145 | JGI IMG/M metagenome (GOLD analysis project Ga0209725, IMG submission 184145) | Lake sediment bacterial and archeal communities from Gulf of Boni, Indonesia to study Microbial Dark Matter (Phase II) - ​I18A1 metaG... | ecosystem: Environmental > Aquatic > Freshwater > Lake... | reverse complement strand
TGCTGCCTCCCCATTCCTTTATGTACGCGCGTACGAGAAGGCCATAATAGGCGGTTGGTGCGTCTAAGTCTACTTCTATACTTAAGATCGAGTTTACCTTCGCTCCTGCTTTGACGATCAAAGCGGTCGGGGAGAAGATGTATCTGACTCCCTCAAACTTTCCAGGCAATACGTCCAACCCTACGTCCAAGGATACCGTGTAATCCTTATCATCATTTGAAATCAACATTATTGGTATAGAGCCAGACCCACCCTGTCGAAGAACCAAGACTGTGTAGGGCATGGATGATTTGCCCTGAAACTGCATCTCCGTCATATTGAAGCCCTCCAACGAGGCGAAGTCAGCTCTCAAGTCCAGTTTCGGGCGTGGCCCTAGAGTAGGTGTCACGGTGTGCTCTATCGTCGGGATTGGAGTTGGAGGCGTTGCCAAATAGGTCGCGAGAGCAATAATCACGATAGCTAGAAGAATAACTGCGACCGCTACCCGAAGCCGAGTGGGAAACTTCACGACTAATCAAGAAGTTTACAGGACCATCACCAATTTAAACATGTCAACCGATATCTCTCTCGAAAATAGCTTCCGCTGAACGCGAGATCTGATAGAAAATAGCGGATGAAAGAAGTGAGCTTGGAGGTCTACCATCCTTTTTCAATATGAAAGATTCCGTCAATGGGAGGATAGATTCCAAACCTGATCTCGTTGCCTAAAGCCCAGCTCATTCCAAGCGTCCCAATCCTCGGCGATCTGTGTTCACATGAGATGCTTGTAGGATGGCTTGATTCAGTGAAAGCCGTAAGCTTACTCGACCAGTTTCCCTTGTATATTTTGCAGTAGATATTGTTGTCGGGCGAAGGTCGAGTCCATAAGACGTAAATCGTGTTATCGGCATCCACCCCGATAGTGCAGTATTCGACATCGTCATCTAGCTGAGTGGCATTTGACCAGCTGTTCGATGAATATGTATATTTCTTATACTGAAGGTAGCCAGAAGTATCCTCGTAGATCGCATGGGCGCCCCCGTTCCCATCTTCTGTTAAGCCCAGTTTCCCCATGAGGTGGTAATTCTGGGTTTTTGACGCGAAGTTGTTTTGGCTTCCACAGGCGTTCTGTTTATGCCGATACCAGCTGATGTAAGCGTCGTTATAATCACTGCAGATGATGAGCACATAGCTGTCCGGAAGCCTAGCGTATTGGGCGGTGATCTCGTAGCTTGACGTGAACTCTAAGCATGCAGAGCCGAAAATAGTAGCGAGGCTGTTTCCTTTGTTGCTTTGGTGAGGGTAGTATTCTTCGAACCAGTAGTAGCCGTCGGTAGATTTGACGACAACAGCGGTTCTCGGGTTCGTCCTCGAAGACGAGCTTGTCGGGGAACTCCAAGAGATCGTTTCGCCTGAGATCGTTCCCGTTCGAGCTCGGAGATAGCTTCCATGAGCGTAGCCGAGAAGGATCTCCGTCGAGCCCGGATAGGAATACATGTCTAGACCGTAAATGATCAGGTTCTCAGTGAAGCCTATTCTATCAATTCTCTTTAAGATTCCGAATCTGTCGATCGTGGCGTAGAAAACGTCATGTCGATCCCCTCCGAAAATGGCGTGCTTGTAAACAACCCGGTAGTATGTTCCGTCGAAAACTACAGTTCGGTTATGAGCGGCTGGCAGCGCTCCATAGCCATCTATTGTGATGGGAGGAGCCAGCTGCCCAAATATCTGCCTCGGCGATATTTCAATCGTCAGCGTCAAGTCACCTTGAAGGTTACCCTGAGATAGGTATTCGATTTCACTTTGGCTTCAGCTGATGTTGCGGTTCCCTTCTTGACCAAGCAACGGACCGTGAAAGGAGTGGTTGTTGTGATGCCGGTTATCTTGTGGACTACTCCGCTTCTGCTCTTGTCTCCGTAGGAAGTCAATTCTGTTGAAACTTCGTCTGTTATGTCAACCCAAGTTCCCGGGCTTGCATGGGAGCCGGAGGCGATCTGCCATTTGACGAAGCCTGTCCCGGAGCCTGTAACCCTCATCGCCCAAACGAGATGAGCGAAAATCGACTTGATTGTTCCGGTCGGCATATCGAAGTCGAACCACGCAACCTCAACATAGCTCCCAGCGCTCTCGGAGACCTCGCTCGTATATGTGAGGTCTGGATCTTCATCTAGGACGACGGTTCCAGCCCAAGGATAGCAGACCACATTCTCCCAGCCGACAGCTCCTTCTCCGCCAGTCGGTTTCGTCTCCATCACAAAGTTATCGGTAGCGGTCTTGTAGACTAGGATGTAATCGTCAGTCCAGGTTGGGCTGAGGGCTTTACCCAAGCCTCCGCGAGCTACCGCCAGAATGCCCGATGTAATGACACCAGCAGCTAAAGACGCTATCGCATCTGCTCCTCCAGTTTCATGGCTCGCCTTATGGGCTTTCGGATCATGAAGGAAGGCGCCTGAGAGATTTTGATGTCGAATCGAGTTAGGCAGCTGCGAGGATTCATCATCTTTAGTAACGTAGGTTAGAGTGGAAGGCGCTCCGCTAGCTCCTTGGGCAGCAACCACCAGCGCGTTGTTAACATCGTCGCGAGTGATGGTGACGTTCATGCCCTCTTTGAGTTTGACGTTTCCGATCAGGGTCGTTGGATCCTCGTATTCTCCTAGGCTGCTGACTCCGGCTGCTGTTGAGATCTTCGCTAGGACTTGGTCAATCGTTAATCCTCCGAGTCTCTCCGAATTCAGGTTTCTGATGACGGCAGGGGAATCGACTATAAGCGGAGGTTGAAGTGGGGTCCGAATAATGATGGGCTTCGACGTTGCTATCTGGACCTCTCTGAGCAGATAGCTGATTCGGCTGTCGATCAGCCTTAAAGTTTCTTCATAGACTTCTTTCTTCATTGAGCTGGCTGCCCTCCTTGCTGCTCAGCTTCATCCTGAGACATCCGAGTGACCCATTCGCGCCATTTCGCAACGGTAGCCCTGTATGCGTCTGCAAAGACATTCATTTTGGAGAGGATCTCCAAGCCTTCAATCAGGAAGCTGATTCGCCTCAGACATTTCTTGCATTCGATATCGCTCGATAGGTTTTGAGCTCGGGTATGAGCCTCCGCCAACAATCTCTGGATCCCTTTAATCTCCTCTTCAATAATCTTGCTCGCTTTCATTTTTTCAGGACAGTTTCCGCAACCCATATTTATGCCTCCGGGCAGGCTCCGCATTCTTGAGTGCATTGACAGGTTGGATTCGTGCAGGGAGATCCTCCGCAGGAGCATTGGGAAGGCCAGACGAAATACCAGATTCCTCCGATCTGCTCCGACTGCCAGCCAGTTCCTCCGGAGCAGAAACCCCAGTTATTTTCATAGCAGATGTTGTTGTAACAATGGTAGAAGTAGATGGTTCCAGCCTCGCCCAACGGGCTGAGCTTCGTTGCCTTCCACCAGTATTGATTTTGTGACGGCATATTATAGAAGAAGCAGTCGCTCCGTTTATCCGAGCCTGTCGTGAAGATATGCTCCGCGAATTTCTGGGTTCTCGCAGCATCGAGGAAGAACTCGACCTTTATGACGCTTCCGACTGAACCGCCACTATGAGAAAACCTGAAGTAGCCTAAGCCTCCTCCCGAATAGCCTTTGACTTCGACGTTGACGACGCATTGGTGAGTCTTCCCTCCTCCCTGAGCTGTAATCTCCAAATGGTAGGTTGTCTCTGTTGGACATCCTCCTCCAATAGCTGTGATTTCAAGGTCAAGGTTCTTGGTTTCTCCTGCTCCGAGAGGAACCGGAATAATGTTCCCTGATTGAGAGCCATATCTCAGAAGCGGGTAGGCGCATTTCATACATTCGGGCTGACATATATCTTGAATCATCACCGAAACTGTTCCGGCGAAACCGTTCTTGCTGATGAGGCTTAGGGATCCCTTCACCGTTCCCGGCGTTGACTTGTAGAGTTGAATGCTTGAAATACATATCAGCTGGAAGTCTTTGTCCTGGCAGAAGCAGGCGAGCTTCGAGGCATTCCAAACGCACTTCTGGCCGGGAGCGCATTCGTCGTCGTTGCAGTTCGACTGTTCCGCGATTCCGCAGATCTTGAGGCATTGGCCGTCGACGCAGCGGTATCCTGAGCCGTATTTGTCTATGCAATATTGATCGGTGGTGCATTTGTCGCCTTCAGGTGGCTCGCCGGGGACGCCGACGTGAATCGTGATCGTGACGTCGCGGGTGATGGAGTCTCCGGTTCCCATTATGGTGACGCGGTAGCTTCCCGCTGGACAGTCGGATGGAATACTTATGGTGAGTCTTGTTCCTCGCGTCGGATTCTCGGAATCCAAAACTAGGCTGCTGCTTTCAAGGCTGACGCTGCCTCCTGAGCAGAGATTATGAGAGCTGATTAGATTGACGGTTCCAGCCCAGCTTCCTATGCTTACAGCTGTCAGCCAAACCGTCAATGTGTGAGCGACATCTTTCACTAGGTCGAATTCATTGACATTCGCAGTTAGAAGGAAACCTTGAGGAACCCAATCTGGAATGTTGATGAGGGTGCTCGGGACCGTGGTTGACTCCCAGAGCTTATCGATAATATTCTTCAGCACTCCCTCAGTCCGATCTGTCCACTGCTTCCTGCTCCTTGAGCGCGTGTAGTCGTCTCCAGGCATCTAAGACACCGTCTTAACGGTTGAAGGAATGAGTTGAAAGCTGACTTGGAAAGGACTCCACTTGTAGTGAATTTCGAGAATTCTAAACCAGGGCTGTCCAGGATCTATGCCCATTCTCGGAATGTTGGCTTGGATCGAGTAGCCGGGATAAAGGCTTTCAAGCCCCGGATCCAGTACAACCGATGGCATATTGAAGAGTAACGTCGGTCGGCTGCTTCCTTTGATGAATTCGTCTCCGTAGGCCTTCAAGGAGGTTAAGGAAGCATGCTCGGTTTTCATAGGCTTCTGCATGGCTAAGCCGTACTTGGCGATGCTCGCGTCGTCCTTCGCGATGTATGAGGCTTGGAAGGACTGTCCGAACCATAGGGCGTCGATTCGCAGCCAAGTATTCATCGAAGTCAATCGTTTATCTTGAATATCCTCGAACTCTATGAATCGAATTTTATCCCAGTAGAAGAAATCCTGCCCCGGTCTGCCTGTTCTCCCAAGAGATCCATCATAGAAGAACCAATAAGCGAGTCCTTCAGGTTTTTCACCGGGCTCTCGATAGTGGATATACTCGTCGCTTCCGATTGGAACGCTTTCGCCTCTCCAAGTTTCACCGGGGATATCGTACCATAAGGGATTGGCTAGTAAATGTTGAATCCTGTTTCCGGTCGCATCCTCAAGGATGACTATCGGGCAGACTCTCGTCAGCGTGTTAGGGAGTTCCATCCCGTGGCTGACCATGAAATCAAAGTTGAGAGAGGTTCCTTTCCGGGCTACACAGTCGAAAACGTCACCGAGAACATCTGGAATAGAGAGTTTGAAATGAGGTCCCGCTTTTGCATGGGTCACGCCTCCAACACTATAGTTTCCCTGCTTCGGTTTATCTCCGAACCAAGTGACGTGAGTTATTCCTCCGTCAGCTGAATACCAGCCTTTCATGTTCGGGTCTTCAGTCCAAGCGTCGCCGTCCACTGGTTCAGCATTGGCTTGTCTTCCGACTAGGGCGATCCAGTTGACGATCTCGTCGATGCTTCGAGGCATATCTGCTTCTCGAATGTTGTTGGTTGAATCGAAGAGAATGCTCTTCAGGACAGTTGTATGGCGCTTGCTGCTGTCGTCTTTCGGAAAGAATAAGAGAGCTCCCTTCGTCACAGCAGCTTGTGTTTGAACAAAAGCAGAGTAATCCACTTGCTCAGCAATCTCTCTGATAACGTCGTGAACATAAGGGCATTTATCCGTGTAGTCAGGGCTTAGAAGCGGGAGAGACGTGTTATGCGGGGAAGTGTATTGAACGTCATTGACCTTACAGACTTTGAGGATATCCTCGATTAAGTCGTCTGCCCGCTTGGGATCTTCAGTATAGTTTTTGCCGATGAATTTTCTGAGAAACTCTTGACCGTAACATCTTGCTTCAATCGTTATCGTATCTTTCATTCCGATTGAAGGATGAATCTTGTAGATTCTTCCGTTGAGCAGATATTTACCGTTCACTTGAGCTCGTAGATGCCAATAGAGCCCTTTCTCGCTAACTTGAAAAGGAAAAGTGTCTTTCATCAAGCTGTTTCCTTTATCATCGAAGATGAATGTTGCTTGACTCATTCCGGCAGCGAGTTCTCTAAGCCAAATGTCGTAGTTGATCAGTTTATTCTGGATCTGGGTCCAAGATGATCCGCCCTGACTATACTCGATAACTGCTTCCGGTTTCGTCAGGGTCCCGGCCAAGGAGGATCAGCTTTCTACACCGGCAGCTCTGCAACCAACAGGTCTGCGAAATATCCGGTTATCTGGTTGGCTGTTGCGGTTTCAAGTCTAGCCGCGATCTCAGCGTATTCGTCGCCCGTGTCGTCGGGCTTATAGTAGCTGCAGGCTGAGAGATCTCGGGTGTATCCGGCACACCACATCATGCCGTACTTTCCGGTCGTCAAATCGACTGAGAAGTATAGGAGATGCCATTTGCCTTCCTTGAGTTTCTGCGTTGCTGAGGTCGGGAAATCAGCCCAAGCATTAGAGCTGTTGAGGTACTGCCATTTGTTGTTCTGGACGTCATATCGGATTCTAGCTTCATGCCTCTTCGCTGAGTCATAGTAGTAGGCTTGAAATTCGATGTAGGCTGTGTTCGCTCTCGATGCAAACCGGAATTTGAAGAAGACCATTATCTTCTTTCCGGCTGCCATGACGAAAGATCGGTATCCTCGCACATAGTCTCCTATTGCTGGAGACGTCGCTCTCGTCTGCATCTTCAAGCATTTGTCTTTATAGTAGGCTTCTACTCCGGCATAGTCTCCGTCCACAACGAAGTCTGCGCCGGTTCCTTCACCTGTCCACTTATCGGTTTCTTGGAATCGCTCCTCCAGTAAGACGCGATCCAAGAAGAGGCTTCGTCTCCATTTGCCGAGCGCTGCATCGTATTCTTTCAGCCAAACTTCAGCCGGAACCATATACGCAGTTCCGCTTGGATATGTTTCGCTTGCTTCCTGACTCATACTCATTCAACTCCTTCAACTCTAAATCGGAAGGGCGACTGTTTTCGCCCGAAGGAAATCCTGAATCCTCATTCCAAGCCTTCGGGAGATTGCGTCGATGCTTTCTCCCTCAGGGTTCATCTCGATCTTGCTAACGGAGAGAAGTGGACCATGAACCTCTAAGCCGCCTCCTCCTCGACTGACGGTTTCGCCTCTGTGCACAACCGCTAAACCTGTTCGAGAGATCTCCGCGATCTGACCGGGAAGAGTCTGGGCTGAGGGAACTCTTGGAGTTTGAGTTGCAGTCCATAGCGCCATGCCTCCGGCGAGGGCTGAGATGCCGAGGACCGCCCATCCCATGGGGCCCATGGACGCCCAGAATCCTCGAGCCGCGACTCCGGCTGTCTGCATTGCTACGCTTAATGAGATTAGTTGAGCGATCAATCCGGGAATCTGGACGATTAGCGAGATCATCGTCATCTGTTGAGCTTGCTGAGCAGCCCTCAACCTTTCGAGGGCCTGCTGAGCCTTCTCGCTCGCTGGACCTGATTCCGCTAATGCCTCCCGGTAGTCACGTTGGGCTTCAGTAACCCGGATCGCGGCGACGTTGTATGCAGTCATCATGCTGGTGACGTGGCTTGCTATGGATCCGACTCTGGAAAGCGCGTTAGCCATTAGGATGGCATCGGAGTATTGGACTCGAGTGGAAGTTGAGACGAGTCGTAGAACTCGGTTCTGCTCTCGAAGTGTTTCCCCTGCGACTGCTAGTCTTCCTCTGGAATCCTCTGAAATGTAGCCGAGCTGCTTCATCTCACTGTAGATTCTTCGAATTTCGGCAGACGCTTCGTCTCTGGCTCGGATGACTATGTCAACGCTATTCTCCGCCACTTTTCAACTTCTCCTCGAAAGCCATTCTCCTCAGAAAGTTGAAGATGTCGAGAGGGAGTTTCCGTATCTCTTCGGGACTGTAGGTTTTCTTGAGGATCAGGTAGATCGTTTGGATTTCGGGTGCTTGGATGATTCGGCTGTCCTGCTCTTCATTGGGAATAAAAAACGAGTATTCTCCAGGATGTAGAACCAGATCTGCCTGATCTCTTCCATCTTATAGCTTTTCACTTTATCCCATGTGGCGGTTGGATCGCCTTTAGACCACATGATGTAGATAGCTTTGCGGAGGAAGTCTTCCTCCTTGAGGTTCATGATGCCCATGAATTCTTCGACGTCCATTCGGGCATACTTGATTTTGCCGTCGAAAATTGGAATGTAGACCTCAAAGATCCGGTTTTTCTCGGAGAGAATTTGAGCACAGGTCTTGACGACCGCCTGTCTGCTCTGCTCCTCATATTGTTTCCTCCAGTCGAGGAGGGTAGTCAATTCCTCTGGTGTCAAGCCCTTTCTCGGTTCAGAGGTCTTGAGACCTTTTTTCTTATGTGCAGCCCAATGAGCTGCGAACGCCTTGAGGCCAGAAGTATCTTGAGTGAAAGTTGAGGTGCAGCCTGGCCACTTGCATTCCAGCATTCCGCTTGAGTTAATCGAGTAAGGTTGATCTGGGACTTCTGAAGCTGATTCACTCAAATTTCAGTTGCCTCCTTAATTTTCTCCAGTAATCCTGATAGCTCTTCCGTGAAGGCATCCGAGAGGATCCATAGGGCTTGAGTGCCGGGATGCAATACTTGAGGAGCAAAGATGACTGCTCCCTCTTTTTCAAACCTTAGAGCTTTCCGGGTTCTAGGCTCGATGACGTGAACTCCGGTTCCATACTCTATGAATCTCGCAGCTCTATGGAGGTTGCCGAATGCTACTTCCGAGGGGCCCGCTGCGACATAGAACGAATCTAAATAGGATCCCGGATTCTTCAAACGTTGACTTGCTAAGATCTTTGCTCTCTCAACTATGTTACTCGCAGTTTCCTCTATGAGTGCTTGGAGGCTGCCGGGTATTTTATTGGAGGCTTTCTCGAATCGGATTGAGACCAGCTCTAGACCTTCAACTTCTAACGTGAACATTCCTTTCAATCTCTCTTGGTGAGCTTGATCGAGTAATTCATCCAGAATATCCCGAATCCTGGTTCAGGTTCAATCTCGATATCTCCAACCCAGTATTGGACGCCGTTGATGTAGGCTGCGGTTCCGCATCGAACTGTCACGCTGATCGGATTAGCATCTTGACCCTGCCTCATGGTCTTCAAAGTCGATTTGATGGCGGTGTATTCGCTTTCAGCGTCAACGATTCCTCTCAGTTCTAAGCGATCAGATTTATCCGCCCTGTAGTGGCAGATGTCGCCGTGTCTTCCCGGAATTTCGCTCTCCTCCAGTTTCGTCGGGAGGACTTCAGGTGGCCTCTCAAGATGGTAGAGTTCAACGGTTCCAAGCGCTGAGGTTAATGTTGCTATGCCGGGATCCTCAAGGAGATCTTTAGAATGCAGAGTGCCCGGGTTTAAGAGAGCCTGCGTTAAGGTCGGTTTGTTGGGGCAGTCTTCCGGCCATTTCTCAAGAATCTTAAGGATGGCTTCGATCTTTTCTTCCTCAGTCTTCGGCATAGCAATCTCTCCGATAGATTGAACCTTATCGATACGAGAGCTCGCGACTAGGCGCAGGTTGGCTCGGCGCTCAGATCGAGGGTCATTCGGAATATGGAGAATTGGTCTGCTTGCCCAGTCTTTTGGAAAGATGGAAGCTGACCCACGAAAGTCCAAGTCTTCTTGACAGGAGTAGGGCTTTGAATATCAGTTTCCTCGATAACCACAGTAACGGAGGGAAGGACCCCGGTGACAGGAGTTGCCTTTGAAGCGATCACGTTGTCTGTCGAGTAGAGGCCTTCAACTCTAAGCTCGCCGTCGTAGCTCTGAGTTCCTCGTATTTTGATCTGAGACCCGAATACAGGTCGTTTCGCAACCGGATAGCCCCATTGAGCTTCATAGCGATCCGCTAACCCTATTGTGTCGCCGTCGATCTTCACTACGCACTTTCCGCCGAAACATGATTTTTCCTGAGATCCAATAGTTGGCGTATCCTTCACCTCCCTACTTTGTGCTTTCCTTCCTAGGCTTCTCTTTGAGAGAAGAGCGAGGGGCACATTTCTGACAGAGCTTTGCCAGTCCGCCTGTCTCGTCTTCAAACTGATTTCCGCATTTCTCACACACTTTTAGCGGAGGCATCTCATTCACCTTTCATACCTGTGACAAATGGGTTCTTCATTCACCTAGGATCCCTGTGAGATAGACACATTCAACGTCGATCACTTCGATTAGGAAGGGGGGATCTATGTCCCATTGATCCGCGGGCAGAGGTCTCTTCGGATACATATCGACTACTCCCGGAATCCCTGTTCGAAAAGCTGTGATAATCTTCTCAACTTCAATTCTCATTCCATCCTTCTCGCTCCTCGCTGTGTTCACATCCTCTTTCTTCCCTGTCTTCGGCCGGACGAAACAGTGAACACGGAAGATGTGTCTAGCCTCGAGATCTCTTCGAAGGGTCTTCGTAGTCCTTGATGAAGAGAATTCTGAAACCCAGATGGCGTAATTCAGATTGATTAGAACTTCTCGATTGGCGACGTAGGGGAATACGATTTCCGTCTTAATCGGATGATCAGGCAGATTAATCGACCATTGGTTGAAGATGAGATCTCTAATCGCTTTATCGAGGTTTTTGGGATTTGGCATATCGATCTCCTCGGAGCTTTCGCTGAGCTTTCTTGATTGTCAATGAATCTGTCTTCGTTCTCTTTCACCCTCTTCGGGATTTCTGGCCGCGCTCAAGCCTTCTTCAGGCTGCCCATCGCGTGGCCGAGGCTAATCAGTAATCGGGATCTCTTCGATCCCTCATGCTCTCTTATCGACTTGGACGCAACGCATCGCTAGGAGTGCGAGAGATTCACCGATCTTTCGGAAGTGAATTTCATCTATCCTCCAGAACTTCCATGCTCCAGCTGAGCCGGTGATGATTTGATCTGACTGTTTGACTTTGATGTCTCCCCAAAAGTCAGAGCTCTTCCCGAAGATCCAAGTGTCTCTTGCCATGGCGAGGAACGGGATCGGCTCATTTGCTGCAGCTCCTCTTGTGAGTTGAGTTTCTTGAACTTTCACTTTAACGGGGATATCGCCGGTTTGAGGTGGATCTCCGATTGGAGTCTCCTTGAGTTGACCATCCGTGTCCGGGGTTCGAGTGATCGGTCTGAAGTAGCCGGGTTCCCCTATGCGGTCGATTTGATCAGGAATGTTCGACGTCTCTTCTCACCCTAGTAGTTGATTCCAGGACCGTATCCGTTCTTCAGCTTGAAGATCGGGTCTTCATCCTCGAGGGAGCTGTGAAACTTCTTCTTCATGCAGAGCCTCCAAACCTCTTCGCACTCACCTTTCCAAGTTTCAATCGGATCATGGTCCTCCCGATATTCGCCGAGTGCGAAGCTTTCAGGATCCCTCTTCTTCGCGGGAATTGCTGCTAGACGGGTGCTTAGACGTCGAATCAAGAGGTCGCCGGAACTCTGAGGTCCAAGCCTCTTATCGATGAACGCATCAGCTTCCTTAATCAACTCCTCGAGATCGGGATCGAGGAGTTTGGTGTTGAGGATTCTCCTAACATCTGCAGCTCCAGAATACGCCATTATCATTCAATCTCCAAATTGAGTTTCCCTGAAAAAAAGAGGGGAGATTAGAGACTCTTGAGAGTCCACTTAGGCTTCGGCGTAGACTTTGAATTTCCAGTCAGCGGTTACTGTTACGACCACGTTCGTCGTTGTATGAGTTCCCTCTACGACGGAGAGAGCTGCATAGGTGCTTGGGCTGCCTGTGATGATTATCATCACTAGGCTGGGTACGACCCCCAGTCCGTGAGCTATGTTTTGGGCGCTTCCGGTTCCAGTCTGCTCTGCGCTTAAGCTGCAGATCCTGCCGGCTTTCTTTATGCTCGCGGTTTCCAGTTCTAAGGCTTTCTTTATTCGAACCGGATGGTGAGCGAAGACTGTTTCCTTAGGCATCTCTCTCTACCTACTTCTTGCCGCGAGGCGACTTGATTTTAGGTGCTTCAGTTGGCTTGGCTTCTACTTCAACGGGAACGTCGGGCTCTAGGAAATGTGGGAAAGGTCCTGCGTCACCGTGCTTCTTGATCCATTCCTTCTTAGTGGTCAAGGCTGCTCACCGGGAGGCCCTCTAGAACGTGAATGTTGGATCTACCCAGGATCCCGTTGTTATCTGAGTTACTGCGCCTGCTCCTCGATGGACGACTTCCATTCCGCAGCGTCTTCGATAGTATGCTTCAACCAGCGGATACTCGTCGTGTGGACCACGGTACAGCTTTAAGCCTCTCGCTTGAGGATTGAGAGGTTCCCTCATGGAGACCGGCAGGATCTGGCCTTCAACTCCGAACAGGTAGCCGTCGGGAACCCAATCCTCGATGACGATGATGAACTCATTGAATTTGGTTACGGCTCTCAATCCGAGGGTCGCAACGGTTTCGATGATCGATGTGGCGCTCATAGCTGTGGTCCAGCCTGCTAGATCCTCGAAAGCCTTCACGGTTCCGCTGTTGATGAAGAGGTAGAGGTCGCCCATGTATCCGTGTTCTCGAATATGCTTCTTGA
>Ga0209725_1001602_pt1 | contig 12655 bp, 10 predicted proteins | sample I18A1metaG_FD_184145 | JGI IMG/M metagenome (GOLD analysis project Ga0209725, IMG submission 184145) | Lake sediment bacterial and archeal communities from Gulf of Boni, Indonesia to study Microbial Dark Matter (Phase II) - ​I18A1 metaG... | ecosystem: Environmental > Aquatic > Freshwater > Lake... | reverse complement strand
CCATTCAACAGTCTTCTCGAATCCTTCTTTGAATCCTACCTTTGGTTCCCATCCAAGTCTTCTCCTTGCGAGCGTCAAATCAGCTGCTCTGGAAGCCACTCCCTGAGGTCTGGACAAGTCATGCCTGACAGCTTTTGGTTTCCAACCGACTATGTCAAAAATCATTTCGGCGCTCCGGTTCAATGTTGTTCTGTCACTTCTCCCAGCGTTGATTGCTGCTCCATCTTCGATTCTTTCCGCTGAAAGCATTAGCGCGTCAACAATATCTTGAACATACGTGAAATTTCGGTCCTGATCTCCTGTTCCCCAAATAGAATAGGGATCCATCCGTATGAATGCCTTGGCGATTAGCGCTATAATAGCATGAGTTTCGTTTTCTCTGGGTCCGTAACATGTGAAGATCCTCACTGATGAGCATTTCACTCCGTTTTGCTTGTAATAGGCCCTAAGAGTCATTTCACCCATTAGTTTGGCCCATCCATATTCAAGGTCCGCGAAGGACTTTCCTCTCACAAAGGGATCAGCGTCTTCTTCCTTTAGAAGGTAGGACGAACCGGTTTCTTCTTGAAGATATGTTGGATACACGCATGCGGAGCTTGCGAAACAAACTCGTTCTGCTCCTTGACGGCATGCTTCCTCGAAGACTATTTGGTCAAGCGCCATATTGGTGCAGCATTCCACGGGATGCGTGTGAATGTATCCTCTGCCTCCGTGAGACGCGGCCAAATGGAAGACAACATCGATATCCTTCATTACTGATCTTGTGAACGATCTGTCTTTGAGATCTCCTTTGTGCACTGAAAGTCTGGTTGACTTCCAGAGATTGCGTCCTTTCTTTTCGAATTTGTATTCGAGATTTGACCATTTCCCACTTGAGAAGTCGTCTGCAATGACTACCTTCGCTTGCTTTTGAACAAGATTGTCGACTAGATTGCTTCCTATGAAAGAGGCCCCACCGGTTACCAGAACATGTCTGTTACGCCACATTCAGTGCTCTCCTCGCCCATTCATACGTTCGGCTCAATCCTGTGTCCAAGGAAGTGATCGGAAGCCATCCTAGGGTGTTCCTCATTCTTGTTGTATCCGCACAATACCTATACGTTCCTTGTGGTCCTCTCACGTCGTATTCAAGTGGGAGGTCTCTTCCAGATAGTTTAGCTATTCTTGTTGCTAGTTCTCCTATGGATACGATTTCTTCTCCTCCGAGATTTATCGGCTCAGCATCTTGTATCTTTTCCATTCCTAGCAGCAACGCGTCAACGCAGTCTTGAACATATAGAAAGGCCCGTTCTTGCCTTCCGTCGCCAAATATCTCGAATCTCTCGCTCGGGTAACGGAGGGATTTTCTGATAAGAGAGGGAATGACATGGGACGATTTTGGGTCCAAGTTTTCGTTCTCGCCGTAGGCATTGAAGATCCGCAATATACAGGATTTGATTCCATAGTCAAGATGGTAGGATTTGCATTGGATCTCTCCCAAGATCTTTGCCCAGCCATACGTTGTCTGAGGGTTCGCTGGAAACGCATCCTCCTCTTTGAACCTGTTGAGTTGATTACTCCTTTCACGGTAGACGCAGGCAGAACTTGTGAATAGGAATCTTTCAATATCATTCATTCTAGCCGCTTCGAGCATGAGTGTGTTCATGAGAACGCTTGGAGTACTGCCCTCAACATTCTCTTTACTTATGTAATGGATGCCTCCCACCGATGCCGCGAGATGGAAGACGTATTCCACTCCTTTGACAGCGGCAAGACAGTTCTCCCATTTGGCGAGGTCAACTCGGTGTATCTCGACTTTGTCAAGAAAAGGCTCAATGTTCTGGATACTTCCCCTTGAGAAATTGTCTGCAATTCTGACGCTGCTTCCGAGCTCAACAAGCCTCCTTGCGAGATTTGAACCTATGAATCCTGCCCCTCCGGTAATCAGGACTCTTGCATCACTCCACATATCTGTCTGCCAAGTGACCATAATTGGCTGATGCCTTAAGAATGATTGCCTCTCGGATTATGCCATGCATATATGAGCAGTCTCTTCTGAGTTTTCTGCTGATACGAATTTCACAGATATAAGAAGCACGACTCAGTACATAAGCGATCTAGGATCTAGTTGATCCAATTGCAAATTGTCCCTTCAGGGAGACTTCACGATTGGAAGCGACAGTATTCCATCACCATGTCTGTGTATACTTGCAGCTTCATTTGTACTTCGACTGTGTTAAGTAGATATTTGCTTCAATTACGTGATAACCAGCGTTTCCTCATTGGCAGTAAGCGATCTACGTTCGATCATAAAGGATATCAGTGTTCAATTTCACTTCCAAGTAGATCCAGTTTGAACCACTGCTGCAACCAATCCCTGTGAGGAGTGTGGCTTGAAGACTGCGATTTTGAAGCTGAAGTCTTTCCTTTCAAGGGCACAGCAGGTCTATAGAGAGAAGGGAATCCGATATTGTTTTCAGTCAGCCGTGAAGAAGGCCTCTCGCAAAGTGAGAAGATACTACGAGAGCAACTTGGAACTGTATGTCTACAAGCTATTAATGAATCGGAGTTTTGTGTTCCAAGCACGCACGTATTCTTACTTCTATCACAAATACAACACAACGTGGAAAGGTGAAAGGGCGGTCGAAATTCCCATAGTGAGAGAGATTATGAGGTCTACGTCTGGTCGAGTCCTAGAGGTGGGTAACGTCTTATCGCATTACTTCAAAGTCGATCATGATGTTATTGACAAGTATGAGAAGGGTGAAGGAGTAGTCAATGAGGATGTTGTGGATTTTAGACCGCTTGGAAAATACGATCTAATCCTCAGCATTTCTACGCTGGAGCACGTTGGTTGGGATGAAAAACCGAGGGAGTCCGGAAAAATACTACGTGCGATAAGGAATCTGAGAGACCTCTTGACCCCTGAAGGGAGGTTAGTGGTCACTCTTCCACTGGGATATAACCCGGAGATGGACGGACTTTTGGAAGAAGGTCGGCTAGGGTTCTCCGAATGTTTTTGTCTAAAGAGAGTCTCCAAGAACAATGAGTGGAAGGAAGTTGAATGGCGTGAAATCTGTGGCTCGAGATATGCGTACCCTTTTCTTGGTGCTAATGGATTAGTAATTGGCATAATAGATAACACAGAAAGATAGCCGTGTTGGCATTCTTATTCTGTGCGTGCGAACCTATTTGCCGTTCTGCTGTCTGTAGATTCTGATTATGTCATCCATGACTTCGATCGTTCTTCGGTAACCTAACGATTTGAGAAAAGATGTTATTTCATCGACACTTGGGTAATCATTCCTGCCTGTGAAATGCCTTGCGTCATCAATCAAGATCACGTCCCCTTCCACTTGGCGTCTGCAGATGTGGCGAAGTTCCTCCATGACTGGCGTGTTTCTGAGTCCCTTCGCGGTGACGCCGGCGGACCAATGCGCATCCAGCCAGAACAGACATGGAACTGTCAATGCGGTAAGGACTTGTGGCAAAAGGTGTTGACTATCCCCTTGAAGAATAGTGATATGCTTCTTTCCAAGGAATCTGTCTCTCGCCGTCTTCCAAAGCTCCTGTCCTAGTTCAATAGAATATACTTGATCAAAGATATCCTCGACGGCAGCTATCATGTCTCCACGATATGTTCCAGTTTCGACAAAAGCCTGCAGCCGGAACCTTTTGGCGAATCTTCTCACTATCATCTGTTTCACGAAGTGTGGCGGAGCCGTTGTTCTTCCCAATTCTAACCAATCTTCGTATTCATTGACTTGTCTGAAAGTCTGAAGCATTTGGTAAGGAATGAAACGAAGGATTGTTGGGTTACGGAAGAGTCGAGAAATCTCTTTTCTAGACAGATTGCGATGGAATATTCCACGTAGAAGGGTATTGCTGATCATAACTTGCAAGATAGTGTGACATATCCAGTTCTTGATGGATGTCCTCATTGTGGGCATTTTGGACCGCTTGCTCTCTGCTTTCCTAAGAATGGACACATCACCACTAGGAACTTCAATCTAGTTTGGCCGTAAGTTCATTTGTGGCCGCTTGTCCATCATTTAGTCTTGTTACATTCGTAGGATTTGACTCTTATATCACGCAGATAATTGTATTTGTTCGAGGTTAGGATGTTGTCTCTCAGGAGGTTATCCAGCAGAGTCCTCAAGAAGACCGGGTTACTGTGTGTAGCTCTCTCCAGAAGAGTATATCGACCACCACAAGACGAAATTCAGGAAGCATTCAACACAAACATATACGAGGTGGGCTGGCTAGATCATGACTTAGATGAGAACTCTCTCGTATTGGATGTTGGAGGATACCGGGGACAATGGACAAGCGACATCTTCGCGATGTATTGCTGCAGTATACACATCTTCGAACCAATCGCCGAATTTGCCGACAGCATTGCGAAAAGGTTCTCAAGAAATAACAAGATCATCGTTCATCGGTTCGGTCTTTCGAATGAGAATAGGAAAGCAGAGATTTCTTGTGAACGTGATGAATCTTCAGTGTTCAAGCATGGAACTATGACTCAGGAAATACTCCTTGTGAATGCTTCTGAGTTCTTAGAACAACAAGGTATCAGAGGAGTTGATCTCATAAAAATCAACATCGAGGGGGGAGAATACGATCTTCTTGAGCATTTGATCGAAGCTGGTTTCATAGCTCAAATCAGAAGCATTCTGGTGCAGTTTCACGATTTTGTTCCGCAAGCAGAGAAAAGAATGCAGAATATCCAAAAGCAACTCGCCAAGACTCACTATTTGGCGTATCAATACAGATTTGTTTGGGAGAAGTGGAAGCGTAAGGACAACTCGTCCAAAGAGCAAGCTTGATGATCACACGCATTTGTCTCATCTTGTTGGAATTCTATTGTGAGGTTGAGAGGTCACCTATGTCTAAGGTGTCTTCCAAGATCGAATAGATTGCGTGTTTGAGTTTGTCAACAACTAGCTGGCATAGCGCTTCTTCACAAGAGCCTCTCTAACTGCAAGTCTAACTGACTCTTCGCTATTGTACCTCGGCTTCCATCCTCTTGACGTAAACTTAGTTGTGTCAAGAGACATGTTCTTCACATCACCGAGCCAACCTCTTCCGCCATCAACGCCGCCTGTAAAGTTGAAGTGCACATTTCTAAGGGCCATCTCTTCCACCACAATCTCTGCAATTCTTGAAACTGGGATTGTGTCGAAGGAACCAATGTTGTAAACGCATACTCTTTCATTATCCATCAGGAAAACATCGGTTGCTCTTCTAATTGCTGAAACACAATCTTCAACATGCAGGTAGGACTTTTCTTGATGGCCGTCCCCAAGAATCTCAAGCTCACCCGAGTTTTGTCTCAGCTTTCGGATAAAATCTGCAATGATGCCATGCTTTGATCTGGCCCCCACGATGTTCGCCAGACGCAAGATTAGGCCTCTCATACCGAATGTGTAGCTATACGATGAAATCAGAGCTTCACATCCAAGCTTTGATGCACCGTACGTAGATATCGGCAGTGCGATTCCGTAATCCTCTGGTGTCGGAAGGACTTTGGTCTCACCGTAAATAGTGGAGGTTGATGTGAAAACAATCTTTGCGTTGCTTCTGCTCCTTCTCATTCCTTCAAGTAGATTGAATGTGGCGACCAGGTTCTCGTTGAAGTGGACAGAGGGATCTACCTCGCCAACTCGAACTTCAGGGTTGGCTGCGAGATGGAAAATCAAGTCAATCTTGTTCAAATTCTCTTGTATGTCACTCATGACTTTGAGATCACGCCGCATGAACCTGAACCTCTCCTGGTCTCTCACTTTGCTCACATTGCTGATATCTCCAGAACTCAGATTGTCAAAGACGATCACATCATGCTTAGATTCGATCAGTGAATCAACCAGATGACTGCCAATGAAACCTGCACCACCTGTAACAAGAATTCTCATGTTTGACTCAGCAATGAAAGCCAATGACGGTGAAATAAGTCTTGTAGTGCTTGCGAGTGACAAGAAGAACAAGGAAGAGGCTTGTCAGCAAGTCCGACATGTTCTTGCTTATGAAGCTAAACGATGCGAGTGAGACAAACTGGCTCCTCATTCCGAAAAAACGCGTGCTTCCACATAGAAATCGTGACGTATCATAAGGCGCAAATAGCTCATCTGTGTGATTGCTCAACGACAAATGGAGAGTGCAGAGATGAGATCGCGATTTGTCAGCACCCGATGGCTCTATCGTGCGTGGTACTACTTTCGATTGGGATACGCAACCTACTTCTCCTTCCTACTAGGATATGTGTCGACATTCGTTTCCGTATACTACCTTGCGATAAGGAACATCCCCGATCTCCTGAAAGCGTTTCCTCATTTTTGGGAGTTCACGCTTTTGGGGACAGCGATCGGTGTTCCCCTAGCTGTTTTGATTGGGTGGTTCCACATGAAGGGCACAAAACTGTGGACAGCTGAAGTGGACATCGGCATGGAGGCAAATCCTTACAATTACAAGATCCCCTCCGGTTACTGGAAAGACGTGTTCACACCATTATATCTGGAACTGCTCAGGCAGAACCGGAAGATTCTGGCCTTGAACAACCTTCTCACGCCAGAGGATGAGAGAACTTTTTCGAAGTTGGAAAAAGATCTCCAGACTCTAATCTCGGGCGGCTACATAGGTCATCCTCGACGAAGGTCCATGTAGAATTCAAGACATGTCGATTTTGCAGGTCTTGTCGGTGTTGCACCTCTTTTGGTAGAAAGCTTTCGTCATCAATTCGATCTTGTGTCTACTCAGACTAGTAAGATCATGATTCATCTGCACATATGGCCTGCCGCTCATACCCATTGAACTTGCCAGTTCCGGAGAATCCGCGAATTTCTCTATGAGAGCCTCGACCTCACGTAGTGACGATGCAGAGAACCCACCTCCAGAATTCCGTAGAGCGCGCCTATGTGAAGGTGTCCTATCTACGTTACGGTTTGCCTGGATATTCTTCTGGCAGGCGCCTATTCGCCCACTAGCTCTGGGGCATTATGGTTTCGCATCCAGGCGTCCTCAATCGCGCTAACGCCTACATGTGAGGCAGCGCTTTCACGAGGAACTGTTTCTATGCCTGATCGTAATACGGGCGTTTATTCTTCAGCACGGACCAGCAGCACATGAGGAGTCTTCTGGCTGCGGCTACTTTGGCTACTTGTTTTCCTCCTCTTTCAGCTATGCGGTGGAATGCGCGTGTGATGCTTGTGTCGTATTTGTGTACATGCGTTAAGGCGGCTTCCGTCATGATCCATCGTAGCCAACGGCTTCCCTCCTTGGTTATGCTTCCATGTCTGGTTGTTCCGCCGCTGGCATGGGTTGATGGCACAAGCCCAGCGTAGCTGCATAGCTTCTCGGCGTCGCTGAACCTGTTGATGTCGCCTATCTCGCTTTTCACAAGCAACGCCGAATAGTATCCTACGCCTGGGACGGTCATGAGGAGTTTGGTGTCTTCATCGATTCCTGCTGTTTGCTTGAGCTCCTTGGAGACTCGTTTAATCTCATGATCTAGGGGTGTGATGACGCGTAGATAGGATTCGACTGGATCAAGGTCAAGTGTGTGAAGCCATTCTACTCCTTTCCTGGTGAATAAACCGTAAGTTGACGGCGGTTTGTTTCCTTGATAGGTGAGTATGCTTTTGATCTTAGCCCGTAGCCTTGATCTTTCTCTTACCAGGAAGGCTCTTCGCCTAACCTTCTCCCGCAGCATCGCTGTTTGTTCATCAGGTATGTATGCGGGTGGCAACGCATCCAATCGTACCAGCTCAGCTATAGCCTTAGAATCAACCCGGTCGCTTTTGATCTTCGCTTCTGCGATGTATCGTGTCTTCTTCGGATGAGAAACCGATACTGAGTATCCACGTTTCGTCAGAAGTCGGTACAACGGAACTATCTGGTTGCTGGATTCCATTCCTATCTATCTTGAAGTCGGATAGATACGATGGAACGAGATTGTTACTCATCCTCCTCTGGTTAACTATCTTACCATCACAATCCAGAATCGTCGCATAGGTAGAGTCCCTATGCACGTCCAAACCGCAAACAAAGGCGCTCATGGTATGGGTTGAGCGCCGTCGCCTAACAATAGCTCTTCCCATACCATCGCGCTACAGGCCTGCCACAAGACATGGCCTGCAAGATCTTTGCCCGCGCCTGACGCATCTGGAAGACTCGGTCATCAAGCAAGAGTTGCGGTTGAGCAAAGAGCAGATCTTGAAAAGGATCTAGGCCTCTTCCAAAAGCGCTTGATAGATCTTGTTGAAAACAAACGGCCGTTGGCCTGTTTCTTTAAATAGAACATAGAAAGAGCGCAAAGATTGGGAACTGCTGAGCTCACGCTGTGAGCCACGCAAACGCGCTTAGAGCCAAAACCTGAAGGCTCCTAGCTCCCGATTCAAGCATACGAAGAGGATTGGAATGTTGCTCCAGAATGAGACGCTAGAGAAGAATGGAGATGTTCTCTGTTTGGGCGCACATCCAGATGACGTTGAATATGGGGCAGGGGGAACCTTGAACCGACTCATGAGACTTGGATGGAAAGTACGCGTCTTGGTCTTTAGCAAATGCACCGAAAGTGTTCCGCGCGGATATCCACCTGACCAACTAGTGCATGAATTTCACAAGAGCATGCGAACCTTCGGTATCAAGGACTACAGCATCCTGAACTATAGAGTTCGATCGTTTCCTTCTGTAAGACAGAATATACTGGAGGACTTGGTGAAGATCAGGAACGAACGAGACTATGACATGATTATTTCGTCATCCCATTCGGATTTGCATCAAGACCACGCAACGCTTGGCAGTGAGGTCCAACGCGCATTTCAGAGTACCACTGTTCTCCAGTACGAGATTTCAAAAAACAGATATGACCACAATCCAAATCTGTTCGTGGAACTGGGCGCAAAAGACCTTCAAGCCAAGTTGAGAGCACTCAAATGCTACAGATCCCAGAACCAACGCAAGTGGGTGAGTCCGCTGAACATAGAAGGCCTTGCTCGAGTGAGAGGTATGCAAGCAGATGTTGAGTTTGCAGAATCCTTCGAGATCAGTAAAATGCTGTGGCGGAGCCGTAGATGATGACAGGTCTGAGATCATCAGTCATAGTTGGGAAGAACGTTCACCTAGCTTGCCCCAACGTAGAGATCGGAGAGGGAACAGTAATCGAGGATGGCGTTGAGATCGATGTACGAGAGAAACTGCGAATAGGCCCACGCAGTGTGATAAGACGTAACTGCATCATTCGAGGAAGAGACATTGAAATCGGCCCAGAGTTCTATGCGAACCACCACGCAGAGATTGGCGGAGGAAGCTGTTTCGAAAAAGACTCGAAACTATCCGCGGGATATTGGTTGCATCTCGGAAGCTACTCCATGATCAACACTGCACGCTCAGTAACGATTGGCAACGAAGTCGGACTTGGCAGGTTCACGAACATCTACACGCATGGTGCATATCTATCTGTTCTTGAGGGTTACCCAGTATCCTTCGCGCCAGTGGAGATTGGCAATCACGTTTGGATTCCTAGTGCGACAATTAACCCGGGTGTCAAAATAGGCGACAATGTGGTAATCGGAGTAGGAAGTGTTGTGACCAAAGACATACCCAGTGGGTCTTTTGCGGCAGGCGTTCCGTGCCGCGTCATTAAGGAAGGTTGCTATCCACAGAAACTTCCTACGGCTGACAAGATTGACCGAGTGGCAAAAATCCTCTCCTCTTATGGATACGAGTTTGAGATTCGTGGTGATAGCATCAAGATTGGCCGAGCAGAGATTGATGTGGAGAAAAGGGTTCTGATAGGTGATGTTACAGAATTCTCGGAAGCAGTAAGAAACGGTCTGCGGAGACACGGAATCAGGCTCAAAGTCTATGATATGAACGGAGTGTACAGGCCTTGGTAGTGGTTCGCTGTCAATGGCTGATGGGCCATCTGATAGACCTGGTCGAATGAATGCAAATAGGCATGTAGGCTTGAGTAGTCTTGTCATTCAATGCCGAACGGCGGGCATGAGATCCAGATGAGCTTCAGTTGTATTGCATGCTATGTCGGCGTCTAGTTCAAGTCTTGAAATAGAGGCCACGCCTCTTCTGGTGAAGAGTTTCACTCATCAACTCAACCTTGCGTTTACTGAGGCGGGTGAGATCATGATTCATCTCCACATATCGCCGAGCGTTCAAGCCCATTGACTTAACAAGCTCGGGTGAATCTGCGAATTTCACTATTAGAGCTTCGACTTCTTCTGATGAAGATACAGAGAGCCCGCCGCCTGAATTTCGCAGAATTGTCTCAAGATCAGGTGCCTTCGGTGCTATAACAGGCGTGCCGCAGGACATGGCCTGCAAGATCTTTGCAGGGCTGGACCCTTGCTTCTCAAGCAACTTGTTAGGCACGTCCGTTACGTCATAAACGTAGACATCTGCAGCGTTCATATATAGTGGAACTAGGCGATACTCGACCGCCCCTGTAAATATGAACTTGCTGGTCCCGGTCCTTGTCGCTCTCGTCTTTATCTCCTCAAGCAATGGGCCTGAGCCAACAATGAGAAAGGCGATATCAGTCCTTCTGTGCTGCAAAAGATCAGCGACACGAAAGAAATGATTGATCCCCGTCCTCCTCCAACCAATCACGGAGAATGTGCTGATATACAACATCACCTTTTCCTTTTCTATGCCAAGCTTGCGACGCATCGCAGTCCTCTCGGTCTCAAGAGGCTTAAACAATGTCGTATCCACTGCGTTCTGTACGACTGTGATCTTTCTCTCATCTGCACCGTAATCTCTCAGAAGAGTGTCCCTCATCCTCTCGGTGACGGGCATAGTGAGGTCAGCTGATCTGATCGCAAAGGTTTCCATCAGACGCATGAAACCACATATGAGAGACGTGTGGACTCGGACTCTGTACGTTTGTCTGCGGACCTCAGTCTCAATTGATGGTATTCCGTGCAGTTCAATGGCCAGAATCTTTCCGAACATCTTCATGGGCACAGCAAAGGCCATCAACAAAGGATCACGACTGTAGATGCAATCGTAGTCTCTCAGATGCAGAAGCAAAGCCGGCATCAATGCCAAAGCGAATCGAACACCGGGAGGAGAAACTTGGATGATTCGCATCAGCGAATGCAAGTCTGTCGAGACATATCCCCGAGGTGCAAATAGGATTGCGTTGGCGTCTCTTGCAAGAGCCCTTATCTTGTCATATGTGTTGATAGTATCGCCGGGTTCGAGGCGTGACAGGTTGTGTCTGCAGAGAACGGCGATTCTAGCCTTCCCTGAATGCGGAGTTGGCGATGCATGATCACCGGTTTCCGCCCCTGTATTCGTAGAAGTCCTCAAGTCTGTATCTCTCTATCGAATGCGCTACCACTCACTCATATCAAGGATCAAGGAACATATATACGCAGGTCTAGGAAAGCGCGCATGCAATAAACTGAGCCGTTATGGTCTGTAGCAATTGCATAGTACGGCATGTGGGCGATGTGAGTCTGGGTACACGGACTCGGTATGCTCCTGTAGATATCAGTCTCAATGAATGGGGATCCGTTTAGCTCAGCGATCAAAGATCCAGTCCTGCTCTTTCGATGCGCGTTCGGCCATGGCTATTCTAGGAAACGGAATTGTTATCATTGCTGATCCCTATAGGATGAATCTGATCTATCTGCAGGGAGTTCCTATCTGCTTCATAGGAAATGTTTGTGCTCAGTCTTTATACCAGACAGATTACTATCCTGTCAGTCTTCTCTATTCTGTTCAAGCGAAAACTTGACGCCATAGTGGCCTCTGAAGAAATCCCTTACCAGGACGGTGAAAGGATTCCAGCTCCTCTTTCTTGCAAGTCTTGAGAGATCGAACCATTCAAGCGAGTCGTATTCACGTGTGAGCTCGCTTGGTGAGAGCGAGAAACCTTGCAAAGCAATAACCACCAATGCATCAAATCCTTTTCTTATTGGCATCAGTTTCTTGAGAGTCTCTCTTGAGATCTGGTCTGTTTGATAGCAAATCCCGTAATTCCGTCCCTTCTCCGCAAACCTGAACAGATTTCCCGTCTCGAAGTCTTCTGATACTGCCCGACGCCCAGTATTCTCGGCAATGTGATCAACGAAAGTTTGGAGAATCTCTCTGGTTCTTCGATCCTTCTCCTGAAGATCCACTTGATCTCTGATGTCGTTGATGCCTCTGATCACAGCTGCGGGGACTCCGCCTGCGAACGTTCCACTTGGGATGTCTTTTGTTGCTATAGCTCCCGTAGCCAGCATGGCTCCTTCGCCAACAGTGACCCCTGGTTGGATGATGCATCTTGGAGGGATCCAAGCTTCCCTGCAGATCTTCACAGGGGCGAACTTTCGGGGCAAACCTTCCAGGTAGGAGACCCAGACACCGTGAGTGAATATTGATGTGTCGCTGCCGATTCCGACGCCATCCTCTATGGTGACTGGCTCAGTCACGTTGATCAATGTTCTCTGCCCAATGTAGCAGTTCCTTCCTATTGTGAGGGATTTGTCTCCGTCGACTCTGACTTCTGCGCAGATGACCGTTTCTTCGCCGATTGCCAGTTTTCCGCATATAATGTGGACATCAGAACCTATCGACACGCCGTCTTCCAGCACGATCTCGTTCGACACGATATAGGATCCGAACTTGATCCTGACATTTGATCCGATGTGTGCGCCGAGTAGCGTTCTAT
>Ga0209725_1001601_pt1 | contig 12658 bp, 11 predicted proteins | sample I18A1metaG_FD_184145 | JGI IMG/M metagenome (GOLD analysis project Ga0209725, IMG submission 184145) | Lake sediment bacterial and archeal communities from Gulf of Boni, Indonesia to study Microbial Dark Matter (Phase II) - ​I18A1 metaG... | ecosystem: Environmental > Aquatic > Freshwater > Lake... | reverse complement strand
GGTTGGCTGGATTGGACCCTATGGATAGGTCATCGAGATTTATGACTTCAACATCACTGCGGGTAGAGAGCATATATCTTACGAAGTTGCTCCCGATGAACCCCATTCCGCCTGTCACGAGCACTTTCATTTCGAGTAGCCTCCGTGGAAAGCTGGGCATCTCAGCCATGCTTGAGTCCGGGCGTCAGCTTCCAGTCGTAAGGTATCTTATCCGTGTCTGGGGCTAGTCTCTCCTCATCAGGCTTTTCGTAGTTGTACAGCTTTGTTGGGAAGTTTATGAGAAGTACAGGCTTGACGCCTAAGGCTTTGAAGCCGTGCCAGCATTCGCCAGGGATCTTCAGTAGAGCGAGGTTGTCCTCGCCTAGGATGAATTCATTGATCAATCCTTTAGTGGGCGATTCTTCTCTATCGTCGTAGACTGCTATCTTAGCGGTTCCTTGAAGTACGCACATGTAGTCTCCCTGTTTGCTTCGGGGATGTCTGTGCCATGCTCTGACTACGCCTGGAAAGGTTGTTGAGAAGTATGCCATAGCGAACTCTTTGAAGATGCTCCAGTCCTTCCTCAGGAGCTCGCATAGGTATCCTCTTTCATCCACATTCTTCTTCAGTTGCTTCAGTTCAACGCCTTCGATAAGCTTTTGCATCTCAAATCTCTTCCGCTGCCTTCCAGTCTTATGCTATGAATATTTGGCTCGGAGTTTAAAAGAGTCATTAATACCGGATTTGGCACAACTTGTTCTCTTGGATTGATCCCTCATTCGATGATGTTATGTAAGGGTCGTTTTACGCAGACTTGGCTTGTAACGGCGTGAGCTCACAGAAATCTGGACCCCCCTACCCCTAGGGGGGTCAAGCATCATTGCACCGCGGTCTTGGTTGGTAAGAGAGGCTGTGTTTTCAGTGATGGCGACATCTCGATTTGGGCTTTCTTCGTAGCCTCTCGATGTTTCTATGAGGGCCACGGTTAAGATGTCGCGGAACTCGTATCTTTCGTTGAGAGAAAGGAGTTTTAGATAACTCTATGATCTAAGTATGTTTTAGCGTTGAGAGAGCGGTCTGCTTGGAGAGGGTTCTTGTTACTGGGGCTAGTGGCCTTTTAGGATGTAAGCTGGTTAAAACACTTTCAGAAGGTTATGAGGTTATTCCAACTCACAATACGCATCCTGCTCATCCTAATTCTATGAGGATGGATATCGTTGATGGAGACGAAGTTCTTAAGGTTCTGGAGGGAGCTAGGCCTGAGTGGGTGGTGCATGCAGCTGCTGAGACGAACGTGGACAAGTGCGAGACTGATAGAGCGTTGGCCTGGAGCGTTAATGCTGAAGGAACGAGGAATATCGCTTCAGCGTGCATGAAGGTCGGCGCGAAGTTGGTTTATGTCTCCACTGACTATGTTTTCGATGGTGAGAAGGGGCGTTACGGTGAGGAGGATGATGCGAATCCTGTTAACTATTATGGCGTTACGAAGCTTGAAGGTGAGAGATTTGTTAGAGAACTCTGCAAGGATTTCGTTATTGCGAGGACGAGCGTGCTTTATGGTTGGCATGCAAGCGGGATGAATTTCGCTACATGGGTTATCGACTCTCTTAGGAATGGCAAGAGGATAAGTGTGGCCGAGGATCACTATAATTCTCCTACGCTTGCTGATGATCTCGCTGAAATGATTGTGAAAGTCGTGGAAATGGGTGCTAGTGGGGTCTATCATACGGCTGGAAGCGAAAGGGTCAGCAGGTATGATTTCGCGATTAAGATAGCTGAAACATTCGAACTGGATAAGTTGCTTATTATGCCTATCAAGATGAAGGACCTTAAGGTTTGGCTTGCCAAGAGACCTAGGGACTCGTCGCTTTCAGTGGACAAGATTCGGAGAGAACTTGAAGTTTCACCTTTAAACTTGAATGAGGCACTGAGGAGGATGAAAAGTGAGGAGCGAGCGCTTCGATCTGAACGATAGACAGACCATTGGAGCGGACTTCTAATTGTCCATTCGGAAGCTTATGTTCGGAGAGGGCAGCAGGTTTCGCTGGGTGAGGTCTAGAAAGCCTGTCGGACTATTGTTAGACTCCGTAAATGACAACGTGGGCGACAAGGCGATCAGGACCGTCATGGAAGAGTTCTTGACCGAACAAAGCGTAGAGTACGAAGTGCTCAACCCCCTCTCGTTCGATCCTAAGAACTATCGAATCGTAATTGTTGGCGGCGGGCATCTGCTGAGAGATCCGGGAGACCCATTCTACGACAACTTCAGGGTCGCTGGCAAGCACATACTCAACGCCGTCGGAGTCAGCACGAACGAAGCCGTTGAATACCTGAACGAATACGTGTACGTCTCAGTTAGATCCAAGGGCGACTGGCTGCGCATAAGAACCGTTGCCAAGGATATTCGGATCGTGCCATGTCCATCAGTCCTGATGAGAGGCGAACGGTCTGGAGTTAACGTCGACAGGAACTCGATCGGTTTCCATTTTCATTCAGCTTCTCTCGCGTCTTGCCCTGACTGCGCCAGCTTCATAAACGCTTTTCCCGATCACGACAAGTACTTCATGTCTTTTACACCGTATAACGGGGACATGGAGACTATGCGCCTCATAACCAAAAGAGTTCCGGGCAGCAAAACGATCTTTAGAGAAGATTCGAAACATCTGTTCGACATCGTTGGGAGGATTGGATTCATGGTGTGCTCTTCCCTACATGCGGCTATCTTCGCACATGTGAACAGGGTTCCCTTCATAGTATTTCCATACGTAGAGAAGGTGAGAGAGTTCATGGAAGATAGAGGGCTTGAGAGATGGATGTTCACGAACTCTCAAGAGATGTATCTGAAGCTGAATGATTTGATGCGTGAGAAACCTGATTACTCTGGGCTGGTCGAGGAAGACTTGGAGAAGGCAAGAAATCATTTGCAAGAGATAAGAGGATTCTTGGAGTAGCGGTTTAATTCTTTGTCTGTTAGATGAAGTTTAGGGGCTTCCTAGGAATTGCGCGATTTCTTCTTGAGACAGGTTCTCTTGACGGTACTGAGCATGAGGATGAGACAGGTTCCTCCGGGATTCTGGACTATAACGAAGGAGGTCCTCAAGTCTCAGTGGATGCCGAAGGAGGAACTCAAGAAGAGGCAGATCCAGAGGCTTAGGCGAATCCTCCGCCACTCGTACGACAACATTCCATTCTACAAACGCATCTTCAGGGAGAGAAACCTTCGACCGGACGACTTCCGAAGCTTGGAAGACCTCCGAAGACTTCCGATCATCACGAGAACGGATCTGAAGAGGGGATTCCCGGATGAGGTTGCGGCTGGAAGTCTATTGGCGACGAGAGGTTTGCCGAACGCTACCTCTGGGTACAACAGGGACCCCCTTGCCGTTCTACAATGACCTAGGTCCAGATTCAGGGTCACATGTCTTGGCATCAAGACTCCTTCTCAACAGCATGGCTGGGATCAGGCCTACGGAGAGATGCGTATACTTTTCTAGGGCGATCGACACTGCGATGATGAGGTTCAGAGAGCTTCAGCTATCGACCTTAGAGGTCTCTCGAAGATCGATAACGAAACTGGTCTCCATGATCAAGCGCTACAAGCCTGTCTGCATAGGAGGCTTCGCGTCCACTCTCTCATCGATGGTAGCTCTCATGCAAGAGATGCGTCAACCACTCGATTTGAGGCTTAAGGCTGCCATATCTACAGGTGAGACGGTGCTCAGTAGCCAACGGAAGAGGATTGAAGAAAGTTTCGGCTGCGAAGTCTTCGACAGATACGGGTCGAGGGAGCTCAACGGGTACCTAGCGCAGGAGTGCGCCTACCACTCCGGGCTTCACGTGAACTCAGAGCTCGTTCTGCTTGAGATTGTTGATGGTGATGAGCCTGTTGCGGCAGGCGAGAGAGGGAGGATCATCGCAATGGACCTACACAACTTCGTCATGCCATTCATCAGGTACGACACACAAGATATCGGAGTTGCAGGCGAAGACTGTGCATGTGGAAGGTCAATGCCGGTGCTGAGGGATATACAAGGTCGATCAACTGACCTGTTGGAGACGGAGAGCGGCGACTTCATTCCCCTTCACATCGTCGCGAACGCGACTGCAGCCAAGTATGCTTCCGTTTTCGAGCAGATTCAGTTCATGCAGAGAAGACCCGGCTACGCTATCTTACTCGCCGTCCCCTCTATCAAAATGGAAAAAAGAATACTTGACGAGGCTTCGGAGTACCTCGGCGGGCTTTTCGCTGGAATCTCCTTCGAATTACAGTTGGCTGAGGAGATCCCTCCAGAGAAATCGGGGAAGCGCCCTCTACTCAGAAAATGACCGAATTACTTAGAATGTATGCAAAGATTTTTTCCATGCTGACATGATAACTATCCCCAAGCTCGAACTGCTTGAGACTCTGAAACGCCTTTTCAGACTGCTATCGATAATGTACTCCCATGTCCAAACCTGAATAGATACAGTCGAACGAAGCATCTGAAGACTATAAGATACTTGTCAGACGGTATGCAACGAAAAACCTCAAAAAGCTCACCTTGTAAAGTAGGCGAGGTATATGGAAGAAAGCGGCGAACATGTAGAAGATAGGCCACACGAGAATTTTCTCATCTCCTTGTATAAGTTATTCAGCAAGTACTTAAGTCAAGGCCTTAGGATTTTATTTATTGATGTACGTATGCTTGGAGGAAATTTGTTGCGTTGGCAGGTCCTATAACGGTCACTACCATAATACTCAACTATAATAGGTTAAGGCGGCTACAGGACTGCCCGAACCTGCATGCTTACATTGTTGACAATGGAAGCGTCAACGGCTCTGTTGATTATCTTAGAGGACGAAGCAGAGATACAAACTCTCTGAGCATGTCGAGTTGCAACGGACCTCCTGTGTTTTCTTTAGGCTTGGCTAACGCTTCTCACTATGACTTGAACTCGGTGAGAAAACTGTGGAGTTGAATAAATCTTGCAATTAAAGAAAATCGACGCACTACCCGCAAAGTCAACCATATTGAATTCGCAACCGAAGAAAGTCTTTCCCGGAGTATGGTATAAGGCAGATATTCGAGTGATAAGTCAAGATATCGGTCCGTGGACGAGCTATGTTTCGTTAATATGGCTCCAGACTTCTCAAGACGAGTTTAGAGAACTAAGCAGAGTTATCAAGTGGCTCGAGAAAGGAGATGAAAAATATACTCTTCTCGGTAGAGCTCCTAATGGAGCGACGCATGTAGTTCTAGGTGTCCGAGTACAGTGTGAAGGGGCGCATACCTATGGAAGGAAAGCACATCTTGAGGTCCAAGAGTTGCAGCAATGTGAACCTCGTGCAATTCCCAAGTTTTCTGTTCCGTTCCTGAGATTGTTGAGCAAGACGAAGCGCTTGAGACTAACGGTAGACCTGAATATCGAAATGGTCTCATACTGTAACCTCAGATGCATATGGTGCTCGCTTGATCACGCTAAACCGAAGAGAATAATGGACCCTGAACTGCTAGAATTGGTACTGAAGCAGGTTCGAGCTTCGAACATTGTTACGCGAAGAATTGATCTGCATAACGGGGGTGAAGCTCTTCTTCATCCAGCTTTTTGCGACATGATGAGAATTTTAGGTTCTGCCAGATCCTTAGGCGACTTTCCATACACAGCACTTCTTACAAACGGAACTACACTGGACTATGTCAAGTGTGAAGCTATTTTGAAACATAATGCTGTCGACCTTGTACGTTTCAGCGTTGACGGCGGTACTTCAGAAGAGTTTGAGAGAATTAGAAAGGGCACAACGTTCAAGCGTATCAACGACAACATAAGAAGATTTGTCGCTATGAATGATAAGGCAGGGCATGCTATTGTAACAGGCATCATCTGCATCGTTGACGAGAAATATCCCCTAACAACTGAATGGATGAGCGATGAATTCAAGGAGCTACTTTCGCTAGTGGATTCCGTTGAGCTCAGACGACCCCATAACTGGGATGGAAGTGTGGATTTAGGGTTTCAGGTTAATTCCAGTGAGAATGGCCTCTGTTATTTCATGAAGAACAATAATCTTGTGGTGTTACCGAACGGAGACGTGACTGTTTGCTGCGCTGACCTAAACTCTAGGGGCGTTGTAGGAAACATACTGAATGAGAGCTTAACAGATATTCTTGACGTTGATAAGAGGAAGATGATTATTGGCTTAATGAAACGTGAGCGACGAAGTGAGATACCCCTATGCGAAAATTGCAGCCAACCCTCGATCTTCGAGTGAATATCACGCGACAAACCAAAGGATCTGCATAAAATCTGGTTTAAATCGGACGCTTCCTTTCGACATCTTTCAGAGGTACATGCAGGCTAAGTAAATAATCGATTCTACAAAAGCGCGAGACATACTCCATGTTCTGCTATTTGAGCAACTGGCTCCCCATGCAGATATTGAGCTTCCGAATTTCAAGTGAAGAAACTTACCGTCGAGCTAACCAGCTTCACAACTTGGCATTCTATCGAGAATTGGCTGCCACGCTTAGCCATAGATTCCGTGATGGAACAAATGCATCCAGATTGGAAGCTTTGCACTGTCGCCTCATTGCATAGGAACTCGAATCAGCGGCTCTCTATCTCGCTCTTGATGGGCATAAAAGGACTTAGCGGAATGCTGGGCTAAGTTGTCTTTTCCACTGTCCTTGACGCTCCCATGACCATCTGCCATGCGGCTCTTCAGCGTTCGCAGCAAAAAAGTAAGATTGCTGTGCCCTCTGAATCGAGAGGCCTCATAGGTATGAGCAGAGGAATAGAAGATAATTCCTTTGGGCCTCCTCCACCCGAACACGCCTGTCAGCATGTCTGGCATAGGCAGATGGCACCTCAATGAGCCTGTAACGAGGCCCGTTCAATTCCCCATGTAGATCTTTTATTTTCTCAACTCAAGAAGATACGTTAAGAAATAACCGAAATATACACTCTAAAATAGGATAATAGAGTGTATATTGAAGCGAGCTTGATTCAATGAAGGTAGTATTAGTTGGAGGCTTAGGATTCATTGGTAAACACATTATCAAGAAGATTTATGATTTTCATGACTTAACGGTACTAGAGACTGCGAGCACTGCATCAAACAATGCTGCTTTTGTAAAGAATCATGGGCTAAGTGTTGAAATTGGCGACATCACCGATGGAACATCAGCAAAGGAGATCATGCTAAGATGCACCCCAGATCTGGTTGTCCACCTCGCCGCATTAACAGGCGTAAGGAGATGCAACGAGAATCCCTCGCTTGCCTTCTTGATCAACGTTTTAGGCACCTATAGCGTGATCAAGGCATGCGTAGTGGCTAAGTCCAAGTTGATTTTCATCTCCTCAAGGGAGGTCTACGGAGAAAGCATGTCGGATCGAACAGGGGAATCCGATCCGCTGGTACCTAACAACGTTTACGGCGTCACCAAGCTGCTGGGGGAGAGGCTCGTGACTTGGGCGGCTTCTAGGTACAATTTGGATTATGCTATCCTTAGACTGACAAATGTTTACGGGCCTGAGGGCGACCAGTATGGTATTCAGATAATGATAAAGAAGGCACTTACGGAAGGTAAGATTCAAATCTTGGGCGGGAATCAGCGAATGAATCTCATTTACGTCGAAGACGTAGCGGACGCGATATGCAGGTGTTTTGTCGATCCTCGTTCGTCAAGACAGACTTTCAATGTCGGTTCACATGATGACATGTCAATTGAGGAGATTGTATCGAAACTTGTTTCTCTTCTCAGGGTTCCAGTGAAGATTGAACGTCTGCCCATGCGGAACGGAGAAACCATTAATTTCAGGCCGAATCTAGAAAAGATGGAAAAAACGTTGGGATACCGTCCTGTAACATCTATTATCGAGGGATTGCAGAAAACGGTCGAGTGGTACAGAAAGCAGTCTCAAAATTCTGCCTAACTGGCAGATGGCCGACCGGTTAGGGATAGAGATCGTGGTCATGGCAAAACAAAATTTAAGGTTTTAGAATGTTAACGATGTAATGTTAGGTTGTATGAGTGAGAAAAGACCATGAGTGACGGAACAGGTCCAATGATTTTTCTCCAATCGGATCTTTACACGAGAAACAAGATAATTGGCTCAGCGATAGGAGTGCTTAAAGAGCATCTAGGTCTGCCGAGCTTGAAAGTTCTTGATGTCGGTGGGCGCGGTGCACGGATGAGGGAATTTCTGTCGCCTTCTGAAGAAGTGCTCGTACTGGACTTGAGGCCGCCAGAGTCTGAGCATGGGAATTACATAATCGGAGACATAGCAAATGCACCCTTCGCAAACGGGAAGTTTAACGTAGTGATAGCGTCGGACCTTCTGGAACATATTAAGCCTACGAGCAGGGAGAGCGTACTGGCAGAGATGTTGAGGATCAGCAGCCACTATGTTATTCTCGGCGCTCCTTTCTTCTCTCCGGAAGTTGCAAGAGCAGAGTCATTAGTGAACAGCCTACATCTATCACTTAGAGGATGTGAACATCCTTGGTTGAAGGAGCATATTGAAAACGGATTGCCAAATGAAGAGGAGCTGCTGACATACCTAAGGAATAACGATATAGGCTTCCGAAAAATAGCTACCAATAACATCCTAAACTGGCTCTTGACTAATTTCTTCCTTCAAACTGCCTCCTTCAATCTCATGCCGAAGAGCAATTTAGACGCCGTATTTCAGTTCTACAATTTGAACTTCCAACAGCTAGGGGACGGGATCGAACCGACCTACAGAAGGATCTATGTCATTTCCAGAAAATCCAAGATACCAGAGAGTGTGGCTCCAGACTCCAGCACCAATCTTGTCAAGTTTGAAGAACTCTTAAGTATGATGTTTAATTCAATGGTCTTTCCCAGCACCGTTGATATCCAAGGCGATGTCATCAAACACCTAGAACTATACCGGTCTAGAGAAGATCTTCAAGAAGCCTACCCGGAAGCAGCCTCCGGAGACATCAAGAATCTCTTCCTCTGGGCGGCAAATGCGTTACTGAGAAAACATAACGAAGCAGTCTCGGAAAGGGATGCACTCAGTAGCAAACTGAAGTATGCCCAAGTGGAACTCGACAGTATCAAGAGTAGCTTCGGCTATAGATTCATGCGATTGTACAATGCCATGATTGATCACGTTCTTCCAGATGGCACAAGGCGTAGAGAATTCTTGAAGATTGTCATCACGAGCCTGAAAATAGCTTCCTCCCAAGGCATCAGGAGTCTGCTCCACATGGCATGGGAAAAGCTTAAGCGACGCGAACTCAAGATCGTCCGGCCAACACCAGAAATTAAGATTGAAGCTTTGCGAAAGACCGCACAGATTGTGGAATCTGAGGAAAAGCCTATTACAATTTCTCCGCAAGGAAGAGTGTTGCTTTACTGCGACACCCCTAGACTCTCCTTGTTAGAACCAACCAAGGTATCAGATACGATTGTCGTATCTGGATGGGCGCTTTCTGATCGAGGGATAAGGAAAATCGAGATATACCTGAATGATAGCTTCGTCGGTCTAGCTAACTATGGAATATTCAGATTCGACATTGGCGTGGCTCATCCTGAATTCCCAAACTCGTATCTATCTGGCTTTCGCAAATTGATCGACCTAGATCAATCGGGTAAGGAGGGCCCGTATCGCTTGAAGATAGTAGCCCTGAGCGACCTCCCTCCGGCTCGCATCGAGGGTCTGATCGAGATAGATAGAAGCGTTCGTGCTCAGCCCATCGGACCAGCTGGAGAAGAGCTCCCCGGGAAGCCCTTTGCAGAAAAACCGTCTGTAATCATTCTCACAAGGTGGCCCCCAGCTGATTTCGAACAGACCCTCGAACAAATAAGAACTCAAAAAGGCATCAATGATCCAGAGATAATAATTGTGAACTCCGGTAACTTCGATTTAGATTCTCTTGCTAGGAAGTACAAGGCCACAGTATACAACATATCGCCTGAGCAATTTGATCACGCAACGACGAGAAACTATGCCGCTGAGAAAGCCGGCGGAGACTATGTTATTTTCATGACAGACGATGCCATACCTGCGGATCAGTATCTTCTACACAGCATGATTGATGTTCTGAAGAGCGACAGGACGATCGCCGCGGCAACGGCTAGACAAATTCCGCGTTCAGACGCAGACTTAATGTATTGTCAAGCCATGTGGCATCACTACGAAAAGTTGGGAATTAACCGGAACAGGATCGTCGGATCACATGATTTAGATAAGATGAGTCCCGCTGAGAAAAGGGCGATATGCCAAATTGATGATGTATGCAGCTGCTTTCGCAGAAACGTATTTCTGCAGTATAGATATGCCAAAGGGCTTGGCTATGCAGAGGACTTGGAACTAGGCATTAGACTGGTTAAGGATGGCTTCAAGATAGCCCAACTTTTCAAAACAGGGGTGATCCATTCACACAATAGGCCCCCGTCCTATTGGCTTAGACGTAGTTACGTGGACTTCAAAGTACTTCACAGACTGCTCAATTACGAAGTTGCCAAATTCAAGTTTTGGTCAGTGGAATCACCAAACGATTTGCTCAGTCTCGCTCTAGAACTCTATCGATCCTTAAATGTGGCGATCGACAATCTCATATCCGCCGGATTTTGCGAATACGACGTACAAAAAGTCTTCAAGACGATAAAGAGTCAGATTCAGCGTTCTTCAGAAATTCTAGTGGACACAAATAGACGACACCAAGATCTTTCCGAGATCTTGGAACAAATAACAAAACTCTTGGATTACCGCCGAGAGAAAAGTCAACGTCGAAATCCTCTGATTGACGGTTACCTGCTGTCACTTGAAACATTCAAAGAATGGTTCATGAATTCCCACAAAGATTTGAACAATCTTGAAACAGAGTTCGTTGAGACTCTCTACAAGTTGCTCGCAGTTCAAATTGGCAATTGGATCGGGCAGTATGCTGCGTACACGAGCGAACGAGGATACCGTGACGAAAAAATTGCTGCGCTTGATAGCTTCCTCTCGAAGGGCGTCTGATGAGAATACTATATCTAGTTCACCAATTCTTCCCAAGATACTACATGGGAACCGAAAGGTTCACTTTGGATCTTGCTGAACAGATGCAGAAGATGGGGCACTCCCCTCTAATTGTGACATATGAGAGGGATATCGGTCAGGAGGGGTTCACGCCCCTCAACGACGACGTACTGGTTAAAACATATACCTACCGCACTATTCCAGTTATCTCGCTCAGGGAGACCACGGCAAGTGGAACATATGGGATCCTCAATGACAGAATTGCCCACGCCTTCGATAAGTTGGAGGTGAACTGCGACATAGTTCACATATGCCATCCAATGTGGCTGTCAAGTATTGCAAAGACTTACAAGAGCAGAAATATCCCCGTTGTCCTGACGCTCACCGATTCTTGGCTTCTTTGTCCCAGTTTTCTGATCGATCGGGGATACAGGCTTTGTAATGGCCCAGATTCAGGTAGGTGGTGTATCACAAACTGCGGTTTTGACGCGAAAATTACTGCTAGATATGGCGACTCCTTGAGTCTTCTAGGCATGGCTGACTCGGTTATAACGTCCAGCAATTTTACAGCTTCGTTATTCAGGGAAAACGGGTGGAACGGAGAAATCCAAGTCGTTCGTCACAGCATTAACTATAGGTATGTGATGCCTACCGAGAATTTCGACCCTGCAAATATGACGTTCGGATTCATTGGGTCGCTCTCTTGGCATAAGGGGGCGCACGTTCTCGTAAAAGCTTTTCGAAAGACATCGTCTCAAAACATTCGTCTCAAAGTTTATGGATCCCGCACTGAAGAATGGGATTATTACAAAGAACTTCTTGCACTCGCACAGAGAGATGATCGGATACAATTCTTGGATCCTTTCGGAATGGAAGCTTTGCCTGATATTATGAGCAGAATTTCTACGATTGTGGTCCCTTCAGTCTACTATGATAATTACCCCTTAGTCACGCTTATAGGCTTGGCATACAGGGTACCGGTAATTGCAAGTAAGATAGGAGGAGTACCTGAAATCGTTGAGCATGGAGTTAGCGGTTTTCTTTTCGATGCGGGCCGATCTGATGAATTAGCGGAGATTATTGAAAACGTGGCAAGAGAACCGAGGATCATAGAGAATATGAGAGATAACATAGTGACGCCGAGGCGGACAGAAGAGGAAGCTTTGGACTATGAAAGAATATACATGAAGCTGGCATCAGGTTGATTGAAGCCATACCGGCACAAAGATCAACTATTTGGAGAGATGTGGTAAGAAGTCCCTGATGCGAAAACTGAAACGAGCTATCGAGGAAATCTCAGCAAGAAGAAGTCATAGTGTTAATGTGTACGAGAGACGATGGTAATGAGTACCGAGTCTGATAGAGTGCGAAAATTCTGGGGTATGCCTGAGAGTACATCGAAAAGATATGGACGAGGTGTTCATTGGACTGAATCCAAGATAGTGATTGAGTACATAAACGAACAGGTGTCTGGCTCAAAGGAGATTGGTTGGCTTCAATATGTGTCCAACAAGTTTCTCGCTCCTCTAAAAAAGGAGTTGACAGTACTTTCCCTCGGATCCGGAACAGGTTCGCTTGAACGGCAACTCCAAATGCTTGTGCGTGTTGCACAGGTGGATGCGTTTGATATCTCTGAGGCTGCTGTGCGGCAAGCCAAGGAGGCTGCTGCTAGAGACGGCCTAGGTAAGCGGATAAACTACCA
>Ga0209725_1001599_pt1 | contig 12658 bp, 11 predicted proteins | sample I18A1metaG_FD_184145 | JGI IMG/M metagenome (GOLD analysis project Ga0209725, IMG submission 184145) | Lake sediment bacterial and archeal communities from Gulf of Boni, Indonesia to study Microbial Dark Matter (Phase II) - ​I18A1 metaG... | ecosystem: Environmental > Aquatic > Freshwater > Lake... | reverse complement strand
GGCGTCACCCCTGGGTGGTATGACGCGAGGTAAGCCCGCTTCGTCTGCTCATCGAATCTCAGGACTCCCAAGGTAGTGATTACTGCAGATGGGCCGCCCCAAGGCAGCCCAGCCCGCTTCCTCCCCTGTGGCCCGTCGATCCACCCAGGGCTCGTGATGTAGTCGCAGTGCTCTGGAAACCGCCGCTTCTCATGGGCGGCGATGATTATCGTCCGCTTCGATAGGCATGCGATGTCGCCTGAGCCACCGCTGCCCGGAAATCGAACCCTGGGTTGATGGTATTCGCCTATGCATGTCGTGTTTATATTCCCGTACATGTCGACCTGTGCCCCTCCGAGGAATCCGACATCGATGAATCCTCGCTGTAGAACAGTGGAAAAAACATCGAAGAGGCCCGTCGCTGTCGAGGCAAATCGCATCGTGCGCGGGTCCCCTACAGACATAGGGAGATGGGCGAGCTTGCAGTCAACCGCCCCAGCCTCGAAGACGATGACGCAGTTTGGGGCGTTCGTATACTGAGCGAGCATGGCCCCGAGCATCGGCAAACCAGTTCCTGCAAAAACAATTTCACGGTCCTTGATTTCACGTGCTGCAGCCACCGCCATGAGTTCCATCAGCGTGTAGTCTTCCGCGTATTTCTTCTTCATTATCTTACCTGCGCTTGAGCTTAGGCGCGTATCCTAGCTTTTTGTCAGCATTCAGCATTCTCAGTTTCTTGACACCGCCTATTTTCTCAAGGTACTCGTCCCAGTCGCTCACGCCGTAAATGTATTCGTCAAGGAATTCTTTGAAGGAGGCATCATCTCCAGCTTGCTCGTGATACAAGCGCAGGAATTCTGGATCGTAATCGTAGTATCGGTAACAAGCGTAAGGGTGCGCCCCGTAGGGAACCTTGACGATCGCATTTACACGGAAGAACGGGATGTAGTTGTGCTCAGGGAACTCGCGCAGCTTCTTCGGCCGCACTATCTCCTCGCAGGTGACGATGAGTTTTTTCGCGGCTTTTGCCTGCTGCTCATCACCGAAGTTCTGCCCGTAAATCCTGACTGTTCCTTGGGCATCGGCAATTTGGGCATGAATGATGGTTACGTCAGGTTGAATTGCGGGAAGGAGTACGATTTTATCTCCAGTGAAGGGGCATTCCATCACCGCAAATTTCTTAGAAGCGATTTTCCGGTCACTCTTCCTGAGTTCAGGGCTGAAACCCTCCTTCTTGAGCATGTCTGATCCCAGCATAGTCCGCGTAGGGATGAAGGGTATACCCATGGCTCCTGCTGCAAACCGCTGCACCATCCCGAAGTTGCTGTAGTCCTCCCACTCTATCCGGCTTTTCTCGACCGCGTCCCTGAAGCGGGGGCCAATGCGGGCAAATGCTTCATCAGCTTCATAGGCGAGTTCAACCCTGCGGACGCAGCCCGCGCCAATCAGCATATCCCAGTCGCCGCCTGGGGAGTGCCCGTAGGCGTGAAGTTTTCGCTTTCGCTGTCGAATCATCTCGTGAACAAATGCCATTGGGTGGCGCTGGGTCGTGAAGCCCCCGAGCGAGATGTGAGCTCCATTCGGGACGAGTTTGGCGGCCTCGCTAAGAGTCATGACTTTGTCTTCGAGCTTCGACGCTATCATCACTCTTCACTCGGGATCTAGAGGATCATATGGAGAGAATGATATAAGAAAGAATAGGTTGGAAAGTAGGATCGCGATGGAACGATTTTTTGCAAGAAGCTTCAAATTGTCGTGACTATTGTTGCGCATGATGTCAACTGCTCTGGCGCTACTTAAGAAGTATGAATGAGAATTGAATATTCTCCTAGCTACGCGATCAAGACCGAAATGGATCCGGTACCAGTCGCAGGCTGATGGGAAACGCGGGTTTTCAGACGTAGTGGTTGCAGTGAAAACAGTACCACTTCTGGTATTGAGTTATCCAAGTTGCAAGTCCGCCGCAGAATCGACATACCTTTGATGGATACGCCGTATATGGCATAGCTTCAGTCGGATAACCAGTCATGCAGCCGCAGTACGGACAGATATACGACATTATGAGATCATCCTCACTAGAAGTATCGGATGCTCGTAACCATTTAAGCCTTGGTGATACTCGTGACCAACAACATTATGGAGTTAATGACGCGTAGCCATGTCCTATCTTGAGTATCTGTTATTGAATCCTCAAGATTTTCGAATACAATTCGTAAGTTGACAATGAAATTGCATCCCAACTCTTCTCCAGGGTATAGATGCGAAGATTTCGTTGAAGCTTTTCCCCGAGTCTAGAATCTCCAGATGCTCTCAGTATGGCTTCAACGAGTTGGGACTCGTTGTTCGGTTCAACTATCAAGGCATTTACATCATTCTTCAGTTCGCTGACAAACCTTGGAATACACGTGGCGATTACTACCTTACCTTGACTAGCGCAAGTCGCCAAAGCACCACTCGCCCCTAAAATGCTGTCATCGGTATAAGGAAAAACAACAATATCCGCAGCAGAGATGTAGAGTTGCAGTCGCTGATCGTCAATGAAACGATTCTCGAAAATGACTTTATCACCAAGTTTCAGATCTTTTATCAGTTTCTCGATCGTTCCCAGATATCGAGGCAACTCCCTAGAAAGGCGGGGATGATATCGGCCGGCGATCACCAGTATTATGTTGGAGATCTTTTGGGACACTTTAGAAAACGATTTAATCAAGACCTCCAAACCCTTGCCCGGTATCACGAAACCGAAGAAAAGGAGAACTTGCTTTTGACTCAGTCCGAGTTCTTTCTTTGCTTCAATAACGCTCTTTCCGGTCAGATGAGCATCAACTCCATGAGGGATCACGACTATACTGTCCTGTGCGATGCCGTAGTCTTGAACTAGAGCATTTCTCATATAGTCGTTGTGGACAACAACTGCATCTGACAGATTCACCATTGTCTTTGTAAAAACGATCATAATGGCTTTCTTTATTCTGGAAAATCTACGTCCAGTCTGGTGGACGAAGAAGAAATCGTCGGTTAAGCTGTTTCTTCTAACAACGCTGTGCATCGTTAGTATTGCTGGTCTTCGCAGCAACCGAAGAAGGAGCAATAGTACCGGAAATAGTATGCTATATTTTCTTGGACCGTAAGCAAGATACTCGTGTTGAATGTGAACAATGTTAGGGGACTCTTCTGCAACTGCTTTCAATATCTCAAATATGTATAGCGGGCTGGCCCTTTTCCACGATCGGATGATCCTAAGCTTAACGTCCAGTGCAGGTTCATCTTGACCGTTCTTGTTGCTGACAACAACAATGTTGACGTAGTTCCCCAGTCCGCTGACAAGTTTCGAAGCATAGATCGCGATCCCGCATTTCTCCGGCGGATACGGTGTTACCATGCAACACTTCATGAAAGTCAACTTTGTTCAGATTCAACAATCTCATCAGAGCTTTGACTTAAGCCATTTCGAAGCTGTATGAAGGGGCTTAGCCATCATAGCCGGTATTGTTTCACACGTGTTACAACAGATAGGGCATTTCTCTTCTTCGACAAGACGTCTTGTTTCTTTTCTTGAATTGGATTGAAAAAGTCTATTTAGGTCAAAGTCATAATCGCGCAGATTACCTATCTTCCGATTGAAGATAGTGCAAGGATACACATCTGCCGTCGGGCCGAGAAAATATCTTATTCTCGCCGCTCCGCATGGAACTATTTGGGTACTGGGATTCTCCAGCCATAGGCCTAAGAGATCGTAGAAAATGGACCTACCGGTTGAAACTAGAGAATCAGTCCTAACGACAGACTTCATTTGCGGAATCAGGGCGATCAACTTCTTTCTAAACTCTTCTAGACCCATATCCCTGAATCTGCCTATGTTTTTGTATAATTGTCCTTCGAACCAAACGCAGAAACTCGGTTCCAGATCGTACTCTTTTTTGAGTTCTGAAATATGGTTGATCACGTCGTCGAACCGGTTTATGTTGAAAGGCGAACAAACCGTGACAGTTCCTAGATGGAACAATGGGTGAGTGTTCCCAATATTAGAGAGTAGTCGAATAGTTTCCAGAGCTCTATCATGGGCTCCTGCGAAGCCTCGAATATGGTCATGCAAGTCTTTTGGGCCGTCTATACTGATCAGCTGAGTGAAGTCGAAACTTGTATCGATAGATTCTATGTTTCCTACAATTTCTTTCACCTTCGTCAGTGTTGTTTCCGCAAGCTGCCCGTTGGAGGTGATGAACAAAGATTCTAGTTTCCTCTGTGTCCTGGCGACGATATTGACTATTTCAGGAAGATCTTCCCTGAGAAATGGCTCGCCTCCTGTGAGGCCGACCACCTTAAATCCTCTGTATGACGAGAAAATCTTCTCTATCTCTTCTATTTTCAACTCTGCTCGAATCTCTTCGGGGTTCTCCTGGTAATATCTCCAAACGTCACATTGAATGCATCTGAGATTACACCTATTCGTCACTGCAAACTCCAAGTCGAACGGCGTATCCTTGAGATCGTGCATCAACGCTGAAAATACAAGGTTACCTTTGGCGTCCTCACCCATGTCCGATCTTAACCGCCAGTAGCCTGGTATGACTTGATAGCCGAAACGGGCACTCCACAGTAAAATACCTATCTAAAAGTTTCGGAGGAACTGGAAGGAGCAAAAAGGACTGGGTCTTAATGATTAGAAAACTCACCTCGAATAGCATTTTGGTCCACTCATCAACAGATTTGATGGATATGTGACTAATGAAAGGTTCGAGCGTGAGTAGGTCAATGAGTCTAGCTATTGGCCCGGTACTCGGAGTGGACATCAGAAGAATTCCTCTCGGCTTCAGTATTCTGTGAAGCTCGCTTAACGCGGTCTTTGGATCAGATATGTGCTCAAGCACTTCGAAACATGTTACGAGATCGAATGAACAAGCTCTGAAAGGCAAACGCGAAATATCCGATATAGCAAGCTTATCAATTCTAAGTTTCGTGGCTTGACGTATTGCAAATCGAGAAGCATCCGTTCCAAATGCGCGATATCCAAGTCTATCTAGGAGGTCTTTCACAAACCCATATGCACATCCAACGTCGAGCGCCATTTTGCCTTGCCCATCAAGAAGATTCCAAGGTGAGGCATGGCTAGCCCAAAACAGCATCTTGAGATAATATCTTTGAATCACTTCTATTTTCTTTGAATATTGAACCCTTCGTTCAAAATACCACTCGTGATACGTTGAAACTCCGTAGTTGCGTAGTCTCAATTTGAGGCTCCCCCACGAGTTGGTTCTATTCAGTTTCGCTGGGCATTGAGACTTTATAGATGTAAATGGCGTCTTCTAAAGTATATTAGATACAACGGCGGATGGTCATTAGCCTCGTCGAGTTCAGGAAATATTGAATCTGGGTAAATATGTATGTGCTAAGCAGCGTTTTCATTCTTGAGCCATACTGAAGATCAATGGATCTCCTTTCGGGTAACATAGAAGCCCAACATGTTATTGCAGGAGAAGGGATAGACTGTGCCTTGGGATAGAGCGTATCCCAAGAACCGGTATCGAAACTACCTAGGCGGAAAGTCTCTTTCAATCATATGAAGATGACAGATCCAGTCGTCACGGCGAGGACAGTGCCACCATAATGTTCGCACGTAATGGATCGAACAAGATAAGTCTTCGCATCGAGCCTTTCAACTTAACCGATCGAAAAATGTTGAGCCCGCTGAAACGATTGTTCCGGCGATGTACATTGACGCTTTTCTTGCTTCTAGAGGGGGAAGCCCGTTAACCGTAAGAGTAAGCACCGTTGTTACTTCAACGCTGGTTGTAGGCTACATGGCTAATATGGTAACGAAGGGCGGAACTGTCCATTTGCTCGGTAATCTGCGGCGTTTAACTCAAGAACAGCCCCTTTCTTTTTTTATTTCTCGGTTTGTTCATATGGCAATGAAGTCTGGAATTTTGATGTATTGCCAAATTGCCAGAGCGCTTAAATACACTATCATACTGGCTAAGAGAATAGTTTTTCCTCTCCCTTCTCCTTTGCTGTATCCATCTCTAAGGATGTAGACGGTGCTTAGAATAAAGCTCGGCATAGGAGCCATGAGATGATGCTCTAGGACCAGGGCAAATGACATAGGAGCCATGAAACTTATAAACCAGAGCGGTAGTACGCGATGGTCTACGTTTGATCTAAAAGTTTTTAGAAAACATGCAAGGACGGCCCAAGCGGAAATGGACCAAGTTAACGGATTGAACGAGTGAGTTATGGCTAAACCCTTTACCATCAGAGTCTTTATTATTTCACCGGTCTTATCATCGATGAAGAAGATTGTGCGGATCTCCGGACCTATAACCCCTGTTAAAAGAAGCTGCCATATTAACAGGGCACCTCGAGTGCCCGCGCCTATTGAATGAAATTTGTAAATGGATATTTGCAAAGCAAAGAACTCGATGAAGCCATGTCCACTTAGGAAGTAGGTTGTATAGGCGATAGCGTATGTTAAAAGAGCCAAGGGCAGGCTGGCCATAAAGTAACCCAACTTCACCCACGCTCTATCCAGCGAAAGAAAGGCTATGAAGGCCAATATTATGAAGGCTACCTCCCATTTGCAGGCTATTCCAAGTCCAATCACCGCGGCGACTGCTGGGAAGAGCTTAGGATTCTTGACGGTGTAAAGAAACATTAGAGCGGACAAGGAAATGAAAAACGCGGAGTAAATATCCAATGTTGAGGTTCTAGCCGCGCCAAGAAAAAGCTTCTCCAAACTGAGCATATAGGCGGGTATCAACGCGAAAAAAGTCTTGCCAAAAAGCTTGATCGAAAGAAGGTAGACTACCAGTAAGGTCGCTAAACCGAATAAAGCGTTAATCGGAGTCGGACTATGAAATACGACCTCTGAGATCCCTATGAAAAACTTTGCGAGCGGGGGATGCTCAAAGTTGAACTCGCTTGGAGGCACGCCGTGAATGTACAGCCACCCCGCCAAGGCATAAAGCTCAGGGTCAAAAACTATGTTTTCTATACTTGACGTTTCCTCCCTTTCCGACGATGAAAGCCTGCTTTGAACATTGGCGTACCATGATTCATCTAACTTGTTGGCGAAAAGCGCGTTTTGAACATTGTAGATGTACAAGCCTAGAATGAATAACAAGATCAGGGTCATTTTCGATTTTCTTAAGAACAACAATAGTTTCTTCAAGGCAATGCTGAAATCTTCGTGATCATAGCTGCGCACAGTGACAGTCCTCAGATACCTCTCTAGAAATGTTAGTAGAAATTAAAGATATTCTCCTAGCTATGCGATGGAGACTGAAATGGATCTGATGTTAGCTACTGCTGCGGAATGATCAGAGCAAAGGATGGCTTTTCAGACCTTCGATGGATACACCATGTATGGTATGGCTTCATCGGATAATCGGTCGCGCAGACGCAGTAAGGACAGGTATACCACATAATTGGATCCTCCTAGGTATCGACTAGTCGTAGCCATTTAAATCTTAGTAGAGCTACTGTTGCAACATTAGTCCTAGCAACTGCAGGTTCTCTGCTAGAATTGAAGGTTCCGTGGATGAAGGGTGATTCGATCGAAGATCTTCCGGATCAAATATATGCCCCACTAGGCACTCGGGGGCTTCAACCTGTCAAGCTCAAACAATGCTTTCGTTGCTCGAATCAGAATGTTGAAGAACTAGAAGTGACAGAAAAGAAGATTGAGGCTGTTAGCGACAGAGATCAGGAGATTGCGGACTACAAGATTATCTGCAAGAAATGCAGTTCAACCTTTAGTATTCGACTTAGAAACTTGTATGTGGTCGAGAAGGGGCAAAAAAGACGATCGATCACTTTCGTATCGATTCTGGACGAGGAAGGTAGAGATGAGGGCTGGCTTGGAAGCTTCTGAAATCTAAAAGAGGGAGCGTTTCTACAATATAGCTGTAGATGCGTCGGAAGGGATTGATTCCATTGGTAGCAGAGAGGGAACCGCTGATCGCTCGGAGGACCTACCAGTACATAATAATCATAGCGGCTGTGCTCTTCATGGCTCTCCCCTTCGTCAGCAGCTTTAACGAACTTTTAACTGCAATAGTGATGAGAATCCAATTGTACACTTTCATCCATGATGTTGTGGTCCCCATAGAAGTGAAAATGGTCGCAGCGATACTCCAATACCTCTTTGGAATCCAAACGCTCGTCTCAAGCGAGTACCTACACATACAGTCTACAGGTCGCGCGCTAACCGTTTACATTGCATGGAACTGTGTCGGATGGCAATCACTGATCCTATTTGTATTCACATTGCTTACAGGTTTGCAGGGGCCGTTTACAAGAAGAAGCAAAGCGTTATGCGTAATTCTAGGCGCAGAAGGAATTTTCCTACTGAACCTCTTCAGAATCGTCTTTGTTGTCCTACTCGCCTTCTATGTGGGCTATCTTCCAGCGGTCGTATTCCACGACTACGCCGGAACAATCTTGACCTTACTCTATCTTGTTCTATTCTGGTTCTTCTCCTACAACTATGTTCTTGAGCGTGCTTCGACCACTCAAGCATCGCAGTGAGGAGGCGCGCCTTTCCAACGCAATGTTTTAGAAAAATCCAAGAACACGAAAGATTCTAGAATACTCTGAAGGCTGAATCGTTGAGGAGAACTCTAGCAATCAGCGCTTTGGTCATAGTTCTGATCGTGGTTCTCAGCTCTTGGTACATAGCCTCCAAGCAACCAGAAGTCAGCTATCCGGCGGGTCTCAGCACAATTGAGAAAGCAGCCTTGAAGGCTGAGAGAATCCAAGCCGAAGAATTAAGAGCAGTAATGGAGGCCTTGAAGAAAAACGATTCCGGCAAAATCATCTATGGAGACCGTTTCCTCCGTTGGACCGTACTAGCCTATACACTCTGGAGGATAGATCACGGCGACACCTCGATTCTTAACGCGATGGAAGATCTGCTAGTCACCTACTACAATCGCGCTTGGCATCCAAACGTGAAGAACCGCCCTACAATGCCATTTGAAAGTCTGATCCAGTATCTGAGGGCCGATGGAACCTGGGAAGACTACTGGAACGACTACAAGCCAGTTCACGTCGCAGCATTCATTCTCGAATACTACACGCTTTCATCCTTCGATAAGGAATGGGGAGTGAGAAACTATCAGATGCTGAGAAACGTCGCAGATTCCCTAACGAAGATGTGGCTTCAGCAACGGCATCAACCATGCGCATACATAGACGCGTACCGAACGGGAGATGGAATTCAACTTGTGGAAATCAAAGACCTAACCGCTAGTGTAGACAGCGCGTTCGAATACGCAGCCCTAGTAGCCGCAGCAGAAGTTGCCAAGACCCTGGTAAACGATATGGAAAGCTACGCGCGCTACACGCTCTACGCGAACGATCTCATAGCCCACTTCTACAATCAAACATGGAACTGGTTCCCGACAAGCATCTTCGGAAACAACGCTGAGGAAGCCTACGGGTTAGCGCTCCAGTTAGGAATGACGCTTCCATTCATCGATGGAGATGAGAAAGTGGACCAGTTGAAAGAATACCTAGTCAATAACCTTCGTGAGAACGAGAACTCATGGCTAATAAAATGGAGGAAAGAAGACAAAACAGCGAGCAGCCGATCGGTCTACGCAGCAATAGGACTAGCCCCAAAATACTCTCAGATGGCATACGACATCCTCGAAGCATACGCTAAAGCCGGACTATCCAACGATCCATGGTATCTAACAGAGACCGATGGCTATGAAGGCAAGGACCCTATCTGGGTCAGCGGAAAATACATTCTAGCCTACACCTTCTTCAAGGACAGAACTTCACTCGGTAGAATCCCCTTCTCGCCGAAGTTCATTACGGGAAACCTAACTTTCCAATCATCGTATCCGTCCGAGCCATCAAAGCTTCAGAACGTAACAGCAGTCCTCCCGTCACTCCACAACCCGATTCAAGCCAATATTAGCAATAAGCCAGCGGAACTGAAACTTATACTGCGTGGTTCCTCAGGATTCAATATCACAATCAACTTTCAAACGAATAAACCGCCCATAGTCTCCTGCAATTCCAACTACTGGAAATCCTTCGACGACAGATCGATGAAGACAACAAAGATTACCTTCATTTCGACTGGGAAAGATGAAATAACCATCAAATCGCAATAGCAACGACTATAATTCTTCAGCCCGAATTACAAAGGGAAATTTCTTGAAGCAAATGTTCTTCTGGATGAAGCGTAGAGGTCCGATCATTGACAGCATCGCTCAGCGTGAGATTTTTCAAAATTTCGAGTCTGCTCTCGATTGAGTGGCAGTATTGCTAAGTCCAACGTAAGTTCTAAATTATGCATTGAGCATTAACCATATTTGCGGTGTTCCGAAGGTGGAGAGAGTAAGAGAACGACTCAAGAGGGCTGGTGATTTATACGACGCTGTTTTCACTGGTTTCCAAAGGAAAGTTTTGGATACGTACAGGGTCAGAAACATTCTCAGGCTCTATTTCATGGTCAAAGTCTCAAAAGAACTTGAGACGGCTGAGGCCTTCTTCTACATAAGGGAAGCCTCAAAGCTCTATGACGAAATTTTCAGCAAAAGCAGTAGACTACTTGATGAAGATCCGGTTGGTAACATTATCACGCTGGCCCAGTATCTTATGGAAGCAAAACAGCCGACACGGTAGGACGTTTGACGCCCGCTTATACCATGCGGAACATTATTTATTCAGCATATGTATATGTATAATTCAACCTACATATGCCTGAGGCTCCCTGGAATGGAAAAGAAACAGACGACGAAGAGGACCACGATAATCTTTGACGAGAAAGACCGTCAATATCTAGAGCAGCTCATCAAGGAAGGGAAAGAGCCGGGAATAAAACCGCTAATATCCAAGATGTTCGACGTTTATCGTAGCATGGCCATCTACGACTGGAAATTTCCCGGCGAGTACTACTGTGGGGTCAGTAGAATAGCCTTCTTCAGCCAAGAGAATCTTAACACTCTCGTCGATCTGCTGCCGAAAGACAAGTTGCGTGAGACTGGCCGCAAGGTAGGGGATGCGATGAGACTCTCAATTCAAGCAAGTTTCAACATAGACCCTACAAAGAGAGAAAACTGGCAGGAAGTGTTGAAGAGGCTTAGAGTCTTCGGGTATGGCGATGTGATCTATCGAGACAAATTCATCATAGCTAAGAATCCTTTCATAGGGAATCTTCAGATGCTCCTAGGATTCTTGGAAGGAATGTTAGGGTGTTCCTTAGAACCCAGAATAACAACATCCCCAATGGTGCTTGAAGTCATCGAGCGGAGCCGTTAACAACTTTTTGGGGTAGTTTCTGTAACTATGCTCGTATATTCCTTAATATGCCCGAGGCGACTCCTAGAAGAATTTTTGATGCTTTTGTTGTATGCTCGTATATGGCCCCATATGTCCTCAAGCTTAAATATGTGCGCGAATGTATAATGTGCTAGATATGATAGGATAAGGTTTAAGTGCGCCCATTCTATCATATCTAGTAAAAAAGGTAGGGAATTAGGTTGAGGATTGGCAAATTTAGGGTGAGCAAGAAGGCGGTTTCTCCCGTTATCGCAACGCTATTGATGATTGCCGTTGCGGTTGCGGCATCAGTGATCGTCTACGTATGGAGCGCCGGTCTGCTAGGTACACTGATGGGCGGAGGAGGAGCACAAGTGAAAGAGCAGGTGATACTTGAAGCATATCAGTGGATATCTTCCGGTGATCTTACGGTCTTTTTGAGGAACGTAGGCTCTTCCGATGTCAAGGTGGTTGCGATCTATGTAGGTGGAACTGAGGAATATGGTTCGGCGACCGATATAAAGGTCAAGTCAATGGCGTCAATAGACTTGGCTCCAGCTGTCTGGGCATCAGGAACAAGCTTTGTCGTTAAGGTAGTTACGGAGACGGGAGGCGTCTTCTCATTCGCATGCATCGCTGGAACCAGCGGTTAACCCCTTACATCTTTTTTTTGCCATCCATCTCAGGTTTCATGCAAGATATTCTTTCAGGGCTTCTTCCATAATCGGTTCCTTTGGGTCACATTCGTAGACGTTTACGCCTCTAATGAACTCTTTAGCTTCTTTCTGCATCCCGGAGACACCGACTCCAAATATGAAGAATACGACTTTGCCGAATTCCGTCAGCCTATTGAGCATCCCGAGAGCTTGTTCAGAGTCCCACATACCTCCGTCGGTCATTATGAAGGTAGTCTGCCTTCCAGCCATTTCAGCCGCCTTCAAGGCCAGAGAGAGCGGCGGCGTCACGTTCGTATATCCGGAAGGCTCAACTCGAACGATCGCATCCTCTATCCCTTCGTAGTCCTTCGAGAAGAAGACTGTATCGTCGTAGAGAACGCTTGTGCTGAAAGGAACGAATGATATCATGTCGTTACGCTCTTTAGCGGCCTCCACAAGACCGAAAGCCGCTTCCCTCTCGCGGCCGATGCTCATACTCAACCCTGTTGAGGCTGAACAATCCATTAAGACGGATACGCTCTTCGCTCTCTTCCCAGAGACCAGCTCCCTCCTCTTTATGGCGAAAACGCCTGGAACTAGAATGCCATATATCCTATAGGTGTCCACGATCGAAAGCTCACTGGGATGGTCCCCTGGATTCCAGATCTCCATGACCGGATAGTCGGCTGTCCTGAAGGCTCTTAGTATTGGAGAGATCGTTTGGAGCATATTGTATAAGTAAAGTTTCC
>Ga0209725_1001598_pt1 | contig 12661 bp, 20 predicted proteins | sample I18A1metaG_FD_184145 | JGI IMG/M metagenome (GOLD analysis project Ga0209725, IMG submission 184145) | Lake sediment bacterial and archeal communities from Gulf of Boni, Indonesia to study Microbial Dark Matter (Phase II) - ​I18A1 metaG... | ecosystem: Environmental > Aquatic > Freshwater > Lake... | reverse complement strand
TTACCTTTATTTCCGCATAGACAGCTTTAAACGGTTGACTCGAAATATACGCATGATATTGGAAGGACGAACTTATCCGCGGCCTAACATATTTTTTCTTAACCCAAACGGTTTCCCTAACCATTCCCCAGCACCTTACTCACTAACGAACGGGCACAGTTAAACATGTTTCAGCACCTTTATATGTCAAGCTAAATGTTAATTCAGCACCATTTAACATTTTTGCGTCACTAAACAAACGGCAATAGTCAGCACTATACTACAGAGCGCCCAACGCTTCGGAAGTCATTATAAACGGGCGGGGTGGGATTTGAACCCACGACCGCCGACTTAGGAGGCCGGTGCTCTATCCGTACTGAGCTACCCGCCCAAAACATACTAGGCAAAATGCGAATTTTAACTTAATGCATCGCCGAATGCAAAAAACTTAAACTGCGCGTATCTCACCAAATAATGCTGTTGCGGGGGTACCCGAGCCAGGTCTAAATAGGCGGCCAGAAGCCTAAGACATGGGGGAGGACTTAAGATCCTCTGGCGTAGGCCTCCGTGGGTTCGAATCCCACCCCCCGCACCGATCTATAGTCCAAAATAATCCTTGTTGGGCTGAAAATTGCTAAAAATTGAGCAAAAATTTTGCAACTGCACTTCTTCTACTCTGATAGGATCTCCACTGCCTTCTCAACCGCAAATTTCAATCTCTCGGTGCATTCGTGATCATGAACCCTTGCATAGTATTCCTTTAGTCCCTCTGGCGTCTTTAAGTTCAAACCAGTGAGTTGCCTGCAGTTCACTGCTCCAAACTTGTCCTTGAAAGAGGCTACGTATTTATCAATCCTACTCCATGCTGGTTGCGGATTTTCCTCTGCTCTGCTCCTCCCGTGTTTGATGCCTATTGCCATCGCTACACTTGAAACAGAGCCACATAGAAGTCCATTCAAACCGACGCCTGCACCTATCGCTGTGCCAATCTTAGGAATCAGCTCAGAACGTACGCCAGGATATTCTGCTAAAACCAACAGAACACTCTCACAACAATTGTATGGTCGTCCAGTAGGAAAGTTGCTAGGCCTGTCGCAGAAATACCGCACCACTTTTTCTTGTAGTTCCTTTACGCTGTTTTGTCTTTTTTCACTCATATATGCTGTCTCCATTTCTTTAATGCAGTGTTGTAACATAAATATGTTTCAACAGCGTATCTTCTATTGAAAATTTAAGATTTGGAAAGGCTAACTTCTTTAGTGCCAATTATAATCTATTAATGGAGCAATGTGTAAGGGATGGATGCCTCTACTAAACGCATAGCAATGCAACGTATTCAAACACTCTTCCGTCTGGCAAAGGAAGCTTTTAACGAAGACCCTTCTCTGGCACAGCGTTACGTGGACCTAGCTAGAAAAATAGCCATGGCGGCTAAGGTTCGTTTGCCAAGGGAGTATAAGCGCCAAGTCTGCAAACATTGTAAAAGCTTTATTTTGCCCGGTGTGAATTGTCGTGTGAGGGTAAAACAGCGGAGAGAACCGCATGTGGTAATAACATGTCTCAACTGCGGCAAGCAATCGCGGTTGCCCATGAAAAAGAAGGAGGAGAAATCGAGAGCATGAGCGAATTGACTGCTGGAAAGAAACGATTCGTCAAACGCACATTGAGTGAAGAAAGCCCAACAATATTGATAGGCAAGGGCGGCGTTTCTGAAGAGGTGCTGAAAGAGGTTGAAAAGCAGCTGGAGAAAAGGAAAATGGTGAAAGTCAAGCTTCTGGGCACGGCTCTCAAAGGAGGCGAAACCAAGCAGATTGCCACCCGAATCGCTGAGAGAACAGAAGCGTCATTAGTGGAGGTTAGGGGTCACACTTTCATGCTTTATAGGCGACGGAAAAAGTGAAAGCCTTTATATTTGGCTCCGTGATTTACTGAAGGAAAAGTTAAGAGGATAAGATGTCTTGATAACACCCTACGATGTTCCAGCATCCAAACTCATCGAAAAGCTAGCCAAGTATCTAAAAGAAAATGTGGACAAGGTGAACCCGCTTTCATGGACTAGTTTTGTAAAAACTGGTGCACATGTTCAAAGGCAGCCGCAAAACCCAGATTGGTGGTATATTCGATGCGCTTCACTGTTGAGAAAAATTTACGTTCATGATCCAATTGGCGTGGAAAAATTGAGTGCCAAGTATGGAGGAAGGAAAGACTTCGGCGTCAAACCAGAACATGCAGTTAAAGCGGGCAGAACAATAATAAGAAAAGCTTTACAGCAGTTGGAAGCCGCTGGTCTGATTGAAACGTTAAAACCGCGTGGAAGAAGGGTAACACGGGAAGGTAGAAAACTTCTACAAGAACTAGCTGAAGATATCCAAAAGGAATTGGCGAAAGAACTTCCTAAATTAGAGAAATATCATAAAGGTGAATGACGTGTCAGAAGACGAGCTAGAAGAGCTTCGTAGAAGAAAACTTTCGGCTTTGCAGCAGAAATTTTCCGAAGAGCAGAGACAAGCTCAAATGGAGCAGCAACTAGAACTGCAGAAACAAGCTTTGCTGAGGAAAATATTAACTCCAGAGGCTAGACAAAGATTGGCAAATCTAAAAATGGTTAGACCGGAATTCACGGATCAGTTAGAGTTGCAACTAATCCAGCTGGCTCAGCAAGGAAAACTGCCAATACCATTAACGGATGAGCAGCTAAAGCAAATACTCATTCAACTGCAATCCCAAAAACGTGAAACAAAAATAAGAAGGATATAAGGCATGGCTCGAAACAAGCCAACAGCAAAAAAACGGAGACTGGCAAAAGCAGGAAAACAGAAAAAGGCTGTTCCAACGTGGGTTATAGCGAAAACAGCCGGAAAATTCAGAGCACATCCTAAGAGAAGGCAATGGAGAACTAGAAAAATAAAGGCTTAGGAGGAAATGTCTGATGGAAGAAGAAAAGGAGAAAGAAGAGCAGAAAACTGGTGAAGAGCCAAAGGAATCAGTTGAAACTGTCGAAGAAGCAAAAGCAGAAGTGGAAGAAGAAACCGAGGAGGTCTCAGAAAAGGAAGAAGTCCCAGAAAAAGGGGAGGAAGTTGTAGAAGAGACTGTTGAAGGTGAAGGCGAAGAGATACCTGCGCCTGTTGAGGGAGAGGAGGCTAAACCGCCACGGGAGGAGAAGGTTGAGGAAGAGGAAATTGTTGAAGAGAGGATCTATACGGTTCCATTAGGCAAATGTTGGATTGTGCCTCCGAATAAGAGGGCGTCTAGGGCGATGCGGATGATTAGGAGTTTTGTGGTGAGGCATATGAAGTTGGAGAAGCGTGTGGAGGGGGAGGAGGAAGAGGAGCCTAAGAGGCTTGTTATTAGTAATGAGGTGAATGAGAGGGTTTGGATGAGGGGTATTGAGAAGCCTCCTAGGAAGATTAGGGTTCGGGCTGCGAAGGATAAAGATGGTAATGTTACTGTTTATTTGGCTGAAGGAGACTAGTTAGGCGATTAGGCGTTAGCGTTTGTGCGTGCGTGCAACGCTCTCTAGCCCCTCTATTAGGAGCCAAATATGTCTGGTTATACATTCTTTAGTTTTGGATTCATTCTAGAGTTGGGTGAAGCGAGCTAAATCTATGTGAAGTCGGTTTTCTGCGATCCTATGCTTAAAACGAGCGAAAATTGAGCGAACTTAATGTTGCGGAGATGGTGCGGGGGGATAGGTTTATACTTACGTTTAAAACTGTCAAATTCGTTCAAACGTGTGCTGAACCAACGAGTACACCATGTCGAGGTCGAATTTGTACCAGCGACAAGTGGAGATGTCTCCCGCAATGCGAAATCCAACTTCCGATTTCTACTTTCTCCATAAATAGACGGGTCAAACTGCCTTAAAAAGAGTGACAGAATTGTCTTCTATTTTCGTTGTTCTCTTTTCTGCATTTCATTGTAGAGGTATTCTAACCACTCACCTATCTCTGGTGCTTTTCTGACCTTTCTCCATTCTAATGTTATATCCTTCATTTTTTCCCATGTCCATTTAACAGGCGTAGTGAACATGTCATCAACTAACTCTATGCCTATGAGTTTTCTTTTCAGAAGAATGCCGATTCCTTCAAAGAATATATCGATTGCTGAGTATTCTGTGAAGCCATACTTTTTCTCGTAGTCATAATAACCCTTGGCTTCTCTCTTCAAAACCTCATACCATACCTTCTGGAATTCCAAACTGCTGAACTGTGAGTATAGTTTCATCACAAGGTCAGTTTGCCTCATTCTATTCTGATGTCTAATCTGTAGAATGTAGTAGATAGAAGCTGCAAACACACCAGCAGAAGCAATAGCAATAGAAACAGTCTGAACGTCAACCAACCTTGACACCTTCTTTCTGTTTGAATTGCTGTTCTCGTTTCTTCATTTCATTGTAGAGATATTCAAGTCCAAAACCTATCGTTGGCGAGTTGAGTTCTCTTCTGCAGCTCTCAAAGCGGGGTTTCAACTTTTCCCAATAAATCATGAAGATACCTCCGAAGAGACTGTTGACTAAATCAATACTGATTAGTTTCTTGCTTAGGAGAATCCCTATTCCATTAAAGAATACAACAGTTGGAGGAAACATTACAGCATACTTTTTTCGATAAGTGTCGTAGTCGTTAGTTTCTTCTGTCATGAATATGAACAAATCCTTCTGAAATCTGTCTGAAGCATAAATCGAGTATAACCTTGTTATCAATTCAGTCTGTCTCTGCTTGACTTGATGTCTAAGCTGAAGAGCATAATAAACAACTCCAGCCACAACACTTGCAGAAGCAATAACTATAGAAACTGTCTGTATGTCAACCATTCATAACACCTAACAATTGCCAAACAATGTAGTCTGTCTCAGTTTAGCTATAACTTTTCCGCATCCGCCAATTTCTGGTTGGTTGGATAGAAGTTTAATTAACCTACAGAAATAGAACCGCATGATTTGCCAAATGTCTATATTCTGATGCTTTCTAGCCATTTGTTGAAGGCTTCGAAAAACTGACCGTTGACTTTCATGAGTTCTGTCCGTTGAGCTTCAGATGGTCCATCATATTTGTCTATTCTTTCCTTAAGAATCTCTACGGGTTTAACTGCAATTGCCGTGTCGCCTTTTCCATCCCACTCAGATACTGGCAGCTTGGGAGCTAACCCCTTGTCCCACGTGGCGTCTACGATCATCCATTTTTCTTGTTTCTTGTTATAGACTTCAAGATAGACGTGGCTCATACGATCCTCATGCGGAATTTCCTTCAGAGACTTTGGCAAGTCAAGACTACTCCATAACCATCGGCAAAAAGCGTATCTGACTTGAAGCCCAAGAGAAGACAGCAGAGTTTTAAGAACAATATGCTTTCCGATACAGCAGTGGTCAGGCTCGCTGGCTGACATAGGTATTCTGTAAGGAATGTCTCTAATGAATCTAAAACACTCTACTGCATCCACAAGAATCACCCAAACCCATGTCTCTCGTCCAAGTTATAAGGTTTTGGACAAGAGTCTACTACTGCGTCGGTATGTTCTTTGCTTATTAAACTCGCTTCAGCTATAACTTTTCCGCATTAGGCAACGTTGGTTGGTTGGATAAGACTTTACCCCAACCAATCAAACCCAAACCTTTGCTTCAAGCAGTTTTTGTCAGTATTTTCGGTTCTTTCCACTCTCTTCTAAGAATACTGTAAAGGTAGAAATCTCTCCATTCTCCTCTGTCGAAGGTTTCATCTCTCATCGTCCCCTCTCTCTGGAAACCTGCTTTTTCCAAAACTCTCTGAGATGCTATGTGTCTTACGTCAACTATTGCCTGAATCCTCGCAATTTCTTTCGACAGAAATAAATAGTCAACCATCAACTGGGTTGCTTCGGTTGCATATCCTTTGTTACTCTCACTCGGCATCAACCAGCCAGCAATCTCCATCAACCTGTGCGGTAAATCTAGGAAATGATGAATCTCCCCTATCCTAGTCCCATCTTTCTTCTGAATGATAAACCTCTTAACATCAAGTAAGATGTCCAAGTTCGAAGGGTTATCAAATTGCTTCATCCACTCTGACTTCGGCCTCTGTTCAAAGTCTGACCAGTACTCACCAATGCAATTAATGTCATTGAGATGTTCAGCCAAGAAATCAACGTCTTCCCTCTCCATAACCCTCAAATTCACATTCTTGCCTTCAAGCAACTCAACTCACCAATCCGCACAGTTACTTTCGATTCAGCTATAACTTTTCCTCAAAACCAGAATTGCTTGTCAACCGTGGTTGGTTGGGGTAAAGTTTTATCCCACACAGCAAATCATAGATGCTTTGAAACTATAACGTGAGATTCCTAGAGGTTGACAGTTTTAAACGCTCAATTGAGATTTAGTGCAGGGGATGGGGTTTGAACCCACGGAGAGACCTACACATCATATGTCTCTTTAAGTAGAACATCCTTATGTTTTTAGCAAAAACTATAAACTTGACTGGCACTATTGCATAGAAGCAAAAAGTCTAGAGACAATCTCTTAGAAGGAGCATGATATTTGGCAATTTACTTATCCAGCCTTGTTGGAAGCGTAAGCATAGGCGTATATTCCCTTGCAACAGACAAAATGGTAATAATTCCCAAACTGGTTCCGCTTAAGAAAGCTGAAAGACTGGGTGAATGGCTCAAAGTTAAGCTAATACAAACATCAATTGGAGGTTCAGTCCTCGTTGGTGCGCTTGCATGTGCAAACTCAAATGGGATTTTGCTCCCCCATTTTGTAAGAGATGAAGAGATTGATGCCGTAAAATCTTTTTTTGAGGGAAACATAACGGTAATGGAAAAAAAGAAAACCGCATACGGAAACATAGTTTTAGCAAACGATTACGGCGCAGTTGTCGACCCCCATACAAAAGAACCTGAAATCAGGGAAATTTCTGAAACTTTAGGCGTTGAGGCTGTGCCAGGTGAAATTGCAGGCTTAACCTATGTTGGATCGTTGGCTGTCGCCACAAACAAAGGAGCCTTAGCTCACCCTCTATTGAAAGATACAGAGCGAAAGCTTCTGGAGAACGTGTTGAAAGTTCCAGTTGACGTGACCACCATAAATTGCGGTATACCCTATGTTGGCACAGGTTTGATTAGCAATCGTCATGCAGCCGTTGTAGGTTCCTTAACTACGGGACCCGAGATATTTATAATTGGGAACGCCTTGGATGTTGTAAAGGATGAGGAAGCAAATGAAAGTTTTCAGAGTGTCCGGTGAAATTCGGAAGCCAAATTTAAAAACCCCTTTCAGAAAAGAAGTAATTGCCCTCAAACCTGAGCATGCAGTTGAAAAAGTTTACGCCGAGTTAGGAAGCAAACACCGTGTAAAACGTGTCCACATAAAAATACTTAGTGTCGAAGAGGTTCCATCTCAAGAGATCGAAGATCCGTTAATTAAAAAACTGATTATTGGAGAAGAAAAAGTTGGAGAGGAAAAGTGAAGAAGAACTTCGCAGACTAAGCGTTGAATTGCGATTTCTTGAACAGACTGCGGAAGCAATACAGTCTAGAATCAACATGGTAAACGCTGTCATAACAGACCTAACATATGCGAGCATAGCGCTGGAAGGCTTAGAAAAAGAAAAGGAAAACTCAGAGCTTCTTGTCCCAATAGGCAGCAACTCCTACATCAAAGCTAAACTTGAAAACCCAGACAAGATAATTGTTGGAATGGGCGCCGGGGTTTCAGTTGAAAAAACATTACAGGAAGCAAAAGAAATAGTTAAAAACCGTCAGGAAAACTTGGAGAAAACTAGGGTGTCACTTCAGCAACAGCTAGCTCAAGTTGCAGAAAGAATTAGTGAAGGCAGAGAAAAATTTGAGAGTTTGGTGGCTGAGATGAGAGAGGAGAAAGCTCCAGAAAATGTTTGAGAAGCTGAAATCTGGACTAAAAGGGCTTGTAAACAAGGTTACAACAACAGAGCTTAAGGCTGAAAACCTACACTCTGTGCTCTCAGAATTTAAAATAGGACTCGTAGAAAATGATGTTGCTTTTCCTGTGGCGGAGCGAATATGCGATGGTATGGAAAAACGCTTAAACGGAGTTCAGGTCAAGCGACTCGAAGACCGCAGAAAAATCGTAGAGAAAAACCTGCGAGAAGTCCTTTTGGAGATCATGCTCACAAATAATAAAACAGATTTTTTAGAGGCTATTGAAGAAAAACGTAAAAAAAACGAACCGTTCATAATAGTTTTTGTTGGAATAAACGGCACTGGAAAAACCACAACCATAGCCAAAGTTGCCCACTTCTTAAATAAGAAGGGCTATTCCGTTGTTCTTGCCTGCAGCGACACTTACCGAGCAGGTTCTATTGAACAGTTAGAGGACCATGCAAAACGTTTAGGAATCCGCATGATCAAGCATAAGTATGGTGCAGACCCAGCGGCTGTAGCCTACGACACGATAAACCATGCAAAAGCCCATGGAATAAACGTTGTTCTAATCGACACCGCTGGGAGAATCCAAACAAACAGAAACTTGATGAATGAACTGGCAAAAATTAAACGCATTGTAAATCCCGACTTGACTATTCTAACTGTAGATTCGCTCACTGGAAACGATGTTGTTATGCAAGCAGAAGAATTTCACAAAAGCGTTGGCGTCGACGCAACAATATTAACCAAGGTGGACGCAGACGTAAAAGGCGGCTCAGCCCTAAGCGTGACGTATGTCACACAAAAACCCATTTTGTTCATTGGAACAGGACAGAGATATGAAGATTTAGAGGAATTTAACCCAGAAAAATTTGTTCAGATGATATTGAAATAACTGTAATTGCTATTTTCTTACTTTACATTTCTTCATAAACTCTCTAAATTTCTGTAAGTCAACTGGAAAAAGAACTTCTCTTTTTAGGAGTTCGCATGGCCATTGTTTACATTCATCACAGTATTTGATTCCTCTTTTTCCGGCACATTGCTTCCTTTTCCTCAACCAGTTTTCCTTCTTTTTCAAAAAATTCGCCAAGTTCATCTGTTTGATTTGTTTCATGTTACTCCAAATATCCAAAAACCAAGAACTTGACTCTAATGTTTCAGCTTTGAAGAAATCAAAAAATTCGCATGGGAATTCTTTGCACTCCAAACAAATTCTGATTTTCTTACCGTTTGAACATTCGTAGATTTTGCAATATTTTCTATATTCTTTGCTTAAACCCTTGTTAGATCTGCAGCCTCTACATTCTCGGTTGAGAAAAGCTGTACATTCCTTACAATAAAGTCCACAAGGAGCGACTAAATTCCATACGTTTTGGTTTGACATCTTGAGCTATCCTTTAATTGGAAAAGTTGTGGGAAACTATTTTTCCAATAGATTTAGCAATATTGCTTTTGCCGAGTACAGTCTGTTCTCGCTTTGCTCGTATATCACTGATTTTGAGCTTTCGATAATGTCAGAGCTTATTTCATATCCTCTGTGGATGGGCATGTCATGCATTATGTAAGCATTGCTTCTCTTCATTAGTTCCTTGTTTATTTGGTAAGGCATCATAAGTTTAACGCGTTTTTCCTTTTCTGCGGCATATTTCGGGTCTTGGAAGAATTCCATGTCAACCCATGTGTCTGTATAAACGAAATCTGCATTTTTAACTGCTTCTTTAACGTCTAGTGTGGTTTCGTACAAGCCGGTTTTTCTAGCATTTTCCAGCAATTCTTCGTCTCTTGATGGTTCGTTGAATATGGGTGTTACTGTGGTTATTTTGACACCTGTTTTTGTGCATCCGTCAATAAGTGAATTGCAAACGTTGTTCTGGGCACCTATGTAAACTAGCTTTACACCTTTTAGTGTGCCCTTTTTTTCTTTCATGGTCATTAAGTCTGCTATTGCTTGGCTTGGATGATATTTTTCGTCACATCCATTGATTACCGGAACACGCGACGCCTTAGCCATAGCCTGCAAGTCAGCATTCTTCATCAACCTTGCCATTATACAATCAACGTTTCGCGACAAATATCGAGTTTCGTCAGATACGTCCGCTAAAGCAAAGTTTGTTGTCCTCCAATCTATATACAGGGCGTGGCCGCCAAGCTGGGTCATAGCCACTTCGAAGGAGACCCTAGTTCTTGTGGAAGTTTTCTGAAAAATCATAGCCAACGATTTGCCGTTCAAAGCAGTTCGATATTTTTCCGGATTACGCTTAACCTCTACAGCTTTATCAATTATTTCCATAAGCTGTTGGTCAGACAATTCTTTAAAGTTAATTAAATGCATGTTTCCACCTTTATTACACCAAAACCATTAGATTTGTGTTATAAAACTTTTCTAAGGTAAGATGACGGCTCATGATAGATTTTGTTATTTCTCAAGCTTCACTTGGCTGGTTCATTTCAAAATTAACGGCAAGTTCATTACCGTCATGAGTATTTATTAGTTACTGCAAAATCATCAAGGGAGGCATAAAACATAATCTTACTTGTTGCCTCGAACAAGGATACTGCAAGCCTAAATATTGCTAGACAAATCTTAAGCCATTACCCTTTCGAAAAAACGGCCGAGAATTTTCAAGAAAACCCGGTTTACGAAGCAAATATTGAGGGTAGAGAAGTTAAACTCGTAACTTTGAATGAAGAATCTGTTTATGCGCAAAACTTAACGGATTTTTTTAGCAATCTGGAACTTGCAGTTTTCATTTCTAGGCATAGCAGCGTAAGCGGTACTCCGACACTGTCTGTTCATACTCCGGGTAATTTAGGCGAGGCAGAACTTGGCGGGCTTGCCAGAAAAGTTTCAGTTTCACCAGCCAATACCATGAGAGCTGTTCTAAAAGCAATGATGTGCCTTAAAGACGAAATGCAGCTCAAATATGAGGTTTCTTACGAGTGTACACATCATGGTCCTTCTTTAAACGTGCCTACAATGTTCGCTGAACTAGGAAGCTCACCTAAACAATGGAATGATTTGAAAGCAGCAGAAACCGTTGCCCACGCAGCAATGAAAGCCATTTCAAAGTTCGGCGAATCCCAAGCTAAAGCTGTGCTTGGTATAGGCGGACCCCACTACAGCGAAAAGTTTAGTCGTATCGCATTGGAAAGTGAAATAGCTTTCGGCCATATAATTCCTAAATACGCAGTTCCATACATAGATGTGGAAATTCTTAGGCAATGTGTAGAGAAGACACAGGAAAAGGTGGAATTTGTAGTTTTGGATTGGAAAGGAATAAAAGGCGAACACAAATCAAAACTAGTTGAAATGCTTGAAGAAATAGGCGTACCATTCAAGAAAGTTTAACATTAAAAAGGAAAAAGTTAATAGAAATGATCTGGTTTATCTATCAAAATCAACAGCTACAGCAACGTTTATATCAGATTGAAATGTTGAGTGTGCGATGAACCATGGGCATAAGATCATTCCTATCTCAATGCGCAAGAACATTAAAACTTGCAGTAAAACCAGGAACAAGTGAGCTTTGGCTATCAATAAAAATATGCTTTCTGGGCATAGGTGCAATCGGCTTAATCGGATTTGTCATTAAACTAATGTCTTCTGTTCTGCAACCACAAGCAGCTACAACTTAGAAGGATGACACTTGATGGAAAAAAGCGAAGAATACCCAACAAAGACTTTTGCCGTAAAAACAACAACAGGACAAGAGAGAAACGTAGCCAAACTTATTGCCGCAAGAATTGAAATGAATAATATACCCATAAAAGCTATTCTTGTGCCTGAAACTTTAAGGGGCTACGTCTTCGTAGAAGCCGAAGGACCACATTTTGTGGAAGAAGCCATAGCAGGCATAAGACATGTAAGGTCCAGGATTCCAGGTGTTGTAAGTTTTTCTGAAATTGAAAGATACATTGTCAGGAAACCCGTAATTGAAGAGTTAATCGAAAACGACATAGTAGAAGTGACAGGTGGACCATTTAAGGGCATGCGCGCAAAAATAACTCGTATTGATAAGTCCAAGGGGGAAGTCACACTCGAGTTGTTAGAGGCATCTTTCACTTTGCCAATAACTGTTCATTCTGATTACGTAAAGCTGGTGGAGAAAGCAAAAACCGAAGGCGGGGAAGCGTAAATGGCTGATAAAAAAGTGGTGGAATTACTTGTAAGCGGGGGGCAAGCAACAGCTGGGCCACCATTAGGTCCAGCTTTAGGTCCATTAGGCGTGAATGTCATGATGATTGTGAACAAAATAAACGAGCTTACAAAAGACTATGCTGGAATGAAAGTTCCAGTGAAGGTCGCTGTTGATCCTGAAACCAAGGAGTTTGAAGTCAGCGTTGGAACGCCCACAGCATCCGCTTTAATTGTCAGCGAATTAAAAATAGAGAAAGGCTCTGGGACACCAAGTACGGCGAAAGTTGGAAACCTTAACATGGAACAAGTCTTACGCATAACAAAGATTAAGCACCATGAGCTTCTGGCAAAAAACCTGAAAGTAGCCGCGAAGGAAATCTTGGGAAGCTGCGTTAGTATGGGAGTTACTGTTGATGGAAAAGACCCCCGCGAAGTTCAGAGGGAAATTGACGAAGGCAAGTACGACGAAATATTTAGTAAGAGTGAAGCATAAGAATATTTTTATAACCGCATTCCATTCCCTCATTGGCACGAGGTCTTTAAAATGCCCTTAGACCAGAAAACAATACTCGATGCAGTTAAAGAAGTAAAGGAAAAATCCGAAAAAAGAAACTTCAATCAATCAATAGAGCTTATTCTAAACCTGAAAGACATAGACATGAAATC
>Ga0209725_1001596_pt1 | contig 12675 bp, 9 predicted proteins | sample I18A1metaG_FD_184145 | JGI IMG/M metagenome (GOLD analysis project Ga0209725, IMG submission 184145) | Lake sediment bacterial and archeal communities from Gulf of Boni, Indonesia to study Microbial Dark Matter (Phase II) - ​I18A1 metaG... | ecosystem: Environmental > Aquatic > Freshwater > Lake... | reverse complement strand
GACGTCGACCACTCGGCTATTATAGGCTCGAAAGCCGGAGGTGCTATTAGTAATTTTTTCGCCCAGGAGAAGCCGGTTGGTTAGGCCAAATAGCCTGATTCCCAGCTTCCTCGTCCAACACCCTCGCCTCTTCCCCCGGGGGCTTCAGGGCTGCCTCGTGCACCCATCATAAAGATCATATACACGGCCCCGTGCGGAATCCGATGGTAATTCGGGGGTTGAGATGAGGGTGGAAAAAAACCGGCGAACGTGGTATTTTACTCCGGAGTGGGCGGTTAGCTCAGCTGGGAGAGCGCGGCGTTCGCAACGCTGAGGTCGGGGGTTCAAGTCCCCTACCGTCCACCAGTTTTGTTTTGCCCTTGGCTGGCGTCCTGCCTGGAAAAGAGCGCGGACGATGGGAAGAGACGGAGGCGCTGGGATAAATAAGAGATGATGCGATGATCAGCAGCGAAATCACAGTTTTGGCGGGAACGGCAGCTTCACTGGGGCTGATTCATACTCTCCTGGGTCCCGACCATTACGTTCCATTTATCGTCATGAGCCGTGCCAGGCGGTGGTCTCTTCCCAAGACTCTTGTCGTTTCCTTCCTCTGCGGACTGGGCCACATCCTCAGCTCGGTCGTCCTTGGGTTCATCGGAATCGCTCTGGGCATTACCCTGACACGTCTTGAAGGGATCGAATCCTGGAGGGGAGGCTTGGCCGCCTGGCTGCTTATCGGGTTCGGCCTGGCCTATTTTATCTGGGGCCTGCACAGGGCGCAGAAACAGAAATCTCATGCCCATCCTCATCTCCATCCTGATAGCGGCGAGCATCATCACACTCACGCTCATCAGGATGAGCACTTCCATCTCCATCGGCGTGGCAAGGAATCCTCGATTACTCCCTGGGTTCTTTTTACCATTTTCGTTTTCGGTCCGTGCGAGCCGCTCATCCCTCTCCTGATGTATCCCGCGGCAAAACACAATTTGTGGGGAGTGGGTTTGGTCACCCTGGCTTTCGGGCTAACGACCATCCTGACTATGCTTGTCCTGATCGCCCTCTCTTCTTGGGGGTTGAGCTTTCTGCCGCTGGGGCGGATGGAGAGATACGCTCATGCTTTGGCAGGAGCGATGATCCTGATCTCCGGCCTCAGTGTCCAATTGCTTGGTTTATAAGCCGGGCTAATCATATATGTCCAACGGCTGTCCTCGAGTGAGAATGCGGGCATGAAATTTGTTGTGGACTGCATGCTGGGCAAGTTGGCCAAATGGCTTAAAATCCTCGGGTTCGATGTCGTGTACGATCATAAAGCTAAAGACACAGAGCTTCTCAATATCGCCCGCAAGCAGGGACGGATTCTCTTGACCAGGGATGTGCGCTTGCTCGAAGGAGCCAAAGATATCCACGGCCTTTTCATAAATAGTGAAAAATGGCAGGAGCAAGTTGACCAGGTGCTCGAGAGACTGAATCTCCGGCCTCACGCCAGGCCGTATTCGCGCTGCATTCAATGTAACGTCGAGCTGAAGAACTTGCCGAAAGCAAAAGCCAGGAATCTGGTCGCACCCTTTGTCTTCGAACACGCCGCCTCCTTTGCCGTCTGTCCGGAGTGCGGCCGCGTTTTTTGGCAGGGAACGCATTTTGAGGATATGGAGTCCAAGATGGGAAATATCCTTGGAACTCAGAAGGGAAGGCGCAAGAAGGGCGGGAACGATCGGCTGCCAAAGCCCGCAAAAAAACGTATAAATAAATAGAAGGAGAGAAAGTTCAGGACGATGGATAAACATGTTCATTTCATAGCCATTCTCTGGATCATCTACGGTATTCTGGGCATCGTGTTCGGTTTTTTTGTGTTTCTCGCGCTCTTTGGGATTTCTTTCATACCCAACATGGGCGATATCGCGCCGGGAATTCTGAGGATTGCGGCCTGGGTGATCAGCCTCTTCCTTATGACCTTGGCCCTGCCTCAACTCATCGGCGGGGTCGCTCTTCTCCAGAGGAAGGAGTGGGGACGAATCCTGGTCCTGGTGATTTCGTTTTTTCAGCTGATCAATTTTCCCCTGGGAACGGCGCTGGCCGTTTATTCTCTAATCATATTGCTCCGAGAAGATACGGTCCGGCTTTTCCGGCCTCCCTCCTGAGAAAGCTATAGAACAAGAGAGTCACTTCCAGCTACATTCTCCTTGACAGCCCAAAAAAATTGATATCTAATATTTTGATGAAAGGGAAATTATATTACTGATGGGAATTATTGGAGCAGCGGTGGCGTTTTTGCTCTGGGCGAGATTCGATTGAGGAGAAAGACGGCCATGACTGAAAACCAATCTAACAAGAGGGCGTCCACTAACGGAAATCGGCGCTCCTCCCAGCGCCGGATGGTGAGTGCAATCGCCTGGGCGGGGCCGAAGTTGGTGCGGATCGGGCCTCTGCGCAAGGCCTTGGTCAATTCCTGGGAAAAACGCATGCGCCGGGGCTGCCAAGCAGAGATTGACTCCGGGCTCAGGCCTGCGGGAATCACGCAGGATAGGACGGCGATGGGAATCTCCATTTTGCATGCGATCGCGCGCACTTTGGGAAGGGGAGGCCTCAGCAAAGCGAGCATGGACCGGCTTTTGAACGTCCTAGTCGGAGATTCATTTGTCACTCATGGCATTGTCAGCGTCAAAGAGCACTTTAAGGATCAGTATGGGGTGAGACCTCCCGGGTTCTTGCTGATCAGCCCAACCAAGGCCTGCAACCTTCGCTGCGAAGGGTGCTATGCTGATTCCGGGCCCGCCAAGGAAAAGCTCGAATGGCCGATCATTGACCGCCTGGTCAAGGAAGCACGAGAGCTCTGGGGTGCTCCCTTTATCGTCATCAGCGGAGGAGAGCCGTTGGCCTACAGGGATGAGGGCAAGACTGTCCTTGATCTTGCAGAACGGCATTCCAATTCCTATTTTATGATGTATACGAACGCTACGCTCATTGATGATGAGGTGGCCCATCGGCTGAGCCGGCTTGGTAACCTGAGCCCGGCGATCTCGGTGGAAGGTTTGCGTGAGCCGACAGACAAACGCCGTGGTTCTGGCATATTTGACAAAGTCGTCGCGGCCATAGAGCGGCTGCGCCGGGAAAAAGTGATGTTCGGCGTTTCGATGACAGCGACGCGCGATAATGCCGACCTCTTGCTCTCGGATGAAGTCGTTGATTTTTACTTCGATAAGATGGGGGCGACCTACGGTTGGGTCTTTCATTATATGCCCATGGGCCGCGCCTTCACCCTTAAGCTGTTGCCTACACCACAGCAGCGTCTCAGGATGTGGCAGAGGGCTTGGCAGCTCGTCTACGAACGTCACCTGTTTATCGCCGATTTCTGGAACAGCGGAACAGCCGCGCTCGGCTGCATCAGCGCCGGACATGAAGGCGGCTATCTTACGGTTGACTGGAACGGCGCGATTGCCCCCTGCGTGTTCGTTCCGTATTCGCCCGTTAATATCCATGACATCTATGCCCAGGGGCTGACGCTCATCGATGTTTGGAAGCACCCGTTCTTCGCCAAAATGCGCAAGTGGCAGTGGGATTACAGCAATGAGAAAAAATACACCAGGGGGAGCTGGCATGGGAACTGGATGATGCCGTGCCCGATTCGAGATCATTATGGCGAATTCCGCCAGATACTTGACGAATTCAGCCCGATGCCGGTGGACGAGAACGCCAAGGCGGCGATTCTCGATCCGGAATATCAGCAGGGCATGAAGGAATATGACCGCGCTGTTGCCGAGTTGTTTGAGCCGATCTGGAAATCAAAATATATAGGAGAAAAAGGGTAGGCGCCGGCGGGCCAGCTATCTCTTCACCATCTGTATCCCATCCCAACGAAAAGGGCGTTCCTCTGGATGTCCTCTCCATGATTCATGGTGAAATAGAGCTCAAGCCTGATCCTTTGAAAAACATACCAATTCAGCCCGGCCAGAAAAACGTGGCTTGGGCCAAAAAGAAGATCTTCTAAAGTAACTGTGTCCACAGGCATTGAGCCTCGGCCATAGCCAATAACAAGATAGCTCTCTTCGGAGAAGTACCTCCTGAGGTTGGCGATCCAGGCAAAGCCCCCCTCGGTTTTCTCGGGGGAATAATAGAGACGAGCAACGGCATAGTATTTTCCCCAATAATAGCCGAGACTTCCTAAGTAGAGAGAAACCGTGTTCTCGGCAAAATTCATCCTCCGGTATCCGAGCGAGAATTCTGCCGCAGAAAATACGCCCTGGTAGAGCTCGACTTGGAAGCCTAAATTGGGATAGTGGGTGGCCCGCGGGGAATAGGCAAAACTGAGATCGGCATAAGCCCCTTTCCACAAGTGTGGATAAAGCTCAACCCCGAAGCGGAAGTCCTGCTGGCCGTATCGGCGCGTTTGATTGACTCCGAAGAGAACGGGGCCGAAATTCGGGAATAGGTTGACCTGCAAGACCAGGTTTTGGTCCCGGTACGTTTCCCTCCCGTCGTTGAATCCTTCGGCCTGGTATTCATATCGCAGTTCGTACTTCGGCTTAAAACGGGGGGAGGTCATTTCCAGAGTTTGTTTGTATTCGGCGTTTTTAGGGTCAAACCTCAAGGCTGTTCTGAGGTTTTCTTTGGCCTTTTGGTAATTTCCTTCCCAGAGATAAACCCGGCCGATCCGGAAATAGATGTCCGGGTTGACGGGCTCCTGCTCCACGACCTTCCTGTAGATGAAAACAGATTTAGCGTAATTTCGCTGCCACGAAGCAATCTCGGCCAAACCGATGAGCGCCTCCGGGTTCCCCGGGCTTAGCTTCAAAACTGCCTTGTATCCCTTTTCTGCGGTGTCATAATTCTTCTTCCAGGATTCAATCCTTGCCCTCATAAGAAGGACATCCGTGTTCTCCGCATGGACAAGAGCCAGCTCATTCAGAACGGTCAGGGCTTTATCCCATTGGCCGGAATAAGCGTACGCCCGGCTGAGAAGAAAATTGAGTTCGTAATCCGTAGGGTTTCGCCTGAGACCATCCAGGCAGATTTCTATGGCTGCGGGAAAATCCTTGTTTTTTAGGGCTTGGATGGCCAAGCCCACCGCGCTTTCCTGGCAGGCGGCGGGGCGTGGAAGCTCAGCCCAGCCCAACAGGAGCAAAAACGCCACAACAGGAATGCAACATTTCTTCATTTGAGTTGTTGTCTGGCCTGGGCAAATCCCTTTTTATCTATGGCGCCCCAGGCTTTCTTCCCTTTGAAATAATCATAGTAGGCTTTCACGCGGACAAAAGTCAGGTACTGCCGAAACAGGACGTTTTCCAGCAGGCTGAAGAGCGAAAGGATTATGATATCCCTGAGGCGGGTATAGTTTCGCGCCGAATACTCTTCGAGCAGAATGGCCAGGAGAGAGATCAGAGATCCCATCACGATAGCCAGAAGGAAAAAGATCAAAGCAAAGGGGTAATTGATCTTGCCCATGATCAAAAGAGTGGCGAACATAATGTAGCCGATGATTTCGGTCAAGGGACCGAGCATCTCAAAAACCGCATAGAACGGGAAGGCGAACATCCCGATAATTCCGCAGCGAGGATTCAAGAACATCGTGCGGCTATGAACGAGAGCATCGATCAGCCCTCTGTGCCATCTGTTCCTTTGCTTGGCCAAAGACGCGAGCGATTCCGGCGCCTCAGTCCAGCAGATGGGGTCGGGTATAAACCGGACTTGATGAGGGACTTTCTTGTCATAAAGAAATTTCCTCATCCTCACGACCAGGTCCATGTCTTCACCAATCGCGGCCGTTCGATAGCCCCCGCACTCAAGAGCGATATCTTTGCGGAACAGTCCGAAGGCGCCGGAGATAATCAGAATGCTTTTCATCATCCCCATCCCGATTCGTCCCCCCAGGAAGGCCCGCAAATATTCGATGATCTGGAACCGGGCCAGAAAGTTTCTGGGCAGTTCCACATGCGTCACTTGACCCCCTGTGATGGAGCATCCGTTGCTCAGTCGAATGATTCCCCCTGCGGCCACAGTTCTTTCCGGGTCTTCGAGAAACGGCCGCACAACTTTGAGGAGGGCATCTTTCTCGAGAAGGGAGTCGCAGTCCACAGCACAGAACAGGGGATATTTCGAGATATTCAGGCCGGCGTTCAGGGCGTCGGCTTTCGAGCCGCCGTTGATTTTGTCGACCACGATTAGGTTGGGATATTCCCGAGAGGTATAGATCCCCCTGACGGGCTTTGAGTCCACCACCTTTCTGAATACCCGGCTGGTCTTGAGGAGATGGAAGCATTCCGTGAGTTTCTCCAGGGTTGAGTCCGTCGACCCGTCATTCACCACAACGACTTCATAAAGGGGATATTCGAGTGACAGGAGCGACTTGACACTGGAGATGATCGCGTTCTCTTCATTATAAGCGGGTGCGATGACGGAGATGGGCTTGACTAAAGGAAGCTGGAAAATGTCTTTGAAGCTGAGATAGGTCGTGATATTCCGGTAATGAAAGATTCCGAAAAGGGAGAGAACAATGAAGAGAAGGTAGAAGGCATTGATTAGAAAAAAGTAGAGCAGGATCGCGGAGCTGATAATGGTGAAAGCAGTTTTGAGAATTTCGACCATTGACTTAAGCTGCGCCTCCCAAGTAGACCAGGTCATCTAGGACCATGTTGGCCATATCGCGGGCGTATCTGTCCATATTCTGGAGGGCGACCTCTTTGAGCCTTTTGATCCCCTCTTCTCCCAAGCTGGCCAGAGCGTGCCCGGCGTTGAGCCGTACGTGCCAGGAGGGAGAAAAGAGTGCCTCAGTGATCAGGCCGAGGGTCTCTGGATTTTTCAGGTTTCCGAGACCTTTAACGGCTTGAGCTTTGACCTCCCAAGCCTGGTCGGCGCAGAGCGCCGCAAGCGCTGGCACAGATTCGGGGATGAGAAGTCTTCCTAAAGCCCGGGCCACGCTAATGCGAATTTCTTTGTCCGGATGGCCGGCAAAAACCACGATATCCTCATAAAGGGGACGGAGGCGGATGGCTCCGACAAGCTCGATCAGCAAGCCCAATTTTTCCTCAAGAAGGGGTTTTTTCAGGTATTGCCGGATCAGGAACTCGATCCGATTCCCCAGTCCAAACATGATGTTGAAATAGAGCCTTGCCAGAGGACCTTGGTCCTGTTCGAACGCCTGAAAAATATAAGATAGTGTCTCCGGAGTTGGGACCCGGGCAAGGGCGCTGAGGGCCGTCAGCTTGACCATGGGTTTGTCTTGAAGGAGGCCGAGAAGATAAGAGTATTCCGAAGGGTTCGAAAACAGGACAAAAAGACGGATGACCCTCAAGCGCTTGACCATCCGTTTTGAAGACAAGTCTTTGAGGCATTTATCCCTCAGGCCTTGGTTGAAGATAACCTGCAGGAGCTCCCGGGCCTGGCCCGTAATGATATTGGCATACTCCATCAGGACCTTGACCAGGATGTCCGGATGGGCCCTGTATTTTTGGGCTACTTCTTTGGCGAGCTCTGGGCGAAGGGACGACACCACCTCCAAAATGCTTTTTTCGATATCCCGATAATGTTTTTCAAAGGTCTTGGTTTGATAATCCACAATAATCCTTCGAACAACGATGAAAAGGAAAAGAGATAGAGAAAAAAACAGCAGGAATAAAAGGCTGTAAGCGGCAACGATGATAGGAAGACTCATTTTTCCTGTCTGATATGTTTTTTAATTTTGGCTAAGAGAATCGGGGGAGAGAACGGCTTGGTGACGTAGTCAACGGCCCCGAATTCGAGGCCCTTAAGGATATCTGATTCTTGCGTTAGCATGCTCAACAGAATGACGGGGACAGAGGCGAGATCTTTGTTCTTTTTTAGGAGAGAAAGGAATTGGAACCCGTTAAGGTCGGGGATCATAATGTCGAGCAGAATAAGACAGGGCTTTTCCCGGAACGCCTTATCCAGGCCTTCCGCGCCAGAACGAGCTATGGTCACGATATATCTCTCTCTCTCCAGAAAGTGGGTCAAGATTTTAACAGTCGTTGGATCATCGTCCACGATCAAAATGTTTTGCCATGCGGGAGCTACAGCGTCCGGATTGACAGCAGGCGCTCTTTGGTCCTGGACGGAGGGGGGCGGCTCCCCCAGCCATCTTTTTATGAATAGCAGCCTTTCCAATTCGATGTCTAAGAGATTTATCTCTCCGCCCTCTCGAGTTTTGTCCTGGCCATGAGCTCCCTCTTGAACGGCATTCTTCGTGAGGCTTTGGCCTGATTTTTCTCTGACTTTTTGGAGCTCGTTAAGCGCTTCTTGGATCAGGTCCCCCATTTTCGCCTTCAACTCGGTCAACTTGCCAGCGGAGTCTTGCATCTCTTGCTTGACCCGGTTGATTGTGTTCGAGGTCTTTTTTTTTGATTTTGGACAACGAGCCAGGGACGACCTGGGGTTTCTCTGTCGGACGGGAGAAGAGTTATTTTTTGGCATACTTATATCTCTGCTCAACCTGAGGCCCCCTAATTAATTATCAGATTTCACTAAGAATCCATCCCCTTTGCGGATGAATTCAGGGATGATTTTCTCGCTCCTCTCCTCGCCTTTAGAGAGGAGAGGCCATGCTTGGGGGGAGTGAGTAGAGATGAGAAGACGCTTCCCGGGACGATTACTGGCGGAGATATTCTCTTTGCTCCCGGCTGTACTGGTGCCACCTATTTCGCCCCTGGTCCTTGGCCCGGTACATAGCGTGAGAGTATCGGCGTCTTCTCCGTCATCCGGGAAGATCGAGATCCCGATACTCGCCGTGCTTGAGATTTTGAGCCCGTCGAACTCAAACGGCTTGTTGAACGAATGAAGGATCCGGTCGGCGACATTCTTTGCGACTTCTGCCTGGGCCAGCTCGGGCAGGAGCAGCACAAATTCATCGCCGCCCAGGCGGGCGATGGTATCGCCCTTGCGGAACATGTGGATCAGGCGAAAAGCCACGGCCCGGAGGAGCCTGTCGCCGACGCTGTGCCCCCAGGTGTCATTCACCTTTTTGAATTCGTCCAGGTCGAGCATCAGGATGGCCAGCTTATGGACGTCTCTTTGAGCATGGGCCAGGGCCATGTTCAGCCGGTCAAAGAAGAGAAATCGGTTGGGCAGCTCCGTGAGATGATCGTGGATGGCATTGAACCGGAGCTTCTCTTCATACCGTTTGCGCTCGGTCAGGTCGTGAAGGACTAAGACCAGGCCACTGACATTGTCCTTGGTGTCCCGGATGACGGTCGTGCTCAGCTCGACGGGTATCTTTTCCTCATAATTCACGATCTGGACATTCCCGTTGAGTTGATTCTGGGAGGTTTTCGAAAGAACGTCTTCCAGCGATAACCTGATTAGCTTGCCGCTTTCTTCATCGATCAAATGGAGGATGCTCGGAAGAGGTTTGGCGATGCTTTCATCCTGGCGCCAGCCGGTCAGCTTCTCGGCGACAGGATTCATAAAAGTAATACTGCCTGATTTGTCCGTGGCGATCACTCCCTCTCCGATGCTCTGGAGAAGTGTTGAGAGCCAACCTTCCCGTTCCTTCAGTTTCATCTCGAGCTGGTGTTTGTACAGGGCCATCTCAATAACGGTTAGTAATTCTTTCTGCTCGACGGGCTTGAGCGTGTAACCCTGCGGCTCGGTGTGCTTGGCCCGCTCGAGCGTGGTCTCATCGGTATGCGCGGTCAGATAAATCACCGGGATGTCGAAATTTTCTCGAATCCGCTCGGCCGCTTCGACTCCATCCATGTCCCCGCGCAGGATAATATCCATCAGGATCAGGTCGGGTTGATTTTTCTCTGCCCTTTGGATGGCCTCCTCCCCGGTAGAAACCACGTCGCAGACATCGTACCCGGCGTTCTTGATCATGTTCTCGATGTCCCGGGCGATGAGGCCTTCGTCTTCGACAATGAGGATTCGGATTTTTTCCATTGTTATGTCCTTTGCCTGGGCTTGACCTCCTGAAAGAGAATCTTGAACTCCGTGCCTTTTTCCCGCTGGAGTTCAATCGAACCCTCAATCTGATTGACCAAAGTGATGACAATTTGCATTCCCAGCGTATCGGTCCGGCGGAAATCGAGCTCCTCCGGAAATCCCACTCCGTCATCCCTGACCTGCAGCAAATATCCTTCTCCCGACACTCGATGGAGCGTTATGGCGACTTCTCCGTTCCTCCCGTTGGGAAATCCATGCTTCAGAGCGTTCGACACCAGCTCGTTCACGATCAGTCCGCAGGGAATGGCCGTGTTGATGTTGAGGAACACCTCTTCGGTATCCATGGTCAGGTGAATGCGATTGGAGTCAACCTGGTAGGAATGGAAGAGGTGCGTCGCTAAATTGTTGAGGTACTGGGAGAATTCGATTCGGGAAAGATCCGAGGATTGGTAGAGGCGCTCGTGAATGAGAGCCATAGAGCGGATGCGGCGCTGCGATTCTCTGAACATATCCAGGACCATGGGGTCGCTCACGCGGCGGGACTGGAGGTTAATCAGAGAGGAAATGACTTGCATGTTGTTTTTCACCCGGTGGTGGATCTCTCTCAGGAGGACTTCCTTCTCGATCAGAGAATTCTGGAGCCGGTCTTCGGCCTCTTTCCGTTCGGTGATATCCCGGACGTATTCGATGACTCCCTTCATCTGCCCTGTTTTTTTGTCGATCAGCGGAAAACTGTAAAGGTCCAGCCATCCTGTGGTGTGGCCTCCGTCCCCGATCTTGGGGACGACTTCGTAAGAGGCTTGAGTCGTTTTCAGCGTTGTCCGCGTCGGACAGACGGCGCATGGTGTCTTCTGGAGATGATAGGCCTCGTAGCATTTTTTCCCGATAATGGGCATGGCATGGGCGTACCACTTTTCGATCGCCCAGTTAACCCTGATGATGTTGTAATCCTGGTCGAGAATGCTGATCCCGTCCTGGATGCTTTCGAAAACGCTGGACAGGAACCGCTCTCTCTCCTGCACCTCTTCCTCGGATTTTTTGCGTTCGACGGCCATCGCGACCTGGTCGGACACAAACTTCAGGATGTTCTTTTCTTCTTCGCCATAGCGGACGCCTTCGGTATAGGTTTGGACAACGAGGACACCGATGGTTTTGCCGTTGGTAATCAAAGGGACTCCGAGCCAATCGATCGAGGGAGCGCCGATGGATTCCACTTCGCCCCGCTTCTCCAGCCGGGCAAAGACTTCCGGCGAGGCCAGAAGGGGCTTTCCAGTCCGGAGGACGTACTCGGTCAGCCCTCGGCCCAGCGGTTTGGGCGCGGGAGGTGAATCAAATTCGTCCACAAAATACGGGAAGGACAGCAGATTGCTGAGGGAATCATACAGAGCGATATAAAAGTTATCAGCCGGCATCAGGCCGGAGATGACTCGATGAATCGAATGAAAAAGCTCGTCAAGATTTTTCGAGGAGTTCGCGGCTTCGGAGATCTTGAGAATGGACTCGTTCACTTTTTCCATCCTCTTGTTCTCGGAAGCTTCGACGGCCAGGGCGACGCTTTCGCCGATGGACACGGCAAACTGCTGCTCTTCCAGGGTCCATTTTCTGTTCGCTCCTGTGTGCTCATGGCAGATGATGCCGATGATTCTTCCATAGGGGCGAACGGGGACATCCATCATCGAGGTGATCCTCTGCGGCATCAAGTAGCTTTCGGCGAACTCATTCGTCCGATCGTCTGTGAGTGTGTCGTCGGCCGCGATAACACAGCTCTCTTCGAGAGCCCGGAAGTAACGCGGAAAATCCCTGGCCTCGAGGACCTGGCCACGGTCATGGGTATTCTGGCTTTTTTGAAAGGCGTCATGGCAGATGATGGCCGTATGGTCGGAGTTGAACAGCCAGATGCTGGCCCTCTCCACATCGAGAGTCCGCGCCGCAATCTCGGTGATCGTCCTGAAAGCAGAGTTGAGGTCAGAAAAGGTCAGCTTGGCCAGTTCGAGCAGCGCAGCCTGATGGCGAATCACCTGGCTGTTTCTGCTTTGGGCGTCTTCTTCTTCCTGCTTCTGTCTGGTGATGTCCAGAGAGCTCCCTTCAAAGTAAAGCAACTGGGCTGCGCTATCGAATAGAGGGCGGACGTTGTCCTGAACCCAAATCACTTTCCCGTCGGCCCGCTTGAGTTGAAAATCAAAGTTGAGCAGGGCTTTATCCTTAGCCAGGAGCGCCTGGGCTCTCTCTATGTCTTTCGGGTCCAGGAAGAAATCAGTGGCGTACTTTCCCAATGCAGAATCCTTGTCTTCGTATCCCAGCATCCGGACCATAGTGGGGTTGAGGTCTAAAAGCTTTCCTTCTGGATTCGCTCTGTATAGGCCGACGGGAGCGTCCTCAAAAAGAGACCGGTATTTGCTTTCTTTGTCTCTTAAAGATGCCTCGGCCAGATTTCTTTCTGTAACGTCGATGAGGATTCCCTGGATGGCCGGCTGACCCTCAAAAATGATCTGGCTAGCCTGAACGTCAGCATTAAACGACGAACCGTCTTTCCTGACTGCCTTGAACTCATAATGCCCGGCGTTCTTTTTCCCGTTGTCCCGGACTTTCAGCCGGGTGTTGACGAGTTCCCTGCTTTCAGGTGAAACGAGCTCGAGAAAGCGCCTGCCGATGAGATCTTCGGGCTTGTCATACCCGAACGCCCTGGCAAAACTCTCGTTCGAAAATTTCAAAACGTGGTCTTGGACGACGTAAATCCCTGCCAGCGAGTTTTCGACAAGCTGCCGGTACCTGTTCTCTGCGTCTTTTTCGGCCTCGCTGGCTCTCTTG
>Ga0209725_1001594_pt1 | contig 12683 bp, 12 predicted proteins | sample I18A1metaG_FD_184145 | JGI IMG/M metagenome (GOLD analysis project Ga0209725, IMG submission 184145) | Lake sediment bacterial and archeal communities from Gulf of Boni, Indonesia to study Microbial Dark Matter (Phase II) - ​I18A1 metaG... | ecosystem: Environmental > Aquatic > Freshwater > Lake... | reverse complement strand
ATTGAAGGCCCGAGGACGAGCCATCTCCAAGGCCGTAGACGTTGTTGAAGTTGCCCGTCGGCGCTTCTTCGAAGGAAAACTTACCATCAAAGAAATCTCGATAGGAACCGAGGTACTTGGACAAGAGAATGAACGCCGAAACGTTTCCACGATGGAAATCAAGCTTGAGAAGCAAGACTAGCGTCGCGTCTTACTTCTTCACATAACATGAGGCGGGTTCTCAATCTGGTTTCCTGATTCTGTTCACGGTTCCTTTGAGAGACGAAGAACAAAGCAAATGGCAACATGAATGATTCGTTTTCTTATGACGAGAGAATCTTGATGCGACGAGCTATTCGAGTGCTGGGAGGCGCAACGTGGTACGCGCGAGAAGGATTTCGACCCAGCCGATAGGGTTAGATGGCACGAGCGAGTTGTCGAGTTTGTGAGGATTAAATCAGGCTGATACGATAGTGAGCTCCCTTTGAAGAGCAAGTACTGGCATTGGCGTCGAGAAGGCAACCCAGAGAAGAACAAATCAGAGTACAAGACCTAGCTTAGATGGTTATGCTCGCCCTTGCTTGTCAGAAGCTATATGGGTACGCGATCCAATGTGGTGCTGCCAGTGTGACTTATGCCCCACAGATTGAGCAGAACAGCCTTCAGGATAAGAAGACGGCAGAAGAAGAAACAGCGCCATAGAAAACTAACGGGTTCAAGCAGAAAGACCAACTAGCCATAGGAACGGAGGTACTTGTCAGGAGAATGAACGGCGAAATGTTTCCGCAATGGAAAATAAGTTAGAGGAAAGACTAATGGCGAACATGACCACCTTCAAATAACATGCGGTTGCTTCTCAATTTGTCTTCCAATTCTATTTCGTTTGGCTGCCCTATCCTTTGGAGCAGAGTTTGACGAGCGGGTGGCCATCACAAATGGCGACTGCATTGCAGACGGTCACGTTGGATATTCGGCGTGGTGCAAGAGGCAGGCCTAAGGCTCCTTGGCAATCCGTGTCGGATGTAGTCTCGTTCGCCTACCTAGTACGAATCTCAAAGAAGTATGAAATGGAGACATTCAAGTTCTTGAAATGTATTCACGGTGCATGGATCAAAGGGGAATCTTTCTGCGATGGCGTCTCTGTCAGGCGACGTCAGATGACTGAAGACATTGCGACTTTCCTAATTACCAGCGATCATGAGATCATCGCGCAGGTCAGACTTACCTCAAGGGTGCTGGACTACCTGGTGAACCCCGAAATCCTCAATCTCCGATTCGAGGATTCTTCTGCAACTAAGTGGAAGGCCCCGCAAGCTGAGGATTTAGAGATCAAAGATTTGAACGCTGAAACCAAGCGGTTCAACCTTGATGCGAAGGTTACTGAGAAATCATCACCTCGAACTGTTCTTTCAAGATGGGGTGAGACGCTTCTACTTAGCACGGCAACAATTATGGATCGTAGTGGCACGATCAAGTTGCCTCTTTGGAAGGATCAGATTAGCAGGATCTCGGTCGGAGATCGGATACATCTTGAGAATGCTCGACTGAAGAACTTCCGAGGAGAACTCCAGGTCAGAGTTGACAAGGTGGCTAGACTTTCGGTAATTCAGAACCAACAGAATAAGAAGCAATTGACCGCAAAGACCCAACGGCACATAGCCTTGAGGCAGTGAAATTTTTACCTTCCCATAATTCCCAGATTCTTCAATAGGGAGGCCTATAAGCCCTGCTGCCTAGAGGTCGCTATGTCAGATCGAATTTTCCAGTGCCATTGCCAGAAATGTAACGGCCAGTTCGAGTTTACAGGAAGCTATGAAAAGTTCAAGGATTTTATGGATTCGAAGGACTTCACATGTCCGGGCGGTCACAGGGAAAACCGGTCACCACGATATTTCGTTAAGGTTTTGAAGGTAAGTGAACCACAGCCGGTGGTGGAGTGGACGCCGGCTCAAGGTAGAAAGTACGTTGATATTCTCGATTATTCGACTGCTCGCATTGGCGGTATGCAGATAGATCACCTTGGATCGGGTCTCTACATCGATCGGCGTACTGGAAAGAAATACGATTACGAAGAAGATGCAAAAGGAAGACGACACTACTTCGAGGTTTTGGCTTGACTTCCACGGCGTTCTCATGAATGAGGTTGGCTGACGAGTCTACAAAGGTGCATAGCTAAAGTTCAGTTGAAACCGGCTTGCTGAGTCTTGCAGCGATCTTCTGCAGGAGCTCCTGAACATTGGCGCCTGTCTTCGAACTTATTTCCACAATCTCCTCATGTTCGAATACCCTTCGGGTTTCCTCAGAGACTTTGTCCAGATGTTCACGTGTCGCAAGATCGACCTTGTTGAGGCAGATCAGAACAGGAACCCCATAGACCTCTTGTGCCATAACCTTATAGCAGGTTGAAATCTTTCTCTTCACATTGCCAATATCTTCGCTGCTGTCTACGAACAAGAGAATTAGGTCTGAATTTGCGAGTTCATTCAAGGTTGTGTGGAATGCGTTTAGAAGGAGAGGGCTGAGATCTTCGATAAATCCGATAGAGTCAGTGATGATGAATGAGTTGGCTCCTTCAGGTTGCGGGGGCAACGAGGCCTTTCTGGCGAATGTTGATAGTGTCGTAAAGGGGCCCATTCCCATTTCTTTTGATTCCAAGGTCAACCTGTTGAATAGCGTGGTCTTACCGCTTTGCGTGTAGCCCGTCAGAGCTACTGTTTGAAAGCCAGCTTTTCCTCGATGTTCGCGGAGATGAGCCTTCTTCGATCTTATTTCGCGGAGTTCCCGCTCGATCCTGCTTATGCGTTTGCGGGCCATTGATTCGTAGACTTGGTAAGGATAACGGCCGGGGCCCCCGCGACCCATCTGCTCACTAACAATGCCACGCATTCGAACAGATTCCCTAGCCCAAGAAAATGTGTAGCGCAACCTAGCCAATTCTATCTGGAGCTTAGCCTCTGTTGTGGCGCTGCGTTTGTCGAAGACTTCTAAGATGAGCAAGTTTCTGTCCAGAACGCGAACAGTGTCGCCGAGTTTTTTTCCAATTCTAAATATTTGGCCGGCGGAGAGTTGCCGCGTGAAGATCACGACTTCGATTGCGGCTTCTCTAATGGTTTTATTAACCTCGTCGAGTTTTCCTTCGCCAATGCAGTATGCAGGATCAACTGCGTCTCGGTGCTGTGTAACTTGACCGGCCACTTCGTAGCCAGCAGTTTTCGCAATATCACTCACTTCATTCATTCGTGGTCTACTCTTCGGAGTGACGCACTCTACGAGAAGCGCTTTCAGATTCGACACAACCGTTCAAGGAATTTGACTCCGCCCTCTAAGGGGTTGAAGGCTGTTCTAGACATGATTCAATCGAACCTGAAACTCATTCTCCCAGCGGCTTCCAATCGGGTTCACAAAGTCATCCTTCAGGAACATTATGTGGGCGCTGATTATAAGGCGAAAGACCAGAGACGCCTTTCGAGTGGGCGAGTTTCATTAGAACACGTGATTTTACTGCTGCTAGATCAGAGAAGCGCACGTAATGCGGGGTTTTCTCAGAAGTTCATCGAATGTCAGAACGCTGGGACGCTTTGCGGTTTCATCCTCCACCTCGAACCAGACCAGTTGGCTTGCCGCTAGAATTATCAGCCTAGGGCCGTTAATAGCAGGTATGAATTCTAGTGAATTGGAACAGCTAATCAAAGGCTTCCTAGAAGCCAAGTTCGGGATCGATCTTGATTATTTCGTGATCGAGGGACGAATGGCCCCTGACGCAAACGGCAATATGGGTGTGACAGGCACTTATCGGAAAAGAACCGGCGATAAAAATGTCTTCTTCACGGTCACAGTCAACCTTACCTCACGCAAGATACAGAACTTGCAGGAGTACTGAAAGAGGGAATCTGGATTGCGAATAGGAAATGAGGCGGATGCAAAGAGCGTCGTGAGGAGATATATCGCGGGAACTCGGTCTCGGCACGGGAAGATCGCTTCGATCATGATGGATGAGGAATCCAAAGGTCCAGACGAGAACGGCATGTGGACGATAAAAGGGAGTTACGTTACGGATGATGGTGACAAGGAAACATTCACTGCCTCCGTGACGTCCCGTGGTGAAGTATTACTGACGGTCACTCCCAAAACACAAGACACAGGTGGAAAACGTCCGTCGAAGTTCGCCAAGCGAAGATCCAGATCATCGCTTAGATGAAACAAGGCTTCGTAGTCTCACGGCCGTCAGAGATCTCTATCATCCGATTCTCATACGCTAATGTCCGGGTGAGTGTGGCATCAATGGTCCGAGTAGTGAAATTTGAACTCTGATTCCGTGAGTATCCCAGCTCAAAACGAGCATCCAACGTAATGCATCGCGGGCATCGACACGGTCCTTCGATGATGCGAGTGGTTGCCAGGAGAAGAAAGAGATGATGCTAACTTTGCGACTTTGATGGCAGCCTTCACGGCAACCTGAAACAATGATTAACCTGTTTATGCGATTCTAGTTGGCCTAACTACTTTATACCAACCGGCCCAATGGGGCGGTGATTGTAATGACAACAGGTTTTGATGAAGTCGACAACAGGATCCATGACTTGGCTGAACGGGAGAACGAGTGTGACGACCTGTTCAAAGAGATTAAGAATGGCAATGGCGAAAAATCACTGCGCTATCTTGCACTTAGAGATTCCTGCAAAGAGTTGAGAAAAGTAATTTTCAGGAGCGCCATGTCAGAGGGACTAACCCGAGAAAGAATCAAAACTGAGATCGAAAAAGCGAGAAACCGTGTATCCGCCACCAACGTGAAGCAGAGTTAGGAAGAATCAGTAGAATCACTAGGGTTTTTCTTGCGAAACTAGTTCAAGCGCTGAGATAGGCTCTCCATCGTCAGTTAGTGACTTCATGGTGTGTGTACTCGCTGCGAGCATCGTAATTTGAACTCGGTGGTATTGGATATCGACCCAAGAGTCTAGTGTAAGGCACGCATTATCCATCACGAGAGAACACGCTGCCCGGCGCGAAAAGCCAGGCCGACAAGGAACATCCGGTGTTCATCCAGCCAAGCACAGAAAACCACGGTGGTTCAAATCCCACCCCCGGCGCCAATTCGTTCGCATGCCGTTTTACGGCTCTGAACCTTTTGTTCAGAGCCCGCCCGAGGCTCCAAACCTTTGGTCTGGAGCCGTCACATCTTATGAGTCAATGATGCGTCCTCGCCGTCGTCGAGGCCCAAATGAAGAAAGGTTTCGATATCCACGATTTCACCCACCGCATGGAACTTGCCCCTCGATTAATCGCGGGTTCTTGAGTTTTCCATCAAAGAATCAGTAGACCCTGCACGTTCATCCGTGGCTTTCTTCCAACTTGCCCTTTCCAGATCTTCGAGGCCTGAAAAGAAACTCTCCATGCCTTGGGCAGCAGAACGAAAGCTGGCCTAAACACTGGAGCCACATACCTTCGTGTCGAGAGCGTTACCATCGGTTTAGGCAGGGAAAGTCAATATCGAATGTACCTGTAACGGCTCTTCCGCATGTACCCCTTCCAATACCAAGCAGCCTAGATCCTAACCAATACGTATGCTATGTTGATGAGACCTGGGCGGTCCCTATGAGTAATAGAGCATCTGAGAAGGAGGCTCAGAGAGAGCTGCAATAGTTTCTGCTTAGATTCTGTTTTCCTAGAACTATCTTGTCCAAGTTTGTGACATCCAGCTCATATTCCTGTCCTTCTTGAATGTTGTATCTCGATGCGGCTAGTTTAGGAAGTCTAAGCACGACCTGCCCCCCAATCTTGGCGGCCCGAGCTCTCAACGGTCCTAGTTTGCTCAGGAAAAGAGAAAGTTCCGCGTCGAGCGGATGGACTATTTCGAAGTCACCATACTTGCATTTCCATCCACGCATCTGGATTCGGTCTTCGAATGTGGTTTGTTCTGAAGGAATCTTGTGTTGAGGACAGATAGGGCCCTGTGTAGGCCACTTCTTCATCTTCTCTGTCAGCAAATTGAGCTTACCCCGAAGGATTGTACGTTTGAATCGTAACACCTCAGGCGTAACCCTTTCTTCGGGGATAGAGACTAACCATTCCGCTCTTGGTGGATGGACTGATAGCAACCCGATGTCCTGCTCTCTACAAGTCTCCTGCAACTTTTGTTCAATTGCGCGTTGGAGAACAGCGATGGCGACACTGAGGCCCTCCTGCCTAAGATCTCTTAGACGATTCTCAAATTCACTTGATAAACGAGATCGCACAAAGAGGATGAGTGCTTTGTTCTGTCTCACATTGAACAAGATCTCGTCAGCTGTCACTTTGCCTATACGATGGTTTTGGCTTAATTTCTGGAATCCTTGCTCCGCTAATCGACTCTCCACAGTTCGGATTAGGGTGTGTTTGAGCTGCAATGCTTCCACCAAGTAACTATAATATTATAGTTACTTATAAAGCTAGTATGGCTTGAAGTGCTTCACATACCATACTGGTCCGATATCCGGCATGAAGCCCTCCTCAAGTATTATCCTGTATCTTTTTCCATGCAAGTTTGCTACTCTGTCTTCAACACCGGCCTTCCTCGTTATTCCAGGCGTCTCAACGCTCTGATCCAACAAACTGGGTATTTCAGAAAGGAGGATTTTTGCTGATTCAAGATCACGGTAAATGCCTTTGTATGGATAGAGGGGCAAATCTTGCCATGTTGCCGGTGCCCAACTCAACTGTACCCACGGTCAGGACTGAACTGGCTGATACGCTATTCACTGTTTGCGAAAATGAGTAGAATTGACATCTGATGCGATCACGTGGGAAACGTTGTCTTCTTTTCTTCCAGTGATCCCTAGGCCGCCTTCCACGGCGCCTTTCGGAACGTTTTGTTCAGGGCCCGCCCGAGGATCCAATGTTCCCTGTCGCAAAGCAAATGAGAGATGAAGGCACTTTAGGGGGCATTGTAATAGGTTTGGACTCGAAAATTAGAGCGGTTCCGAAGGAGCCCACTGTCAAATGACGGTGGGCCCACTTGAAATCCGCACTCGTCCGTTGAAGAGACATCCTTACAGTAGCCAACAGAATTGCTACCACTGTTCTTGACGACTCATGGGGTCAAGCCGCGCCAAATTAGCCGTTATCCAAGAACTTCTCGGGCCCGACCGCAATTACTTCGCGAACATCTGTTGTCGGTTTGTCCGTCCATACGGGCAGGTGCGAGCCCAGTCTTAAGCCGCACAGTGCCTAGCTCGCCATAATTGTGTTTCCTACACCAATCATTTGGAGGGACTGATTTCGGTCGCCATGTGATAACCAAGCATGCTAGATCCTTGACTGTCCGACCGAGATGTTCTCACAATTTTCTGGTACTTGTACAAGAGGCCAACTGTACGCGACGGTACTTGAGGCATAAACGTTCGCGGGACAACGCCACTTCTAGTCAGAGGAACCGGATGACTCTCTAGGTACTTTCGTATGGCTAAGGCTTTAGGTCGATTGGTCACAGTAGACTTGGAGAGGACGCCAATGGGTATGCAAACATACCATGTCGCTTTGGAAGAGGAGGACGGCTGGTATGTGGTTCAGTGCGTTGAACTCCCCGGAGCCATTAGTCAAGGGTGCACACGCGAAGAGGCCCTTGCGAATATCAAGGAAGCCATTGAGCTTCTTCTTGAGCATCGAGCCAGCAAGTTCGCTGGCCAAAGAGTAGAAGAGGTTGTCGTCTCAACGTAAGCTCCCGATCTTGGCGTGAACTCGTCAAAGCGCTTGCGAAAGTAGGTTTTCAGCCAGTAAGACAGCGCGGTAGCCATATCGTACTTGAATCAGCGGGTGATAGGTCGCTGACTGTGCCACGACGAAATTCGAAGGGGAACACTATTGCGCATCATCGAAGAGGCCGGGCTCACGAAAGAGGAATTCCTGAAACTATTGGATTGATCTGCGCGGGCGTCATCGTGCCCTCCGACAGCAAATTCAGTAGCCTCGTCCGATAATCTTCGGTGCCGTCACAATTACCGTTCTCCACGACCAATATTCCGTAGGCATCTAGGAGTTTCAAGAAGTTTGGGGAAATCGCGTACGGCTCATGATTCGAGAAATACAAGGTCCACAAATCGGGTTCCCAGTCAACTGTCTGTCAAGGCATCATGAATGCCTAGCTCGTAAGGCCTACCTTCTTTGCGTCTCGGCGGAGTTCATCCCTAAAGTCTGGATGAGCTATTTCGATTAGCGCCTGCGCTCTCTCACGCACAGTCAGGTTTCTTAGGGAAGCCACACCCCACTCGGTGACCACGTAGTCAGAATGGAACCTCGTCACCGTTGGCATGGAGGGTGCTCTTGGGTTCTCAGACATCTTGGGATGAACAACTATTCTTGATATGCTACCCTTGGATGCTGTGGAGAGGAGGACTATGATGGATTTTCCGTTGGGGCATAGTTGCGTTCCAAACATGAAGTCGGGTTGGCCTCCGGCTCCGGAGTAGAGATCAAAACCCAATGAATCCGAGTATATGTTCCCGTAGAGGTCCACTTGAAGTGCTGTATTGATCGAGGTCATCTTATTGTTGAGGGCTATGATTCTGCTGTCATTGGTGTAGTCGACCGTCCTCATTTCTATCTGCGGGTTCTCGTTGAGCCAGTCATACAGCCTCTTTGTCCCTGCGCAGAAGGTGCAGACGATCTTGCCTTGATGAATAGTCTTCTTCCCACCTGTCAGGGCTCCTTCCTCTATGAGCGTCATTGCGCTCTCCGGGAGCATCTCGGTATGCATCCCCAAATCCTTCTTCTCCTTCAGGAAGGATGTTACTGCTTCCGAGACTGAGCCGAAGCCAATCTGAATAGTTGCTTCATCCTCCACAAGGCCCGCAACCTGTTCTCCCAACTTTCGCTCATCACTCGTTATTTCTGCGGAGGGCATCTCGTAGATTGATTCGGCCACTCTAACCATGTAGTCTATCTGAGATGTGTGAACCAGCGAATCACCACTGGTCCTAGGCATGCTCTCATTCATCTCACCTATTACGACTCCAGCAGTTTCCAGAGCAGCACGAGCATAGTCCACCGAGACGCCTAGACTGCAGTAACCCTGCTCGTCGGGTGGGGAGAGGGTTGTTATGAAGACATCGGGCCTGTAGGGGCCAGCTCTGAAAAGCCAGGGGATCCTGCTTAATGGGATGGGGTAGAAGTCCGCACGTCCATCCTTTATGAGCTGGAGCAGGTTCCTCACACCTCCCGCGAAGACTGTGACGCATCTCAAATGCTCCTCCATTCCAGGCTCCAAGCACCTCTCCACGAAGGAACCGAAGGGCCTACAGTGAAAGAGCCTGACACCATCGAGTTCGTGGGCTCTATCCATCAAGAGGCGCGGCATTAGATGAGGCTCAGCACAGAGATTGGCGAGGACGATCCTATCTCCTGATTTGATCGCCCTAACGGCCTCTTCAGGTGAGGAAAGCTTCACTTCATCAATTTGCTTCAGAAGTCGCTCACTCTCACACCGACTCCAGAGAGGATGTAGGTTGGATTAATGGCGTTTGTTGGCGATTGCCGACCCGTTATCGCCATGTCTTTTCGAGCGCTCTAATGTGGGGAGGGTGGCCTCTAAAGGAAGATGTCTGGCTCGATGATGGGACGGATGGCTGGTCAGGAGTAATGTAGAGATTGGAAATCATATGCCTCGCTTATATTGGCAGTTCACCAGCAGAGCTGCAGGTAAGACAGCCATGACGCACGGGTATCTCGGCAAGGTCGCTAGGATCGACTTGGGAAGACGGTTAGTGGAAGTTGAGCAACCGGATGAGTCCTTATACAAGAAGTATCTCGGGGGGAGGGGGCTTGGCGTTTACTATCTATTTCGTGACCTCCCACCTAAGATCGATCCTCTTGCGCCGGAGAATGAGATCATTTTCGCGACGAGCGTCATTACGGGAATTCCGATTGCTGGAATGTCGAGATTCAGCATAATTGCCAAGTCACCTCTCACAGGAGGCTTCGGCGAGGCGGAGGCTGGTGGCTTCTTCGGCTCTGAGCTTAAGGCGGCTGGATTCGATGCATTGATCATACGCGGTCGCTCCGAGAATCCTGTCTACCTTTCCGTACTGGACGGAAGCATTGAGGTAAGAGACGCCTCGCCCCTATGGGGCAAGAACACCAAGGAAGCTCAGGAAGAGATTCGAGGGGAGCTTAAGGATCGCCTCGTAAGGATCGCATCGATCGGACCTGCCGGAGAGAATCTTGTACGCTATGCCTGCATAGTTAACGAACTCCATTTCGTACACGGACGCGGCGGTTTAGGAGCCGTAATGGGATCAAAGAGGCTTAAGGCTGTCGCAGTCCGCGGACATGAGAAAGTCGAGGCTAAGGATCCTGAAAAGGTACGGCAACTCCAAGACTATATGAGAACTCGTTGGAAGGAGAACCCTGGTTCCGTTTCTCGAAGCACGCTCGGGACTGCTGATATCGTTATGCCCCTCAACGCGCTGGGCCTTCTTCCAACAAGGAACTTTCAAGGTGGATCATTCGAGAAGGCGGAGGGTCTGTCTGGAGAGACGATGAAGTCAACAATCCTGACTGGGACGGACGGTTGCTATGCATGCCCGATTAGGTGTAAGAGGGAAGTCAGAGCGCCCGAACCATATGAGACGAATCCATCTTACGGTGGGCCCGAGTACGAGACTATAGTAGCCTTCGGCCCGCTCTGTGAGATAGCCGACTTGGGGGCTGTCTCCAAGGCCAATGAACTATGCAACGCCTACTCGCTCGACACAATCAGCGCAGGCAGTGCAATCGCCTTTGCGATGGAATGCTACGAGGACGGCATTCTAACGAAGGAAGACACAGGCGGCCTAGAACTTCGTTTCGGAAACGCGGATGCTATGCTCCAACTCCTAGAGATGGTAGCATACCGCAAAGGAATTGGTGACCTCCTCGCGGAAGGCGTCAAGCGCGCCTCAGATAAGCTTGGTAAGGGTTCAAGTCGTTTTGCGATGCACGTGAAGGGGAAGGAGCTGGCGATGCATGATCCGCGCGGCAAGACAGGGGTCGGCCTTGGGTATGCGTTGTCCCCTTCAGGCGCAGATCACATGCAGGCTGCGCATGACCATGCCTTCGCCAAACCCTCGAGGTATGTGGAGTCGCTCGGGATCGTTGAGGGTATCGACCCGCTCAGCTTAGATGCGGAAAAAGTGAGAATGTTCGTGTACGCTCATCTATGGTGGGGTCTTCTTGACTGCCTGGGAGTCTGCAAGTTCATATTTATACCCCACAGCGCAGGCGTCTTAACGCCTCATCACCTTGTGGATTTAGTGAACGCATCGACAGGTTGGGAGACGAGTCTGTGGAGTCTGATGAAATCTAGTGAGAGAGGTTTAGATTTGGCTCGCTGCTTCAACGTGAGGGAAGGCTTCACCCGAGCAGACGACAACCTACCTCAAAGACTCTTCGACGAATTGAAGTCTGGTAGGCAGAAGGGCGCAAAGATCAACGAGCAGGATTTCCAACGGGCCCTACAGCTCTACTACGAGATGATGGGTTGGAACCAAGACGGCGTCCCAAGAGCTACAAAGCTTCAGGAACTCGACTTGGAATGGACCCTACAACAGATAAGCAGTAACTAGCTGAGACCGGAAAGCTACGCAAAGCAAAGCTAGCGTACTGGCGGATTCTCTCCCTTCTCAAGGCATTGAACTCGCAGCCACCAAAGCATCTTGAGCAATTCCCCTTCATGCTTCCCAGACATGGGAGCTACCGCAAATAGCAATATTCCCTTCATATAGGCGCTAGGACACCGGTTCGGCTGCATGGATGTGCTTAAGATAGTTTGGATCTCGTAGTGATGTTCTTCCTCGCTCTCCTCGGCGTCTTCTCAGGTTTCTTTGGAGGGATGCTCGGGGTTGGGGGAGGGGTCATAGTCGTCCCGGTCCTGATACTAGTCTTCAACTTGGATGCTCGTCTCGCTGTGGGAACCAGCCTCGTGATGATTATCTTCACAGCCCTCTCCGCCACTGCAGCCTACTACAGGCAGAAACGGATCGATTGGAAAATTGGGATCATAGCCGCCTCCACAACTGTTCCCGGAGCCGCCATAGGAGCATACTTGACGAAGTTCTTCACATCAAGTAGCCTCGCCATCATATTCGGTATCACACTCTTCCCCATCGCAGGAGCGATGCTCAAACGTTCATACCGAACCGCATCGAATCGAAAGAGTGAGGACGCCGTCTATGCCAAGAATGAATTTGAGCTGGCGAGAGGGTCTTGGAGACGGCGGATTGTAGACGCTAAGGGTAAGGTCTTTGAGTATAACGTGAGGCTTCCGGGTTTGACTCTTCTCTTCCTGGGGGGTTTCGCTTCCGGTTTCTTGGGCATCGGAGGAGGCCTAGTCGTGGTTCCCATTCTCGCTGCCATCGTTGGATTGCCGATGCACCTGGCCATCGCAACCTCCATGCTCACAATGATCTTCACATCGATCTCGGGTGTTTCAACTCATCTGATGCTTGGGAATGTGCAGGTCGAGTATGCGATACCGCTCGTCTTGGGGATATTGCTTGGGGCACAGCTTGGCGCAGGCACAGCGAGGCAACTTCGATCAGTCACTCTTGAAAGGGCGTTCGCCGTGGCACTTCTGGGAGTAGGAGTCTTGCTGATAGCCTCCAGGTTGTAGAAGGTTCTCCTTCTCCTATCGATTCGCTCCCCGAGCGTTCTTTCTTACTCCCAGAATCTTCTCCGCCCACCTAGCAAGGACCCCC
>Ga0209725_1001591_pt1 | contig 12704 bp, 11 predicted proteins | sample I18A1metaG_FD_184145 | JGI IMG/M metagenome (GOLD analysis project Ga0209725, IMG submission 184145) | Lake sediment bacterial and archeal communities from Gulf of Boni, Indonesia to study Microbial Dark Matter (Phase II) - ​I18A1 metaG... | ecosystem: Environmental > Aquatic > Freshwater > Lake... | reverse complement strand
CAGGTCGTGGATGAAAGCAAGCTTCTGAAAGAAATGAGGCTTGTCAAGGATGAATATGAACTTGATCTGATCAGGAAGGCGGGCGAGCTTTCTGATTGGGGTCAAGAGAAGATGAAACAGGCAATCAGACCGGGGAAGCCTACAGTAGCGATAGGCCACGAGGTCGCACACGTCTTGGCGGTTGAGGCTGCGAGAAGGCACCCTGAAGGCTATGCAATTGACGTAGGGGCAGGATTTACTGGAACAGGGCCGGAGGGGGCGATGCCTCACGGTTGGCTCAGGCCTAGCGCCAGAAGAATCAAGAAAGGGGATTCACTTGTGGATGGAATAGGGGTCAGACTGAACAAGTACGGTGTTGAGAACGAGAGAACGTTCTTCGTTGGCACTCCTACGGACAAGCAGAAGAAGTACTTTGAAGTGGCTACTGAAGCTCAGCTCAAGAGCTTGGATATGTGTGTGGCAGGAAACAGGGTGTCAGATATTGATGCGGCCGCTCAAAAGGTGATTGAGGATGCGGGATTCGGAGACTATATCTTTCACCGTACGGGACACGGCATAGGGCTCGGCGGCCACGAGTACTGGGATGACACGGGTTTCAATCACAGAATTATGAAGCCCGGCATGGTGACATCGGTTGAACCGGCAATATACGTTTACGGCCTCGGAGGATTCAGGCATTCTGACACGGTGATAATAGGGAAGGATAAGCCGGAAGTCACAACAAGATACACCAAGAGATTGAAGGACCTCATAGTACGCGGATAGGTTCGGTCCGTCTTCGAGAACTCCGGAATCGGAAACTGAATAGCATCTTTCCTCCAATCTTAACGGAGGCTCACTAGAAACCAAGCATATGCAATGCCTCGTACGCAAGAAGGGAGAAGAAAGAGATCTCAAGCGCAGTGCTGCACATTACTTCTTCTGGAACAACTGGGTTACCTCGCTCACGCGATTGTGGAAAACTGACCGCTCACGAGAATGGAGCAACGTCAGTCTTATAATCGCCCAACGAGGATAGGTGTTGAGGTCATTAAGATGTCTTATGAGATTCCGATACGTGTTTTCAAGGAACGTTTCAGAACAATACGAGATTATCTGTCGGCACATGACTTGAAAGCGCTGATGGTCTTCGAGAGTCTGAACTTGACCTACACATCAGGCTTTCTTGACGATACCAGAAACGCAGCAGAGAGACCTATAGTCTGCGTAGTTCCACGTGAAGCAGAGCCCTTCATGGTTCTTTGTGAGCTGTCGACACATCACGCTCTGTATGAAGTGGAGAAAGGGACTTGCGCAATCAAAGACATACGATTCTACGTGGAGCACCCAAGACAGGCCAACAGAACTTATCTCTCAATACAGTGGGCTGACATGGTGGCAGATATTCTGAATGAGAAGAGTTGTCTTGGCGGAAAGATCGGTGTAGACGTTCGACCTGCATCTGTAAGCCCGGGGCTTGCATCGAAGCTGCACAACACTGCACTAGTTGACGCATCGGACCTGCTTCAAGAAATGCGCCTGATCAAGTGCAAGGAAGAGCTTGACCTGATCAGAAGGTGTGGACCTATCAGTGATTTGGGGCAGAAGATCTTGATGGGAGAGATTAGGGTTGGAAAGGCCCAACTTGAGATTGGCGCAGACGCCATCAAGGCTATGCAACGTGAAGCAGCGGCGAAATATCCTAATGCCGCCATAGAGATTAGAGCCAATGTGATGGGCACAGGCCCGATCTTCAGTCCGATGCCTCACACCACACGCGGAATGGGAAGGAAGGTTCAGAAAGGTGACAGCTTGATTGATATTACTGCGGTTCGTGTCAATGGATATGGTGTTGAGAACGAGAGGACATTCACAGTCGGAAAACCAACGGAGAAACAAGCGAGAGTATTCAATGTGATGGTTCGGGCACAACAGGAGGCTTTGAGGGCTCAGCGACCCGGCAACAAGCTCTCAAATGTTGACGCAGCAGCACAGAGAGTGATTGAAAACGCAGGATACGGCGACTGCATTATGCACCGAACATATCATGGCATCGGACTTGGTGGCCACGAATATCCTTACTACACTGCTTTCATGGATCGCAAGATAAAGCCAAGAATGGTGCTGTCTTGCGAACCTGGAATCTACATACCTAACTTCGGAGGCTTCAGACATTCTGACACTGTGATCATAACTGAAAAAGGCCCTGAACTGGTCACGAAGTTTCCGAGAGATCTAGATTCCCTAGTGGTCGCAGTATAGTTCCAGATGCCTACGGCTTCCTATGCTTTCCCATCTTAGGCCTGCGGCTATTCCTGAGCACATGTCATCAAGAGGAAGGAGAGACACGTGATCAAGACGAACAAGGACAAAATGATCGTAACCCAGATCTTAGGAGAAATAGTCCATCCTGTACTTGGCACAGACCTTGGATATATGACAACATGGAACGGAAAATCCAAGCTTGGCATTGGTATGGGCAGCATCAAGTACAATGTCAAGATAGGAGACCCGTGCTTCGGATGGGCCCAAGGAGAGAATGTTGAACCTGGTGTTGCGATTGACAGGGCCACAGAGTCTCAGGCCTTCAGGATGCTGGCATCTCTAGGAAATTCAGCAGCTGTGGTCTCAGGAGAGGCTAAGGGAGCGACTGGTGTAGTCATCGGCAAACATGGTAACGTGCCTCAGCCGGGTGGACATGCTGCAGGTCACCATGTCTTGGTCGCTTTTGAAGAAAGCGACATGGAGAAGCTGTCAATCGGGACCAAGGTAGCCGTGAAAGCGAGAGGAGTCGGGTTGAGAATCGAGGGATTGGAGGATGTCAAGACTCTGAGCATTGACCCAGAACTTCTCGAGCGCATATGTGTAGGAGTAGATGGAAGAGAACTTGTGGTGCCAGTTGTTATGGAGCTTCCCGCATACATAATGGGGCAAGGAGGCGGTGGCTCGCCTGCTGAGACAAGCAGCTTTGCGATCCAGACTTCTTCTCCTATTGATGTAGAAGAACTCAAACTGAGAAGGCTAAGATTGGGGGATCTCGTGGCATGTAGGGACATTCTGTCGGCTTGGGGTCGCGGCTATTACAGAGGAGCGGTGACTGTGGGAGTGGTCTGCTCTGGTTCTAGCGATATCGCAGGTCATGGCATTGAGGTCACGTGCATTCTCACATCTGCAAGTGGCCAGATCAGACCGAGGCTCGATACGGAGGCGAACATTGGATACCATCTTGGACTCCTGAGGCCGGGGATGCGTCGAGGATGATGAAGACAAACAAGGACAAGTTGGTGAAAATCGCTGTCTTGGGGGAGATCATCCACCCAGGCACTACAAGCGCTGGGTACTCTGTGACTTGGAATGGGAAAGCGAAGGTTTTGGTGGGAGGCGGCGGCCTGAAATACAATCTGAGAACGGGTGACCCATGCTACGGGTTCCCAGGGATTGGAGACGATCATGTTGAACCTGGGGTCATAATTCAAGGAAAGGAAAGACCAGATCCTACTGCCACTGGACTAGCGAACTTGGCTTGCATAGGAAATGAAGCCGTGGTCGTAGCTAGTGAGATGGGAAAAGGTGCCAGAGGCGTCTATACAGGCAGGCATGCACCAGCCAAAGACTTCATCTGGTTCAACGATGAGGACATCGCTAAGCTCGTCATCGGAGACAAGGTCCAGGTGAAGGCCTGGGGCGTAGGCCTAGAAATTGAAGGCTTCGAAGATGTAAAGACGAACAAGCTCTCACCGATCTTATTAGAGAACATGCAGATAGAGATCAAAGAAGGCAGACTCGTAGTTCCGGTTGTTGCTGAGATCCCTGGGCACCTTATGGGTTCTGGCATAGGGGGCCCAGCTGTAACAGAGCCGACTGACTACGACATCCAGACAACATGTCCAGGAGTTGTGGAGGAAATGGGGCTCAAGAACCTACGTCTTGGAGACATAGTGGCTCTGAAGGATCAAGCCTGCATTTACGGTCGTGGACGCTATCGGGGAGCCTTAACCATAGGGGTCATAGTTCACGGTTTCAGTGACTTAGCAGGCCACGGCCCAGGAGTGGATCCGATCTTGAGCTCTATCGACGGCAAGATCCAGACTCGTATCGACAAAAACGCTAACATAGCGCTCTATCTGGGCTTAAGACAAAAGCTCTAGAATCAGACGACCCCAAGGATATCGCAAGACGACAAGCCCCGTTTCCACGCGAGTCGCGCTAGCGCAGGATTGACGAAAGCCACAGGTCACTATTCCATGATGGCTTCGCATAATCTATTCGACGACATTGAGTTCACGTGTGGACATGTAGAACCTTTCGGCTCCGTTCGTTGTTACAGCTACAATGTCCTCGATTCTTATTCCGAACTCTCCAGGAAGATAGATGCCCGGCTCATCGCTGAATACCATGCCTTGTTGAAGCTTCAGAGTGTTGCCTTGCACCAGATATGGTGGCTCATGCCCATCTAGACCCAGACCATGCCCCACGCGGTGAATGAAATACTCGCCGTACCCTGCATCTGCGATAAATCCCCTTGCAACAGCATCGATGCTTTCACAAGTGACTCCAGGACAAATCGCTTCAAAGGCTTTCTGTTGAGCCTGCTTCACAATCTCATAGATCTTTTTGAATTTCTCCGTTGCAGGCGCTACCTGTACACTGCGAGTCTTGTCAGCTCTATAGCCATCCACATGGCCTCCACAACCCAGCTCCAGCCAGACCCCATCTCCTTTCCCTATGACCCTGTCTGCTGTTTCGTGATGCGGTGAGGCCGCGTTAGGTCCGCTAGCCACGCCAGCTGGTCTCTCTGGCTTCAAGCCTTCATGCTTGACGATCTCCTGTATCTGCTCCGCCAAGTTCGTCTCGGTCGCTCCGGTGAATCTGAGATTAAATACCTTTTTGTAGACCTTGTCCATCCTTCGTCCCATCTCTCTTAGCTTCTGGATCTCATGAGCATCTTTTACCATTCGCAAGGGAGTCAGAACTGGGTCTGCAGAAACGAACTTGGCTCCGGGCAAGGCATTCATCATTCTAAGAAGAAACACACCCCAGATCTTATCGTCGATCGCGATTACAGACTTCTTGTCTGGGTTAACCAGCTTACGAAGGATCGTCATCGGGTCCTCCGTCTCCTTCCACGGTTGTACTGTGTAGAATCTATCCATGTGTGCAAGTCTCGCGGCTTCAAATTCCGCCGTCACCATACTTGCTTCTCCTTCCTTTGGCAGAACAAAGAGGGTTAGGCGTTCGCTCGGCCTCTTTCCGTATCCAGTCAGATAGAACATGTCTGACCCGACCGAGATGAACAAGTAGTCAATCCCTACTTCGCTCATCTTAGCCTGCGCTTTTCGGCACCTATCCTGAGACATAGTATCTTCATCCCAACATCGGAGTGAGATGCAGGCTATTTCTCAGTTTTGATCTTAAAGCTTTGATGCAAGACATCCATGCTCATCCTCTTCTTGTGCATATGCCAAACGCGCGCTCGTCCCCTTCGTCAGCGGGTGACGCTAAATTGAGCCATTCTGGATCAACTTCATGCGACGACGAAGCTGAACTCTCTCGTCACAAGAAGCTTTGCCACGACACCATCAGCCATGGAAAGTCATAACTATTGGGGATACAACAGCAGTCAGCGATCGCCATGAACTGGTTAGTCTTAAGCATAATGACAATAGTCTCATGGGGTTTCATGGGGCTCATCCTGAAAATCGCATCGAAGTACGCAGACTGGCCCCAAACATACTTGATAGCAAACGGCGTTGTATTCGCGGCCGCTGTGCTCCTATACATTACCCACAAACCTTCCATAGTCGTAGGTTCTCCCGGTTTCAACTACGCTTTGATAGCTGGCTTCGCAAGCAGCCTCGCGAACATCGGCTTCTACTCAGCCCTACAAGGAGGAAAGGCCATCCTTGTCATTCCATTAACATCGCTCTATCCGGTCATAACGATCGTATTGTCTTACCTCATATTGCATGAGGAAATAACGCTCACAAAGGGCATTGGCATACTGCTCGCCCTGCTCGCTATAGTCCTCGTCTCAATAGAATAGATCGGACGACCCCGTGTAAAGAGGTAATGATTTCTGATGGAAAGGACATCCGAACCAGATACGACGGATAGGCGAGATATGACGCCTGCTGGGTTAGCGCGACGGTATAGAAAGTACCTTTGTTAGGCGAGAGCGCTCAAGCCATACCATGAGCGCTCTTAGCACGCGCGGTACACGGTAAATTTGCTTGACACCTATTACAACCACTACGGTTTTTCGCGTCGAAGACGTCGAGGAGCGAGACGCGGTTCGATTGGCTGGAAGATAGTGATCAGCAATTATGGTGATGCGCACGAACAGCCGACTCGAATGGCCACCAACCGAACAGAGCTGGGCAAAACATAGTTAATAAGATCAGCGCAAATACTTTACTCGATGTGTCTTTGGGTCTTCAGACCGAAATAGCAGCCATAATCGATCGCGTTCGAGGGGAAATTGGAGTCGCTGTTGCGGAGCTGCCGGATGGGCAAGAGATCCAGATCAACGCTGACAAGCCTTATCGAGCTGCAAGCGTCATTAAAGTCGCCATCCTCTACGAATTATTCCGTAAGCATGAGGAGAAAGGTTTGGATCTCGACGCCTTGCATCGGGTTGATGAAAGAAACATATCCGTGGGAGGCGGCGTTATCAGAACCCTTCATAGACCAGTTCAACTGAGCCTCAAGGATCTTGCTACACTGATGATAATTGTGAGCGACAACAGCGCCACCAACGAATTGATTGACGTTACAACCATGGAGGATGTGAACTCGACAATGCTGCACCTCGGCCTCCAGAGGACTATCCTTCGACGAAAGATGACGGGCGGGGCTGGAGGTGAACCCCCCATCGACCGAGACAATGTCATGAGTCCTCGTGATGCGATCGCTTTGCTCAGGGAGATCTATTCCGCGGGGCATCTATCCCGTAAATCCTGTGACTGCATACTGGGGATCATGAAGGAACAGCAACTCAAACAGAAGATACCGCGTTACCTCCCCGAGAACGTTGTGTTTGCTGGTAAGACCGGGACCCTCAAGGGCGTGTCGAACGACATTGGCATCCTCTTTCTAAGACAGCCTGTCGCAGTTGCGATGATGTGCATGCGTCTAGGGCATAGCGCTTATGGATCAGATGCAATCGCAGCTGTCGGCAACGCAGTATACGAACACTATTCCTGACTATCGACTAGAGCACGCGCCTCTCACGCAAGGCGCTTCTCCTACCATTGCGCTAGTATTCCTGTCGTTCATTCTATCTTGTGAAGCTCACGCTACTCAACTGGTAAAAAAAGGGAAGCTGGAGCACCTCTCCGGTGCTCAGTGGCTATTTCTTGCTGGATGTTCCCGGTAGCTTCTCGTACAGTGCCAGGATGATCATCATTGCTATGCCGATGGCGATAAGGTACAAGCGGGAGGCTGGGTCCCACAGGAATGTCCATACACCTGTGAACAGGGTCATTCTCGTCAGTACTGTGGCTCCGAATGTGGCCCCAAGGGTCATCATCAATGTGTAGCGGCCTAGCAGTCTGAACTGCCCCGCAATCTTGCCCTTGCCTTGTGTAAACGTGAAATAGAACAGGGTCGCACAAACCATTATGACAATGAGGATGTTGTTAAGGGTTTGTAGAGCATCTTTTGCCACCAGTGGCAGGAATGTTGCCACTAGCTGCTCTGTGATTTGGGCCTGGATCACCGTTCTCATCGCAACTCCAGTCCCTATTCCTATGAGTACCGCCATTCCCCATCGGCTCATCCACATGTACTTCTTGCTGTACTGCGTGAAAAGCATGAAACCCAGGATCATCGATCCAATGAGAGTGAGGTTCTTTCCAGCTGACATCGGAACCAAAGCCGTAGTGTAGATACTCTGAATAGCCAAGACAAGCCCGTAGCCCACTGACACTCCAACGAACGTGTGCTCCGCAATTCTCCAGAAAGCTGATTCCTTGTACACGTAGGTATAGCAGGCGAGCGACAGAAACACACCGGTTAGAATTGCAAAGTCCAACTCCATTCTTATTCCTCCTTCGCTTTACGGCCCCTTCGTACTACGCCAAAGTAGTATACATTCCCGAGAACACAGAATACGGCGACCATAAGATGGGTCATGGATAGAGCATCAGATCCTCTCAGTCCGTCCCCTTTCATGCCAATCAGGAGCTCATACTCTGCGGCTCCGGGCATACCCACGATTAGTCCTTTCATTTGCCCTGCCTCTACATACGGAGGGTAATGAGGCCCCATCATTCCCCACGTTGCTACGACCAAGGGAAGTTTAAACGCTGTTACGTATTGCCGAATCGGATCTTCTGCATATCCAACGTGTATCACAAACTGAAAGTCCTTTCCAGTATTCACACCCTTCATTATCGGCAGCTCATCGATAGGTTTGCCTTGGACAAAGTCGCGAGTAACTACGCTCCGAATGTTATTGGCGAAGGCAGCCTCACCGCTCTCCAACCCGGCCACCCAGCCTAGATTCACGTAGTCAACCCCATATTGGGCTCCGAACCTACCCAGGCCTCTATCCACCGCAGGCAAAATCATAGTCTGCTGTACTGTCGGCGCTTCGCCGCCTGCATCGAAACCTATGAAGACAAACTTCAAGTGTCGCTTGAATAGATGTGTTGTGAGCGCTACTGAAGGTATTCCTAGGTCAGGCCAGTTGCCTCCAGCATTAACTGAGCTGAACAGGACCAAAGAGTTCTGAGGAACTGCCTCTATCGCATCATACGCCATCTTCGTATATCTGCTGATGGGAACGGGCAAACCGATCGGACTCACTATAGGCACTGAAATGACAGCGACAAGCAACAAGTATATCCATCTGTGATCTTTCCAAGGAACATATTGTGTCAATCCGATCCGCTCCTAAGTCGCGCCTCCACCGGTGCCGCCGGCCAAATGCCCTCTCTCATATCCCAAGATCGTCCTCACTCCAAGAGCCACGATGCCTATGCCAACTCCGATTACGATTGCTCTCATGCCAGCTAGATTCGGTACGTTCTGGACCCAGGTGCCTATGACTGGAATAACAGGCGAGATTGCGGCACCGATGGGGGCAAGTGTGAGTATTACGAATATTCCTGCCACGAGAACACACGCCGACGCAAAGGTAGTTGCTCTGAAAGCCCTAAAGGTGGCGGTGGTTATGAAGAACGCAAGTATAGAGTACATTGCCTGAGCTAGCCTGCTGAACGCATTGTTGTATAGCCATAGAAAGACGAAATGTTTGGTCATTGGTGGCATCAATCCAGTAACTATCATCACACACATTAGTATGAGAGAATAGAGATAGTATGGCCAGTTTCTGCCCCGTCGCCTAATGATGCGCAGGTTGTTATCAACCAGAGTAGTGACTCCAAGTCCCATAGTGAAGGCAGCTATTATCACTCCCCAAGTTCGAATCTCCACCCCCCCCTGGGTGAGAATAGGCACTGGGATAAAGAACTCCACAAGCATGTAGAACGTCAACGCAGCACCTACGAACAGCGGAACTTGAGTTCTAACAAAAGAAGACATCATGCATCACTTCCTAGATCTTGAACAGGTCCGCAAACCAACGGACACCTGCAGTCGCCAAAAGGGCTCCCACGCCGATTATCGCAATGCATATGAATCTTGCTATGTCTCCTCCGCCGATCGTGCCGACACTGATTGGCTCCTTCGAAATGTACGCTCCCACGGCAAACAGCTCCTCACCTATAAGAGAATCAGTTGCGGTGAGTGCAACCCAAGGCAGTTGATGAGTATTGGCAGTGCCAAAAACGGACATTGCTCCATGAATCACCGCGCTTTCGAGAGTACACAGGGCTTCGCCTGACTGCGCTCCCAGTACGATTACCGAAGCAGGCCTCTCTCGGGCGATCTCGCCCATCATGCCTGTTGCATACGCGAACTGCGTGTCCGAGAAGAACATTATCTTTTCACTCTTGAACATTTCCGGGTGACCTTCTGCAATATACGCACTCTTGACTATGTCAGTCATAGATGGAATGAGTACCGCATATCTGGGTACCACGCGCAGATCCGCGTTCATCTTAGCTGCCTTACGCGCAACATATTCGAGAACTGTGAAGCTGGCAATAGTCTGAGGTGCGTCGATAGTTGTCAGGTATCCGACAGAACTATACAGGATTGGCCTTCCCATTTCAACTGCCCTGCCGATGCATTGATCAATCGTGTCAACAGCTGAAAGTCTCCGTATCTCAGGCATCTTCCCTTTCAGTGCCGAGTAGATCACAAATGCTATAGCTGCGCTAAAGGCCAGAAGTAATGCTAGTTGGTTTACTTTTCCAGCAGCGACTATACTCATGTGCTTTACCTCATATTTTCTTTTCTTTTTGCGGTGCTAGAAACATGGAATGTTTTGTAGCACCTATTGCCTAGTTCGGGGCACTGAGTATATATGACTTGCGACCAAACTGAACAGATTCTTGAATGATTGCGGACATAAGACACCATTGTTGGCATTGTGTTTTGATGAGGTGTTTGCGAATTTGGCTGGTGTCCCTTCTAGGTTCTGCACAGGGTTTGCGTGCGATCAAACCTGGTTGTTGTTGACGAATCTGTCGTCAATCAATGTGGAATGGAGTGGATTTGAGGCCATGCGCATGAAGTGGGTTTTCTCTACCAGATCAGCTGTGAATCCAAAGTCAACCTACCTTTGTGGATCTGCCAGAGCGACGAGAAACATGACCAGCGGTCTTTGCATGAACAGTTTTGAATGGAAAGTCTTTTAGGCGCAGGTCCCTGAGATGTGGTCGAGGGGTTTTGATGAAGGTTCGAGTTGACCATAAGAGACGATTGGAAAGGATCCGGCAGTATCTGAGCGAGAACAAATTGAGAGCAATGGTGACATTCGAGACGTACAATCTTCTATACGCGTCTGGCTTCATTATGGATACAGCGTTTGTGGAGAGGCCCTTCGCCGCCGTGATACCGGCTGAAGGAGATCCTTATATGATACTCTGCGAACTGTCAACATATTCCTCCAAGTTCGCTATCGAGCAGGGGCTCTGCTGGATAGACGACATAGTATTCTACTCCGAACATCCAAGAGTCAGCAAGAGAGTCTACACAGTCAAGGAGTGGAACAGACTCTTCCACGAAGCCCTGGCACAACGAGGACTAAAAGGATCAATCGGCGTTGACAGCATGTCGCTAGCAACATCCGTCGTCACTCAAACAGGAGGCCTACAATTCGTAGACTGCTCAGAATTCATAAGAGACATGCGGAAGATCAAGTCAGAAGAGGAACTCGACATACTGAGGAAATGTGCGCAAGCCTCCGATGTCGGAGACGAGAGACTCGCCGAAGTTTTGGCCGATGGCAAGTACCACTACGAAGTAGAATCTGAAGTCGGGGAAGCTGTCTGGAAGGAGCTAGTGAAGTACGGAACAGACAACTACGTAGGATTAAATGAATACATTATGGGTTCAGGCCCATATGTTGTTGCGCCTCACAGCGCTCCGGGTAATGCTGGAAGAAAGCTGGAGAAAGGTGATGTTGTCATAACAGGGGTCTTCCCACGCATAAACGGGTATTCAGCCGAGAATGAGAGGACATGGTTCATTGGTGAGCCGACTCAGCATCAGGTGAAAGCATTCAATGTGATGAAGAAAGCTACTGAGGCTTGTATAGAAGCTGCGGTTATCGGCAACAGATGGGCTGATATCGACGCGGCCGCGCAAAGAGTCTACGAAGACGCAGGATACGCGGAATACATCCTACATAGAACCGGACATGGGAAAGGCCTAGAAGGCCATGAGTACCCGTTTGATATGGCGTTCAATATGGAGCCTCTTAAGCCGGGTATGGTCTCCTCCGCTGAACCAGGAATATACATGCCTGGCACTGGCGCATTCAGATTTGCTGACAACATCATAATAACAACAGGAAAAGCAGAGCACGTCACGAGCTTGAAATACAAAGATTTGGATAGAGTGACCATAAGAAGAAAATAAGCTGAATGTAATCAAGAGAGACTGTCTGATCAGTGAGCTGGCAACCACTCTTCCCCCTGTGTGGAAAGTCTGGACAATATTGTAGTGGTTGGAACGTCAGCGGGGGGTCAATTGCGACTTCGTGAATGGGAATGTAGTCCGAGTCTTATCGAACTTCGTGGAATTCCTTTGTAGACTTGAAGAAGCTTTCCGCTCCATCATTAGTGACACGGACAGTGTCCTCTATCCTTACTCCCCATTTCCCAGGCAGGTAGATCCCTGGTTCCACTGTGAAAACCATTCCCTGCTCAAGTCTCCTCTTATTTCCATTGACCAAGTATGGCGGCTCGTGCGTGTCGCGGCCTAGGCCGTGGCCAATACGGTGTGTAAAGTACTCTCCGTAGCCTGCTTGCGCTATCACCTGTCTACCGGCTTGATCGATGCTCTCACAGGTTACGCCAGGTCGAATAGCATTGAAGGCTTCCTTATGCGCCTTCAGCACGATCGCATGGACCTTCTTGAACTCCTCTGTAGCAGGGGCAACCTGAACACTGCGGGTCTTGTCGCCTGAGTAGCCATTGCAGGTACCCCTACCTACCTCCCAGTATATGCCATCGCCGGATTGAATCATCCTGTTCAGACCTCCGCCTTGACCAGACGACGAGTTGATGCCACTTTCAGGCTTATGTTCACCGAGAGGTGAAAGCCGAATCGGTGGCCTAAAGATCGTCCTCTTTATCTCGTAGAGATCTGCA